>JGI12547J11936_1000188_pt1 | contig 14770 bp, 1 predicted proteins | sample LakEriepJuly2011_2_FD_11936 | JGI IMG/M metagenome (IMG submission 11936)
AGCCTCGCCGACGACTGGGGTCGCCATGGCGTCACCGTCAATTGCCTCGCCCCGGGTTGGTTCAAGACCGCCCAGAACGCCGTCCTCTACGAGAACCGCGAGTGGGTCGAATACCTCTGCGACCGCATTCCGCTCAAGCGGCCCGGTGCCCCCGACGACCTTGCTGGTCCAGTGGTTTTCCTGTCTTCGGAAGAGAGCCGCTACGTGACCGGACAGACCTTGTTGGTTGACGGGGGCATTAGCACGGGTGCTACTCGTGCCACGGTCGCCCCGCCGAAATCCTGATCTTCCTGCGCCATGCTTTACGCCCTCCTCGCCATCGCCGTCCTGGTCCTGTTGGTGACTTGGCTGAAGCTTAATCCGTTCATCGCGCTACTGATCAGCTCGCTGACGCTCGGGGCGATGGTCGTGGCCACGACGGGTGCGTTGACCATGACCGACGTCCTGAAGGCCTTCCAGACGGGCTTCGGGAACACCTTGGCCGGCACCGGCGCGATCATCGTACTCGGCGTCGTGTTCGGAAAACTCCTCGCCGAATCGGGCGGGGCAGGGGTGCTCGCCAAGCAGTTCATCCGCACGCTCGGGCCTTCGCGGATCGGACTTTGCATCATCCTGCTCGCGCTCTGCGTGGGCATGACGACTTGGTTCGCCGTCGGGCTGCTGCTCATCTTGCCGATCGTCATCACCCTCGCCAAGGAAACCGGTAAACCCTTCCTGCTGCTGGTGCTGCCGCTGTTGTCTTTCCTGTCCGTGATGCACGGACTCATGCCGCCGCACCCCGGTCCCGTCATCGCCATCGAGGCCCTCCATGCGGACATGGGTAAGGTCATCCTCTGGGCACTCGTGCTGGGGATTCCCGTCGCCGCTATCGCCGGTCCGATCTTCGCAAAGATNGCCGTCAAGCGGGTCGAAGTCGCCACCCCCGAGTTCACGCCGTCGGTCTCCGCGAACCAGACCTTGCCGACGTTTGGTCTGACNATCTTNACCGTGCTNTTGCCGGTGATACTNCTCNTGGGGGGCACGCTGGTCGANCTCCTGCACGCCAAGGAAGCCCTCTGGGGCAAGGTCTGCCTCTTTGTCGGTCACCCCGTTATCGCCCTGCTTTTATCGGTGCTTTTCGCNATGTGGGCCTTTGGTAAGCGCTGCGGTCGCTCCCCCGTTGAGCTCCTGAAATTCTCCGAGCAGAGCGTCTCTGGTATCGGTATGACGCTCATCCTCGTCGGCGCCGGCGGCGGCTTCGCNCTCGTCATGCGCACGGCCGGCGTGGACAAGGAACTTGCCGAATTGGCGGCCTCGGCGGGCTTGCCGTTATTGGTCTACGGTTGGCTCGTCTCAGCGTTCATCCGCGTCGCCACCGGCTCCGCGACTGTCGCCATCACCGTTGCCGCGGGCTTTATCGCGCCGGTCATGGCGGCGCATCCGGGTACCAGTCCCGAGCTCATGGTCATCTCGATCGGCTGCGGCTCGCTCTTCCTTTCGCACCTCAACGACAGCGGCTTCTGGATGGTCAAGGAATGCCTCGGCCTCACCGTCGGCCAGACCCTGCGCACCTGGACGATCACCGAGACCCTCATCGGTTTCTCTGGCCTCGGCATGGCGCTGTTGGCGGAGCAGGTGTTGAAGTTTTTAAACTAGGGACAGGGGCAGGGGTAGGGACAGTTTCCGGTCTCCCTCTGCTTGACTGTGCTCCCAACCGCTAACCGCCAACCGCCAATACCTGACATGGGTAGGGTCGGGACCGCGTCACGACATAGCCTGCAATGGGTAGGGGCGCGACTGCGTCGCGTCCGTTCACCGAGCTGCGTGCGATGAGCCGGGTATGATCATCGACCATTCCTGCATCCGTCCGCCCACGGACGTGACGCAGTCGCGCCCCTACCCGAGGCAACACAACACGCCCGCCACCCGCCACCTGGGGCTGCCACCCGCCACCCGAAACGCTGCGATGCTTTCCCATCGATTCAGCCCTCGGTGCCTCCACCGTCCGTCCGCCCACGGACGCGACGCCGTCGCGCCCCTACCACCACGTTGTTGGTCAGTTTCCTAACTTGTCGATAAAAGGGCATGTGAATAACTTTAAATGAAGCCTAATGAGGATTAAATGACTGATTAATGACTTTAACGCAATTATATGCAGAATTTCACACAATTTTAACAAATAAATTANAACCCCCACATCAAACGCCGTNTAACCCCTAGGACGTGACAAAAACAGTCAAAATTGGTTGTGCGGCTGGGGTCATTACCCCAATATTTTCGATACCCCCCATTGATGTCACTTCCCCGTGACCTCCCCAAATCTATTCAAATGAAAATTTCGAAGCCTCGTCCCTTATTCTCGCGTGCCTCGCTGATGGTCGCGGCCGCGCTTCTCGCCGTCGGATCGCCGACACCCGCGCGCGCCGCCAACTTCACTTGGACGAAAGCCAATACCGGTGATTATGCTTGGACCAACAAAGCTAACTGGGTGGGCGATGCGGGTTCTCCGGACGGCATCGGTGATATCGCTAATCTCAATGTCAATATTTTGGGTGCGCAGACCATTACGCTCAATGCCAACGTCACTTTCGGGACCTTGAATATTGGGGATAGCGTGGGGTCGGATGCTTTCATCATCGCACCTGGACTCATCACCACGCCCGGCATCTTGGGCTTGGCCCAGCCTGGCGCGGGGACGGCGGGAGTGGGGACTCTCGGCATCGGCACCATCGTGATGGACGCTCCTGGCTCCGCGCCCGTGGCGATTAACAAGACGGGCACCGGTAGCGACGAAATCCAGGCCTCGGTGTATTTCAACGATGACCTGACGATCACCGCCGCGGCGGGTACGCTGACTTTGACGGGCGGTCTACGTTCCGGTCAGTCGAATCTTACTCTCACGGGGGCAGGCACGATCGTAATCACCGGCAATCAAATCACCACGGGGGGGAATCTCATCAAGTCTGGGACGGGTAACTTGCGAATCGGGACGGTTGACCGGGGGACCGGCAACAGCACCAGTAGCTACTACGGTGGGAGCACCATCGTCAACGCGGGCAGCATTACCTTCCTTACCGCAAATTCGCTGCCCGTCCGCACGACGCTGACGCTCGCCGCAGGGGCGAGCTTAGACCTCAATGCATTCGCGCAGCAAGTCGGCTCCCTCTCCGGTGCTGGCCGGGTCGGCAACGCGGGTGCCGCAACTACCTTCACGGTGGGTCGTGACGAAAACAATTCCACCTTTGGCGGCACTTTCACTCCCACGACTATCGGTAATCTTTCGCTGACCAAGGTCGGCCTCGGGACCTTGACCGTCAACGGCGCAAACGCCAGCGTGATGAGCGGGGCGATAGCGGTCAGCGGCGGTGTCCTCAGCGTCGACTTTGCCAATGTCGCCGCGCCCGTCGTCCTCACCGGCGGCAGCACCCTCGCAGGGGGGACTGGCATCATCACCGTCCTGGACACCAGTTCGCTCGCCGTCGGCCGCGTCATCACCGGCACGAACATCCCGGCCAACAGCTACATCATCGCTGTCGACAGCCCCACGACCTTCCGGCTGAACAACAACCCGACGGTGGCCGGGACTGGTCTCAGCTTCACCGCTTCCCAGCCCTACCTCTTCGGTTCGCCCTCGACCAATTCCGCCCTCAATTTGGCCAGCGGTTTCCTGGAGATCAAGGGCAAGGCGGGTCTGGCGACCCGGCAGGTTCTCGGAACTGTCACGGTCAATCAAACGGGCGGGGGTATCCGTTTGGTCGCCGGCGACGCCACCCTCACCGAACTCGTTCTCGGCACCCTCGCTTTCGGGACAGTGGCGAATGCCGGTACCCTCCTGGTCACGGCCCCGACCAATACTCGGATCACGACGACCTCGCCCATCACGACGGGAATCTACGGCGCAGGTCGTGCCGTATTCACCGCAGATGGCACTACCTATGATTGGTTGAGCACCGTTTCTTCCGCCGGAGAGGCCAACAAAGCACTTACCGGCCTCGTCTCCCTGGCGCCCATCTCCGTGGTTGGTTCCGTCGCCAGCGGAAGTGACACCGTCACCTTCACGGCTCCGGTATCCGTCGCCAGCTCCGCCACCACCGCGGCTTCCGCCGTCGTCACGACCGCCAATACCAGCAGCCTCGCCGTCGGCATGGGCGTCAGTGGCGCGGGCATCCCGGCCGGCGCCAGCATCGCCAGCATCACCGCCGGAGTGAGCTTCACGCTGTCCGTCCCAGCCACGGCCACCGCGACCGGCCTGACTCTGAACGCGGGCGGAACCGCTGGTTTCGTGTTGGGGATGAACCTCACCGGGACCAATCTTCCAGCCGGAGCAATCATCAGCGGCATCACTTCGACGACCCTGACCCTGAGTGCTGTTGCCAGCGGCACGGGAGCCGCCACGACTGTTGCTGGATCTGGTTACTTGGGATTACCCGCCAGCGGGGGTGCAGGTACGGTCAATTACTCCATTGGCGCCAATCATACCCTATCGGGGAACGCTTCGGCTGGGACCCTCAAGATCATCAATCCTGCGGCTGCACAGATTCTAAACCTTGTCGGCTTCGACCTCGCCTTTGGCTCTGCGTCTGGAGGTATTTTATTCACCGGGACCAATCCCTTCACCATCTCGGGCACCGGAGGCCTTAAGACAGGTGCCGCTGGGGATCTGAACATCCATAACTACTCGACCGGAGCCTTGACTATCAGCTCTGGCATCAAGGATTTTGCCGCTACGACTGGTATCACGCGCCTCGTCGTGTCCGGTCCGGGTACCACGATCCTCACCGGCCCGATGGCCTTCACTGGGGAAGTATTCGTCAACGGGGGCACCCTGGAGTTTAGTAACGCCACGGCTACCGGTTCCGGCACGCTTGGCGCGGGCCAAGGCAAAGCCGTTTATTTGGGAAATGCTGCCACCCTTCGCTACACGGGCCTTACGGACCAAACCTTGGCGGCTGGCACTACTGCCAACAGCCATACTTTTGTGCTGTCCGGGGGCGTCGGGCGAATTGAAATCCCCACCACCGCCACCACGCTGACCATCGCCGGCGTAATCAGCGGGCCTGGTTCGCTCGCCAAGATGGGTGGCGGCCGGCTTGTTCTATCTGGAATTAACACTTTCTCTGGCCGGTTGAATATCACGGGGGGTATCCTGCAACTGGCTGGGACGGCGAACACCGACGTCAACATCATCCCCGATGTTCCTGTGACCATCAGTGCGGGGGCGACCTTGTTACTCGATAATGTGGGCGACAGCTTTGGTTCCCTCGCTGGCGCAGGTACGGTGCAGATGGGCAACAGTAACGGGAGGACGCTCGGCGTGGGTATTGATAATACCAACACGGAATTTACCGGACTCATGACGGGCACCGCGGCGCACAACTTAGCCAAGCGCGGGTCAGGCGTCTTGACCCTCGGGATGCCCACTCAGGTGACTTGGAGTAGCGGCACCACCTTCCTCGACGGCGGGGTGATCCGGATCAAGGCGAACTCAGGGCAGCAACTGAATCCCGGCTCCCCTATTGTCGTCAATCATTCGTATCAGTCCGCGATTTTCGATCTTAACGGCACGTCCCAGCAGGTCGGGGGCCTGACTTTCTTTAATAACACCAACTCTAATTATCAGTCCCAGGGCCTCGTACTCTTGGGCGGGGGCACGCTCACCGTGGCGGGGAATATCTCGGTGAATGCACAGGGGGGTGACCAAGCAAACGGCTTGAGCCGCAGCACGCAGGCGGCGGGTATCATCGGTACGGCGGGGGCGACCCTGTCGGTGGGCAATGGGCTGCGTACCTTTTCCGTTAACAAGAGCCGTAATTTGGCGAGCACCGAAGCGGAACTGGTCATCGATGCGGTCATCACCGGCGGCGGTCCGCTCGGCGGTTGGTTGAAGAGCGGTGCCGGCACCCTGCGTCTGATGGGCCAGAGCCAAATGAGCGGCGTACTCTCCAATCGTTTTGACGCAGGCCTTACCCTGCTCGATTACGCTCCCGCCCTTAATAACTCAGTCACCGACCGCATCAATCCTTTCGGGGTCCTCGAACTGCGCGGCGGCTCGGTCACCCTCTTGGGCAGTTCCCGGCTCGACATCGTCCAGAACGTCGCCGGCCTGATCTTGCCCGGAACTGTCTTGGGTAATACTGGCGCTTACTCGAGCGTCGGTATCGTCAAGCCTGCCTCCGTGGCCCTCGCCGCCACCCTGACATTGGGATCCCCGAACATCACCGTTGCCAGCAGTGCCAATCTTTTGGTCGGAATGCCCGTCACCGGTGCTAACATCGTCGCAGATTCCAAGATCACGGCCATCAATGGGTTGACGGTCACCTTGGATAAGTCGGCGACTGGCTCCGGCTCCAGCTCGCTCACGGCGGGCGACACCAAGGTCGTGCTCAATCTCGGCCCGATCACCCAGCGACTGGGTGGTACGCTCCGCTTCGAGCTCCCCACTGGCACGCAGACCGCGGTCAACGGCATCACGACGACCACGACCAACGATCTTTTCACTGGGCTACTCGGTGTCCTCGGCGCCTCCGCGACGGTCACCGACGCCGCCGGAGACACGAATTTCGCGACCCGCGTTGGCACCAATATCGTCCCCGTGACGACGGTATCGCGCGATGCGCTGGCCGGCGTACTCAACGGCGAAAACATCACCGACGTCTCGGGCTACGCTGGTTTCCTGCAGAATGTCGTCGCGCCGATGACGGTACGTCTCCGCGCGCCAGGTTCCTCCTTGTTGAGCGTTCCCGATGGCGGCGTCCTGCGCGTCATCTCCGGCGGCATCCTGCAAGCCCTCGGCGCCGGGGCCAATCTCACCGCGGTCTCCGGCGCGACGGCGACCCGAGACTCCACGACGATCGGCGTGACCAGCACCACTGGCTTGCTTGTCGGCATGCCCGTCACGGGCACCGGGATTCCTCTCAACGCGCGTATCGTCTCGGTCAATTCCACCAATAATACCTTCGAAATCGATAAAGGGGCCTCCGTGACCGGCGCCGTGGCCGACCTCAAGGCCCGGGCCATCACCGTCATCCAAGGCGGCACCCTGCGCTCGCCGACGCGCGAACTCATCATCTCGGTCGACAACAATAGCTGGTATCCCGCTCTCATCGGCGATGATAACCAGTTTTACCCGACGGCTCGCCTCCTAATCACTTCCTCGATCGACGGGCAGCAGGGCATCACCAAGACCGGCGACGGCACCCTTGCTCTCCGCGCGGGCGCTCAAGCCAACGATTTCAGCGGGACGATCCAGATTCAGTCTGGCGACATCGAACTTCGCCGCACGGGCCGTGGTTCCTTCGCCATCGGCGACTTCGCCCCGATCGTCTTCGCCAACAATGATTCCGCCAACCTGCGCATGCTGACCGACGGTCTCAGCTTGGTCGGCCAAATCGGGAACTCGGCAATCGGGTCTCCGGTCATCAAGGTCGACAGCGTCCAAGGCCTCGTCGTCGGACAGCTCATCACCGGGACTGGCCTGAACCCTGGCACGACCGTCACCAGCCTTCAGGTCAACGCCAACTTCACCACGGTCGCCAAGGTCGAATTCGCCAGCGTGACCTCCACGACCGCCAGCGCCAACGTCACGCTCTCCTCCGTGGCCGGTCTCGTCATCGGTCAGCCGGTCACTGGCCCTGGCTTCCCGACCGATGCCTACATCCTCGCGATCAACCCCGGCAGCAACACCATCACCTTGAATGCGGCCGTGGGCACGGGTGCGTCGGGGGCCTTCGTCGCCAGCCGAGTCGCGGTCGTTATCACGGGCACCGGCCTCAACCCGATTCCAGATACAGGCTATCGCCATGGCTTGGTCAATGGCACTCTGGTCAAGATCTCCGGCGCGGGTGCGGGTTTCGATGGCGTGGACAGGAAAGTCTACGTCACCTCTGCCTCCGAAGATCTGGTGCGTTTCGTCTTTGTTCCGGATGACACCGCCCCGACGGTCACCGCCCCGACGAGCCTGACAATCGATGAAGGGCAGCGCTTCATCGTCAGCAGCCCAAGCACGGCGGCGGCGACGACGGCCACCGTCTATCAGGCGGCGAATACCTATGGTGAGACCGTGGGTAGCCTTTCTGGCGGCAACCGCGCTACCAACGGGATGTGGGCCTTCATCGACCTCGGCACGGGCGCCATTTTGACGGCCAATCAGACGGTCGATTCGAGCTTCAACGGCGAGCTCCGTGGGGCGGGTTCGCTGCGCGTCACCGGCAACGCGACGCTTTCCCTGACTAATGCCAATGTCACCCACGGCGACCTGATCGTCGATAGCGGTGTGCTCCGTCTTGCGGTGGGCAATAATGGCGGCGGCGGACGGGTGTTCATCACGGTGGGTGAGCCGAGGCGTATCTTCGTCAATCGATACGGGATGCTTAACATCGACCGTAATGGCGTTGGCGCCCAGGAAACCAACGCGATCGGTGACTCCGTGGAAATCCGGCTCGCGTCGGCGGCGGGTACCCGCGCCGACGCTATTGCCGGGTCCAACTTCCCAGCGACGGTTCCCCTGGGTCTCTACCTCTCCGGCAATACGGGTCAGAGCAGAAACGAAAAGGTCGGCAATCTCTACTTCGATTCCGGTGCGAACTATCTCACGATGGTGGCAAATTCTAATCTCCGGCAGAGGTTCGAGTTCCTGTCCTTCCAGCGCAGCAACTTCGCCACCGTCAATGTCCGCGGGGTCAACTTAGGTAATCCCACCACCACTGGCAACGCTTCCCGTTTTGGCATCTACGATTCTGGCCAGGATTCACTTTTCACGACGGCTTCGATGTTCGGCGGGAGAATTAGCCTTTCAGTACCAGTCGCGGATGTCACGACCGGCCTCGGTAATACGGTCGGGGGTAGCCCTAATATCACGTTCGCGTTGACCAATAATCTCGCTCCCGGCATGCGCGTCACCGGCACCGGGATTCCAGCTGGGGCGACCATCGTCTCGGTTAATGTCGATTCTCTGGGCATGGTGATTTCCGCTCCGGCGACCGCCAGCGGAACTGGGCTGACCTTCACGGCCAGCCCCGTCAATAAGATCATCTCGCCTTGGTTCGTCGGCGAAACTTTCGCGCCCACCCCCGGCCCATCCTCCTCGGCGAACATGGGTAACACCTTGGTCACCTATATCGGATCCGGGGGCACCGGCTACCTCAGGCCCCTCGACTTCTCCCTCGATTACGCGCGTTTCGATAACTCGCTCGCCGTCACCGATAATATCCGTGAGGTCCTCGCCGCCCCGCTGTCCCTGTCCGGCGACAAGGACATCAATGCGTTGGTGCTCCATAACCAGACCACCCTTGTCGGCGGCCTCGCCACGACGGGCGATTTCACCGTCACCGGCGGCTCCACCGAGAAGCTCAACCTGGGGAGCGGCGCGTTGCTCTTCACCCTCGACCCGGCGGCCACCGCTGGTTCCGATAACCGGATCGCCCTGAGCGGTTTCGGTGGCGGGATCACTCTCGATAAATTCTCCAGCCCGGCGTCCGAGTATGTCTTCCACGTGATGAATCCCGGGTCGTCGGCTTTGACGCCGCGCCTGACCGTCGAAGTTTCGGCACCGCTCGGCACGCTTGCCGACCTCACCAAGTCTGGCCGCGGCACCCTCGTGCTTTCTGGCACCAACACGGCTGGCGGCGGGAGCAAGACTACGACCGTCAATGAGGGCGTCCTCCAGATCAGTAGCTTGGACAATATCGGCGGTTCGACGGGCGTCCTCAACTTGGTCGGTGGCACGCTTCGGCTCCAGCCGGGCTTCACCGGTGATCTCTCCACCCGTTCGATCCGATTGCCGTCCGCCGCGGGGAAGGTCGATGTCACCACTAATACGCTGACCTGGGCTAATGGTTTCGGCGGTCTCAACGTCGGCGGCGTCACCCGTCTCAATGACGGCGGCTTCACCAAGGCGGGCTCCGGCTCGCTGACCTTGGCGGGCATCAACACCTACCTCGGTGCCACGACCGTTGATGACGGCACCCTCGTGCTCGCCGGCGGGGCGAACGATCGATTAGCGATCGCGACGGGTCTTTTCGTGGGTTCGGGCAATGTCGCGAACACGGGCGTCTTCCAGCTCGGCGACACCGCCGGCGCTTCCGACCAGACGGTTTCCTCCCTTTCCAGCGTGGTTGGCGTGCGTTCCGCTGACATCACCATCCTCGATGCCGGCTCAGGTTTCACCTCCGCCCCGATCCTCAGCGTCGGCGCGATCGGGAGTCTCGAGGGCGCGCAAGGAGCCCAGTTTGCGGCCACCATCACCAACGGAATCATCTCCGGCATCACCATTCTGGATGGCGGCAGCTATCGTCCAGGTTTCGCGCAAACCGTTACCGTCGCGGGCGGCGGCGGCGCGAATGCCTCGATCCTCGTGCGCGCCTTGGGTACGGTCACCAGCGGTGGGATTGTCGGCGGCGCCTCGGGCGTCTCCAACCTCACGGTCGATCAAGACGTCACCAGCCTGTATGCTGGGGCCATCGGTGGAAGCGGTGCCAACCAAGACAACCTCGGCCTGGTCAAGAAGGGCATCGGCACCCTGACGCTTTCGGGGGCGACGCTTTCTTACCTCGGTCAGACCACCGTCCTCGGGGGTCGCCTCAATATCACCGGAGGCCGGTCCGCCGCCCTCCGTACCTCCTCCGTCAAGGTCGCTGCGGGCGCGATCCTGAACCTGAACAACACCGTCGGCCAGGCGGTCAACCTTGCTGCGGGCATAATCGACCTTGGTGTCGGCACCTCAGGCTCGGCTTCCCTTGGTTTCGACATCGGGGCCCTCACGGCCTACGACCGCGTCACTTCTTCCGCGGCGGCCATCACCGCCAACAAGGTCATCATCAGCCTGACTGGCCTCTCCGGCCTGACGGCCGGATCCTATGACCTGATCACCGCCGCCAGCGGCCTGGGGGGCGCGACCTACTCTCTTGGTGAACTCCGCACCTTCGGTGGACACACCTTTGCGCTCACGAATACTGCCACCGCGGTCACCCTGACGACGACCGCCCTCCCGACCGATCTCTACTGGCGTATCCGCCCCGACGTGAGCTGGTCCTCGCTCGATTACGTCAGCTTCGACACCAACTTCACCACGGACGCGTTGGGTACGACGAACGCCAAGGGCTTCCCGGGCATCGCCAACAAAGTCATCTTCAGCGCCACCCCTGGTGCCGCGACCACGGACTACGTCACCACCCTCGACGGCGACTTCACCGTCGGCAGCCTGCAGTTTATCTCCACCCCGAGCGGTATCCTCAGCGTGACCATCGCGCAGGGCGGTCCCGAACTCACCTCGGCGCTGACCATCGCCCCCGCCAGCTCGGCGGACGGTATCGCGATTGCCGATAATGCTGGGGCGATCCTTATCAGTGCCCCGCTGGTGCTCGGCGCGCCGCAGACATGGACCATTGCCGGCACCGGCGCTAACGGTTCTTCGCTTGTCGTCTCGGGCGCCATCTCGGGCGCCGCGGGCAATAATCTTCTGGTCAACGGGCTCGCCGACTCGACCCTGCTTCTCTCCGGCCTGAACACCTACGCGGGTACCACCACCTTCCCCGGCTTGGTGCTCCAGTCCGGCGCGACCGCTGCGTTCAGCCCGAATTCGACGCATATCCTCTCGGCGCAGGGCAGCAGCCCGGCCATCCTCCGCCTCAACGGTTTCAACAACACGATCGGCGGCCTGGCGGGCACCGGTTTCGTCGAGAACTTTAGCGAATTGGCTGCGACTACGCTCACGGTCGGTCGTAATAATGACAGCACCGTCTTCGCCGGCACAATCCGTGACGGCGGCATCACCGCCTTGAACCTCACCAAGGTCGGTACGGGTGCCTTGACCTTGTCCGGCGTGAACACCTTCACCGGCAACACGAACGTCAACGGAGGCACGTTGAACATCACGGGAGAACTGTCCGGTTCCATTAGCCAGGGCTACCTCCTCTACGGCACCAGCCCCAACCAGAGTATCGTCAACGTCACCGGCAACGTCGACCTGTTCTCCATGCAGGGCGCGAACACTGTCGGCGCCGTCTCGGTCTATAACCAGACCGCGGGCACGGTGCGTCTCTTCACCGTGGGCGGCGGCGGTAATCAGCGCGTCGCTCTCATCGGCTACGGTTATTTTAACCTGACCGGCGGCCTGTATCAGATGTCGACCGGCACGGGCATCAACCGTTTCAACATCAACGAAAATAACGCCGCCGCGGTCGGCGTCGGCTACGTCGGCGGCACGGGTGTGCTCAATAACTCCAATTTCGGCGGCGACTGGTTCATCATCGGCTACCAGGGCCTTGGCCAGCTCACCGTCGGGCCGGGCGGTCTCATCAATCGTCAGAACACTTCGAGCGAAATCGCCTTCGTCCTCGGTGGCACCGGCACTTACGGATCACTGAACATCGCCGGCGGTACGTTTGACAGCAGCGCGAGTCGTTTCCGCTGGGGTAACGGCGGTGTCACCTCCTCCACCTCCTTCTATAATCAGTTGGCGGGCACGATGACGTTGGGCAATAACGCCTCCGTCAACATGACCGCGGGCCGCGGTAACGTCGGCTACAATAATTTCTCGGGCGGCACCTTCCGGGCCAACGCGGCGATGACGACTGGCGTGCTGCCGTCGCTCCTCAGCGTCGGAGGATCCTTCGTCACCGCTGATAACCGGATCGCGACGCCTTACGGCCTCTGGACGAACACGCTTTACGGCGCGGTCGACAACTCCGCCGTCGCGGGCGCGGCTTCCGGCAGCGGTATCGTCACGATCGATACTAACGGCTTCGCGGTATCCCTCGCCGGCCTCACCGCCGCGACCGGCGCCGGTCTCACTCAGGCGAATCTCGCCGTCACCGGCGGCACCGGCTACATCGGTGCTCCGGCCGTCACCTTCAGTACCGCCGGCCTCATGCCGGGCGGCTCCCCGGCCGCGGGTTATGCCGTCATCGCGGGCGGGCAGGTTACCGGCATCGTCATCACCAGCCCCGGCACCTATGTGGCGGGCACCGTCCCGACCGTCACCCTCACGGGCGGCGGCGGCACCGGCGCCGCCGTGGCGGTCTCGGCCCTCAATACCGCTAATACCGCCGGCAGCCTGATCAAGAGCGGCAACGGCACGCTTACGTTCACCGGCGTCAACACCTTCGCCACCACCTTGGCGATCAACGGTGGCTCCATCGCCGTCGGTGGGGGCGGTGCGCTCAATGCGACCACCCTCGACGGCTACCAGGCCGGCCGCTTCCTCGTGGTCGCGCAGGGCGGCGCCATCGTCGCAAATGCTGCGGACTCGCTCCCGAAGATCAACCGTTTCACCAACGCGTCCAGCACCGGCGCCATCGCCGTCTCGGCCGCGACCGCTTCGGCCGAGGTCAATCTCAGCCGTACCGGCTTCAACCTCACGGGCATGGGCCTCGGCGCCGGCATGGGCGACGTCACTTACACGGGCGTCCACACCCCTGGCGTGGCTGGCCTCTACCGCCTCGGCGGCGGCGGCAGCGTCCTCAACTTCGCTTCGAACATCACGGGCGGCTACGACACCCGCGTCGACATCATCGGCACGTCGGTGGCCTTCTCGGGCACGAACACCTTCAAGGGCGGACTCGTCCTCAACGCAGGCGGCACCCTGCAGGTCCTCCCGACGAGCGTCTCGGCCGGCTACGGCCTTAGCCCCGGCGGCCTGATCGTCAACGGCGGCACCATCCGCTGGGCGAGCGGTTCGACGGTCGACATCACTTCCGGCGCGGGCGCCATCCCGGGCGGAGTCTCCCTGCTCAGCACGGTCCTCGTCGACACCAACGGCAACAACGTCGAGCTGGCTGGTTCGCTCGGTAACCGCGCGGCCACGGCCAACTCCCGCGAAGGCCTCTCCGGCGGCCTCACCAAGATCGGCAACGGCGTGCTCACGCTGTCCGGCGCGAACACTTTCACCGGTAACACGACGGTCATCGACGGTTCGATCCTGCTGAAGAACTCTGACGCCCTCGCCTACAGCGCCATCAACGTTACTAACGTGATGACCGCGGGCAGCATCGTCTTCGACTCCAGCGTCGCTTCGCGCACCTTCACCATCGGCGGCCTGGGCACCACGGCCCTCAGTATCCCACTCACGGACAACGCCAACATCCCGAACGCGATCACCCTCCGGGTCGGCAATGGCGGCCAGAACACCGTCACCACCGGCGTCTTCTCCGGCGCGGGCGGGCTGACCAAGATCGGTTCGGGCAACCTCAATATCAACGGCGTCCCCCAAACCTATACCGGCGCCACGACGATCATCGCCGGCGCTCCCGGCGTCACGGGCGGTTCGCCTAATAAGGTCAGCACCCTCCAGCTGAGTTTCAACACCTCCGCGGCGACCAACCTCATCTCGGCCTCCTCGGTGCTCATCCTCGGTGGCGCCTCCGCCCCGCAGATCAATACGCAGCTTTCCAGCGTCCAGCTCGCGAACGTCGGTAACGGCAGCGGACGCCTCCTTCTCACCGCCGCGGCCGCCACCACGTCCCAGGCCTTCGCCTCGACGACGCTGGGCACAGGCGCCTCAGACATCGTCTTCACCAGCAGCACCACCAATCTCGTCTCGCTCACCCTTGGCGCCATCACGCGCGGACGCGGGGCGACGCTGTTCATCGCCCAGCCCGCCAATACGCTGGCCGCCGGCAACGGTGTCCAGACGACCTCCGGTACCGCCAGCACGGTCCTTGCCGACGCTAATGGCACGGCTTACGCCGTCACGGCCGACAACGCCACGAGCGTCAACGAATGGGTCGGCAAGAACGTGGGTGGTTGGCTCGCCCCGATCGGAGCCGCGAGTTACACCGCTTCCACGCTCACCACC
>JGI12547J11936_1000189_pt1 | contig 14755 bp, 11 predicted proteins | sample LakEriepJuly2011_2_FD_11936 | JGI IMG/M metagenome (IMG submission 11936)
TAACAATGCATTGGTCACCGAATCAGGCAGATACACCAGGGCATTAAAATAAACTTGATCGGGATTGGCAGCCAGGGGAAAACGCGGTGCTTGGTAGGCGGAAGCAGGGAATTCCAGCATCCCGATTAACCAATCCCAATTCACCAGCCCTCCCATATCGTAATAAGCGTTGCCCTGTCCGGCCAAAGGATTGGTTCGAATAACAAAGGACATATTGGCCCCACTCTGCACAAAAGACTGCCAACCTGGACGTATCCCGCTTTCAAAATCCGCTAACACAAATCCCCCGGGTTGACGAACGCTCAAGACTTTGATCCGACGCTGAAAGAGCAGGGAGTCCTGCTCTACAAAAAGCTTCAACTCGGTTTCTTCGGCCCTGAACATGGGGAACAAGGTGGTGGAACCGTTCCAAACACAATTCACTGCATCCAAAGAACGGGATTTGCCGCTGATGATTTTGCGAGCTCCGCTGGATAAACCACGAACCTCCACTCGCCAGTCGGTGAGTTTGTTAAAGCGGCCCTGCAGGTAAACCGTCTCCCCTTGACCAAAGCGTACCGAATCACGGCTGGTCTTGACGGGTTCCAAAACCTGAAAATCACCGAACAAATCAACCAAAGCCGGACCCTCGATGACAGCGTCCTTGGTACAGCTTCCCAACATCAGGAGAAAGCCGACCGCAACGAGTTTCCAAAGGTGCAATCCAGCAAACAAGAAGCCCGAGGGCTTGGCATGGGGGTGACAGCAAGACTTCATAGTTTCATAATTAACATGAGTTGACTTATGTTCCAGGGGTAGCGAGCCTGCATGGCGGCGGTTCCGTTGCGCCATACAAATTGCTGCGTGGACAATTGAGCTTCAAAGCGATCCCCCATGGTGTATTGCAATCCAGCACCGATCCACTGCTCGGTCCGGTCCAAGTCCGCCCGTGCAAAATCGACCACTTCAGAATACGCGTTACGGACCGCGTAGTAATCGTGACCCTGGCTTCGGTAAAGTTGCCACTCGGCAAAGGCCGACCAGGAAGAACCCAATTCCCAACGGGTCTGAAAGGAAGCTTGCAGGTTGTTCAAGGCCACGTCCGAAAGAATGGCGTCACCCGAGGCATCGGGTCGTATGGTTTGTTCCATCCGTACCAAGGCTGTTACCAACCAAGACCTACGCAGGTTCAAGAGGCTATGCAGCCTCCATTCGTTGCGCCAATCAGCCAGCCAAAACATCCGGCGATTGTTCACGCCTTGTCCCCTCACATCGGACATAAATTGGACATCCAAGGACGGGTTCCAGAAGCTGGTGCTATCGGTGTTCCTACCAAAATTCAAACCAAGGCCCTGTCGGTTCGGCGTTGCCAAGCCGTAGGGCAAGGCATTGCCGTAGCCCGGATCGTATTCCATAAGGCCGGCCACCACCTGGGTCTGGTAAAGAGAGGCATCCCGGTACAAATCGTTGAGAGCCATGGGCCGCAACACATTCATGCTTTCCAAGCGCTTGAAAGCCATGGGGCTACGAGATGCATTGATTCGTTTGGTCTGAGCGGTCGCGCTGCGGTAATCCGAACCGGTATACCACGCTTGGAGGCTTCCTTTCCATGGGGAGCGGCCCGCCATACGACGACCCAGGGGGCTTTCCCAGCGCAACCAACCAAATCCATCGGTTAGCGTGGGCCTGTCCTGAACGGTTGGGTTTCCCGGATCCGCTTTGTTCCAACCCAAGCGGGTCAAACCCCCTTCGGCGTCCAAGGACCAAAACCGGCCTTTGGAAGGCGAAGGGGCCAGACCCCATTCCGTGCTTAACACCGGATGATGAATCAGGTAAGGCTGGTTCGCGGTTCGAGCGACATCGTAGAGCTGCACAAAATTGACTTTACCGTGCAGACCCACGCCTGTAGTCCAACGCAGGCGACCGCCACTCAGCAAACGGTCCGGGGTGGATCCAAAATCCGAAGCAGCAACCCTGGTGGTAAACAACGAAGCATGGAGGCTCAAATCCAAGGGATCAATCACCCCCCCCATTTCAAGGACCACCCCCTGCTGCCGACGGGTTCGGTTGCTGTTTTGGAATAAATCGTATTCGATCATGCCCAGGGTTGGGCTGTTGAGCAGCGATGGATTGGAGAGAATCCACTCTTCGTGATTCCAATAAGTAAATGGGCTCATCCGGTAATCCACATCCCCCACTTGGTAACGAATTTTTTGGTTCACCAAACCCCGGATCCACATTTGACGCAAGTCCAAGGTCAAACCGGACCCCCAAAATCCTCCGTATTCAGAGCGAACCCGAAGCTGGGCATGGATTTCCACCTGGCTATGGGGCAGAATATGCAGGCCCAAATCGGTCAAGGCATAGCCCGGCATCATGGCTTTGCCCAGGCTATCGGAATCTTCGCGCAGTCCCTCGGCGGACATCAAACCACGGGCATAGGAAGAGAAGCGGATCTTTTTGGGGTCCAGCACCTGGGCATCGGCCCAGGACAAAACCAATAGACCTATCAACGTCAAGGCCAGAGCCGCCCGAAGATTTCCGTATTTTGTGTTATGTTTTAACATTAGAAGAATACTTTGAGTTCCACCCAGCTTTCGGTCCCGCGAAATTGATCCTGCGCAAAGCTCCGATCATAAAATCCGTACCAACGATGCCTAAAATACAAGGCCGACTGGGGGCCCAGGTGCCAATCGGCGCCCAATCCCAGGGCATGACCCCTTTGGTCCCGGGGCTTAAACGTCTCCAAATCCAAATCGGTGGCGTAATTGCCCAGGGTCCATTCGGCAGCCGCATAAGCGCAAAGCACCCAACGCGGATTGACCGCCCAATAGGATTCCAATTCGTGCGCGTATTGACGCAAATAGGCGGTAGGCCTCCAGTCCACCAAAGGAACAGGGTTCTTCTGAACCGAGTTGAGGCGGGCCAGGTAATAAACATACAAGGGTCGGGGACTGCCCTCGGACTTCCAGGCGATCTGCGCTTCGAGGGTCGAAAAATGCTTGGCATTCACAGGAATTCCTGCGGAGTCATCGCTGAGTTTGACGGTTTCAAAGACATCCCGGTAGATCACCGACTGACGACCGTAGGGGCCAACATTTTGGGGGAAATTCCAACGCCAAAAGCGGGCCCGGGTGAATTGATTAATGGGATGATTGAAGGTGATTCGGTTGGAAACCGGTGCAATTTCACGAGCGATGCCGGTGCCGACGTTCCATCGTAGCGGACCGGTCTGCCAACGGGTGTTGAGGTTGAGGCCTTGTCGGTTGTTGGTCATCAATCCCAAAGGAACCACGGCGCTGGCAAAGGGGCGCAAAACAGCGTTGGCACCGGAGGCACCGGCCGTTGGATTCGTGTTCAAGGCAGGGCCTCTTTCTTGGACCGCAACATTCCAATACAATCCGTTGTTATTCACCAGCTCTCGGCCGATGCGGTAGGCATGCAATTCCAAGGGAATGCCCGTCAAGGCGGGGCGGGTCAAGACTTTGACCGAAGCCAATTCCGACCATGAGCCTTGGTAAACCGGGTCCTGATAACGCCCCAACCCCATTTCTGCGCGGATTTCCCAAGGTTTACCGGGAGCCGTCCGGCCTTCGAGGGTATGCACCCCGTAGGAGGTTCGTTGGCTGCCCGATGAATCCAAAAACTGACGATGGTTCAGGGAGTTCACGGCAAGCCAGGCTCCGGATGATGTCAATTTGTGTTGAAAACGACCCCCAAATGTCCCGGAGGCAAGACCGCCCAGCCCGGCGTTCATTTCGGTTTTGCCGGCGAAGACGGAGGCTTTGATCAGACCGTTTTTGGGTAACACATCCCAAATGGCGCCGTGAACGGCCCTTTCTCCAAAGCGCACATCCTGCTCAAACTGACCCGAGCGATACAAGTCATCGTAGCGAACCACCGGCTGCCGGGTCACCGGATCCCAGGGATTGCGCTCAAAGAGGGACCAACGGAAATACCCCCGAAAGGAGGCCAAGGTCAAATCCGATAAGGAATACCAGTGGATGCCCCCGATCCGGAGTTGATGAGCCGCACGGCGATCGCTCCATTGGAGGCCCAAGTTCATACCCAGATTCATACCCAGGCTGTTCGCCAAACGCGCCGAACCGAGGGGATCGTAAAGGCTAGGCCGGGCTGCACTGGCTACGGGAGGGGAATAAGCCGCCCCTACCCGACCGTTCAAAAACTGAAAGGCATAGATATCAAAAGACCAAGAAAGGTTGCCACCGGGTTTTCCTTTGAGATTTAACCAGAGGTTGGGGAGCTGGGCATCATCCCCCACAAAGATTTGTCGACCGGGCAGGGTGCTGACTTGGTCTGGATAACGTGGGTAGGCGACTTTCTCGTCCAAATAGGTCGCCGCAAAGCGATAAAAACCATTGACTTGCAAACGAGATGTCGCTGGAAGGCTCTCCCGGGGCCACAAATCCTGCGCCATCGCCCGGTCGTTGACCCAAGGCCCCAACGCTCCGGTTAGGAGAAGGAAGCATAAAAAAGAGCGTAGAATCAACATGCGATAGAGTTACAACAATCCTAAGGACGGGCAAAGAAATTCCAACGCCAACCCCAATTGCTGCGAGGCCTGGCGGGTTTGACATAAAAACAACGATTGGCGTGAGCGGATTTATGGGCCCTGTTAACAGCGCTCACATAGAGCCGATAAGCCCCTTCTTGGGCGGGGGCTTTGAACCGGCACACCATGCCAGGCCCGGTACGCATGGGGACACGAACGGCGCCCAAACTTTGTTCAAAATCTCCGCCGGCTTTGGTATGGGTTGCTTCGGGCAAAACTTTCCAACGCAGGGTGGCCATTCCAACGGAATCAGGCAATCGAGCCTCCACCCATTCCCCCGCATGCACGACCCAAGGGGAATCGGGATGCAAGGTGGAGGGGGTTGCAATGGATTCGATAACCGGGGCCGGTTGGGCAACGGGCGATTCTTTCCATCCTTCCATCAAGGCATCCACGGCTCGGGTTGGGCGGCCTTCGGTATCCAACAAACCGTACCATGACTCGGTGGTTTCTTGCTTTTGACCCCACAAAAAAGCGTAGGATCCAACGCAACCTTCCGATTCCTTGGCTTTGATTTTGGAATATCGACGACGGTAACTGCGGAATTTGGCTTCAGAGGATTGTTCAACCGGGGCACCCCAAGGCATTTTGGCGACTTCCCAATGTCCGTTGGGTCCCCATTCCGTAATCATATAGGCTTTGTCCCATCCGAAGGGTCGAATGCGCGTGAGGGCCTGTTCGAGGTCACCGTAGGTATTAACACCAAGGATATCGATATCCGGGGCTTTGGTTTTGATCCAATGCACTTCCATGGAATCCAAACCGGCCGTAACGGTGGACGTTGGGTGATGCGGATCGTGGGCATGGGCATAAGCTGCGACTTCTTGAATTGCATCCCAAACTTTGACATTGGTGTAAAACAAGTCCACTTCGTTCCCGATTCCCCAGCATAACAAGGCGGGATGTGTTTTGAAACGATCAATCACCGAAGCAAAATGCAAAAATTGTTCGCGAACAGCAACAGGGTCGTCGTAATCAAAGCCATGACGCTCGTGACCCATCCACATACCCAGCATGACGGTGAGACCCAGTCGATGAGCCGAGTCCAGAATTTGTTGCGCCCGCTCAATTCCCCAGGTCCTGAGGGAATTCGCGCCGCATTCCACCATGAGGGGTAAATGGACTTGGCCACCTGCTCCACGGACATAATACGGTGAACCGGCCCGTTCCATGCGCCACACACCTGATTCCTGAACCAATTGAACATGAACAGGTTGAGCTTTTAATTGAATTTTGTTAAAACACAAAAAAACAACCAACACCGCCCACAACCATCCTGAGCGAAACATACCGGGAAGATGCTTAGAGTTCAAAATTAAAGCCCCTGTGGGTGAGCTCATCGTAACGCATGCGGTCAAAGGTGTAAAGCTGAGCCGGGCGGCGGGTGTCTTTGGTTTGTTTGGCATCCAACTTGACCAAGAAATTCATGCCCAAGATTTTTTTGCGGAAATTCCTTTTGTCCAGGGGTTGACCCAGAACTGCTTCGTACAATTTCTGTAGTTGATTCAGCGTAAAATTGACGGGAAGCAACTCAAATCCCAGGGGTTGATTGCGAACCCGAACTTTGAGCTTTTCGACGCCTTTGGCAAGAATTTCGTTGTGGTCAAAGGCCAGGTCCCCCAGTTCGGAGAGGGTATGCCATTGCACATTGTCAGCCCAAAAAGCGGCCCGGGGCTCGTAATTCTCCACCCGAATCAAGGCGTTGTAGGCCACGGTGATGACCCGGCCCAGGGGGTGACGATCCACCTTGCCAAAGGTCTTTATTTGCTGCATAAAGACCTCTCGAATACCAGTCAGATTTTCCAGGACGCGCTGAGCGGCCCCGTTTAAATCTTCCTGAGGATATACCAAGTCGCCAGGAAGGGCCCAGTAACTTTTGTAAGGTGCAACACCCCTTTTAATTAACAATACTTTGATATCCTGCCCGTCAAAACCAAAGACCACACAGTCCACCGAAAGCCCGAACTGAAAAAAGTCTTCGAGGGGTATGAGGTACTGCGCCTGATCGTCCGGAGAATTGTCCTCCGAAAACCGAAGAGCCACGGAGTTACCGTTCATTATTTCATCCAGATCCCTACGCATACGTTGTTACAAAAAAATCAAACATCGCTGAGTTAAACAAAAGGACTAGGCCAATGGGTCCGCTTAATTTTTGAGAAAGCGAACCACGCGATGAGCACGGGCGGTACGGACCTGAACGGTGTAAAGACCTGGGCTCAGGGCCTCGACGTTGAATCGATTGCCTTGACCGGAAAAAGTGACAAAGCCCTGCACATCACGGCCTTGGATATCAGACCAACGAAGCACGGTTGGATCTTGCAGGGTCTCGCCTAGGGGGAGCTCCAGTTGCAACACATCGTGCACAGGGTTGGGGTAAACTTTGAGGAGGTTGTTGTCGGATGCCAATTGACGGATGCCGACCGGAAAGCAAGGGGAGCAACTTTCCCAACACACCGCGTCCAGGGTATCGTTGCCGGTTACAATGAGAGCTCGGTTCGTAAAGGTGGAGGTGGTTTGGGTACAGGGCATCCTTGGGTTAGATTTTCGGAAATGTTCCAGCCATCCAGTGTGAATTTGTATTCAATCGTGTCGATGGGGAGCGTGATTTCCAATTCGTAGATGCTGTCTTGGTTGGCATCCGTCATGGGGGCACAGGTTCCGCACCAGTTGTTAAAGGTTCCGTTCAAATGAACATTGGAAAAGGACGGACCGTTGTATTGGTTCATATCGACCTTGAAGAGAATGCGACCGGATGTGGGACCGGAGGCACAAGGGCTGCAACTTTGCCAGCAGACCGCATCCAGGGTATCGTTCCCGGTGACGGTATGAACCCTGTTGGTGTAGATACCGGTGGTCATGGTGCAAGGCGAACCGGCCAGGAGGGATTCCTGTTGACCCCATCCGTCCAAGGTGAATTTGTATTCGACGGTGCTGAGGGGCAGGTCCAAATCGAGTTCATAGATGCTGTCCTGGTTCGCGTCGGTCATGGGGGCGCAGGCGCCACACCATCCATTAAAGCTGCCGTTCAGGTTCACCGTTGTAAAGGCGGGGCCGGCATAACCGTTCATGTCCACCCTGAATCGGATTCGCCCGGAGCTGGGGGCCCCGGTGCAGGAATCGCAAGAACCGTAACAGGGGGCGGGAAGGTTGAGGGGACCTCCGACGATGATTTGGCGGTTGGTAAATCCAAAGGCGGTGTTGGTACAGGAAGACCCGGGGATCAGGGTTTCTTGAGCGGTCCAACCGTTGATGGTGAATTTGTATTCAAAGGTGTCGGCCACCAAGGGAACAGTGAGTTCCCAAACAGAATCATTGTTGGCATCGGTCATGGGGCGCAGGATCCGCACCACGAATTAAAGCTGCCATTCAAAAAGACCCCGTTGATGGGAGTGGCTCCGTTGTAATCGGACATATCCACCCGAAACAAGACCGGGTAGGTGGTTTGGGCCTGGGCCGTGTTGCCCCATCCTTGGATTAGGGTCAGCAAGAAGGCCGTAAAGAGGGCCGGCAAAAGATTCCGGAAAGGATTCATGTTCTTCATAGCGGTCTTGGGTTTGGAAGCGAAAAAAGGTTTGGTTTCAAAGAAAAAGACTCCAACAAGAGGAGTGTTTGGTCAAAATTAAGAAATAAGTGTAAAAAATACACCCTTTAATAAAAAGGCTGTTTTTTTAATTTTCGTTTTTTAATTTTCGCTGGTAGGGAAGCCCCGATGATCAAGAACCGGACGCGCTACCACGGAAGGCGGCCTTGCGCTTTTCGAGGAAGGCCCCAATGCCTTCGCGGCTTTCAGGCTGCTGGAAAAGGCTGCCGAAGGTTTCGATCTCTTGAAAATAGCCATCCGGGTCCCCCTGGGCCGCCAGGGCGGTGAGGCGGATGCAGTGGGAAACAGCTATGGGACCGCGCTGCAGGATGCGGTTGAGCAAAGCGGTTGAGTCTTCGATCAGAGATTCGGCCGTGGCGCTGATGCGGTTCACCAAACCCCATTGAAGGGCGGTGGCGGCATCAATGGGATCACCGCTCATGAGCATTTCGAGGGCGCGGGCCCGGCCGACCCATTCAACCAATCGTTGGGTACCCCCGTAGCCGGGAATTAAGCCCAGGTTGACTTCGGGTTGACCCATGCGGGCGGTCGGGGCCGCGATGCGAAGATGGCAGGCCATGGCCAATTCCAATCCGCCACCAAGGGCGAAGCCGTTGATGGCGGCCAAGACGGGCTTGGGTGCGGTGGCAATGGAATCCATGATGCGATGCCCGACCGCCGACAAATCACGGGCTTCGGTGGCGGTATAATGCGCAAATTCGGCCACATCCGCTCCGGCCGCAAAGGCCTTGTCACCGGAACCTGTCAGGATCACCGCATGCACGGCGGCATCGGCCATGGCCGTGGCCACCGCCTCCTCGATTTCCAAAAGGGTTTGGCGATTGAGGGCATTGAGTTTGTCCGGGCGATTGATGGTGATAAGGGCCAAAGAACCGTGGTGATCGTAGCGGAGATTTTGCATGGGTAACAGTTTTAGAGGTTCTTGGGTAACAGTTTTGGAGGTTCTGGGCGAGGATCGTTGGCTGGGTGGGCAGAAAGGGCGTGATTAATTGGCAGGGAGGGCGGCGGCGGCCCGTCGCAGACGGGCAACGCAGGCACTGCGTCCGCGGAGGCCCATCCATTCAAACAAGGCAGGTCCCGAGGCCTGTCCGGTGACGGCCAATCGCAGGCCCTGGAGCAGGCTGCCCGGGGTGACATGGTGACGGGCAGCAACCTCCTTGAACAGGGCCTCCGCCACCGCCGCCCCCCAAACCTCCTCGGATGATTCATAACAACCGATTAATTCATGAAGCACGGTAGGAAAAGCCCCTCCCCATTTCTTGGCGACCACCGATTCGTCGTAGGTCGTTGGATCCTCAAAAAAGGATTCCACCTCTTTGGCAAAATCCGAAACCAACACCATACGATCCATGACCAACGGAATCAGCGCCTTTAACACGGCATCTTCAGTCTCCCAACCCTTGTCCATCAATATTTTACGACAAGGTTCAACCAATGAATCCACCGAACGATGCCGCAGGTATTGCTGATTGAACCACTGCAATTTGGTGAAATCGTAACGAGCCCCGTGCTTGTTAACACGATCCAAACTAAAAGCCTGAATCAGCTCGTCCATCGTAAACATTTCGCGGTTATCACCGGGGTTCCAGCCCAGCAAAGCCAAAAAATTAACATAAGCCTCCGGAAAATAGCCGGCCTCCCGATAACCGGGGGTTTTATCACCTGTTTCGGGGTTGGTCCACTCCGTCGCATAAAATGGGAGGCCCAAACGATCCCCGTCCCTTTTGGATAATTTACCGTCTCCGTCGGGCTTCAATAACAAAGGAAGATGCGAAAATTCCGGCATGGTATCCTGCCAACCGAAGGCTTCGTATAACAAAACATGCAGTGGAGTGCTGGGCAACCACTCTTCGCCACGGATGACATGGGTAATCTCCATCAATCGATCGTCCACCACATTGGCCAAATGGTAGGTCGGCATGCCGTCGCTCTTGAAGAGGACTTTGTCGTCCAATTGCGCAGTCTGCACCACCACCAAACCCCGGATACGATCCTGAACGCGGACTTCTCGTCCCCTGGGCATTTTGAATCGAATCACGTAAGGCTCTCCGGCTTCCAGGCGTCTGGCCACCTCATCCGAAGGCAGGCTCAACGAGTTTTTCATGCGGACCCGGCTGATCGCATTGTATTGAGGCGAAGCAACACCCGAAGCCTTGAACTGTTCCCGCATGGTATCCAGCTCCTCCTCGGTATCAAAGGCGTAATAGGCATGCCCCGATTCCACCAATTGCATGGCATATTGTCGGTACATGGCCTTGCGTTCGCTCTGACGGTAAGGGCCAAAAGCCCCGCCTTTGTGGACGCCTTCGTCAAACTCAATCCCGCACCAGCTAAGCGATTCAATGATAAACTCCTCGGCCCCAGGGACAAACCGGGTCTGATCCGTGTCCTCAATTCGTAACACCATCTGTCCGCCCGCTTTGCGAACCAACAAATAATTGAACAACGCTGTGCGGACCCCTCCTGGATGCAGGGGGCCGGTGGGACTGGGGGCAAAACGAACGCGCATGGAGATAGAAATTGTGAAAGCAAACTTACAAGGCGTTAACCACTGGAGGCCGTCCGTAGCGACTTTTGTATCGCAAAGACGACGACCACCGTCGAATCGATGACAGAGCCCAGGACCTCCACCCCACAGACCAACGGCGTTGGACCCTTGGCCTATATCATCCTAGGGGGCTTATCCCTCCTTTGGGGCTCCTCGTTTATCCTCATGAAGCGCATCTTGCCGGCCTTTCCACCCCTCGAACTGGCCACCATGCGCATTGGCATGGCCGGTCTGGCCATGGTACCCCTTTGGCTCTGGCATATGCGCCGGGACCACTGGCGCTTGTTGCCTTGGTTTGCGGTGGTCGGCCTCATCGGGAACGGAATCCCCGCAGTGCTTTTTGCGGTGGCCCAAACAGGAATCCAAAGCGGAGCAGCCGGGGTTCTCAACGCCCTCACCCCCATGTTCACCTTGGTCGTAGGATGGGCTTTTTTTGGGCGACCCTCCCACCGCAGCCAAATCCTAGGCCTGGTTCTGGGCCTAGCAGGAGCCTTGCTCCTCATTCTATCCCAACACCGGGTGGCTGGTTCTTCCCAGCCGGCATTGGCCTTGCTACTGGTTCTTGCAACCTTTTTTTACGGAATCTCGGTCAACACCGTAGGACACAAATTGCGCGGTATCACCCCCTGGCTGACCGCCTCCTTTCCCTTGGTCATTGCGTCCGTCCCGGCCCTCCTAACCCTAGGCCTCCTAGGCGACCCCATCGCGGGAATGAACCGCGAAGGCGGAATGGAAGCCCTGGGCCTTTTGGTTTTTTTGTCGCTGGTCAATTCGGCTATCAGCTTGGTCGCCTTCAATTACCTGATTCAATTGGCAGGCCCACTCTTTGCGTCCACCACCACCTACTTGATGCCAGTCGTCGCCCTTTTGTGGGGGGTTTGGGACGGGGAGACTTTGCATTTTTATCACGGAGCAGGGCTCCTGGCCATCGTGGCAGGAATTGCGTTGGTGAATCGACGCATCGCCTAATCAACCGCACTTATCGGCCTAGGGGTTTCCACCATTCCCGGCCCAAATCAAAATTGCGGCGGGGAACAAATTTCCCATTGGGAACCGATTCCCATTGGGAACAAAATTTTCCAAAGGGAGCAAATTTGCAACGGGCTTCGATTCTGCTTAAATTCGTCTTTGCTTTCTTGAATCAACTCACGACCTAAACCTACCCCATGACGCTTTCTTTCCTTTACCGTTTGCGCATTTCCCTTCGCCCCACCCATCGGTCGATTCCAGCCCTCGTTTTGGTGGCCCTGCTCGGTTTTCTAGGAACAGCTTCGGCCCAAGTCATCCTCTTTGTGTCCCAACCCGCATCCATTGCTGGTTCCTACACCTTTGGTCCCGGGGATGCCGCCCAAGGTTGGGGATACAGCTACGACAGTGTTCAGGTCCAAAGCCGACTGGCTCTCGGCACCTCTTCCAATGCAGGCGGTGATTCATTGGCCTGCGATACCAACCTGATCAATGCCTCTGCTGTTGCCGGCAAAATCTGCGTTCTGTACCGCGGATCCTGTGAATTTGGGGTTAAAGCCTTGGCCGCCCAACGAGCCGGCGCCATTGGTTGCATTATCATCAACCACAGCGCAGGGGTACTCAACATGGGCCCTGGTGGTGCTGGTGGATTGGTGACGATTCCGGTCATGCTCGTCTCGAACTCGGACGGCGCTCTCATTCGTCAACGCATGGACAGCGGCGATTCGGTGGTCGTATTTATGGGTGACAAAACAGGTTACTTTCTCAACGATATCGGAATCGGTAACGGCTCGGTGATTCGACCAACCGAATTCAGCATCCCCGCCAGCCAGGCCTTGAATGCCGGCGAATACTTGTTTCGCTTGGGCGCCGCCGTCAAAAACTACGGCCAAAACGCCCAAACCAACCTTAGCATGAATGTCAAAATCGACTTCACCAACCCAGCGGGCTTGACCAACACGGTTTACAACCAAAACGCGACTTTGGCGACCTTAGCCAGCGATTCAACCGATACCCTTAGGACCCCGGACTTTGACCCTTCCGCCTTTGGCAGAGGGCGTTATAACATCGCCTACACCCTCAGCATGCCCTCTGGCACCACCGACCAATTTCCCGCTGATAACCTTGTAAACCAAGGCTTTGTCATTAATTCCAATATCATCTCCAAGGTCCGTTTGGATTCTTTGGGCAATATGCAATCTTCGGGAGGCATCCGCCCAACGGACGCGACAGCCGGCCCTTATGATTTTGGGATTTGGTATTATGCCAACAAAGGATCCCGCCTCAAAGTAGATTCCATTCGTTTCTCCTTTGTTACCAACCCAGGCACCAACCTCCTCAACGAGTCCATACTTGGCAAAGTCAGCCAATGGCTGGACCTCAACCAAGATGGTTTGGTTGACGCGGGCGAAATCGTAGACCTTGCTGATGGAATTTATACCTACACCGATACCTCGGGCAGCAATTCCCAGCGTTCGGTCTTGGTCACGGATATCATCAACAACACACCGGGAGTAATCCTAGCCGATACCAGCGTTTACCTGTTCTCGGCCTATTACGCTGGTTCTCAAACGGCCGTCTTTACCAATGTGGATCCGCAGGTGGATTATACCCTGACCCGCGGTATTTACCAACAGTACATTAGCCCCGTCTACAGTGGAACTTGGAACCCCAACGGGTTCGGTCCTAACCGGGTTCCGGCCGTTTCAGCTGTCACCAGCAGTGCGACCGCATCGGTTCGGGAGAATATTCAGAACACCTTGGAAGTAAGGGCCTTCCCTAACCCAGTTTCGGATCGCCTCAACCTCTTGGTTCGCAACGATGGTCCTATCGGCGTTCTCCAATACAGCATCAACGATCTCTCCGGTCGTCGCGTTGCCTCCGGTACCGAAACGCCCGAAGGAGCCGGTTCAACCCTCACCTTGGGCGTTGCAACGCTCGAGCCAGGGATCTATCACTTGCATATCAGCAACGGCAAGCTAGCCCGGACCCTGCGCTTTATCAAACGCTAATCGCGGCGCCCCCTGTGGCGTTGGTGTACTGAGATTCGATCAAAGAAAGCAAGTCACGGACCTCATCGGGGTCCATGCTTTGGACCAATTGACTGCGGATTTCTTTGATATGATCAAAGCCCTTGAAGTAGGGGGCGTAATGCCTTCGCATCTCGAGGAGACCTAGTTTGGGACCTTTCCAGACCAGCGAACGTTCCAAGTGTTCGCGACAGGCTGCTAGCCGTTCGGCAACGGTGGGCGGATCCAAGGTTTGGCCGGTTTGTAGGTAATGCTTGATTTCCCTAAAAATCCAAGGGTAACCAATCGCCGCCCGGCCAATCATTAAACCGTCCACTCCGTATCGCTCGCGGTACAACGCCGCTTTGGAAGGGCTGTTGATATCCCCGTTCCCAAAAATCGGAATGTGCATGCGTTGATTGGCTTTGACCTCGCCAATGAGGGTCCAATCGGCTTCGCCTTTGTACATCTGAACCCGTGTGCGGCCATGGATTGCAATTGCAGCCACCCCGATATCTTGCAGGGCTTCGGCCAGGTAAACAATGTGTTTGGANTGATCATCCCAGCCCAGTCGGGTCTTGACAGTCAGGGGTTTGGGACTNCGCTTGACCAGTTCCGCTGTAATCTGAATTAGTTTGGGCAAATTGCGTAGCATGCCGGAACCGGCATCCTTGCAAACCACGTTTTTGACAGGGCAACCAAAATTCAAATCAATTAAATCGGGGTTGACTTCGGCTACTTTGTCAACGGCTCCCAACATAGGTTCCAATTCGCCCCCAAAGATTTGAATGCCCATGGGGCGTTCATCGTCGTAGATATCCAGTTTTTGGCGACTCTTGATGGCATCCCTTACCAATCCTTCCGAAGAAATAAACTCGGTGTACATCAGGTCGGCCCCGCCTTGTTTGCAAACCGCCCGAAAAGGGGGATCACTGACATCCTCCATGGGCGCCAAAAGAAGCGGAAAGGGACCCAGGTCCAGGGGGCCGATGCATACCGAAGGAGTCATGGTGTCATACGCCTCGAAGGCTGTGCAAATTTAGGCCCCACGGACGTTTCGGGTCATCCCCTTCCTTTGT
>JGI12547J11936_1000191_pt1 | contig 14721 bp, 19 predicted proteins | sample LakEriepJuly2011_2_FD_11936 | JGI IMG/M metagenome (IMG submission 11936)
ACCCGGTACCGGGAGAACCGCCATGTTGGCTAGTTCCCTTGTTGAAACGGGTCACCAGCTCGCTGAGCAGTTGGGGATCGATTGGGCAAAATTCACTGCCCAGACGATCAACTTTCTCATCGTTCTCGCGATCTTGTGGCGCTTTGCCTATCGGCCTGTGCTCACGATGTTGGCCGAGCGCAAACGTCTGATCGAAGAAGGTTTGGCAGGCGCTGAAAAAGGCCGTCAAAGCCTGGCTGAAGCTGAAGAGCAGCGACGGAAAATCCTGCGGGATGCGGAGGCGCGTTCCGAGAAGATGGTGGCGGAGGCTCGTGCCGCGGCTGACATCCAAGGAGCGAAGCGGCTATCCGAGGCGCATGCCCAAGCTGAAACGCTCGTCAAAAAAGCCCAAGAAACGATGGATCGGGAGCGAGCCCTACTTGAAGCCGAGATGCGTAAAGAGTTGGGGCGTTTGGTAGCACGAACCACGGAGAAGGTGGTCGGCCGTGTGCTGACACCGCAGGACGAAGAGCGTCTGCAAAAAGAAGCCGTGGCTCAGGTCGCCAGATAAATTCTGACCCTCTCCGATGAAAATTAATCGTGCCGCAAGATCTGAGGCCAAGACCCTATTTCGAATCTGCCATTCGGAACAGGGATTGGACGAGGCGCGGTTACGGAAGGTGATCGGAGTTTTGGCGCAGAAGAAGCCCCGCGGTTACCTTCAGGTATTGGGGCGATTGGTACAGCTAGTGCGGTTGGAGGTGGGACGAGCTACCCACGAGGTGGTCTCCGCCGTAAAGTTGGAGGACGGAGGAAAATCGGTTTTCGCAGTTTTAGAAAAACATTTTGGGAAACCGCTGGCACAGCAGGTCGAAGTTCGGCCAGAAATGTTAGGCGGTTTGAAAATTCGCGTGGGCAGTGATGTCTGGGACGCGACCATTCGCGGGCGCTTGGAGGCGCTCGCTCGGTCGGCCTAAACTCTGCCAGAAAGTAAGGAGCTAGAACATGAGTGGAATCGTTGCAGAAATTGAAGCCGAGATTGGGAAACTAAAATCGGAGGTTACGAAGAAGCATACCGGGCGCATCCGTGAAATCGGAGACGGAGTGGCCAAGATTGAAGGTCTGTCCGCAGTTGCACTGAACGAGATGATCGAATTCCCAGGCGGGGTGACTGGCTTGGCGTTGAATTTGGAAGAGACAGAAGTGGGAGCGATTATTATTGGTGATTTCACTCACTTAAAAGAGGGGGATGAGGTCAAGGCCACTGGGAAGCTCTTGCAGGTTCCGGTGGGCAAAGGGTTGTTAGGTCGTGTGGTGGATGCTTTGGGAGCGCCGCTGGACGGCAAGGGTCCGATCCAGTCCAAAGAGTCTTACCCTGTCGAAAAAATTGCACCTGGAATCATTAAGCGGCAATCGGTCACTCAACCGTTGCAAACGGGAATTCTTGCGATCGATGCGATGATCCCGATTGGAAGAGGGCAACGGGAGTTGATTATCGGGGATCGTTCGACCGGAAAGACTACGGTGGCGATCGATACGATTATTAATCAGGCACGAATCAACCAGCTGGCAGAGAAGTTGGGGGATAAAACATTTCGTCCTGTGTACTCGATCTACGTCGCGGTCGGTCAGAAAAATTCCAGCCTTGCCCGTACTTTAGCGGTTCTCGAGGAAACCGGCGCTTTGAAGTACACCATCGTGGTGGCGGCAAATGCTTCTGATTCGGCGACTTCGCAGTATCTTGCGCCTTTTGCGGGTTGCGCCATCGGCGAGTGGTTTATGGATAATGGCATGGATGCTTTGATTATTTTTGACGATTTATCGAAGCATGCGGTGGCGTATCGTCAGGTCTCACTTGTCTTGCGGCGTCCTTCGGGTCGTGAGGCGTATCCTGGCGACGTGTTTTATCTGCACTCGCGGTTGCTCGAACGGAGCGCTCGGTTGAGCGAGAAAGCAGGGAATGGCTCGTTGACCGCACTGCCGATCATCGAGACGCAGGCGGGAGACGTATCGGCCTACATCCCGACGAACGTCATCTCAATCACGGACGGGCAGATCTATCTAGAGACGGATCTGTTCTATCAAGGTGTACGTCCTGCAATTAGTGTGGGTCTTTCGGTTTCCCGAGTGGGATCGGCCGCACAGATCAAGGCCATCAAGCAGGTAGCGGGTAAGATCAAACTGGAACTGGCTCAGTTCCGCGAATTGGCCGCTTTTGCCCAGTTCTCAAGTGATCTGGACACCGCGACGAAGGCAAAATTGGATCGAGGAGCCCGAATTGTTGAGGTGTTTAAACAGACTCAGTATCAACCGCTCCTGGTGGAGGTACAGGTAGCAATTCTTTGGACGATTCAGAATGGGTACTTTGATGCTGTGCCCGTGGACAAGGTGAAAGCGTTCCAGACGCGTCTGACTGAATATCTAACAACCCGTAAGGACAATATCCTTTCGGCGATTCGGCAAAAGAAGGCGGTGGATGATGCCATTTCTGCCGACCTGAAGAGCGCGTTGAGCGATTTTGTCGCGAGTCAGCCTTCGGCCTAAGGATTGATCGATGGCCAGCACACGTGATATCCGTCGACGGATCCGCTCGGTAAAAAATACCGCGCAGATCACGAAGGCGATGCAGATGGTCGCTGCCTCCAAGATGCGCAAGGCGCAGCAGGCGGCTTTGGCGGGACGACCTTATGCAGATTCGATGAATCGGGTGCTTTCGTCTTTGGCGAATCGAGTGGGCTCGATTTCGCACCCTTTTTTGGAGAAGCGGGAGATTCGTCGTCCTTGTGCTTTAGTGATCAGCACTGATAAGGGTTTGTGTGGGGCACTGAATACGAATCTTTTGAGGGAGGTGGGATTATTGCCCCAAGAGACGGTATTCGTCACGGCGGGAAAGAAGGGAAAGCAGTTTGTGGCGCGGATGGGGAGGGAGTTACTGGCGGACTTTGAAGTGAAGGACGATTCTTCAAGTTATAAGATTAAGCAGATCAGCCAATTTTTGATCGATCAGTACTTGGAGGGCAAGATCGATAGCGTTTCAATTTTTCATACGCGTTTTTTAAATACTCTCGTGCAGAAACCGGAGAGAAATGACCTGCTTCCTATCGGCAAGCTGGAGAAGTTGGAGGCAGGAACGGGAAAGCATGAGGAACAAGCCATTCAGGCAGACGAAAACTTGCAGTATATCTATGAACCGAGCGGGGATGAGGTGCTATCGGCCTTACTTCCTGCCTATATCCATTTTCAGGTGTATCAGCTGGTGCTGGACGCTAAGGCCTCCGAGCATTCCGCGCGGATGGTGGCGATGAAGAGTGCCACCGACAACGCGAAGGGAATGATCAAGGACCTCACCCTGGAATATAACAAAGTCCGGCAGAGCGGCATTACGACCGAGCTGTTGGAGATCGCCACGGCACAAATGGCCATGGCCTGACGGAAAAAGGAGAGCAGTTATGGCAACCAAAACAGCAAACAATGTGGGATCGATCGTCCAAGTGATCGGTCCAGTGGTGGATGTGGAATTTTCTGGCGATGCGAGCATGCCTGCTTTGCTTTCAGCCTTGGAGGTGAACTTTGAAGTGGAGGGGGTCAAGACGAGCGTGGTGCTGGAAGTGCAACAGCATTTAGGGGACGACTGGGCGCGAGCGGTGGCCATGTCCTCGACTGAAGGGTTGAAGCGTGGAATGGCGGTGAAGGACACGGGTGCTCCGATCTCCGTCCCGGTGGGGGAAGGGGTGTTGGGGCGGGTGCTGAATGTTCTCGGAGAGCCGGTGGATGAGCGAGGACCGGTGAAAGCGGAAAAGAGATATCCGATTCATCGTCGCGCTCCGACTTTGGTGGAGCAGGATACGCAGGCCAAGGTTTTGGAGACGGGCATTAAGGTGATCGATCTAATCTGTCCCTTTACTAAGGGGGGCAAGGTGGGAGCGTTCGGAGGTGCGGGAGTAGGCAAGACCGTCGTGATCATGGAGTTGATCAACAACATTGCCAAAGGGCACGGTGGATTCTCCGTCTTTGCAGGGGTTGGAGAAAGAACTCGTGAAGGTAACGATCTGTACCACGAAATGTCGGAAGCTGGAGTTATTAATTTAAAGGATATTTCGAAATCGAAGGTGGCTCTGGTGTATGGGCAGATGAATGAGCCGCCGGGAGCGCGGATGCGGGTGGCGTTGAGTGGTCTGGCCATTGCGGAATATTTCCGTGATGAGAAGAACCAGGACGTATTGCTCTTTATCGATAATATCTTCCGGTTCAGTCAGGCGGGTTCAGAGGTGTCGGCCTTATTGGGAAGGACTCCGAGCGCGGTGGGATATCAACCGACCTTGTCGGCTGAGATGGGGGATCTGCAGGAGCGGATTACTTCGACGAAGAAGGGTTCGATCACGTCATTCCAAGCGGTGTATGTACCTGCGGACGATTTGACCGATCCGGCGCCTGCGAACACCTTTGCTCATTTGGATTCAACGATTGTCTTGGAGCGATCGATTGCAGAGTTGGGAATTTATCCGGCGGTAGATCCGTTGGCCTCGACCTCCAAGGCGTTGGCGCCGGAGATCGTGGGACAAGAGCACTATGAGGTGGCTCGTGGAGTGCAGCGGGTCTTGCAAAAGTACAAGGATTTGCAGGATATTATTGCGATCTTGGGAATGGATGAGTTATCCCCTGAGGACAAATTGACGGTGTATCGTGCTCGAAAAATCCAGAGATTCTTGAGTCAACCGTTCCATGTCGCGGAGGTATTTACGGGAACAAAGGGTGAATATGTTCCGGTGGCTGAGACGATCAAAGGGTTTAAGGAAATTCTGGAAGGCAAGCATGATGATGTTCCGGAGGCCAACTTCTATATGAAGGGTGGCATTGGGGCGGTTGCGAAGGCCTAAGTATGGCGGGAAAACTTCGGCTGGTGGTGGTGACCCCTGAGGGTAAGACGTTCGACAGCGATGTTGAGCAGGTGGTCATGCCTGGGGTGGAGGGGCAACTAGGCATTTTGCCGGGTCACGTCCCTCTCTTGACGGCGATTCAGCCTGGGGAGCTAGATTTGAAGGCCGGTTCGCGTGGGGATGAGCTGGCGGTGGGCGGGGGCTTCGCCGAGGTCACGGGAGATCGGGTGACGATCTTGACCGATATGGCGGTGAAGCCAGAGGATATTGATGAGCACGCGGTCGAGAAGGCTTTGCAGAACGCTCAGCAGGCCTTGTTAGAAAAGAAAGCCGGTCCGGAGGCAGAGGCTTTGATGGCGATGATTCAGCGGTCGACGGTGCAGCTAAATTTAAAAAGAAAGAGGCGAACCCAAATCTGAGGGCAGGTACCTTGGCGATTAAAGGATGGAGCGGATTTTTTCTTCTTCGATTTCCGAGCGAAGTCGACGGCTCAGTTTCGGGCGAATGAATCCGTAAAGGAGATAGCCACAAAAAAGAACAGCAAGGGAGTACTGGTAGGTTTGAACGATCAGGGCCAGTGCGGCAACGATGAGAAGAAGGCGGGGGATAGGACGTTGGGAGCGCCAATCAAGGGTTTTAAAGCTGGGGTAGCTGACTTGGCTGAACATCATAAAGCTGAGAAAGAGGAGAAGAGCTGCTAAGGCATACTTAAAATTCCCAATGACTCGATCCGACTCGTAGTACTTGAGGAGCAGGAGAGTGACGGAGGCGACGAGACCTGCTGCAGCAGGGATGGGGAAACCGGAGAAATCTTTCGATCTAGGTGTGGTCGATGGTTGTACGGCGAGAGTGTTAAAACGGGCTAGTCGCATGGCCCCGCACACCAGGTAAACAAAGCCGATCATCCAGCCAAGGCGGGCGGGAAGCTCGGCGAGGACGATTTTAAAAACAAGTAGGGCGGGCGCGATGCCAAACGATATAATATCAGCAAGGGAATCGAACTCACGACCAAAGGCGCTTTCGTGGCCGCCGAGGCGGGCAACGCGTCCGTCGAGCATATCGAAGATAAAAGCACCCAAAATCCAAAGGAGGCTGGTTTCGTAGGGTTGGGTCCAGGCGATGTTGGCTTCGGCCTGGAGGAGGCTGCCTTGGATAATCTGAAGAACGGCCATAAATCCGCAAAAAAGGTTTCCGGCGGTCATGAGGCTGGGAAGAAGATAAGCCACCCCTTTTCGGGCGGAATTTGGAGAGCGTGTTTTTACGCGGGCCATAGGGCGAGGATTGTTTGGCCACCGACGACGCGTTGGCCGACTTGGACTTGGGGGGTGCAGGAGGCGGGAAAGTAGAGGTCGGTTCGCGAGCCGAAGCGGATCATGCCAAATCTTTCCCCTTTGGAAACTGAGTCGCCTGCTTTTTTCCAGCCAACAATGCGGCGGGCGATGAGGCCAGCAATCTGGCGGACAAGTACGGGGCCTCGAGTTGTTCGGAGGAGCCAGGTTTGATTTTCGTTACGGATATCGACTTCTAGGTGGCGGGCATCGAGGAATTCACCTGCTGAGTAGTGGGTTTTTTCGATGGTACCGGCGTCGGGGCTGCGGTTGACGTGGACATCTAGGACGGAGAGAAAGATTCCAACGCGGCGAAATTTTCCAAGGCCAAAACAAGGGTCCTCCGCTTCGTCGACACAGATGACTTTTCCATCTGCTGGGCTGACTAGGGCAAGGGGATTGGCAGGGGGGGTACGGTGGGGGTCACGAAAAAAGAGGAGGAGACCGATGAGCAGAAGGACGCTCAGCACTATGCCAATCGTCCAGGCCATCCAAAGAGAGATCCCAAGGAGGACGGCGGCGCCGATAAGGAACGGTCTTGCTTCGCGTAAAGCCATGCTAGATTTTTAGCTAGAAGTTCCCCTTATTGAAAGCTGTTACCGAAGATCATTTTGTCGACGTCCTTGCGCCCGCGGGTGGCAGGGTGGTGACCTACTCGCGTTCGATCACGCTCGTGTTGACTCATGATTGCCCTTGGCACTGCGGGTACTGCGGATTTCGGAGTGATCGGGAGGGGCTTTTGCCAGAAGGGGAGATTGATCGATTGATTCAAGAGGCCCGGGAGGGTGGAGCGAGAGAGGCGCTGCTGATTTCGGGGGAGAGACCTGGGATGATGCCTCACATTCAAGAGGAGTTGAAAAAGCGCGGGTACCAAGATTTTTGGGATTTTGCGGGTCGAGTTGGAGAAAGGTGTGCGGAGGCAGGGTTATTTCCGCATGGAAACTTCGGGAGAATGAGCGAGGAGGAGTTGAGGCGATTAAGGCCGTTCTATGTTTCGATGGGAATGATGTTGGAGAGTGTGGTGGATGATCCAGCGTGTGCTCCCGAAAAGAAGGTGGCGGGAAGGAAGGCGGGAATTGAGGCGGCGGGTAGGGCCAAGGTGCCGTTCACGAGTGGGATTTTGGTGGGTTGGGGGGAGAGTCAAAGGTCTCGTCTTCAATCTTTAGAGGTGTTGGCGGAGATTCACGCACGATATGGGCAACTGCAGGAGATTTTGATTCAGCGGTATGTACCGAATGCTGGCTCGCGATGGCCTGCTGGTTGCGCTCCTACATTGGAGGAGTATCGGGAAATGATGCGGGCATGGAGAGAGTGGGCGCCAGGGGTGGCGATTCAGATTCCGCCCAATTTAGAATCACGTTGGGATGAGCTTTTGGATGAGCTGGATGACTTAGGAGGAATTTCCTGGGCAAAAGATGAGGTCAATCCAACCCGGCCGTGGGAAAAGTTGGAGCAGTATCAAAGGATTTGTCAGGCGAAGGGTCGAGAGTTGGTCGAGAGGCTGCCGGTGTATGCAAGTCACAGCGGGGAAGAGTGGTTGACCGATCGTTGGCATAAGAGAGTGAAAAAGTTTTGGGAGGAGTCTGAGCGATGAAAGACTTCTGGAAGATGCCTTTGGCAGAGTTGCGTGACTGTGCAGCGGAGGAGACTTTGCGACGACATGGGCGGACGGTGACGTATGTGGTGAATCGCAATGCGAACTTTACCCGGGTGTGCACGGTGGGGTGTGCCTTTTGTGGATTTGGAAAACGGCCTGGAACCTTAGGTGCGACTTCGGATCGAATTGATGAGGTGGTTGCGCGGGTGGGAAAGACCCCTTGGGTGACGGAGGTTTGTTTGCAGGGTGGAATTGATCCGGAATTACGGCCCGAGTATTACTTCGATTTAGTGAAGGCGTTACGGGAGGCCTTTCCCTGGATGCATCTGCACGCGTTTTCACCGATGGAGATTGATTCTTTGTGTGAAAAGGCGGGTTGTGGGCCTGAGGAGATGATGGGCAAATTGAGAGCGGCGGGGGTCGGGACGATACCAGGAACTGCGGCGGAAATTTTGGTGGATGAGGTGAGGCGCAAGATTTCGCGCAACAAGCTACCGGCCGCGCGGTGGGTAGAGATTGTGCAAGCGGCCCATCGGGCGGGGGTCAGATCGAGTGCCACGATTTTGTTCGGCCATGTGGAAAGGTGGGAGGATATCCGGAGTCACTTCGAAATTCTGCGAAGAGTTCAAGAGGAGACAGGTGGGTTTACCGAATTTGTGCCCTTGGCTTTCGTGCCCTACCAAAANCGTTTGGGAGCGCTGCTTGCTCGGCGTGCTGGNGGTATCAAGGCGCTGGAGGAGCGGATCCGNAGGAGGGCAATGCGGCTTTACCCTTTGGCTCGGATGGTTTTAGGAGGGGTGATTCCGAACCTTCAGACCAGCTGGGTTAAGTTAGGGGTGGTGGGAGCGGTCGAGTCGTTGGGGTGGGGGTGCAACGATTTTGGAGGGACTTTGTATGAGGAGGCGATTACTCGGTCGAGTGGGGGAAAGCATGGGGAGGGGTTGGAACCNGAGCAGATTGAGGCGGCGATTGGNGGGGCGGGGTATGAAGCGGTGGAGAGGACCACGGTATATGGGTCGGTGGAAAAAGGGCTTTTCCCTCGTAGAAAAGTGTTGTCAGCGTCCTGCGAGAGCGCATCTTAACCAACGTATCGTAACCATTAACCCAAACCTAAGGAGATAAGACACTATGGCAAAGAAACCGAATGCAGCATTTATGAAACCCGTCCAACCGGACGCCATCTTGGCCGCAATCATTGGGAGCAAGCCCCTTCCCCGGACCGAGATGACAAAAAAACTCTGGGCCTACATTAAAAAGAATGGCCTCCAGGACAAAAAGAACCGCCGGAACATCAATGCGGATCATTTGTTTAAACCCCTCTTTGGTGGAAAAAGCATGGCGACGATGTTTGAGTTGACGAAGTACGCCAGCAAACACGTTAAATAACGTTTCCAACGCTCGGGGTTTTCCCGGGTATTGATTGTACCCCGTCGTGACGAACTCACGGCGGGGTATTTTTTTGATCGTCAGTTGTTAGACCTTGTGTTAGTTTCTGAACATGGACATTACAAAACTAACAACAAAAGAGTTCGGTCGTATTATGAAGTTGCTCCGCAAGAAGGAGTCTTTGGAGAAAAAGTTGACTCAACTGGAGCGTTCAGTGGCCAAGGTGGTCGGTGCAGGAGCCTCCGCTGTGGCACGAGGGGCGAATCGAATTGCTCGGGGACGTCCTCCCGGACGCCCTGGAAGACGGGGTACTGGTAAAAAATTTAATCGGCGAGGTGGATTGCGAAAAGTGATCTTGAATCAGTTGAGTCGCGCAGGAAAGACGGGACTCAAGATCAAAGATTTGGCGAAGAAGATGAATATTCAAAGGCAACGGCTGGATACTTGGTTTTATCAAAACCTGAAGAAGGTGCGCGGATTGCGAAAAGTAGGTCCGGGGCACTATCACATCCGCGGCTAGGCGGGTTTATTTCGGACGAGGTAGGATTCGAACCTACGAATGCCTTTCGGCATCTGCGGTTTTCAAGACCGCCGCGTTCAACCGCTCCGCCACTCGTCCCTTCTTTGATCTTTAGACGGGAATTGGCTTGAAAGCGAGTCCACCGAGATTACTTCTGGTGGGGGCTGGTTTTTTGGGGCGGGAGGTAGCTCATCAAGCTGGGGCGGGTGGATGGAAGGTGGTCCCGGTGGTACGTACCGAACGATCGGCTGAAGCGTTACGTAAACAGTTTGAAGAAACCGTGGCAACGGATGCAACGTCTTCTTCGTTTTGGGCGGAGTTGCAGGGGCCGTGGAGTGGTTTGGTGTGGGCGATGGCGCCATCGCGTGAGTCGGAGGGTGGGGATTTTCAATTGATGCATCGAGAGGGAGCGGTGCGGGCGGCTCAGTGGGCGAGGGAGAGGAGAGTGGCGATGGTGTATCTTTCTTCTACTTCTGTCTATGAGGAGGCGGACGGGGGCTGGGTTGATGAGGGGTCCGCGTTAGCTCAAGACGAAAGGTCAGCCGCGATGGTTTATGCGGAGATGGAAACAGTCAGGGCGGGAGGATCGGTTTTACGATGCGCTGGTTTATATGGAGGGGAGAGGGAACTGCGAGATCGTGCCGAGGGTCCGGAGCGTTGGCTGAATGTGGTGCATCGTGAAGATGCGGCTCGGGCGGTGGGGGTGGCGCTTCGAAATCAGGGGCAAACATTCAACGTGGCGGAGAACTTTCCGTTGCGCAGAGGGGTTCCGGGTGGTGTTTGGGCGGAAGGGTCGAAACGGACGCGCCGAAGCAAAAGGGTGGGCAATGCAAAGTTGAGAAATGAGGGCTGGGCGCCGATCTATCGGGCTGGAGTCAAAGATTCCAGCCACCGGTAAGAGATAAAGTTGATCCGGTAAGCTGGGAGGCTTCGGGAGAGAGGAGATACCTGACAGCCGCAAAAAGTTCAGAAAAGGAGACGGGGCGACCGAGAGGAAGTTTGCTGGGGTGGGGAAGGTCGATGCTGTTTTCGAGGTAGCCTGGGGAGATTTGGTTCACGGTGATTTTTCTGGAGATGAGTTGGCTGGCAAAAGAGCGGGTAAGGAGAGTGACCCCCACTTTTCCGACGTGGTAGCCAGGGGCAAGTTTTCGTGGGGATAGTCGATCGGAGGCGGAGTCGCCTAGGTTGATGATTCGACCGCCGGTTTTAGGGAAAAGGGGCAGAGCGGCTTGGGTTGTGAGAAAAGTTGCGGTGGCGGTGCTTTCCATTCCGGCAAACCAGTCCTTGGGACGAGTGCGAAGAAGAGGGGTGGGGCGATAGGTTCCGGCGTTGTTGATGAGAAGATCAAGGCGGCCCCATGTACGCTGAATTTGTTGGAATAGCTTGGAGACTTCAGCGGGGTGGGAGAGATCAGCGGAAAGGGCGAGGGTGGGTAAGCCGTGGAGCTGGATATCGCGTGCGAGGCGCCGAGTGGCGACGGCACCACTCCGGTGGTGGAGAGCGACCGCATAGCCAAGTTGAGCGACTTCACGCGCAAGATAGGCACCCAAGCCGCGGGAGGCCCCGGTGATTAGGGCAACGGGATGGGGGGAGCGTTTCATGAGAGAATTCCGAGTGTTCGGGCGACAGCACGGACTTTTGGAATCTCGTGGGTTCGAAGGAGGTCGGTTTTCCCAAGAAGGGCTAAAACGGCAAAGAGGGACTCTGCAGAGCGGACTTCATCTTGGAAAAATTCGAAAGCATGCGGAAGAGCGTGACAGACGGGCCAACCGAGGGTGCGGAGGCGGAAGGTGTGGAGAAAGGTTTCGGCCTGGTATCGGATTCGGGCAGTGCTGTCTTGGAGATTTTTGTAGTAAAAGCCTAGGCCGGGATCGATCCAGATGGCGTGGACACCTGCTTGGACAGCGCGATCGATCTCGCGGCGGAAGTAGTCGAGCAAAGCAGTCGCGTGATCGGGGGAGTGAACAAAATCCCCTACGGCCCGGACATTTTCCCCTTGGACATAGCAGAGGATGATCCCGGCCCGGTGAGCGGCGACGGTGCGGTACAGATCGTCGGGTGGCCGAGAACCGGTGAGATTAAGGACGGCGGCACCTGCTTCGAGGCAGCGACGAGCAACTTCGGGTTGATAGGTTTCAATGGAGATGAGGGAACCCTCTTGCGCGAGGGGTTGTAGAATAGGGAGAAGAGTGGCGATCTGTTGGGCGGGATCGATGCGGGCGGCATGGTGGAGAGAGGATTCTGCGCCCAGATCGATGAGGTGGGCGCCCTCGGCACGAAGGCGGCGAGCGCGGGCGAGAGCGGAGTCGGTACTAGTGACCACGCTTTCGCGGTACCAGGAGTCGGCACTGAGGTTGATGACTCCCATGAGATGGGGACGGTTGGCGGAGTTAAAGGAGTGACCTCGGATATCGAACTCAGCCACTTTCGCTGGCAGAGCGGCGGCGTGGTGTTGGGCGAGCTCGGCTAATGATTCAAGAGAAAGCATGGGTTCAAATCATACTCAAATTGGCCTCAGGGGCGAGAGTGGGGATGGACGGCAGGGGGTGGTGCGATTCAGAGTGTGGAGATGAAAGAGAAGCTGATGAGTCAGGCGGAGTTGATGGCTTGGGAGGTTCGGGCGAGGCGCTGGTTGGTATTGGGGTTGGTGGGAGTGGTGATGGGGGTGTTTGGGATCGGGTGGATGACGCTGCAAATTAGCTATTCGATGCTGAAGAAGAGTGAGGTGATGCAAATCGCGTTCGAGAGGATTATCGGGATGACAGAGTGGTGCGGGAGTTAGGGGCTCCGGTGGGGTTGGGATGGGCGGTGACGGGGGAGTTGGAGGAGCAAGATAAGGGAGGGACAGCGCGGCTGGAATTCACACTTCGAGGCTCTAAGCGAAGAGCGGTGGTGACCCTGCGTGCTGAAAAAGTAGGTGGCGGGGTGTGGAAATATCTACTTTTGGAAGTGAAAGGGGCCGGAGGGGAAACGATTTCGTGCGCGGACGGAGTTGCGGAGGGACTGGGGAAAAATTAGTGAGCCCCTGCTGAGGCAGGAGTTTTTTCAACGGCAGTGGCGTCGGCAACCGATTCTTGTTTATCGACGATTGTCTCCAGAGCAGCGTCGAGCCGGTCGAGACCGTGTTTTTGAATGATGTCGCGGATATGAGTGAGGTAGTCGGGATCAGGGCAGTAGCCGGAAGCGAGGATGTTGGAAACAAACTTCACTCCGGATTTTTCACCCACGTGTTTTCGGTACCGGTCATTGGAAAGAAGGAATTGGGAGTACCCTTGAAAGCCGGCGGCGAGGGTAGGGTAAGCGCGGAAGTCTGCCGTGGTGTCTTCGCCGCTATCGCGAGTAGGCATATTCAGGGCACGGGCACCGGTCCAACTATCAAAGGCTTTCATGCCAAAGTAGTTGTTATATTCCTTGGCGAGCAAGCTGTTGCCGTAGCCTGATTCAAAAATGGCCATAGCGATAACGGCGGAGGCGGGAATTTGCGAGCTTGTCTGGATGAGCATTGCTTCGGGGATAGCGTTCTCCAAAAAACGGCGTTGGCGACCATTGGCAGAGTCGAGAATTTTGGAGATTCGAGTGGCCAGGCCTAGGATATCGGTGGTGTCGGAGCTTTGAGAGGCAATTAGGCGAGCGATGCGGATATCTCTTTCTTCGAGCTCTTTCTTTTGGGCGAGTCGATTTTGAAGGGAGCTCCACTTTTCCTCGATATAGCTTTTCGACAGTGCGGCGGAGAAGCGGGTGACACCGATCAGAGAGACGACAGCGACCCCGAAAAGGATGAGCCAAGCAAAGTTGGATACAACTAAGGTGCCCACAAGACCCAACTGGAACTTGGGTTTTTTGGCGAAGGTCTTACGGGCGATAGCCGAAGTTAGATCGACGACTTGAGGCATAAGTATAGTTTAAGTGCAGTTGGAGGGGCGTCAACCCCGCACCCAAGTTTCAACTATATAAGCAATATAAACTTATATAAATCACTGCGGGGTAACTATCTGAAGAATATATGGCCTAGGAGTGCGATTTTACTGGCGGGTAAAAAATCGAAGCAAGAATCGAGATTCCCAAGACGCCGAGAACAAAGCCAAGGGTCAATGGGATTGGGAGGTGAATATAGCCTGAAAGGAGCATTTTTAGACCGATGAAAGAGAGAATTACGGCGAGGCCTATGTTGAGATAGGCGAAGAGTTTGATCAGGCCAGCGATGGCAAAGTAAAGTGCCCGGAGTCCTAGCACGGCAAAAGCGTTCGAGGTGAGGACGATGAAGGGGTCTCGGGTAATTGCGAGAATCGCAGGAATGGAATCAATCGCAAAAACGAGGTCGGTGGTGCCAAGGGCGATGAGTACGAGAAGCAGTGGAGTGCCAGTCCAGCGACCATTTTGACGAAGGAAAAACTTGTCTCCATGAAAATTGGGGGTGATGGGAATCAATTTTCTGGCGATTCGGATCAATGGGTTATGGTCAGGCTCGACCTTGGCTTCGCCTCCTTTGAGAAGTTTGATCCCAGTGTAAACAAGAAGTGCGCCAAAAATGTAGATCAGCCAGTGAAAGCGGTTAATTAGAGCGATCCCAGTGAAGATAAAAAGGGCCCGAAGAAAGAGGGCGCCGATAATTCCCCAGAAGAGAGCAGGAAATTGCGATTTTTCGGGCACGGCGAAGTAGCGCAGGAGCACGGCAAAGACGAATACGTTGTCGACGCTTAATGAGAGTTCAACGACGTAGCCTGTAAAAAATTCCATGGCGGAGGTGACGCCAAGGGTCAATGCGACCAGTCCCCCGAAAGCTAAGGCCAGAGCGACCCAGCCTGCGGTGGCTTGGAGGGAACGACGAAGGTCGACTGGCCGGGGATCGCGGTGGAAAAGGATCAAGTCGGCCGCCAAAAGAGCGAGGACGAGAGGCCCGAAAACGATCCAGCCAAGGTGTAAGGAAGGCAATGTCACGGTTTGATTTGGTAGCAGGAGGGGGGCGGTAGGCCAAGTGGAAGTGACTCGAAGCGTGACAGAGGGCCATCTCTAAGGGCACTTTGGTTGGATGAG
>JGI12547J11936_1000194_pt1 | contig 14559 bp, 16 predicted proteins | sample LakEriepJuly2011_2_FD_11936 | JGI IMG/M metagenome (IMG submission 11936)
GTGGACTGCGCCCTAGATAATTTACTGGTGATAACTTGCGCAGCCTGTGGATCATCCCAAAGATTTGGCACGCTGGCTTGTTGTTCTAAATCAGCGGCTGCTTCTACCAATTTAGGCAGGTTTAATACCTGTTCAATTGATTTAAGGGTGAGATCGATTTTGCTTATCTCACTTAGATAATCACGGGCAGCCATGGGGTAAGGGTAATCTAATTGGGCATGTATACCGAACTTGCGCCAACCTTACTTCGAATTGCTACTTAAGGCTATAAATCAATCTCTGATAGTGATTTAGAAAGTAACTCTAAGCCAAGTTTTGCATCACTTTCTGAAATATTACATGGTGGCACCATATGAATACGATTAAAGTTATTAAATGGCATCAAACCATTCTTCTTACAAGTTGCCACAATTTCATTCATCTTTGGACTAGATGCACCATACGGTGCAAGTGGTTGCCTGCTCTTTTGATCTGAAACCATATCTATCCCCCAGAAAACTCCAGCACCACGGATATCTCCCATAACTTGATGCTTTTTAGCCAAATCACGTAATCCAGGTCCAAGGATTTTATCGCCGATACTTGCTGCGTTTTCAACCATCTTCTCACTTTTCATTGTTTCAATTGTGGCAACCGCAGCTGCGCAAGCAAGAGGATGACCAGAGTAAGTAAGACCACCTGGAAAAACTCTTTCATCAAATGTTTTAGCTATTTTTTCTGGAATTATTACTCCACCAAGTGGCACATATCCAGAGGTAACTCCTTTAGCAAAGACAATTAAATCTGGTATTGATTTTGAGTGCTGGAAGCCAAACCATTTACCAGTTCTGCCAAAGCCAGACATGACCTCATCTGCAATCCATAAGATTTCATACTTATCGCATAGTGCACGCAAGCCATCTAGATATCCAGCAGGTGGCATTAATACACCAGCGGTTCCAGGAACGGATTCGATTAATATCGCTGCAATTGTCCTTGGTCCCTCAAAAATAATTGTCTGCTCTAGATGTTCTAATGCTCGCTGACACTCTTCAGCCTCATTAGTTGCCCAAAAAGCACTTCGATAAAGATATGGGCCCCAAAAGTGCACATGGCCAAATGAAAACTCATTTGGAAATCTTCTCGGATCTCCAGTTGCGTTAATCGCAGAACCGGTATTGCCATGATAAGAACGATAGGTAGATAAAATTTTATGTTTATTTGTATGCAGCCTTGCCATTCTGACCGCATTTTCTACACCATCTGCACCGGCATTGGTGAAGAAAACTTTCTGATAATTTCCATTTGCTACTTCAATAATTGCTTTTGCCGCTTGATTTCTTGCTTCATTTGCATGTTGTGGCGCCACAGTTGCCAATACATCTGCCTGCGCTTTAATTGCTTCGATTACCTTTGGGTGTTGATGGCCAATGTTGGTGAAAACTAATTGGCAGGAAAAATCCAGATATTTTTTGCCGGTAAAATCCCAAAAATAGGATCCCGCGCCACCAGCAACAACCATTGGTGATATCTGAGCTTGCGCCGACCAGGAGTGAAATACATTGGCACGATCATCAGCAAATACCTGCGCCTGTTTATCTGGATTATTTTCTAGATTACCCACTTGACTCCCAATCAACTAATAACCCAATCTAATCACTTATGCCCAGATTTTGGTAGGAAGGGCTGATTTCATGAGCCAATATCCTTCGGGTATTGTGTGCAAATGGAATCAATATCACATTGGATTAATGGCTCAGTTTCAACTGAGAAATCAGAGCGCACCGGTGATGTTTATAACCCGGCAACTGGTGGGATATCTGCCAAAGTTAATTTTGCAACTAACCAAACTGTAGATAAAGCAGTTGTGGTAGCAACCAATGCATTTGCAGAGTGGCGACATAGCTCGCTGACAAAGCGAACTCAGGTTTTATTTGCGTTTCGCGAATTAGTTCAACAAAACAAGGAAAAGTTAGCTGCGCTAATTACCAATGAGCATGGAAAAGTATTAAGTGATGCCTTTGGTGAAGTAACGCGTGGACTTGAGGTAGTTGAGTTTGCTTGTGGAATTCCACATCTGCTTAAGGGTGGGTTCTCAGAGGAGGTATCTACTGGAGTAGATGTTTATTCAATCCGACAACCACTAGGACCAGTTGCTGTGATATCACCATTTAATTTCCCGGCTATGGTGCCAATGTGGTTTTTCCCAATTGCAATTGCTTGTGGAAACACAGTTATTGTTAAACCATCTGAAAAAGATCCAAGTGCAATTATGTTGGTTGCACAACTGCTAAAAGAGGCAGGATTACCAGATGGTGTATTTAATGTGGTTCACGGCGATAAAGTTGCAGTTGACGCCCTTTTAAATCATCCAGGGATCAAAGCAGTTTCATTTGTGGGATCAACCCCAATTGCAAAATATGTTTATGAGACTGGCACAAAAGCGGGCAAGCGAGTTCAAGCTTTAGGTGGTGCTAAAAACCACATGATCGTATTACCTGATGCTGATCTAAACTTGGCAGCAGATGCAGCAATCAATGCTGGCTTTGGTTCTGCCGGTGAGCGGTGCATGGCAATTTCAGCGATTGTTGCAGTTGAGCCTATTGCCGATAAGTTGATTGAAAAAATTAAAGAGCGAGCCTTAAAAATTAAAACTGGTGATGGCACTAAGGGTGCTGATATGGGTCCACTTGTTACCAAGGTGCATCGTGACAAGGTAGCGGCCTACATTGCAGCTGGTGAAAAAGAAGGCGCCAAGATAGTTTTTGATGGCCGAGATGTGAAGGTAGATTCGGAAGGTTTTTGGCTAGGACCGACCTTGTTTGATCAGGTGAAACCAAATATGAGTATCTATTTGGAAGAGATTTTTGGTCCTGTACTTAGTGTAATTAGAGTAAAAAGCTATGACGAGGCATTGAAGTTAGTAAATGATCATCAATACGGAAATGGCACAGCCATTTTTACTAACGATGGTGGGGCAGCACGTCGATTCCAAAATGAGGTTGAGGTGGGAATGGTCGGTATTAACGTACCTATTCCAGTGCCAATGGCTTACTTCTCATTTGGTGGTTGGAAGAACTCTTTATTTGGTGATTCACATGCACATGGAACTGAAGGCGTTCACTTCTTTACCCGTGGCAAGGTTGTTACAAGTCGTTGGTTAGATCCAAGCCATGGTGGAATTAATTTAGGTTTTCCTCAAAATACCTAAGTTAGCCGCGAAGGGTTTTTGCTAACTCACTAAAGTCATTAACCATAAAATCTATCTCTTCTTGACCATGGGCCAAGCTAATTAGCCACTGTTCATCTAATCCTGGTGGCGTCATAATTCCATGATTTAGCGACCAAATAAATGAAAGCTCTGCTATTTGAAAATCAGTTGCTTTGTAATCTCGATAATTACGCACCGGAGTATCAGACCAAGTAACACACCCTTTAACCCCAAAACCAACGGTGTGTGCGGGTAATTCATAAGTATCGATAATCTCTTGAAACCTTGTAAGTGCTTGAATATTTAAAGATTCTGCCTTAGCAAGTGCTGTGGGTGTGAAAATTTTATCAATCGCCCTAACTGCTGCCATAGCCAGAATATGACCATTAAATGTGCCAAGGTGTGGCATACGACCATCAGTTACTGGTTTCATAAACTCTGCCTTACCACCAAATGCTGCAAGTGGAATTCCACCACCAATTGATTTAGCCAAGCAAATTAAATCTGGAATTATGCCCAATCTCTGTGCTGCCCCTTGTGGCCCGGCAGTCAAGCCAGTCTTAACCTCATCAAAAATTAAGATAATTTTGTATTGATCACAAAGTTGCCGAACCGCCTCTAAATATCCTTCATCTGGTAGGACTATGCCAATATTTTCTAAAACTGGCTCCACGATAAAGCAAGCAATAGTTGAGTAATGTTTTTCAAACACACTCTCAAGTGCTGCAATATTATTAAATGGCACTACGTAGGACTCACCTGGTACTGATGCATTTCCAATCACCGAGTTTGGTGAATCGGCAGGTCCTGCCTTATCAAGTGGTGGTTTAGTTGAAACCATCACCGCGTCACCACTTCCATGGTATCCACCTTCAACTTTTACTACACCCTCTTTGCCGGTGTATGCACGAGCAGTGCGGATGGCATACATGGTTGATTCAGTTCCGGAGTTGGTAAATCTAATTTGATCAATACCAAATCGGCGGCAAAGCCGCTCAGCTGCGTCCCTTGAATCTGGAGATGGTGCGGTATACAAAGTTCCCACATCTAATGTGGCTTTCAACTCTGCGATTACCTCTGGATTTAAGTGTCCAGCCAGCATCGAGCCAAAGCCCATAGAAAGGTCTAACATCTTTCGGCCATCAACATCAGTCATCCAAGCACCCTTTGCAGATGCGATTGATATTGGATAAGGATCAAAAGATTGGAAGGTTGAATGTGCACCTAATGGAATTGATTTAAGTGCGCTCTCGTACTCAGCACTTGAGCTGCGCANGTTAGATTGATACAAAGCTATCTGTTGTTCAAACAACATCGCCAAGCGATTNGTGTCAAGNGGTTTTGAATGTGTTGGTAGGGCTCTAAAGGTTTGGGGGTGGTGCGTTTGGGTTTTCATACAATTTTGAACTTTCAAAGGGTCTTATTTAAGACCAAAGTTTTAGTGCACTCTCCTAATCNNAACNCNTCNNACAAGTGAAGTTTAGCAGAATTAAAACAATAAGCAACAATCATCTGTTTATGCAAGATATTATGCGGGATTTATATTTTTTTACTAATAAACGGTAAAAGTATGTACTTTTAAGGGTATTAAATAACTTTATAAAATCAAGTATTATCTGCATATGTTTAATAAGCGAGTTGACCTATCGTCAGAACAAATTGAGCATTTAAAAAGTTTAGTAACTGGTTTAGTTTCAACAAATGAAACTGTGTTGGCACAACATGGCAGAGATGAGTCTGCTATTCCACCAGTTAATCCATCAGCTGTAGTGATGCCACAAAGCACGGAGGAAGTTTCTAAGGTTTTGGCTTACTGTAATCAGCAAAAGATTCCAGTAGTTGCCTTTGGCGCTGGCTCATCACTGGAAGGTCATGTGCTCCCCTTATTTGGTGGTATTTCACTTGATCTAACTCAAATGAACAAGATTATTGATGTTCGGGCAGATGATTTGTTGGTAAGGGTTCAACCAGGCGTTCATCGCGTAGCGTTAAATGAAAAGCTAGCCAACTCTGGCCTCTTTTTCTCAGTTGATCCAGGAGCCGATGCAACTCTAGGTGGAATGGCAGCAACTGGGGCTGCCGGTACCACAACTGTCAGATATGGCTCAATGCGAGATAACGTATTGGCTCTGACAGCAGTTATGGCAGATGGAACAATTATTAAAACTGGTCGTGAAACCAGAAAATTATCAGCTGGCTATGACCTAACAAGATTACTTGTTGGCTCTGAGGGAACCTTGGCAGTAATAACTGAATTAACCCTTCGAGTATTTGGAATTCCAGAGAAGATGGCTGCTGCAACTGTGCAGTTTAAATCACTTGCAGATGGGGTAACTGCTGCAACAGCAATTGTTAGATCAGGCATCTCGATAGCAAGATGTGAGTTTTTAGATGCCAAATGCATTAAAAATGTTAATTCACATGATGGATTGTCATTAGCAGAGGTGCCAACATTGTTTTTTGAATTCCACGGCTCACCTCAAGGAGTGGCAGAGGATGCGCAATCTGTAAAAGATATTGTGGAGGAGTTTGGTGGCTCAGAGTTTCAGTGGAGTACAGATGAAGGTGCTAGAAGAAAATTATGGCAAGCACGCCATAACGCTTATTGGGCGGGAATTGCAGCAAATCCTGGAAAGCGTGCAGTAAGTACAGATGCAGCGGTACCGCTTTCTAAACTTGCAGAGGCGGTAACTATTGCTGAACAGGTACTTAGTAAACATCCTTATCCGTTTTCAATATTAGGACATGTGGCAGATGCTAACTTTCATTGTTTTATAGTTACTGACCCAGAAAAACCAGAGGAGTTAGAGGATGTTCGTCACATTACCCATGAGCTAACTATGAAGATGATCGAAATGGGTGGTACTTGCACTGGTGAACATGGAATTGGCTCTGGCAAAATATCGGCGCTGATAGCAGAAACTGGCGCTGAAGCGGTTAGTATTATGCGTTCAATCAAGAAAACACTAGATCCAAATAATATTTTAAACCCGGGGAAGGTATTTAATTAAATGAGTGCAACTGTCTGGCANGTAACAATCGCTGGACTTTTAGCAGTTTTACTCTTCGACTTGGCCTTAGCCATTATCAGGCGAAATAANGAAACATCNATAAAAGAGGCAGCNGCCTGGACTATTTTTTATGTGAGCGCAGCAATTGTTTTTGGATATTCATTAGGTGAGTGGAGCACAACCCAGGCACGNGGTGAGTTTTTCGCCGGCTGGATTACTGAGTACTCACTCTCAGTTGATAACTTGTTCATATTTATTTTGATTTTAGCAAGATTTAAGATTGATAAAACAAAGCAGCAATTAGTGCTGCTAATTGGAATCATTATGGCTTTAGTCTTGCGTGGAATATTTATTGCCCTAGGTAGTGCTGCAATCTCAAGATACTCCTGGGTTTTCTATTTATTTGGTGCTTTCTTGCTCTACACCGCTTACAAGCTAGTGAGTGAATCTGGTGAAAAAGAGTGGAAAGAAGGAAAACTAATCACTTGGTTTAGAAATAAAGGAGCCTCACCAATGGCGATTGTATTGGTGGCGATTGCATTTACCGATCTGGTATTTGCCCTTGATTCAATTCCTGCGATATTTGGTTTAACCAAAGATCCTTATATTGTCTTTACCGCCAATGCTTTCGCACTTATGGGGCTGCGTCAGCTCTACTTTTTATTGGGCGGCTTGATGGGTAAATTGATTTACTTAACTAAAGGGTTAGCAATAATTTTAGGCTTTATCGGGGTAAAACTAATTGTTGAAGCCCTGCATGGTGGCGATATCCATAAAATATTTGGTGTTGAAATTCCAGAAATTTCCACACAATTCTCGCTGCTAGTCATCGTTGGAACTCTACTTATAACAACTATTGCAAGTCTTTTCGTCAGTTCTAAATCAAAGGTGGCAGAATAACCCTCATGATCGAGGGTAGTAATAAGATCCAAGTATTCAAGCCTTACCGTTCATCTTTGCCACCAATAAAGCCATACCTTAAAGACTTTTGGCGCAGACGAGAGTTTGCCACTGAGCTATCAAAATTTTCTGACAAAGCCGAGTACTTAGAATCAAAGCTGGGCAAAGTTTGGTTAGTTTTAAATCCGCTGTTTCTAGCGGTTATTTACTTCTTGTTGGTGACCATTATTCAAGGTGGTCGGGGTCAAGGTAATGGCTTCCTCACTTTGTGCCATATTTTAATTGGGTTATTCACCTTTTATTTCGCTCAAAATTGCATCCTGCTCGGGGCTGCCTCTATTACCTCAGGTGGCAGTCTTATTTTAAACCAAGCATTTCCAAGATCACTCCTACCACTTTCCAGTGCAATAAGTGCTGCTAGACAGTTCCTACCAACAATTCCAATTTATATTTTAATTGTTCTGATTGGAAAATTACTGCTTGATGATACTCAACTACCAGGACTTAATTGGAGTTATTTGCTACTACCATTTTTGTTTGTCTTGTTAGTGATAACTAGTTTTGGACTTGCGTTGTTGTTTGCCACAATGAATGTTTACTTCCGAGATACTACAAAGCTGCTTTCATACATCATGCGAATCTGGCTTTACGCCTCCCCGGTTTTATGGCAACCAGATATGTTAAGTGGCTGGTATCGGATAATTCTTTATTTAAATCCACTTGGGCCAATACTTTCTGCTAATTCAAGAATTTGGATTGATGGACTACCTCCCACCCTCTTCCAATTTATCGGCTGCATATTTTGGGCATTTTTTGCATTTTTAATGGGAAGCTACTTCTTTATCTCAAGGGAGCGTGAATTTGCCGTCCGTATCTAATACAAATATTTTATTGCCAAGTAATTTGGCAATTAGAATTGAGGATTTATCTATAAGTTATAAGATAAATGTTGAGTCGAAAAAAACTTTAAAAAATGCGATCATGCGTGCCAGTGGGGTGAACGGGTTAGAACTAGAACTGTTGAAGCGGTAAAAAACTTAAGTCTAGATATTCCACACGGCTCTGTTCTAGGAATTGTGGGGGCAAATGGCGCTGGTAAATCAACACTAATGCGTTCAATTGCTGGCATCTTGCCACCAACATCTGGGCAAATAACTGTTAATGGTCGAATCTCAACCTTATTGGCATTGGGTGTTGGCTTTAACAAAGCATTATCTGGCCGAGATAATATTATTTTAGGCGGCCTTGCAGCCGGAATGAGCAAAGCTGAAATCGAAGGCCAAGCCGATGCCATTGCTGAGTTTGCTGATTTGCCTGAAGGTTTTATTGATATGCCAGTACGTACCTATAGCAATGGTATGTATAGCAGAGTGGCATTTGCAGTTGCAGTAAACATGACACCTGATATTTTACTTCTTGATGAAGCACTATCAGCGGGTGATGCTGCCTTCAAAGAGAAATCTTTTAACCGAATGCGCCAACTATGTGATGAGGCAAGAACTATTTTGATTGTTTCCCATGCATTATCTTCACTTAATGAATTATGTGATCATGCAATTTGGATGCATAAGGGCAAAATGTTGGCATTTGGTGAGCCAGAGGATATTACTGATCAATACCTTAAGTTCTTAAATGTGGGTGAGCTGCCCTCAAGTTATGAAGATTTATAGCGGCAACGCATAAAATACTGCAGTAATCACTGCAGCCAAAGCAATTGCTTTAACAAAAATAAGTCCGGCGGTTTTGCGATCAGCTCGGCGATCCTCGGCAGATGCCACCTTTGATACCTGACCTAATTTGCCAAAGTTAAATGTGCCTGCAAATCCATAAGCAAGGCAGAATTTACTGCGCGATTGAATAAAGCCAATGGCAAAAATTGCAGCTGGTATGAATATTGAAAACCTTGCTGATTTATTTTGGTCAGTTAATATTAAAGTTAAGGCAGAGATGATTGTTAATGCACCACCAAATAATGCAACTACTTGACGGCTTCTAATTTCTTGTGGTCCAAGATTGCAGGTACCTGGTATGTATTCAGAGCTCAACTACGCGTCTTCTCGCTGTTCGTCATCACTCCACACCTCGTACTCATCATTTTCAGTACGAGCAAGCCAATTAAATGCAGTTTTGATCGCACCAAATATCACTAATACCCCAGCAAGGAGTGCGAATAATCTTTTAAAGGCTTTGATCATGGGATAAATCTACACGCTTTTCATCCAGGGATAAGACTAATTACCTTCCTTTGCAAGTTTTGCCAGCGAACTCCCAGAAACTCTAAAGACGGTCCACTCATCCATCGGCTGCGCCTCGATTGATTTATAGAAATCTATTGCGCTCTTATTCCAATCAAGCACCCACCATTGCAACCTTGAGTACCCCTTTTCAATACAGATCTGGGCAAGTTTTCTTAGCAGCGCCTTTCCGTGACCTGCGCCTCTAAACTTGGGATCAACATAGAGATCCTCTAAATACACCCCATGTTTACCTAACCAGGTTGAGTAATTTAGATGCCAAACTGCAAAGCCACTTACCTCTCCAGCCTCCTCTGAAATTAAGCAAAAAACTGCAGGTGCTTGCCCAAACAAAGATTGCTCTAAATCAGTGATTGATAGGACCACCTCATTTGGTGCCTTCTCATACTCAGCTAGGTCATGAATAAAACGGAAAATATTAGGTAGATCTGCAACAGTTGCTGGACGAATGATGAGTGACATTATTTAATTTTTGCTACCAGCATCGCCTGGTCAATATCTGACCAAAGATCATCTACATGTTCAATACCAACNGAGAATCTAATTAAGCTCTCNGGCACAGAATGACTTTCTGTATCCCATCTNCGCCTGCGCTCCCAAATAGATTCAACTCCNCCTAGTGAGGTGGCATTAGTTATCAACTTAGCGCTATCACACATCAAATCAACCTGTGCTGCTGTGCCCTTTGGTTCAAATGAAACTACTGCGCCAAATCCCTTCATAAATGATTTAGCAAGTAGGTGGCTAGGGTCGCTAACCAAGCCTGGGTAGCGAACTCTGCTGATTCTTGAATCCTTTGATAATCGATCAGCCAAACCATGGCATTTTCTTGCGAGCGCTGCATTCTGACTGCAAATGTTCGCAGCCCTCTAAGGGCTAGCCATGTTTCAAATGGCCCAGCAATACCACCCGCATATCTGCGAGATTGCTCTAATCGTTTATGCAGTGCTGGGTCCTTAGTGCTTAGTGAACCTAGCAAAATATCGCTGTGTCCTGATAAGAATTTAGTGACTGAGTGCATCACGATATCTGCCCCCATCGCCAATGGGTTTTGATTCATCGGAGTAGCAAAGGTATTGTCAACAGATACTCCACACCCTTTGCCTTTGGCATAGGAGATAAGTTTTGGCAGATCTACTACATCAAGTAATGGGTTTATTGGTGACTCTAGATGCACCATTTGGGCGCCATCAATGGCTGCCATGCATTCTTTAGTATTAGTTAGATCAACAAATCTAACAGTTAATTTTCCAGTGTCATGCAAATTTTTTAGATATGTGGTCGTGCCTTGATAGCCATTTGTCGCAGCCACAATTACACCAGCTGGTGGCAACAAAGAGAGTATGGCGTTGATTGCAGCCATGCCGGAGGCAAAAATTAATGTCTTTCCACCCTCAAGGATTTCAATTGCCTCCTCCAGCGCGCTCCAAGTTTCATTTCCATATCGGGCATATCCGATTGGTCCACCTGCATGGAATGTGGAGTTTAAAGCGATTGGTGGATTGAGCTCACCATCAGCTTTCTTTTCTGGACGACCAGCTGCAACTACTTTGGATTCAGTGGATAACTTATTCCACTCATGCGCTTGACTCATAGGAAGACTCTAGTCTTTTATGCTTTTGCTTCCAATACCAGTGCTACTGAGTTAATGCACCATCTTTCATCAGTTGGAACTGCATAACCTTCACCGCTAAAAACATGACCTAGATGTGAGCCACAGGCTGCGCACCTAACCTCAGTACGAATTCGGGGAAAAAGTGAGCGATCTTCAATTAACTCAACTGCATCTTTTTCAGTTGGTGCATAAAAAGATGGCCAACCACAACCTGAGTGAAACTTAGTCTCTGATCGAAATAACTCTGCAGTACAGGCTTTGCACTTATAAACACCGGTTGTTTCAGTATCTGTGTACTCACCAGTGAATGCCATTTCAGTATCTGCTTTACGTAAAACATTAAAGGACAATGGGTCAACTCGTTTTTTTAATTCACTCTCATCAATTTTTACTTGATACTCTTCACCTTTTGAATTAATAGGTGTTATCTCATTCATATTAGCTAAGTGTGGCCATCGGATAATTAACTCCAGTTGATGAATGGCAGTCATAGCCATTTGGATTCTTGGCGAGGTATTTTTGGTGATACTCCTCCGCCAACCAATAGGTGACTCCTGATGCTGGCAGTATCTGGGTAACAATTTCACCAATACCACTTTTGCTTAACTCCACTTGATAAATATCTTTACTTGCCAACGCCTGATTTAGCTGGTCATTAGAGGTGGTGTAGATAGCAGAGCGGTACTGAGTGCCAATGTCACCGCCTTGTTGATTTAATGAGGTTGGATCATGCATAACCCAAAATTCAGCTAATAATCTTTGGTAGGTAATTACCTCTGGATCAAACATAACTTCAACTATTTCTGCATGATTTGTTGTTCCCGTGCAAACCTCTTTATAAGTTGGATCTGGCTTATTACCGCCCATATAGCCAACAGAGGTTTGAATTACACCTGCTAATTGCCAGAATCTGCGCTCTGCTCCCCAAAAACATCCATTGGCAAAGTAGGCGGTTTGACTCATTTGCTAATTCTCTCCTAATAACAATTACTTCGCAATCTTTAAGTACTCCAAGGGAAAAAATTAAGGCCAATCTGCAACTGATCACCTTGCTTTTCAATTGATATTTCAGCCCTCATAGCTCAGGGGATAGAGCACCGCCCTCCGCAGGCGGGTGCGCAGGTTCGATTCCTGCCGAGGGCAGTTAGATAAGAGAATAATCTGATGAATATCTGTCAAATATTTAAACTTAGCAGCAAAATATCCTTGTTTATTAATTAGATTAAGGAGAGAATACGGGCGTTAAGTTTTTTTAACTCTTCTTACCACCTATCTCACTGAAGGAGTTGCTGCCCTATGGATTGGCGACATCAAGCTATTTGTCGCGATGAGGATCCAGAGGTTTTCTTTCCCGTCGGCAATACTGGTCCGGCATTAGCTCAAATTGAAGAAGCGAAAAAGATTTGTGCCAGATGCCCAGTCAAGGAACCATGTTTAGCTTGGGCACTTGAAAGCGGACAAGATGCTGGAGTTTGGGGTGGCTTATCTGAAGATGAAAGACGTGCAATGAAACGTCGGGCTGCACGTAACCGTGCTCGCCAAATGGAAAATCAAAATCCTTTCTAATTTACCTTAAAACTTATCTCACCTTTAGTGAGATTATCAAGACGCACCAATCTAATACTCCCGTTTAATTCATTTTTAGTAAGTGTATTTGCAATTTGCAATCCCAAATTAGCAGATTTTTCAATATTAAAATCATCAGGCAAGCCAACTCCATTATCAGATACCGATACTTTGTAATCATTTCCATTTTTCAGAATTTCAACACTCAACAAATCCCCAGATTGCGACAAACCATGCTCAATTGCATTATGAATTAGCTCAGTAACAACTAGCGATAAGGCGGTTGCAGTTTTGGAATCAAAAGAACCAAAATCCCCCACTTTTTTAAATTGAATCTTCCGTGGATTTAAATCCAGAGCGTTTTTCACGATTTGCTCAAAGACCTGATCAAATTCCAACAACTCTGAAGATTGATTAGATAAGGATTCATGGACAAGTGCGATAGAGGCAACTCGCCTGACCGCTTCATTTAACGCAGCACTAGCCATCGGATCGCTGACACGGCGCGATTGCAATCGAAGCAGTGCGGAGACAGTTTGTAAGTTGTTCTTAACCCGATGATGAATTTCTTTAATAGTGGCATCTTTTGTCACTAATGCTCGATCACGATTTCGTAGTTCAGTCACATTGTGAAGCAAAACAATCGCACCAATTCGATCCTCTTTTTGAGTTAATGGAATCACCAATAAATCAATTACCGCTGCCGCACTTTCATACTCAGCTCTGCGCAAAAACTTTCCCGCTAAGTGAAGTTTGCCAAGATTCATCAGTGGGCTGATTGTCCTCTTTGCTTAAGTTGCTAAACACCTCACCTAGATTTTTCCCTTCGAGTTCACTCTCAAAACCGACCCTGGCTTAAAGCTGATCTAGCATTTGGTGAAGCAAAAAACACCACACCATTTGTGTCTAATCTAATTAATCCATCACCAACTCTAGGCGCAGATTCAGAGCTGTAAAGGCTGTTACGAATCGGGAAATTACCATCAACCACCATCTGAAATATCTTGCGCGCAATCTCACGATAATTTAATTCGAGTTTTGAAGGTGATCGCATGAGATTGAAATTACGATGTCTTGATATCACTGCCAAACTTTTACCACCAAAAATAACTGGAATGCTTTCATCTTTTATCAATATCTCACCGACTAACTCGGGTTGGGCATCACGAATAATTTCACCCTCTGATAATGCTTGATCAATTCTTGGTCTATCCCCCCAATTAATTTGGCTACCAACTAGATCATTACTAAAGACTGTTGCCGCAGTAGTTGGTCTTATTTGCGCAATTGCTACAAAACCTTCTGGCCAAGATTTCTCATCCTTACGAATTGGTAACCAAAGTATGAGATCGGCAAAAGATAGATCAGCTAATAATCGCCACTCAGCAACTAATTGCGCAAGGTGCTCTGCTTCATCATTACTTAATTTAGAGTTCTCCGAGATTAACTCTGAAAGGGTAGCCATAGGTCAATGGTAGAGCCACTGTCACAGCAGTTGTTTACCAATTTTGACTATCTGCTTACTAAAGGCAGTATTGCGTGAAAATGAGTATTTACTCACTGCTGCCCCTGCCAAAAGTTGTATGGAGTGGTCATATGGGATTTGGATATTTGGCCAACTGCTAACTAATTCTAAAAACTTACCTTGAATTACCCTACCTATCCGGTCAAACCTTTGCTTATTTAGTAAATAGATTATTGGCGGTGGATTTGTACCGATTTAAATTTGCTTTAAACCTCTCCGTGGCATCGCTTATATTTCTTTCCAGATCCACAAGGACAAGGAGCATTTTTAGAGGTGCCACCAGAATTTGTCGGCTCAACATCTGCGGCTGAGTATTGCAGTGCTGCAGCAGGTGCTGGCGCCGGTGTTAAACCTTTAGCACCAACTTCTTTGCCTTCTACTTGAACCTCAACATGAAATAAGAATCCAACTAACTCTTCCTTTATTGCATCCATCATCGCCGTGAATAGGTCATACCCCTCTTTTTGATACTCAACTAATGGATCACGTTGTGCCAT
>JGI12547J11936_1000200_pt1 | contig 14430 bp, 12 predicted proteins | sample LakEriepJuly2011_2_FD_11936 | JGI IMG/M metagenome (IMG submission 11936)
GGGAGTTTCACGGTCGCGAGCGCCCGGAGGAGGTAAGGATGGCCGCGTTCGACGCGCACGCCGGTGTCGACGTATTTCTCCGGCACGCGGGCGAAGCCGAAGGCCGGGGCGACGTAGCTGTCGGTGACCTCCGGCGCCTTCTCGGGCCAGATGTTGGCGGTCGGCTTCCAGGCTTCGCAGAGTTCGACGCGGACCTGACCGTTCGTGACGGACGTCCAGTCGACCTTCGGCGCCTTGCGGACGACTTCCGGCGCCTTGGCGGCCTTCGTGCCGCTGGCGCTGTCGTTACCGGCGTTGGGGCTGGGGCCGACCTGGGCGATCTCGGCCTTTGCGACCGGGGGCAGGGTGGTGGCGAAGCGCTCGGCGATCTCTTTGGACGGCACCAGCGTGCGGTGGAGGCGGATGTCATCGATCGCGCCGCGGAAGCTGCTGTTGGCGAGGCCACCCATGGAGGAACCGATCCAGACGGGCGCGTCGTCGACCACGGGGGCATCGGTCGTCTCACCGTCCATGTCCCACGAACCTTTGATCTCCTTACCGTCGATCCAGCCGCGGATGCTCTCGGGTTTGCCGAATTCATAACGCACGGCGACGTGGTGCCAGCGACGATCGTTGGCGAAGCCGGTGGGGGTCGTCCAGCGGTGCCACTTGACCCCGGTACCAGACGGAGAGGCGAAGAGGAAGTTGAGGCAGGCGCTGTCGTAGAGCACGCGCAGGCGCAGGGCCCAGTTCTGGTTGCTGGGATTGGCGGCCTTCGGGTCGGTGCGACCCTTGCCGATGACATAGGCGTTCTCGCCTTTGCGGAGACCGTCGGGCTTGACCCAGGCTTCGAGGGTAATCGCGTCGCCGTTTTTGAAGTCGAAGAGGCTGTTTGCTCCCGGGTCCTTGATCTCGAGGTGTGCGCCTTTGCCGTCGAAGCTGGCGGCCACGTTGGTTTGCTCGAAGCGAGGGTAGTCCGGGCGACGAGGTCCAGGCTGCTTGAAGGCGACGGCGCCTGCGGTGGCGGCACCCTCCGGTGCGTGGCCGTCGAAGTTCCACACCGGTACGGATTGGGCTGCACCGAGGGCCGCTAGGCCAAGGAAAAGGGGGACAAGACGAAGCATCTTCAGTTGGGACAGGGGAGGGGCGGAAGGGTTTCCGCTTAATGAAGGAGAATGAAGCGGCGTTGGCTATTGGGTCAATCCTGCCCACGGCATAAAGGACACGCTCAAAGGGAAACCGGATGATTGGCTGGGGTACACATTTTCAAGTCTCGGGTCTCGGCAATCGGGAGCCAGGTGCGGGTGAGCAGGTGCAGGTTCGGGGTCGGGACCTGAACCTGCACCTGTACCTGAAGACCTGAACCAGAAACCCGAGGGCCGAGACCTGGGACCTGGAAAGTCTTTCTTCATTACCTCCCGCCTAACCGATAATCTTCTTGTACGGCTCGCCTTCGTTCTGCGTCGGGCGTTCCGGGCGGCCTTTGTAGCGGTAGGTCAGGCCCATGTTGTCGATGCCGAGCAGCCAGAGGATGGTCGCGTGGAGATCGTGGACGTGAAGCGGGGTCTCTTGGGCGCGCAAGCCGAGTTCGTCGGTGCTGCCGATGGTCTGGCCGCCCTTGACGCCGCCGCCGGCCATCCACATGGTGAAGCCGGTGGGGTTGTGGTCGCGACCGTCGCCCTTCTCCGACATCGGGGTGCGGCCGAATTCGCCGCCCCAGACGACGAGCGTATCTTCGAGCAAACCGCGGGACTTGAGGTCCTTGAGCAGGCCAGCGACCGGCTTATCCATCGAGGCGCAGAGGCCGGAGTGATTCGATTCGATCTTCGCATGTGCATCCCACTTCGAGCCGGCCCCATGGTAGATTTGCACGAAGCGGACGCCTTGTTCGACCATACGGCGCGCGAGCAGGCAGAGGCGGCCCATGCCTTCGGTGGTCTTATCGTCGAGCCCGTAAAGGGTACGCGTGGCTTCGGTCTCGCCGGTGAGGTCGACCACGCCAGGGGCTTCGGCCTGCATGCGGGCGGCCATTTCGTAACTCGCCAGGCGGGCGCCGAGTTCGGTGCGGTCAGGGTAGCGGGCCGCGAAGTCTTTGTTCACGCTGTTGATCAGCTGGAGCTTCGATTTCTGCAGGTCGGCGCTGACGGCTTCCGGGGTGTTGAGGTGGGGAATGGGCTCGGAGCCACCGGAGATGCGCACGCCTTGGTACACGGCGGGCATGAAGCCGGCGCCCCAATTGCGCGGGCCGTTGATGACCGTGTTCTGGTTATCCTGCATCACGATGAACGAGGGCAGGTTGTTGTTCTCGGAGCCGATGCCGTAGTTGATCCACGAGCCCAGCGAGGGTTTGCCCGCGAGGATGGAGCCGGTGTTCATCTGGCAGACACCGGCGGAGTGGTTGATGCCGTCGGCCTTGCACGAGCGGATGACGGCGAGGTCGTCGGAGCAGCTGGCAATATGCGGGATCCAGTCCGAGAACCATTGGCCGGACTGTCCGTGCTGCTTCCACTCACGTTTCGAGGCGAGCAGGGGCGACTTCGATTCGCCCATCGCGGTGATGACGGAGCCGAAGCTGTCGGGAAGGCGCTGGCCCGCGAGCTTGTTAAGCAGGGGCTTCGGGTCGTAGAGGTCCATCTGCGACGGACCGCCTTCCATGAAGAGGAAGATCACGCGCTTCGCGCGCGGCTTGATCTGGCCGACGCCGGGTTGGAGGGGCGTACCCGCGGCGGGGACGACGATGTCCTTGGCGAGCAGGTCGCTGAAGGCCATGGCGCCGAGGCCGAGGCCGGCGCTGAAGAGGAAGTCGCGACGCGAGGAGGTCGCTTCGACGCGATGGCAGCGGGGATCGTTCATTCGACGTAGAGGAATTCGGAAGAGTTGAGAAGGGCGTGGCAGAGTGCGGCCAGCGGCGTGGCGCCGCTCTTGGTGTCTGGTGCCTTGACGGCGCCGACGGCGAGGTCGCGTCCTTTGCTGGAAGAGTCACGCAGGGTGCCCGTCTTATTTTCGAAACGCCAGAAGCCGAGCGTATCGGGACGCATGTCTTCGTTCGAATAGAGCAAGGCCTCGTCAGTCAGCGCGCCTGCGCTCAGGCGCAGATCGTCGATGACGCCATGGAAGGAGCTTTCGCGGTCGGTGCCCTTGCCGCCGAGTTGGATTGGCTGGGCCGCGGCGCGCACGGCGGCGAGGTTCGTGGGGACCCGGTCGTGCAGCAGGGGCTCGTCATCGTTCGCGAGGTCCTTGAGCGTGAAGGCCACTTCGCCTGGGCCGTTCTTATCCGCATAGCGCACGGCGGCGGAGGCGTAATAGGCTTTGTTCATCTCGATTCGCAGGTTCGAGAACTGGACGGCTTCGCCGAACGTGCCGCCGAGGAGAGGGCCGTGGGCTTGGAGCACGAGCACGCGCGGGGCGCGGCGTGATTTCTGGCCGGTCACGCCGAACTGCCAGTAGCCTTCCTTGCCATTGCCGACTTGGGCGGCGATGACGCGGACAGCACCGGTGTCGCTGACGGTGCGGGGGACGATGACGCCCTCGATGGTGAAGCCTTTCGCAAAGTCGGCCGCGGCCGCGCCGACCGCGACGAAGGGCTTGCGATGGCTGGCATCAAGGTGCGCGCCTTGGCCATCGCGGAAGGGGACTTTCTCCGGTTGGAAATCATTAGCCAAGGCGGCGGTCACGGCCACCGTGGGCTTCTGCGCCTGGACTTCCTTGAGGAAGGCTGCGGAGCGTACGGCCTCGGTCGCGGAGGGTAGGCGGGCGAAGAGAATTTGATAAAGACGGCGGACTTGGGCGGCTTCGTCGCCCGGAGCTTCCTTGGCCACACGGGCGGCGAGGGCTTCGCCGCGTTTCAGCATGAAGGGGCTATTGAGTAAGAGCAGCGATTGAATCGGCGTCGTGGTCACATCGCGNGAGGAGGCGCTGCTGAACCACTGCGGCGCNTCGAACACGTCGGCCAGCGGGTCGCGATTATTGCGCATGATGCGCGTGAAGATACTGCGCACCGGTTCGCCGTAGACAACGCTCGGCCCGGCCTGCTTGTCGGTCTTGAGGTCACCGCAGGCGGTGAAGATAGCGTCGCGGATTTGCTCGGACTCCAGGCGCTGGGGTTGGAAGCGCCAGAGCAGGGCGTTCTGCGGATCCTTCAGCTGGCCATCCTTGGGGNNGGNGTGCAGCGAGGAGCGGCGATACGCGGCGCTCGTCAAGATGAGGCGATGCATCGCTTTCTGGTCCCAGCCTTTCGCCATGAACTCCGCCGAGAGCCAGTCGAGCAACTCGGGGTGGGAGGGCGGTTCGCCAAGGCGGCCGAAGTCGCTTGCGTAGGGCGCCAGACCGCGGCGGAAGTTGAGCTGCCAGAGGCGGTTCATCGCCAAGCGGGCGGTAAAGGGGTTGGACTTCTCCGTCAGCCACCGCGCCAGCACGGTACGGCGACCGGTGGTGGAGCCGTCGGCGGATGGCGTGATAGTGGCTGCTTCGGCCGGATAGTTTGTGCTGAGGACCGTGAGGAAGGCGGGCGGGACGACGGTGTTCTTCTTGGGGATGACGGCATCGAAGCCCTGTGCACCGGTCTCGCGGATGGTGAGGACGTAGGGCGGTTCTTCTGGCTTCTGTTTATCGTGTTCAGCCAGTTTTCGCTTCAGGTCGGCGTGCTTGACGCTGTCCTCTCCTTTGATGAAGCGGTCAAGTCGGGCATACTCGTAATCGACCTGCCGCCAGGCGAGCGCGGCGACTTGCTGCTCATAGGGCGTGCGCTGGGCCTCCGGCTTGTTGAGCATCTCTTGCACATCGTCCGGGAAGATCTTCACGGCCTTGTTGGTCGCATCTCCGCGGTATTTACTCTCGAGGTCGGCGATCTCGTCGCGGATCGACTTCGTCTCCTTTTCCCAAGCGGCCAGCTTGCGTGCATGTTCGCTGGCTTCCTTGGTCGTCCAAGCGGCGCGGTTCTCGACGGGCAGGGTGTTGTTGAAGAAGCTGCGGAGGGCGTAGTAATCGCGCTGGAGGATTGGGTCGAACTTATGGTCGTGGCAACGGGCGCACTGCATGCCGGCGCCGAGGAAGACGTCGCCGGTGGTGTCGGTCAGGTCGTTCAGGATGTTGTCCCATTGGCTGCGGGCGTCGCGATTGTTGTATTCGTAGATCCAGTGGCGGAGGTAGCCCAGGGCGGTGAGCGCCTGGGGGTCGCCGGGGAAGAGTTCATCGCCTGCGATCTGTTCCTGGATGAAGCGATCGTAAGGCTTGTTCTCGTTATAGGCCTGAATGACGTAATCACGGTAGCGCCAGGCGGTCGGGCGGAAGTCATCGATGCGGAAGCCGTCGCTGTCGGCATACCGCACGAGGTCGAGCCAGGCGCGGGCCATGCGCTGACCGTAGGCGGGCGTTGCCAGCAGGCGGTCGATGAGTTTCTCGTACGCGAGCGGATCGGTGGACTGGACGAAGGCGGCGACTTCTTCGGGCGTAGGCGGCAGGCCAGTGGCGTCGAAGGTGACACGGCGAATGAGGACTCCGCGCTCGGCTTCGCCGGAAGGGGTCAGGCCATCCTTGGCGAGGCGGGCGTCGATGAAGCGATCGATCGGATGGGTGGACTTGCCGGCGGGAACTTCGGGAAGTTTGACGGGTTGATAGGCCCACCAGCTTTTTTCCTTCTCACCGATGGTGCCAGGAAGATAGCGGCCGGCGACAGGCGCCTTGGTGCGGCTCTTGGGCCAGGTCGCCCCAGCCTTAACCCAATTTTGGAGGAGGGTGACTTCTTCTTTGGTCAGCCGATCATCTTTCGGCGGCATCATCGTATCGGGATCGGTCGAAAGAATATTCTCCAGGAAGAGGCTCTTGGATGCATCGCCGGGGATGAGAGCCGCGCCAGAGTCACCGCCCGTCGTGAGGCCGGCCAGGCTGTCCATGACCAGGCCACCCTTATTCTTGCCGGCGGAGTGGCTGTGGCACTTGAAGCAGCGGGAATCCAAAAGAGCGACCGCCTTTTCGGCCAGCACGTCGTCGCTTGCCCAAGCGACCGGAGTCCCCGCGGCGAGAGCCGCAAGGGTCAGTCGGAGTAGCATGGCGGGGGTCGCGGGCATGAGGTTGGTTCAAATAAGTCCGTTATTAATCAGAGGGCAACTTCCGTCCAAAGGTTCCTCAGCGCCCCGCCTTCTTCCATGAGGGGTAGTCCTTAGCGAGCAAGTCTCGGGCGTATTCGCCGAACCAGCTATAGCCGTTGCGGCGTTCGGAGCCGATATCGGCTAGCTTGGCCTTGGGGATGCCATCCCGATCGCAGACGTAAGGGGCGCCGGTCTTGAGGTCGTAGAAGCGGGCCCAGAGGGCGGGCGCCTTAGCGTCCGGGACCATGACGAGGTCCGGAGTGCCCAGAAGGTTCTTCGTGGCCTCCAATCGCTGGCCGGTGACCTTGTGCGCGTCGAACCAAGCGATGGCGCCTTCGATGGCGGCGCGGATCTCGGGCGTGGGCTTCTCGAGGCTCATGAGCAGGCGGACGATGCCGACGGATTCGCTTCCGCTGAAGGAGGGGAGTTCGTAGGAGCGCGCCTTGGCGGGGGCCAAACTCTTCGCGTCGTGTTGGGCGCACCAGACGGTGGGCTTACCGTCGACGACGATCTGGCACTTCAGGATGCACGCGATGCCGCGGTCGAAGGCCTGCTGGCAGGCTGCGCGCGTCTTCGCGTCGAGGAACGCATAAGTCTTCTCCGTGGCGACCTCGCGCGCCAGTTGCAGTACGCGGACCATGGCGCCGTCGTTGAAGGTGATGTGGTCGAAGTAGCCTTTGCGGAGGGGGAAGAACTGCGGCCAGCCGCCGTTCGCGTATTGCGCGGAGAGCACGTAGGCGAGCCCTCGGTCGAACGACTGGCGGTAGGTCGCGTCCTGGGTGGCGTTGAACATGCGCGCCATGAAGCGGAGCTCATCGACGGTGGCCTTGTTGTCGAAGGTCGGCTGCAGCTTTGCGCGATCGCCGCTATAGGCCTTGCTAATGGTGTCGGTGTTCTTCGGCCAGCCGCCGGCGTCGCACTGGAAGCTCAGGATGATGGCGGCGACCTGCTTCGCCTCGGTGGAGGCGAACCAGCTATCCGGCTTTTGCAAAAAGCGGCGGGCGCTGTCGTCGGCGGTGAGTAAGGGACTGAGGGCGAGGCACGCGAGGAATAGCAGGGCGGGGCGCATGGAATTACAGGGACAGGGACAGGGGCAGGGACAGGCTTAGGATTAGGGGGAGGGCGGAAGGAGTAAATGAAGGAAAGCGGAGTAGGATGCCCTGAAATCGGCAGGGATGTTGCGGTTGTCTTAGGAGGATTAATCCGCACACCTCAATAGGTGCCGTCGTTGCTTCCTTTCATTCTCGCTTCCGCTTCGCCGCGGCGCACGGAGTTGCTCCGCGAAGCGGGTATCCCGCATCGCGTCTTGGTGGCCGCGGTGACCGAGCACGAAGATCCCTCGACCGACCCCGCGCAGATGGTCCTGCATAACGCCCGCCTGAAGGCCGCCGCAGTCTCCCGTCTGCATCCTGATGCGTTGGTCCTCGGGTCCGACACCACGGTGGCTCTCGGTGACCGCGCCTTGAACAAGCCGGCCGACCTCGCCGAGTCCCGCGCGATGCTCCGCAGCCTTTCTGGGCGCGAACACACGGTGCACACGGGCGTGTGCCTGCTCTGCCCAGCGCTGGGTATCGACGAGTCGCACGATGTGACCGCGTGGGTTCGCTTCCGTGATCTCTCCGAAGACGATATCACTCGCTACCAGTCCTTGGTGGACACCTTGGACAAAGCGGGCGCCTACGGCATCCAGCAGGGCAAGGAAATCATCATCGCTGATTTCCAGCAGCCGATTTCCACCATCATGGGCCTACCTGTCGAATTCATCAAAGCCCGTCTCGCCTCGCTCGGCGTGCTGGAAAGGGTCACCGCATGAAGGCTTGGTTGCTATTCCTGCCTGCCCTGGCTTTGGCCCAAGCCCCCGCCGTCAGTGGCGACGCTGAGCTGGCCGGCACGATCGGCGGCAAGCCGCTGGTCATCCGGACCACCAGCCGACTCGCCGGTGCCATCGATTCCCTGAAGTGGGACGGTGTCGAGTTCATCGATTCGCATGACCACGGACGCCAGCTGCAGTCGGCGATCAGCGCCGACGTCAACGGGGTCTTTCATGTCGAGTGCTACAATCCGACCGAAGCCGGTTCGGTCGTCGACGCGCTCGGCCCGAAGTCGACCAGCCGCCTCGAGGCCATCTCGGTCCGCGATGGCTCTTTATGGACGCGCACGCGGATGGCCTTCTGGCTCGCGCCGGGCATGAAGTCGGGTGGCTACCTCGCCCAGAACACCACGCTGCTGTCGAATCACGTCCTCAACAAGAAGGTGCGCATCGGCCGCCCGGGCATGGATCATGTTCTCGATTACAAGGTGACTTTCACTGTTCCGAGCGACCGCCCGCACAAGGTCCTGCAGTTCGAAGCGCTGACCGGTTACATGCCATGGTCCTTCAGTGAGGAACTCCGTTTCGATGCGAAGACCGAGAGTCTCGTCCCGCTGCCGAGGCAAGATGGTGAGCAGCGCGACCCGGTCGTGCTCTCGACGCCCTCGGGTTCCCATGCGATGGGCATCTTCACGCCTGACCGACCGCCGGCTGGTCAGCCACCGGTCGGTTATGGCCGTTTTAAGTTCGACCATGAAAAGGTGGCGAAGTGGAACTGCGTTTTCCGGGTGCGTCAGCCCGAGCCGATCAAGCCGCGACACTATTCTTTCCAGCTCTACGTCGTCATCGGCACCCGCGAGGACTGCCGCCGGACGTTGGCGGCCCTGACCCGGGAGTTTGCCAGCCGATAATCGCCCTCGCCTACGCTTGAAGTCGGGCGTCGGCGGCCTAACTTCACGTCGTGCGGCCTGAAGAATCCATCGACCAGCGATCCACGGCCCTTGCGGTCGTGGTATCGCTCGGCCTGCATCTACTCCTTCTCTGGGTCTTACCGGATAGTTTTCAGAAGGTCGTGGCGTTCGTGCGCCCGATCGAAGTCCTGACGGCTCCAGTCAAAATCGACGAAGCCCGTCTGCCCCCGAAGTTGCGTTTCATTGAAACGAACCCGCTCGCCAATCAGGCCGTCCCCAAGACCACTCCGTTTACTTCCTCCCGTAATCAGACCGCCGCTCAGCCGGTCCCGGAGAAGATGCCGACCAACTCGCCTCTGCCGAAATCCGAGGGCACATCCGAACAGCTCCGAATCGCCCAAGGCAAGCCGCGCACCATCGATCAATCTCAGGCCGCCCCTGCACCCCAGCCTTCGGTGTCGATGGCTGCGCCAGTCAAGGCCGCGCCGCCACCCGGGTCCGGCAAGTCGGCCGCCCAGCCCTCGCCAACTCCCGCTCCCGCCCCGGTCGCGGCCAATCCCGACCGTCCGCGCGCCTCCGCCCCCTCCGGTACGTATGGTTTACTGCTGCGTCGGCCCGTCGGGGTCAGTCGCGCTGGATCTGTCGCCGTCGACGCGCGCTTCAGCAATTACGGGGACTATACGCAGCGGATGTTGGAGGCCATCCAGTCCAGTTGGTGGAGTATCATCGAGCGTTCCCGTTTCGAAGGCGTCTCCCGCGGCAACGTGATTGTGCGCTTCCGGCTGCACCGCGACGGCACGGTCACCGATGCCCAAGTCCTCGGCTCCGAGGTCACTCGGGTGATGACCTTGGCCTGCAAGGATGCCGTGATGGCGCCGGCACCTTACGATATCTGGCGTGCGGATATGGTCGCCATGTATGGCGAGAGCGACACGGTCACGATCAACTTTATTTACCACTGATGACTCTGGCCACTGATTGGATTCCTTTCGGACGCGGCGTACGCGTGGTGGCTTCGCATGAGTGCGGGATCATTGCGGTCGAAAAGCCCGATGGCATCTTGTCCCATCCGAATCCGGGTGAAGTCGCCGAGAAGGGCACCATCCTGATCACCGGCAACTACTCCCTCGACGAGGAGGCCTTCCATGTCCGCGACGGCAAGGGCGGTATTCGCCGCGTCTATCTCCTCAACCGGCTCGATTCCCCGACCAGCGGTACGTTGCTCCTTTCGCTCGACGAAGGCGTCGCCGACTTGGTGCGCAAGATGTTCGCCCGCTCGCAGGTCATGAAGCGCTACGTCGCCCTCATCCGCGGTCGCGGTCTGCGCACCCCCCGCGGCACCTGGCAGGACCAGCTGGCCAAGACCAAAGGTCCCGGCGGCGGTGTGCGTTCCGAGACGGGTGCCGGCGCTCCCGCGGTGACGGTCTACGCCTGGCAACGTTCGGCTGGTGGCTCGCTCCCCCTCTCGCTCATCCAACTCGACCCACGTACGGGTCGCACGCATCAGCTACGCGTGCAGAGCTCCGCGCACGGCCATCCGATCCTCGGCGATCGCACTTACGGTGATTTCGAATTCAACAAGGCCGTCGGCACCGCTCGCGGTTTTAAGCGTCTCTTCCTGCACGCCGAGTCGACGCAGCTGTCTTTCGACTGGCAGGGGGCGAAGGTCGACTTCAAGGCGTCGTCGCCGATGCCGAAGGAATTCGAGGAAGCTCTGATCGCCGACGACGAGACGCCTGGTAAGGGCCCCAAGCGCCCGCGCCGCGACGCCGGCACGCCCATCTCCCCGCGCCTACGCATTCGGCTCTGATTTCCCGGCATGCCGTCCGCCTTCCAGCTCATCGAAGTCCGCGGGCCCGAACTGGCGCCGTGGATCGATATCCTGGGTGGGCTGCGTATCACCGTCTTCCGCGAGTTTCCGTATCTCTACGCGGGGGACCTGGCGTATGAGCGGGAATATCTCCGTGCCTATCTCGGCTGCCCGCGCAGCCTCGTCGTCTTCGCCCGCGATGAGGCTGGCCGGACGGTCGGAGCGACGACGTGCCTGCCGCTGGCCGACGAGACCGAAGACTTCCGCGCCCCGTTCGTGCGCGCCTGCGTGCCGACGGACGACGTCCTCTACCTTGGGGAGAGCATTGTGCTGCCGGAGTTCCGCGGCGGCGGGCTCGGCGGGGAGTTCTTCGCCCGTCGCGAAGCCCACGCGCGCCGACTGGGCCTGCGTACGACGGCCTTCTGCGCGGTCGACCGGCCCGCTGATCACCCGGCTAGACCTGCGGGCCATCGGCCGCTGGACGCTTTCTGGACCCGCCAGGGCTACCGCCGTCGCCCCGAGCTACAGGCCGTTTTCCCTTGGAAGGAAGTCGGCGAAGAGCAGGAATCTCCCAAGACCCTCACCTTCTGGACGAAGACATGGACCGCCTGACCCTCTCCTTGCTTACCTTCGACGTCGGCACTCCCGCAGCCTCGCCCGACGCCTTTGTTGACCGCGTCTGCGCGCAGGTGTGCGAGGCGTGGGACGATGGCGCGGACCTCGTCGTGCTCCCGGAGTTCCTCTGGATGAGCCTCGAGCCTTTCGTGGCGGAGGAAGACAAACTTCGCGGCGTGGCGCGACTCTTCTGGACGGACCTCTGGCCCCGGCTCGCCCCGCGCCTGGCGCAGGTCGACAAGGGCGTCGTGCTGGGCACCGTGCCGTTCTTGGGCCCGGACGGACTACTTCGCAATCGTGCGCCGATCTGGGACGGCCTCGCCTTCCGGCATCAGGACAAGCTGCACCTTACGCCATGGGAAGCCGCCTTCGTCGGCGGCGACGGTGTCGGCCTCTGGTCTTTCCGCGGCGTGCGCTGCGTCGTCGTCATCTGCCTCGATGTCGAGATCCCCGAGCTCGCTTCGCTTCTGCGCGGTCAGGGCGTCGAACTCATGCTCGTACCCAGCGCGACCGAGACCCTGCTCGGGGTCGAGCGCGTGGGACGTTGCGCTGACGCCCGCGCGGTCGAGCTCGGCTGCCACGTCGGCGTGTGCCATCTCGTCGGCCGCACCACTTCCGTACTCATCGACGAGAACGTTGGCCGCGCGGCGGCCTTCGCGCCTTCGCAGGCTGCGTTCCGGGACGAGCCGCGTCACCTCTCCACCCCGGTCTGCGCGGAAGGGGACCACGCCCTCACCGTCGACGTCGACCTCGCGCTCCTGCGCCGCCATCGCGCGACGCCCGGCGAGACCGATCCTTCCAAACTCGCCGCGCGCCCACTCCGTCTCCTTACCTAAACCCATGCACCCCCTCATCCGTCAGTACTACCAGACTTTCAACTCCGGCGACCGTGAGGCGCTGCTCGCGCTCCTGCATCCTGACATCGTCCACGAAATTAACGAAGGCGGTGTCGAGGTCGGTATCCCCGCCTTCCGTGCTTTCCTCGGTCGCATGGACCGGTCCTACCGCGAGCAGGTGGAGGACTTAGTCGTCTTCGCTGGTCCAGACGCAGGCCGCGCCGCCGCCGAATTCTATATCCGCGGCGAGTATCTCAAGACGGACGAAGGCCTCCCGCCCGCCACCGGGCAGAAGTATCATCTCCGCGTCGGCGCCTTCTTCGAGGTCAAGGACGGTAAGGTTGCCCGCGTTTCGAATTACTATAACCTCAGCGCCTGGATGCGGATGGTCGGCGCCTGAGTGGGGTGCCCCTAGCCCAGCCCCCATTCGAGCGACATTTCTTGGTTTGTTTACGCCCTCATCTCCCCCCAGGCGGAGGACAATGGGGCGGAGGGCGCATTGCAGTTTGCTTCGCTTCGGCGGGGTGGCTTATTTCCCAAACGACGGCCACCCCGCCGCCCCCATGAACCCCTTGTCCGCCGCCCTCCTGGTGCTGCTGCTGTCCGCTTTGGCGGAGGTCCTGCATGCCCGTCGGGTACGTGTCGCCGCTCGGTTGGCCTTCGGCCCAGAGGCAGCCTCCCGCGGGTGGACCATGCTAGCTCCTTTCCTGCGTTGCCTGGCGATCACGGCGTTCGCCTGGGGCTTGGCAGTGATGTGGCAGCTGCACCAGGCGGCCAAGGACGGCAAGCCTGCGGAGACGAAGGAGCCAGTCCGCCTCATCTTCGTGGCCGATCTTTCACCCAGTATGTACCTCAAGGACGCTGGCCCGGAAGGGAAGCAGACCCGGCAGGAGCGACGGAGAGAGCCCTGACATCAAATCACCCAAGGACGTGCCCATCATCGCCGAGCTTAAGGAGAAGGGCGTCATCGTCTTTGCCGTGCTCATGACGGACATCCCCGTGGACCCAGCGCTCATCGGCATCGCCCGCTCGTCCGGTGGCGAGGCCTTCAATGCCGTCACCCCGGACGCCCTGAATGCCGTATTCAAGCGCATTGACGAGATGAAGAAGGTCGTCGTCCTCGAGAAGAAGCCGCGGGCCGCCGATTATTACGATCCGTTCTTTCTGCCGGCGCTCAGCCAGCTCGCTGCGGCCGTCTTTGCGCTCTTCGGCCTCCGCTTCACGCCCTGGTAAAACAAGAAGGCCGCCCGGGTGGGCGGCCTTCGGACCAGCTTTACCGACCGCTTAGAAGCGGAAGGAGTAGCTGGCCTTGATCTGGTGGGCGGACTCGACGTCGGCTCCGGTGTGGTAGTCGTAGCTCAGGGCAGCGGAGCGACCTTCGCCGAGACCCAGGTTGAAGCCAATGCCACCGCGCAGGATGTCCTGGCCAGCGCCGAAGGTCCGGACCGTGAACTGCGTGGGGGACGCCGCGTCTGCGAAGCTCGCGTTGAGGGTCCCGCCGTCGGTGGTGAGGGCGTGCTCGTAGGCGACATTCAGCGAGACCGTGACGTTTTCGTCGAGCTTGATGCCGTAGCCCATACCGACTTCGGCGGTGACGTCCGACTGCTTGGCGGCACCCACATTGAGGTTGGCGCCCGTACCGACTTCGGTGAAGGCGTCGCTCTCGGCTATATTGCGGCTGAGGGCAACGTACGGCACGATGGCGCCGAGCTTGGTGAAGCTCATGCGGGCCGACAGCGTGGTCGAGTTGATCTTCTGGTTGCTGAACGTCTGGCCGGAGCGGGAGCCGCTGGAAGTGAGTTCGCCCCTGACCAAGCCGACATCCAGGCGACCGAGGCCGGTTTCGGTACCGAAGCCGAGGCCGTAGGACTCACCCGAGGATTCCGAAGCGAAGCCGGATGCGGAGGACTTGCCGTTATTGTTGGCGAGCAGCACGGAGAAGACCGAGTCGACGCCCACCTTGCGGCTGAGCAGAGTGTAGGTCGAGTTCACGTCGAACGCACCGTTAAGCGTGGTCGTCGAGGCCGTGGAAGTGGACTGCTGCTGGTCGTAGCCGAGCTGGGCGTTCCACGTATCTCCGAAGGCCTGGGCTCCGGCGAGGGAGCGAGCCAGCGAGTACGTGTTGCGGGTGGCCATCAGCAGGGACGTGCCGTAGGGTTCCGGGGAGAGCGCGTCGAGGGCGGTGTCGACGTTGGCGGCGCTGAGGAAGGCGACCGTTGCGGCACCCATCTCACCGGAGGCGATGAAGGCCTTTGTGCCGGTAGCGGCAGACAGGACGGCGGTTCCGTTCTTGATGACCGCGGCGTCAGTGAGGCCGTTCGCGTAGAGCACGGTCGCGATTGCCTTGCGGTTGGTGTCGACGGTCAGGTCAGCGAACGTCTGG
>JGI12547J11936_1000201_pt1 | contig 14428 bp, 10 predicted proteins | sample LakEriepJuly2011_2_FD_11936 | JGI IMG/M metagenome (IMG submission 11936)
TGGTGATGTGAACGGTTCTTATAGCGGTATCCCCGTGCGTTCCAATGCCCCGGTTGTCCTATCACAGAGTGGTGTAGCCCTAGTTGATGGCGGAGAAATCCTTTTGCCAGTAACCGCTGGCAAGGCCATGGAAATTGGTGCTTCTTCTTTGGTATTCGATTTGCCAGCCGGCTTAGAGGTTTTGAGTGTTGAAAGTGCTCTGCCAGGTTCTGATTTCATTTACAACGTTGTAAATGGTCAACTTCGCTCCGTATGGCATCATTTGGATGGTGCTCGTTTGGCTGAAGGTGATTTGTTGATGACCATCCGTGCTCGTTCGAACGGTGTTGTAGGTTCCAACCTTACGGCAACTGCAGAGTGTGAACTCTCCACCCTATGGGCCGAGGCCATCGATGGTGCGAGCCTTCGAATCCCTGCATTGGTTACCAAAGGACAGGACTTGGGTCTTGCTGCGTATCCCAACCCTGCCCAAGACCAAAGCATGGTTCGGTTTAATCTGAATTCAAACGCTTCCGTATCCGTCAAATTGACAGATGCGATGGGTCGTGTTGTCCTGGAGCAGGTTTTGGCCAATCGCCAGGCCGGTCGTCACGAAATTTCTCTGGACACCAAAGGGATTTCAAACGGTGTTTACAACCTCGTTCTTACATCGGATCTGAATGGTCAAACCAAGGTTGAAACCTTGAAATTGCAGGTTCGCCACTAAGTCAGAGCGTACCATTTTAGTTGAACGGCCGGGCCCAAAGCCCGGCCGTTTTCGTATTAATTTTAGGTGAAACACAGCCAAAACTTGGATTAATCTCCCTTTTTGTCTAGTTTTAAGGCTAAATACACTTTTTAATCAAAAACCAAACCATGCGTCAAATTTCCTCCTTTTTGGGTGTCCTTCTCCTCGGTCTGATGATTCAGGCGGGGTGGGTTCAAGCCCAGTCAATCAATACCACCCTTGGCACCGTAACGGGTGTTTGCGTTGGTGACACTGTTGTCGTTCCAGTGACGGTCACGATGGCTTCTGGTATTAGTACCTCGGCGATTTCCATGGCCATTGACTACGATACCACCAAACTGCGTTGCATTAGTTCGGTGACTTCCCTCAACTCCAATATAGCTACTGGTTTTTTGAGTAATTGCGGGCTTTTTTCCAACTTGACTCCAGGCACCGGGCCGTTTACGCCCACCACGCGTCGTCAATTCAGGGCGGCTTGGTTTGCGTTGACACCGGTTGCTTTCAATGGTTTGATGTTTAACTTGAGGTTCGTGGCCTTGGCCAGTACCACCGGCTCTAGTCCGATTGCATGGGATTTGGCTACAGCGGGTAATTGCGAGTACGCCGATGAATTGGCCGATGTCATTCCTAACTGCACCTTTGTGAACGGTGCTGCCACCCTCGCCTCTCCCGCTTCCATTACCACCCAGCCAAGTGGTGTTACAGGTATTGCCGCGGGTGCTAATACCTCCTTCACCGTTGTTGCTGGTGGAGCTCCAACTTACCAGTGGCAGGAATTGACTCAGGGTGGTTCTTGGACCAACTTATCCAACGGTGGTGTCTATGGTGGGGTTACCACCGCCACATTGACAATCACTGCAGCGACGACTTCATTAAATGGAAATCAATACCGGGTAATTGTTACCGGTGGTTGCGGTGCTCCTGTAACCTCCAATGCTTTGACCTTGTCGGTAACCAGCGCTAGTGCCACGGGCTTAACTGCTGGTAGCGCAAGTGGTTGCCAAGGAGATACTGTTTTGGTTCCGCTAACTGTTTCGGGCCTGAATGCAGCAACAGCTTTTAGTTTCAAGATAAATCTTCCATCGGGTACAACTTATGTTGGATTGGCCAACGTGGTTAGTGGTTTGAGTTCTGCAACGGGTTCAGTTGCTTCTGGTTTGTTAACAATCAATTGGAACGGTTCTGCTTTTACGCAGGCAAGTGGAACCTTGATGAATATTCGTTTGGTTTTGGGAACTCAAGGAGGCACGTTGGCTTGGGATAATGCTACGTCGGTTACTCCGAATTCTACGTTGAGTTTTACAAACGGTACCTTGGGTGTGACAGCGCTTCCGGTTGTCGTTACTCAACCTGTCGCTGCATTGACCGTTGCTGAGTTTTTGGGTACCACCATTTCAGCCGTTACCAACAACGCCACGAGTTTCCGTTGGCAGAAACAAGATGTCGGTTCATCCATCTGGAACGACCTGAATGACAACAATGTTTATTCTGGGACTGGTACGGCCGTGTTGAATATTTCTTCGGCCTCTCTTTCGTTGAACGGGGCGCGTTATCGCCTACGGATGTCAGCTGGTACTTGCCCAGCCCAAGTTAACTCAGGGGTTTGTACGTTGACGGTTACACCGATGCAGATTACCCTTAATGCATTGGGTGCCAACGCCTGCGCGGGGGATACGGTGACTATTCCAGTTCGTGTTAGTGGTGCCAATGCTATTTCGAACATGAGTGTTTATCTCATCTACAGCGCATCCAACCTAACCTTTTTGCCGGCCTTGTCGGATAGCTTGTTGAATGCCAATATTTCTGTTCAAGCGATTACTTCACCTACACCAAGGATTTTTATTTCCTACAATGCGGGGCCATCCATCAATATGAACCAAACAACTTTGGTTCGTTTGCGCTTCCGTGCCTTGGGTTCTTCACCCCTTACTTGGTCCAATAACTCGGATTTCTCCAACAGCATTGGTGATGCCGTGGCTCTAACTCAAATTACAGGGGTGAGTAGCAACGTATCAGTAACCGAAGCGGTTGTAACAGCCGCTGGCTCTACATCTTTCTGTACCGGTGGTTCGGTTGTCTTGAATGGTAATACCATCGCGGGTGCAACCTACCAGTGGTTAAATGCCTCGGGTCCAATTGCAGGTGCTACCAATGCTTCATACACGGCTACTACGGCGGGTAATTATCGTTTTGCTGTCGCTGTTGCCGGTGGTTGTTCGGATACATCGGCTCCTGTTACGGTGACTACGTCGGCTCCTCCTGTGGCCGCTATCACGGCCTCAGGTCCAACGACCTTCTGCCAAGGCGGCAACGTTGGTTTGGTTGCTACCAGAGGTAACGGATTTACCTACCGCTGGTATCGGGACAACACACGCCTCTCCAATTTGGCTCCCAACCAGGACTCCATTGGGGCTTTGTTGTCAGGAACCTATCGTGTTGTTGTGATCAATGTAGGTAACTGTTCGGATAGTACAGCTGCTGGTATTGTGGTAACGGTTAAATCCAAGCCACGTCCACCCATTGTGACCCGCCCCGCCACGCCTCCTGCTTCGGATTCTTTGTTCACCAATATTCGTAATCAGAATAACATTACCTGGTTCCGCAACGGGGTTGCATTGACCGGTGGTGCTGATGGCGCGCTTCGGATTACCGCAAACGGAATTTACCGTGCAGTTCAGGATAGCAATGGTTGCCGGTCAGATTCATCGAACGCCTACATTGTTACCGGGGTAGGGATTACCGAAATGGAAGAAAATTCCCTTGGTTTGGTGGTTTATCCCAACCCAGGTCGTGGTGTTGTTAACCTGACGGGTCGCTTGGATGACCGGATGGGTATGACTTCGATTGTAGTTACGAATCTTGCAGGTCAGGTAGGTGCCCGTTTTGAAGTGGAGGGTTTGAGTGGCGTCTTTAGTCAAACCTTGGATTTGGGTCATTTGGCCCCGGGTGTTTACATGATTACCCTCCAAAGAGAGGACCGCAGTGGGGTGATTCGCTTTATTCGTGAATAAACCTTACGGTATGTTTAGGAAATGCGCCAATGTTATGTTGGCGCATTTTTTTTTGGTTTTTGGTTTGGTTGCTGGGGAGGTTGGGAACGATGAAAACTCGGTCCTTCTTCCTTGTTCAATAGACTGGGTAACTAGCAGCGGTTCGCCCAATCCTTTGGTGTGTTTGCAAGGGAGTTTGGTTCCTATTCGATTTGCAACAACGGGTGCAACGAGTGCGTCCGTTTCGGGTTTGCCTACAGGGTTGACGGGCGTATGGGCCAACGATACCTTTACAATCAGCGGATCGCCTACGATGCCGGGTTCTTACCCCTATACCGTTTCCTTGGTAGGTGTTTGTAGTGCGGGGACGGTGACGGCGAATGGTGTGATAACCGTTCAATCTGTATTTCCAAGCGCTCCGAATCTTATCTCTTCCACGTCCAATTTATGTCCTGGAGATACGGTTACCTTGTCGGTTGTTCCCGCCAGTCAGTTTTTGGTTTATCGGTGGTTCAATAGGGGTCAACCGGTAAGCGGCCCTTACGGTCAAGGGATTTTGGGCTTGGTGGGGAGTCAATTTCGTTCCGTCGATTCGGGAGCCTACACTGTTCAAGCGGTCAATTCGGCAGGGTGTATTGGTCCCGTTTCGAATTCCGTGAATGTGGCAATTTTGATAGGAACAACACCTCTCATTTCCCAGCAACCGGTCGCTTGGACGGTTCCTTTGGATGATACCGCTTTTTTTGAGGTCCAAGGATCTGGGTACGATACCATTCAGTGGGAGTATAAACCAGTACCTTCTGCGCCGTGGATGGATGTGGGACCGTCGGCAGGTCCATTTATGGGACCGTCCAATTTGTCTAGACTATGGGTCTTGGCGGGAAGCCCTAGTTTGTCGGGTTGTCGTTTTAGGGCGAGGATGAGTGGCTTAAGTCGTTGTGTGCCGGATGTTTGGACGCAGGAAGCAACTTTATCTGTTCAGCAGGTCGCGCCCTTTCGCCTTCGTTTGGATACCGTAGTTCGATGCAGTCCTTCCTCCTTGGATACCATGGTGTTGGAGGTGCGCGCGGACGGGGTGAATCGGGTCGCTTTGGCTCAATTGGCAGTTGTCAGGAGTCCAGGGCTGGGATGGTTGGCATTAACCGATCGTCATCCGTCGCTTTTTGCATTGAATACCCAAGTAAGGGGGGATACGATTTTGTGGAGTGGTTTTGGGAATCCGACACCGGCTTTGCCATTGAACAGCCTTTTGTTTCGCTTGAAATTTGTTTTGCCCACTTCTCTAGCAGGTACCTTCCCGGTTCGTTGGCTGCCATCCTACTCCTATATGAGCGATGTTTATCAGGGTTCCTGGAACTTGTCGCTGGCCGATGGGGGGGTGGAGGCGGTTCCGATTTTGCCCAACTTGCAAATACGTCGTCAATTTCTAGGGGGTCAATACACCGATACTTTGGAGGTGAACCCGCAGCCTGGGGCGGTGGTACAATGGTTTTTGAATGGTCAGGTCCTGGCAGGTGGGGATAATGGACGGCTTTTGGCCGTTTTGGGCGGGGATTACACCGCAGTACAGAACGTTTCTGGGTGTTTTTCGGCTGTTTCTGCGCCATTTCGGGTCGATCCAGTCGGACTTGAACCATTCTCGGCTGTTCATCGTTCGCTCCTGTATCCTAACCCGGTCCTTGGGAGTTTGGACTGGGAGCAATTGGTAAAAGTCTTGGTAAGCGAAGGAATGACCCCGCCTTTTGAGGGTACGGTGGTGGGACTATCAGGCGGTGTTGTTGGCTCAGTGCAGGAGGTTATCGATTTAGCCCCTGGTTTCTATGGTCTATGGATAAAAGATGCCAGAGGCCGTAATGTATTTATTCGTTTTTTGAAAGGATAACGCCCCAAACCTATTTGGGAAAATCGCTCGTTTTGTGTACGATGCCCTGGTTGAGTCGGTAAACTTCACCGCTTTCGGGGCATGTCGCCATTCCTTTGTCGTTGAAGTTCAGTTTATGACCGTATTCACTCATCCAGCCCGTTTGTTTGGCTGGATTTCCGACGACTAGGGCATAATCAGGGACATGTTTAGTTACAACGGCCCCTGCACCAACAAAGGCATACTTGCCGATATCATGTCCGCAGACAATAGTGGCGTTTGCGCCTATGCTTGCACCTTTGCCGACCCTTGTTTGCGCATATTGGCCACGTCGATTTATAGCGGAGCGTGGATTCACTACGTTGGTAAAAACACAGGATGGTCCCAAAAAAACATCATCTTCGCAGATCACACCGGTATAGAGGCTAACATTGTTTTGAATTTTAACATTGGACCCTAGGACGACTCCAGGAGAAATTACAACATTTTGTCCAATGTTACAAAATTTGCCAACAATCGATTCCTGCATAATATGCGAAAAATGCCATATTTTTGTACCCTCACCAAGGATAGAGCCCTCATCAACGACCGCAGTTGGGTGAATAAATACGTTGTTATCCATCAGAATTTTATCTTAATTGAATTGCTGGGTAAAGGGTCTAAAAGAACGAAAGATCCGTGTTCTGTTCCTTCATGGCATGGTTAAAACAGGGTCGACAAAGCGGTCTGTAATGATCCTCTGCGCCCAATACCCTGGTGGATTGAAGATGTGTATGTCGGTAAGAATGAGATGCTTCATTTCCACATGTTGTACAAATCGCCCTAACTTTCGTGACTTCTTCGGCGATCGCCATCAAGTTGGGCATGGGCCCAAAAGGTTGTCCCAAAAAATCCATATCCAAGCCCGCCACCACCACTCGGTGATTCTGTTGGCTTAATTGCAAGGCAACTTTAACGAGATCTTGATCTAGAAATTGGGCTTCATCAATCCCTATGACCAGCCCCTCCACTTCTTCATCTGCTGCTTTTGGAAAATGCAGCGATATATATTCGATAATTTGACTTGCGTGATGAATGTTATAGCATTGAATGCTATTCCTATTATGCGATACCACAGCATCGGGCTCATAACGTTTGTCAAATTCAGGCTTGAAAATCAATACTTGAAGTCCTGCTAATTCGGCTCTCCGTAACCTTCGGATGAGCTCCTCGGTCTTACCCGAAAACATGGAGCCAGTGATCACCTCAATGAAGCCACGCACCGGTGGTTTGGACGTAGGGTGGTTTGGTTTCATCGCTTGAAGATAGGCTGAACCCAGTCAACTGGCCAAACGGTATGAATTCGTGTTCGTTGTTTAAACCTCGAATTCTGAAGGTCTTGTGGATAAGTTTTGTGGGGGAAAGTGGGATATAGTGGGAAAAAGTGGTTAATTCGTACCTCAGAATCGCCAACCATCGTGACGCAACTCATCGGGGAATTTCCATTGAAACTGGACGCCAAGTCCAGGATTAGCCTGCCGGCCGGTTTGCTGCGGCAGGTACCTGCCGAATCGGCAGGCAAATGGGTGATTAACCGTGGATTTGAGGCTTGTTTGGTGCTGTATCCGGCTCCAGAATGGGAATCCATGGTCGCAGAGTTGGGTCAGTTGAATCCGTATGTCCGCGAAAACAGGGAATTTCTTCGGTATTTCCTCCGTGGAGCGACCTCTTTGGAATCGGATTCGGCTCATCGCCTTCTATTGCCCAAGCCCTTGCTGCAATACGCGGGCATCGACAAAGACTTGGTTCTCTTTGGGCATTTGAACCGCCTGGAAATATGGTCGGAGCAGGCTTACCTGCGCATGCTCGATCAGGAACCCCAGGATTTCTCGGCGCTTGCCGAGCGGGTGATGGGAGGAAAATGGAATGGATAGGCCTTTTTATCATCAACCTGTTATGCTGGACGCCTGCTTGGATGCCCTGCAAATCAGGACGGATGGGGTCTATGTGGATTGCACCTTGGGTGGAGGAGGTCACGCAAGGGCCATTCTTGGCCGTTTAGGACCCCAGGGTCGGCTTTTTGGGATCGATCAGGACCCGGACGCTCTCCAAAGGGCGGCCCAAGGCTCGCTCGATTATGGTCCCGGTTTGACCGAGGACCCTCGATTTACACTCATTGACGGGAATTTCTCTCAGATGGAACGCTTTCTGCAATGGCATGGGGTTTCCACTGTTCAGGGAATCCTCGCCGATTTGGGTGTTTCATCCCATCAGTTGGACGAAGAACAAAGGGGTTTCGCATTCCGCCATGAATCATCCCCTCTGGATATGCGTATGGATCGTCGGGGCGGCGTTACCGCCGAAGAATGGTTAAAAACCGCCGAACAAAGCGAGATGGCGGAGGTCTTTTATAGGTACGGTGAGATTCGTCCATCCCGAGCGCTGGCATTGGATGTGGTCAAGGCGCGTGGCGAGGGTGGTATCTCGACCACCGGGCAGCTCAAGGCCTTGGCCATGAAGTATGTCGGACAGGAAAAGCCATCGCGTTTTGTGGCCAGGGTTTTTCAGGCCATTCGAATTCACCTCAACCAGGAGTTGGACAGCCTTTGCGCCCTGTTGGAGCAATCGGCGAGGCTTTTGGCCCAAGAAGGTCGCTTGGTGGTCATGAGTTACCACTCCTTGGAGGACCGTTTGGTCAAAAACTACATCAACCACGGCAGCCTGGATGGCAAAGCGTTCAAGGACTTGTACGGTCATCCGCTCCGGCCCTTTGACCCCATCCGGGGACGTTTTGTGACGGCGGATGAAGAAGAATCCGTCCAAAATCCCCGTTCACGCAGCGCCCGCCTACGGATTGGGGTCCGCAACGATTTGACCTGGAAACAATGGCAGGAACGATTGAGCCAAGCCGTGTTATGAACGCAGACAAGCCAAAATCTCCTTCCTGGAATCTCTGGACCCTCTTGGACCCAGAGCGTTGGGTTCAGCCTGGTTTGTTGCGTCGACACGGTCTTTTTGGGATCTATCTGATCACGTTGATGATTCTGTACATCGCCCACATTCATCGTTGTGAAAGCTTGGTCCGTAACATGAGTTTGCTCGAAAAAAGCAACCAAGAACTCCGGTCCCAATATCTGTTTTTGAAAACAGAATTGGTGAGTCTTGGGCAACTAGAGCGTGTATCGCAAAGAGCATTGGCCATGGGCTTGTTTCCCCTGCGGGTACCACCCCTGGCCCTTAACCGCAGCGTGCGTGAATACGAAAAACGCCGCACACCACCATCTTCAACTAGTTCCAAATCAAGACCCTAGGCCAGTGATCGGAACCAATCAGGGATGGCGTTTGAACGGCACTTTTTTGGTGCTGTTGGTATTGGCCCTTGTTATTTTGACGAGGGTCTATCTCTATGCGACGACCTGGGGGGAAGCATACCGGGCGCAGTCGGTGAAGGAAAACCTCCGCCTTTTTGATTTACCAGCCAATAGGGGTGATATCTACGATTGTCAGATGAATTTATTGGCTTCCTCGGTTCCGATGTATGAATTGAGAATTGATTTTGGGGTGCAGACCATGGTGGATTCGGCCTTTGACCGGCAGGTCGACGAATTGGCTGCAGGGCTATCGGATATTTTCCCGGATGTTTCCCGCTTGTTGTGGAAGACCAAACTTATACAGGCACGTTATGCCAAAAATCCCAATCGGTATTGGTTGTTACGAAAAGGAGTGAGCTTCGGGACCTTGGCTCAAGTCCGAAAATTGCCCATGTTGAAAGATGAATCGACCTTGAGGGGTGCCTTGGTAGCGATTCAAACCAACCGTCGGGTGATGCCCTATGGTGATTTGGCCGCAAGGACCATTGGGTACCTCAAAAACGATACATCCCGTATTGGGATTGAAAAAGGTCTCGATACCGTCCTAGCCGGTACGCCAGGGCTGGTCCTCAAGCAGCGAATGGGCGGGGGTGTTTGGAAGCCCATGGGCGATGGGATTCAACGGGATCCCAAGCATGGTCAATCGGTTGTTACGACTTTGGATATTCGATTGCAAGAGATTGCTCATGAATCACTTATCAAAGCTATGGAATCCCACAAGGCACGATTGGGTTGCGCCATCTTGCTGGAAACCCGTACCGGCAAAGTACGGGCCATGGTTAATCTGGTACGCAACCAAAAAGGGGAAGCCTACGGAGAATGGAACCAGGTGGCCTACGGTTACCCGGTCGAACCGGGTTCGGTATTCAAGTTGGCTTCGTTGATGGCCGGGGTTGCGGATGGTCATTGGAATTTGAACGATACCGTCGAAATGGGATCGTACGTATTCAATTCGGGTTCCTACCAAATCCAGGACGATCATCGTTACGGATCGAGCATGAGTGTGGAGGAAATTTTCTCCAAAAGTTCCAATGTTGGGATTTCCAAATTGCTACACCGGGGGTATTCAGGTCAACCCAAAAGATATTTTGACCGGCTCCGCGCCTTTGGATTGGATCGTCGCATCAACCTCCCTTTGTTGGAGGACCCCAGGCCTCTCTACCGTGATCCCGAACATCGTGGTTGGAGTGCATCGGATTTGTATTCCACAGGTATCGGTTATTCGATGCAAATCACCCCGCTCCAATTGTTGGCATTCTATAATGGGGTGGTGAACGGGGGGGTGCGTCAGGAACCTAGCTTGGTGGAAGGACCGTCCAAACCCAAGGGCACCCGCATTCTGGAAAAGCGTCATGCCGCGGCGGCCCTTCGGATGATGCGAAGGGTTGCGGTCGACGGAACCGTCAAGGAACAAATGAAGGGGCTCACCTTTGGGATTGGGGGCAAAACAGGCACCGCTCGATTGCGCAATGAGCAGGGTTCGACCTCCGAAAACCGGCACCGGGCCATGTTCATTGGCTATTTCCCGGATCCCGATCCACAGTACACCTGCTTGGTGATGATTGAAGAGCCATCGGCGGGGATTTATTACGCCTCGATGGTGGCGGCCCCTGTTTTTCGGGACATTGCCGAACAAACCATGGCCATCAAAGAATACCGCCCCAATTTGCGAAAAGCCAGCCTCCAAGGAAGGAGTACATCGGTGGTTGAAGTCAACGAAAGCCCTATCCAAAGCCCGGATGAATTGATAGGGATGGATGCTTCGGCGGCGATATGGGCCTTGGAGCGCCAGGGTTACATCGTTTCGGTGCAAGGCAACGGTCGGGTTCGTCGCTTTTGGGGCAATTTGAATTCGAATAAACCTGGGCAGCGGGTTACGCTGTTGCTGGGGTCGTGATGAAACTGGATTTGTTACTCCGGGAATTGGAAGTCCTCGACACCAGAGGGCCGCTGGATCTTTCCATCGAATCGGTTTGCGCCGATCATCGGGAGGCAAAGCCTGGTGCAATGTGGGTTGCCATCCGCGGTAGCCGAGTCGACGGCCATGCCTGGGTTGAAGAAGCGCTGAGGGGCGGGGTTAGCGTGGTGGTGGTCGAAAATGACTTGGCTCCATGGGCGGAGGCCTACCCCCAAAGCACCTTGGTTCGCGTTCAAAACAGTGCCGAAGCTTTGGGTCTGTTGGCATCGGCGATGCAGGGGCATCCATCGCGGGATTTCGACCTGATTGGGGTGACGGGGACCAATGGGAAAACCAGTGTGGTGACCCTTCTTTACCAGGTATTTAGCCAAATGGGATTCACCTGCGGTTTGATATCCACCGTCGAGTGCCGGGTGGGGGATCGGGTCCTTCCTTCGACCCATACCACCCCTGATGCCCTTCGAATCAACGAATTGTTACGAGAAATGAAAGAGGCCGGATGCCGGTACGTGTTTATGGAGGTTAGTTCCCACGCCATGGCTCAGCACCGGGTTCGTGGATTGCGTTTTCGGGGCGGGGTCTTTACCAATTTGACCCGGGATCATCTGGACTATCACGGCACGATGGAAAATTATTTTTTGGCCAAGCGTGCCTTTTTTGATAGCCTGGATTCAACCGCCTTTGCTCTGTACAATGCGGACGATGCCTACGGTCAGGCCATGGTTTCCTGCAGTGCAGCCATTAAGGTCGCCTACACTTTGAAAGGCGGGGCGGACCTACCGGCAGGCCAAGTGGTTTTTGGTGGCTCCAATCTGGTCTTGGAGCCGGGTTCATTGCGCATGGATACGACCGAAATCCCCGTGCAGGCGAATCTGACGGGGCGTTTCAACGCCTACAACGCCCTGGCCGTTTATGCAGTTGCCCGCTTGTTATCGGCTGCCCCCGTGGATATTTCCAAGGCATTGGCGCAGGCCCAACCACCGCAGGGACGAATGTGGAGCCTGAAAGGACCCGAGGGCCGCTGGGGTTTGGTGGATTATGCCCATACCCCCGATGCGTTAGAGCAGGTTTTGACCACCCTAAAGGATCTCCAAAAAGACCATGGCCGCCTCTTGGTGGTCTTTGGTTGTGGCGGCGATCGCGACCAGGGCAAGCGTCCCTTGATGGCCGAAGTCGCCTATGCGCATTCCGATGTGATGGTGATGACCTCGGACAACCCTCGCAGCGAAGAACCGCTTCGGATTTTGGAACAAATGCGTGAAGGATTGCCCTCCGATGCAATCTCGGAACGGGTCCATTCCATGGCAGACCGGGACGAGGCCATCCGCGAAGCGGTTCGGTTGAGTCGCCGGGGGGATATGATTTTGGTGGCCGGCAAAGGGCACGAAGCCTACCAAGAAATTCAGGGTCAACGCATCCCCTTCAGTGACCGTGAGCGGTTAACGCATTACTTGAATTCGATAGAGTCCATCGACGCAAATTCTAAATCCTGAACCCGTGTTGTACTACCTCTTTGATTATTTGGACAGGGTATGGGACCTCAGTGGTGCCGGGGCCTTTCGATTTATCACCTTCCGCGCTTCGTTGGCCGCGGCTCTTTCCTTGTTAATTAGTTTGTTTATCGGCAAGCGGATTATTCGCTGGTTGCAGGCCAAACAAATCGGAGAAAGCATTCGTGATTCCGGGCCGGCGTCCCACCTATCCAAGAAAGGAACGCCGACCATGGGAGGGCTGATCTTGATAGTTTCCATCCTAGTGCCGACCCTCTTGGCGGCACGGCCTGATAATATTTATGTGATTTTGATGCTCGTAGCCACCCTGTGGATGGGTGTGATTGGTGGGGTGGACGATTATATCAAAGTCTTTTTGAAAGACAAAAAAGGCCTGCGCTCCCGTTCCAAGGTGATTGGTCAAATTGGTTTGGGGCTCTTGATTGCCTCGGTCCTTTACTACCACCGGGATATTTCAACGATGGCCCTCAAAACCAACCTGCCGATCACCAAATACGGGTTGGATTATTCCAAACTGGGTTGGGATCCTTCCCTGGTTTGGGTCTTTTACTTTGCACTGATTGTATTTATTGTTACTGCGGTTACCAATGCCGTCAATCTCACCGACGGGGTCGATGGTCTGGCCGCAGGAACCAGTGCGATTGTTGGCACGGGTTTGGGCATTCTGGCTTACATGTCGGGTAATATCAAACTGGCATCCTACCTAAACCTCTTGTATGTACCTGGTTCTGGCGAGGTTGTGGTTTTCTTGGCGGCTTTGGTTGGAGCCTGTATTGGATTTTTGTGGTACAATGCGTATCCCGCACAGGTTTTTATGGGGGATACCGGGTCCATGGCCTTGGGGGGTGCCTTTGCTTCCGTTGCCCTGATTATCAAAATGGAACTGATGCTGCCCATCCTTTGCGGTATCTTTTTTGTGGAGAGCCTATCGGTCATTATCCAAGTCACTTGGTTTCGATACACCAAAAAAAGAACGGGCGTTGGCCAACGGGTATTCCGGATGGCGCCCCTGCACCATCATTACGAATTGGGAGGCCTGGCGGAGCCCAAATTGGTCACTCGCTTTTGGATTGTTACGATTCTTTTGGTGATTCTCACCTTTACCATGCTCAAACTGCGATGAAAAGGGAACGCTTGCTTGTGTTGGGAGCCGGTGAAAGCGGTTGTGGCGCCGCCCGTTTGGGCAAGGTTTTGGGTATGGAGGTTGAGGTGTGGGATCAAGGCACCATTCGTGAAGAGCGCATGCACCAATTGGAAGCCTTGGACATTCCGTACACGCCCTCTTGTTCCAAAGACATCGCCTCCTGGAACCCGGATTTGGTGATCAAAAGCCCGGGCATTGCTCCCGAATTGCCTTGGATTCAAGCAGCCTTGAAAAAGGGCCTGCCCGTGGTGGATGAAATCGAATTTGCCGCCGCTCATACCCAAGCCAAGTTGGTAGGGATTACCGGAACCAACGGCAAAACAACCACCACCCATCTGACCCATCATGTTCTCAAGAGCGGTGGATTGCGCGCAGGCATTGCCGGCAACATGGGCCGCAGCTTTGCGGGGTCGGTGGCCGATGATTTGTTGGCCGATCCAAACACGGTACCGGAAGTTTATGTCCTGGAAGTTAGCTCCTTTCAGTTGGACGGACTCTTCAAAACACGGTTTGATGTTGGAGTTCTAACCAATATTACCCCCGATCATTTGGATCGCTACGGATATCGCATGGAAAACTATGTGAAATCCAAGATGAGGCTGGTTCGTAACATGGATCAACGAAGCGCCCTGGTGTGGTGCAGCGATGACGCCTACAGCCGCCAAGGCCTGGATCAATTGGAACAAAAACCATTTCAAACCTATACCGTATCGTGGCAACGTTCTTCCTCCTTTGGAGGAGGGGCCTACACCCTTGACTCTCAACTGCAACTCGAAATTAACGACGAACTTATGTCCATCCCCCTGAATGAATTGGCCTTGGTTGGCCGACACAATGCGTACAATTCCATGGCAGCGGCGGTCGTCGCTCAATTGATGGAAGTTCGCAAAGAAAGTATCCGCGAGAGTTTGACCAATTTTGATCAGC
>JGI12547J11936_1000208_pt1 | contig 14247 bp, 10 predicted proteins | sample LakEriepJuly2011_2_FD_11936 | JGI IMG/M metagenome (IMG submission 11936)
ATGACCTCTTCCAGCAGCTATCATGGTGCAGGTCATGCCATCATTATTCCTTATATTATCGCCACACCCCGCCCCCTTCATATCCACCAGGTACTCCAATACATCCAGATGACCGCTTTGAGCAGCTATCATGGTGCAGGTCATGCCATCATTATTCCTTATATTATCGCCACACCCCGCCCCCTTCATATCCACCAGGTATCTCAACCCATCCAGATGACCTTTTCCAAAATAACCACCCTTCGCAGCTAACATAGTGCAGGTCATGCCATCATTATCTCTTATAGTATCGCCATACCCCATCCCCTTTTCCTCCACCAGGTACTTCAATACATCCATATGACCTTTGTGTGTTCTCCAATTACCCCTCGCAGCTAACATGGTGCAGGTCATGCCATAATCATCCCTTATAGTATCGTCACATCCCATCCCCTTCACATCCACCAGGTACTTCAATAAATCCAGATCACCTCTTCTAGCAGCGGGCAATGCTGCATGGGTCAACCTGACACCAGCATCCTTACAATACTTTTTCAGACGAATCAACACCTCCGTCTCCGTCATCTCTAATTTCTTGTTGGTATGCTTCGATTACATCCCATCTTTCGCCATGTGTTTGAAGTTTCATTTTTACTCCTCAGGCTTCAAAGAAAATCGGGCAAACGCACGCGTTCAATCCACACCACGAGTTTCTCTTCTAGGTTTGAGGAGGGATTTGCCGTCCCCCAGCACCAAGCGGCAGCCAAGGTGTGCAACATGTGATTCATCCCACTTCGTTACCACAACCAAACCCACCTTTAGGCCATACCACGGATCCCTCTTTGCCACATGGGTATCAATTACGGCAGCGGTGCCCATCCATATTCGTGTCAAATAAAGGGGGCATGATCGTCTCCACGAAATGCCTGAGGCTATTACCGTGAACGAATGGGATAATAACTCCCGACCTAAACGGAATTTAGTATATATTTACCTTCAGATACTCAGTTTTTTTTATAAAAAAAATATATTTTTACTTCTTACTTGGATTGGGTAAGGAGGAAAACTACTTTATTTGGTTTAGGGAAAAAAGAGCAATAACCAAGATCACCCAATACCCCCCTCCCCCATCTCATCCCCCTTCATCACAGCGTGGGGGCCGCCACCACCGCTGGATGGTTGTTACGACCTGCCTTCCCTGATCTCAGATAACCATCCTTCCCGAACACACACCTTGAAAAAGGCATCCGCGACTCGACTTACTAACAATCGCCCACACCCTCATAGACCCCCCTCCTCCACCAACAGGAGCACCTATGTCATCACCTTCCCCCCTCAGGGATATCCAATCATTACCGCGAGATCATCGGATACATTTTAAGCCTCCTCCCGAGCGATAGAAATCTTCCTGTTCTTTCATTCCCTCTACCAATGATGTCCATCCTTGGATCTGTCCACGACACGCCGGGCACTTCGCATTCCTTTCTTTAAGTGTTCGGTAGTCCTGCCCACATATCAAGTGCTTGCATGGTTGAATAATGACATCCGCCTTCCTTTCAAGACATATTTTACAATACAGGCTTTCATCAGCTTCAGGAAGGGAGTCTGGAGGGAGACTTCTTGCAACTGCTTGAGGTTCGGATCGAAGTTGATCGAGTCTCTGATTAAGCTCCCTGGACAAATCTCCGATAGGAACTATTCTTAAGAAACCAGAAATCCGATTAATATCATTAACGGTTAGGGCTTCCACACCTCCATCAGGGAGCTCAGCTCTTACTGCATCCTCTAGAAGTTGATCGAGTTTCCGATTAAGCTCCAGGAATAAATCTCGGTAAGGAATTCTTCTTAAGAAACCAGGAATCCGATTAATATCATTAACGGTTAGGGCTTCCACACCTCCATCAGGGAGCTCAGCTCTTACTGCATCCTCTCGAAGTTGATCGAGTTTCCGATTAAGCTCCCTGGATAAATCTCCATAAGAAATTCTTCTTAAGAAACCAGAAATCCTATCAATATCATTAACGGTTAGGGCTTCCACACCTCCATCAGGGAGCTCAGCTCTTACTGCCTCCTCTCGAAGTTGATCGAGTNTCCGATTAAGCTCCCTGNATAAATCTCCATAAGAAATTCTTCTTAAGAAACCAGAAATCCTATCAATATCATTAACGGTTAGGGCTTCCACACCTCCCTCGGGAAGCTCAGCTCTTACTGCATCCTCTTCCGGGGTTCCACCTGTCAATGAGGCCTTCACCTCCTTCATCATGTGATAAAGAATCTTATACTTCATTGAAGTCTCACGAGAAAACTATTCTCATCCTGATAGTCAAGAAGTTTTGAGCTCTGACTTAATGAGGGACTCGCCACCATCCCTGCCACATGAGTATCACACACGGCCGCGGTGCCCATTCATATTCGTGTCAAACAAAGGCGGGGCTGATTGTCTCCACGAAATGCCCGAGACAACGAATGGGATAATAACTCCCGACCTAAACGGAATTTAGTATATATTTACCTTCAGATACTCAGTTTTTTTTATAAAAAAATATATTTTTACTTCTTACTTGGATTGGGTAAGTGGAATAAATACATTATTTGGTTTAGGGAAAAAAGAGCAATACCAAGATCACCAATAACCCCCCTCCCCCACCTCATCCCCTCCTTCATCACAGTGTGGGGGCCGCCGCCACCGCTGGATGGTTGTTACGACCTGATCTCTCCTTCCCGAACACACACCACGAAAAAGGCATCCGCGATAGACTTACATCAATCACCCCACCCCCTCCTCCACCAACAGGGCCTACCCACACCACAACCACCCCGCGTTTAGGCCACTCTACGAATTTCTCATCTAGACTTGAGAAGGGATTTGCAACCGCCCCCAGCACTACCCGAGACACTTACTACCCGGCTACTAGTATATACAAAACAAGATACCTCAATCTATCACACCACTCCCTTCCTCGAGCTCTTCCTCGCTCCGGCCTTGCAACTGCTCACTTTTTTCCTGCTGTTTTTCATCTTTTTCCCTCTGGTCTTGCTGCATGGTAAGACCGGCACCGGTACTGCACGGGCCCGCCACCACCGCTGGATGGTTGTTACGACCTGCCTTTCACCCACTCCACGAATTTCTATTACATCTGAGATGGGATCCGCCACCGTCCCAGATGAGGTAGCACACACTGCCGCGTTCACCCCATTCATATTTGCTTCTGTCAACAAATCATCAAATCATCATCACTATCAAGGACGTCCATGCCGGGCTCCTCCTCCCCATCTACGTTCTCCACTCTCTTGTGCTTCTTGGCGGGGTTGCCCAAACTCCTTTCCCCCCGGCTCCTTTTCTTCCTCGCTCCGGCCTTGCACATGCTGCTCACTTTTTTCCTGCGTTTCCTGATCTCAGATAACCATCCTTCATTCTCATCCGCTTCGCACTCTATCGCATCCCTCTTGTCACAATAGAGCTTCTCTTCACACTCCGCCACACAACGATACGGTAGCATCGGCCCTCGCCAGCCTACCATCGTTGTCTCAGGATAGGAACTCCAATGTTTGCTCTCACCATCTTCAGTGAGGCGGTGATTTAAAAAACGCCCAAGCAACTTCCCGTCCAAAAGTGGATACCAATAACCCTCTCTGTAGTTCAGGTCAAACTCCCTCTCTTCATACTCCTCGAACCCGTAGTCACTTCCATTCTCCGATTGCTTCCATTTCACATCTAGCCCATCTCCACTCTTCGCGATCAGCCAAACATAGTTGTCTTTGAAAAACTCCTTCGCCCCCATCGGCGTATAGTTCTCCTCATGCCAATCAGAGAAGTTACGATCGATACACAACACCTCTATCGTCTCCCCAGGCTTCATCTTGACAATATCCGCTATCGTCAAGTAGCTCGACTCCTCACGCCGCAAAAACTCCTCCACATCAAGGATTGACATCGTACTCGGTTTGGATTGGTTATTATTCTTTGATAAGTGCCCTCTAGGCATACCTCTTTCATTTTTTCCAAAGAGCGAATATGGTGGTGGCAAGGAAAGTGGGAGACTCGTGAATGAACGGAGATAACTTTTGACCTAAACTTAAAAAAGTATCTTTTGACATTAAGTTACCCAGTTTTTTTACAAAAAAAATAATTTTTACTTCTTACTTGGATTGGGTAAGGACAGAAAATACTCTTTTTCGTTTAGGGGAAAGGAGCAATACCAAAGATCACCACCCCCCCACCCCTCCTTCATCACAGCATGGGGCCGCCGTCACTGGATGCTTTCCTGATCTCAGATAACCACCCTTCTCAGAGAGATTCACGTGTTGTATCTGGCGTATGTGGTAGCCGATACCTATCATGGGCTGAGGCATTACCCACAATATTTCCCCTTGATTGAAGGATGGATTCACCATTCATTAACGGGACTCTATGTCTTGTATAATCTGCATACCAACAAGTTACGTCCAGTAAGCCTTGGTATGATTGTTGAGGTACCGAGCATTATCCTGTTTGCCTCCCGGGTATTTTATCCACGCCTCAAATGGGTGAAGAAGCACGTTTTCCCGTTTCTTTTTTGTTTCGTTGTACTCTTCTACTTGGTATTTTCCATATTGAATGGATATTGGATACCGATGATGATGTCTAAGAAGAGAGATTGAATTCTATGTACCAAGTTGGATCTTTATCTTCAAATGGTGTGACATAGCGTGGGAAATACTTTTTCAATACTTTTTCAACATAATCGAAACCTAGCGTTGATGTAGTCGCCTGAGGAACAATGTCTAACATTTTCTTTATAACAAATAATTTGGAGACGAGTTCTTCTCTTTGATTTGCTTCTTTATCCAAGTCTGCATCGTTCATATATTTTTCATACGTTGGTTTATTACGTCCGATTGTTTCGCACGAATTCTTAACGTCCGAAATCGTAAGTTTTTGGTTTGCTATTGATTCAAGTAGTTTGTTTGTCTTGGTTTTACTAAAAACGACAGAAGGATCCCAATCCGGTATTTGAATTTTTGCTTTATCACCGTCTTCTTCAATTTTTTGTACTGGTCTATGAATAGGCACAAGTCTTTGACTCAAATTAACCTCTGGGATAAATACAGTGCAACCCGATAATGTGCTGAAACAATTTCGATCCCAGATACTTAGAAATTTTGTAACAGATTCATCAAACATGATAACATGGATATTGTAATTGACTCGTACTGTTTCAATATCATCTTCATTGAAATCGAGTTTGATGAATACATCTGCCCCATCTTCACTTGTTTCCTGAGTTTCAATATCTCCAAATACACGTAAACCAACCCAACCAGGAGATTCCAAAGCGGCCAATGGATCACCCTTCTTCACACCCAACACAAGTATATTCACTTTTGTTGCACGACATACATCACATGATCCACCCAGTAAATCTAAATATTTGATTTTGTATTTGTTCATTACAATACTCAAAAGTTATTACTAATGATGCAGCCTGTTATTAATTATTTCAAAATCATTAAAAAAATAAGGAATGGAACCCCCATAAATAGTGGGAAGACGCCGTTCACATGGGATGATGTGATGCATGAGCTCAATCGTCTCTCCCACAAATTCGCTTCTAAGCTTGAGAAGGGATTTGCCACCACCCTACGTAACTGGGATTTAGTTAAGCACGGGCAAGCAAGACCTATCAATCCCCCCACCCCCTCTTCTTTCCCCTCCTCCGTGTCTGGGATTTACACCTTCTCCCTCCAAGATTCGATCTACATCGACGGCCCATATTACCCCCACCCCCTTGATATGCGTAATTTTTAGGAGCGTTTGTGACACGGATTGTGTGAAATTTGTCAAATTTGGTGACTAGGGTAGGGTAATTTTTTTTCTGGTAGTCGAAAAATCGGGGACACATAAAACTTACCCTACCCTAGTCACAAAAGTGCTCGGGGACGGCAAATTTTCACCTACCCTAGTCACAAAAGTGCTCGGGGACGACAATTTTTTTAATTTACCCTAGTCACAAAAGTGCTCGGGGACGACAATCTTTTTACTTTACCCTAGCCACCAAAATCCTCTTACCCTAGTCACAAAAATCTCACCGGGGACACATAAAACTTACCCTACCCTACTCCCCAAAATGCCGGGGACGGTAATTTTTTACTTACCCTAGTCACCAACCCAGGGAGATCACTTACCCTAGTCACCAACCCAGGGAGATCACTTACCCTAGTCACCAACCCAGGGAGACCACTTACCCTAGTCACCAACCAGCGGAGACTTACCCTACCCTAGTCTCGGTAACCACTTACCCTAGTCACCAACCAGCGGAGACCAGCGGAGACTTACCCTACCCTAGTCTCGGTAACCACTTACCCTATCCTAGTCTCCCACTTCCGGGGACACCACTTACCCTAGTCACCAACCAGCAGAGACCAGCGGAGACTTACCCTACCCTAGTCTCCCACTTCCGGGGACACCACTTACCCCTAGTCGGACACATGGGTGGTACAAAACAAAAAAAAATACGCTGCTGACAGGTCTCGAACCACCGACTATTAAACCTTTAAGTGCAGTGAACTACTGAAAATTTTTGTTTTTTTGATGGAAAGACACTCAGTCGCTTATAAATCTTAAATACCCGCGAAAGAAAACCGTTACATGGAATTGAAATATTTTTTCCCCAATAAAATTTTTCTATCATCATCCGCTCTCCCTCCTTCCCTCACCGAGCGATGGAGTAATCAAATCATACCATCTCTCTTTTCTCACCTTTCCCCCACCGCCACACAGACAATGATGATCCAATTAGTGATGAATGGTGAGGTCAGAGGAACGCTTACCGAGGACCAGGTATCAAAGAGTGGTGTACTGGCAAACCATCTACCTAGCCGCCAACCCATGGAAGGAGAGGAAGTGATCCTTGATCTGAGCAGCGACGAAGACATCTACCCCGAAAGCCTGGATCTCTTCATCTACCTCACTCAATGCGGGACAACAGGCTTCATGCGTGAGCTGTCCCTAAAGGAGATCAGGCGATTCCTTATGTTTATTGACTTGTATGAGGTGGATACGGATCTCCTGCAACACATCCAGAAGAACGTGATGATGTATCCGTCTCTGGTCAAGGTGAGGCTGCTCGACAGTATGATCGGGGTGCCACCGGTGATCTGGACAAAGGATGTCTACAAACAGCTCTTGGTAGAGCTTGTGGAGGACGCCAACCTTACCGGCCTCCACTCCTCTACCCTTGATGGAATCATGGGGTATATGGTCTCGAATCGCGGCTAATTAGTGGGCTGAACGGTGGAATTACATGCACCGCATGATGACTGCGATAAAATATTTATGTAGTATTCAAAATATTGACGAAAATTAGGGAAATTCTGAAGCCGACCCGCCATTTCGAGGGGGCTTTCGCTATCGACTTTCGTATTTTTTTCATCTAAAAGATGGCCAATGTCATTACCTCGCACAATCGCTTCATGAAGAGCAGAGCCTTCCATTCTTCTAATATATTCATTCATAATTTTTGGGTACAAACTGCTTTCTTGATCTCCGGGATAAAATACCCCAAATAGAACACTTTCAATTTGATCCTTAGTTAGACTTTGCACATCGGTTATACGATCTTCAAGTCGCGTATGCAGTGATTTCCACAAATTTCCATCATAAGGGGCAGTTCNCATCAAATTAATAATCTGATCAATATCTGTTAATCCATTCACATCCCCTCCTGGGATCTTTTGCATTAAAACAGCTTCTTCCAGCTCGACGCGTTTTTTGCATAGTTCTATACGAATGTCGCTAAGAAAAGGGGCTTCTTCTTCTAACCTGATAATCGTATCAAGATCCAAGGCGTTCAAACCTCCTTCTGGTATCTGATTCTTTACCGCTTCTTCTTGAAGTTGATCAAGTCTTTTTATAAGTCCTATCACTGATGAATTTCCATATTCCTCCTCTTTTACAGTTTTTAAATGTTCTTTAATCTCATCAATAGTGAGTTTTTCAATCTCCTCCGGTGTTAGGTCGCCTTCGGCTCCACCACTCTTTAGCGAGGCTTTCACCGTCTTCAACATGTGATAAAGAATCTTATACTTCATTGATTGCTCATGAGGAAATTATCCTCACTGTACTATCCCAAATACGCCCCACCCCCTTCCGCAGAACCACCACCGATAAATGGTCCTCTCTTTATATGGTCTTCAATCGCCAATAATGAAATTACATACACCGCTTCTACAATAAAGTCCCCTTCATAGAGCCCCAATTTTAAAAAATTGGCTTTAAAGACACCAATGAAGAAAAACTTTACCAAGGTCCGATACATTTTATGTCTCTGTTTTAATATATGAAATACAAGATTCTGTACCACATGATGAAAAGTGCCCAAGCCTCTTTAGAAGGAGGAACACCAGAACAAGATGCTCTCTTGGCCCGATCAAAGAAAGAGCTGTTCAACTTATGTATGGAATCGTCTGACAGAGAGTTGGGCTCTCGGACTGAAATCCAAATTAAGAGTGATATCGAGATCCTCTTCTTGATGAACGACGATCTCGATCCCAACTCAATCAAGGGAAAAGATGGTATGACCTGCACATTGTGGGCTGTTGTTAATGGTCATTTAGCGATATTGAAGTACCTGGTCGATGAGAAAGGAGCTAAGTGTGACGATACCATCAAAGATAATACGGGTAAGACTTGCACTATTTATGCCGCTCTTCATGGTCATTTAGCGATATTGAAGTACCTGGTCCAAGAGAAAGGAGCTAAGTGTGACGATACCATCAAAGATAATGATGGCAAGTCATGCCTAGACTGGGCAAAATCGAACAACCGTAAGTCCGTGGTGGCTTACATAGAACAATTACAGCTTCATAAGACGTGTTCAGTCTGCAATCAAAATTGAAGATCGCTCCATCTGATCCCCATGGGATCGGAAGCACCCATAACCCCATACCACACAATGGAAACTAAATTCAAACTCGACGGTCTCAAGTATGAAGAGTTCCAAGATATCCCTATCATCCTCAGAAAGAAGAAGAAAGGGCTTGTCCTTCTGACCCACGTCCAACAATGCCTGCGGGAACAAGAGAAACCCATCCTCAAGTCATACAATCTCTTTACAACACGCCCAGACAAAAGCTGGACGGACAAATCAGGGGCCATCATCTTCATGGAAGAAGAACCGGTCGATCAAGGCCATAGCCTCATCCCACCTAAATGGAAACACATCTGGGGTCTGCTCCAGACGTCGTACCGGTTCCACAAATCTAAGGCCACACCCCGTACCAAGATCGCCGCACTCCCCGTCCTCAAGTATGAAGGGGAATGGCAAGTCACTAACGAAACGTGGGACGACAAGACCGGTAAAGACCTCGAAACCACACTCCACGATATCCGCCGTCTATCCTCCACAGAATACGCTCCGATCCACTCCATAGAAGACGACGAATCACTTGACGATCATGAGGAAGAGGACGATTCCGATGAGGACCACATGAATGACGCAGCCATGGGCCTTATCCTACCCCCTAATATCGAACGTTATGAGGCGATCAAAGGAAAATTCATGCTGGAAGGACTAGATTTCATACCCTGCAATGACTTCGATATCCCCATCATCATACCCGCCCCCAAGGCAACCAAAGGTCTCATCCTACTTCCTCATATCCAACAAGACCTCGTTGAGAAAGAACTCCCCATCAGAAAAACCCTGGACATCTTCCAAACGGACTATCCCATCAACAACAATTGGTTATCAAAGGACCCCGATGTCAAACTCTTCAAACGACTTGAATCCTTCAAATACGGCGGGGAAGCCATCCCGGATATATGGATCCCTAAATGGGACGCACTGGTTAAATCCTACACCTCCAAGGATCAGGCGAGCCCCCAAAAGAAACTGCTCACCCTACCCGTCATCAAGAGGAGCACTGGTTGGTGCGTGACCGAAACCTCTTTGTCCGACAAAGTTGATATCATCTGCCGTAAATTCTCATCGGGTTACACAAAGATCCCCCCTGGTCAAGAAGAGGAAAAAGAAGAACAAGGGATGCAAGAGGAGGAGGAGGAGGAGGACCCCCTTGACCACGAGTATCAGGAGATGTCCATCAAGGTCATCGCCGATCACCAAGACCCACAAGCCAAGCTTAACGATGAGTTCATCATGGAATTGAAACGGAGAATCATGAACTTCGATAAACAGACCGTGACAAATCTGGGCCCAGCCCTCTCTTCCAACCATAGTGACCTGACCACCACAGACAACCCCCTTCCAAAAACTCATATCGTAGAACGCCAATATAAGGGATTCCGTCTAGCCTTCAGCCGCTCTGGCGTTGAGCAGAATTACGTTCATTGGCATGGGAAGAACTCCCCTCAAATCAACTCTCAGATAGGGAGTAAATTAGATCGGATCCGTGTCTTCCGTAACCTCGTCGTGTTCGCAATCAAGCTGCTCGAAAAAGAGGAGAACTTTGTAGCAAAGGAACTGGATATCCTCTCCTTCGCCCTAAGCAAGAAAGTAGGTGACTGGATCTTCACCTTCCTCACCGCCCAGGATTGCGAAAAGAAGACCTCCAAAACCATCGCGAAGGAGGCGAATCAGATCAAGACTACACTCAATTATGCGGCCCGTTTCTGGTGTGAACGCACGGGTATCAGTGAAAGGGAGACTGGGATTCGGGATGGTATGACTGTGTGTGATAACAACCCTTACACGGGTGCCAAAACCCGCCCTCAAAATGAGGAAGATGTAGTCATGGGTGGTACCTCCAAACAGTCCAAAAAGGCGGCATCCCTTGTTAAGAAACAAAGGGAACGGGCATTGACCACCCAGGCCCGTCCATTTGATGTCGATCTCATCCCTTCTCAAGAATGGAAGCTATCGATCTACAAACTCTTCCAAAAGAAAACCACCGTCCGGGAGATCGAACAACGCCTCAAACTCATCAAGGACGACGCAGCCCGAGGACCCATGGCAATCATCAAAACCTGCCAGAAGCGGCTCCTCATGGCCATCCACCTCCGTGGACCCCTTTGCGGAACCCGGCCCACCTTCTTGATCCATATCAACACCGCCACCCTCAAGACAGTAAACCAATGGATTGAGGAAGGTAAGGATAAGAAGACATACAATTCCTCCCTGGCGACCGAGGTCAAGAAGAGCTTCGGGGAAGAAGAGGATGGTCGCTTAGCAGGATATATGGGGGTGATCCTCGCCAACAACCACCAGGAGCTTAACACCAAGACAGACACCTACAAGCCCAAGATCCCCATCCCCCTCCCCATGATGTATGAGATCCAGATCTATTGCTCCCTCCTTATCTTCATCCTCTCCACCGACCCAGGGAAGAAGGCAACGGCCCGGGCTTACCTTCTTCAAACAGAGAAGAATATGGAGGAGGACCATTCAACGGCCTACCGGCGGGGCCCGCATACCGATTGGATACGGACATTAGATGGGGACTTCCAGAATACACGCCTCTTCTTTCATAATATCGGGAAGATGAATTACAAAGGACATGATGACCATACTCTCGATGCCAATAAAAACGAAAAGGCCTGTTTTAGTTCCCTTAAAGACCTCCTTAAATCCGCATGGAAGCAGTGGTCGAAAGAAACACATCCAAGCAATCCAGATACTCACATGCAAACCAGCAAATACCGCCTCAAATATTGGAGGAAAGAAATTGCTACCATCACAAACATCGGCCTCTCACCCGAACTTCATGCTCTGTGTGCCAAAGAACTGAGGGGGCATATGCTCTCGACATCCGATCAAGTGTACTCGGCCAATATGAAGACGATGCGGTGCACAAAGTTCCTCCAATGGATGTCCCTCGGAAGCCCATTGGATGATCAAGGGAAAAGGCTTCTCGCCGATGCCAATATGCAGGCCAAGACCCTCTTCGGGGGAGTCATGCAAATCCAGGCAGATAATGAAAAAGAGCAAGAGGAAGAAGAGGAAGACAATGCGAGAAAGGACAAGCAACGCCACCGTCTATTGAAGAAGGTACAGACCGCACAGAAGGGACAAGCCAACAAACGCAAACGGATGGCATCAGAAGAAGACTTACCCCCCAAGAAGATCACGCCCAACAAACGCAAGGCCGATACACATCAAATACCCGGTCAAAGCTCCAGTAAAGGCAGAAAGGTCCATACAACAAGGGAGGAGGTTGAGGAAGAGGCTGAGGAGGAAGATGAGGAAGAAGAGGAAGAGGTGGTGGAGGAAGAGGAAGAAGAGGAAGAAGAGCATGAGGAAGAGGAAGAGGAGGAAGAGGAAGAGGAAGAAGATCAGATGGAGGAGGAAGAGGAAGAGGTCGTGGAGGAAGAAGAGCATGAGGAGGAAGATCAGATTGAGGAAAAGAATATGATATATCTCACACGCACTGATGATTGGAGCAGTATCATAGGGGAGAAAGTAGATAAAGACCTGATAGTTTATGATCCTTTGTTGGTGAAAAGGACTCGACGTGGAGGACTCGTGGAGTGCACCCCTCACCGTGTCAAAGGAACGGATATTGATGACTACTTGAAACAAAACAATCTCAAGTACTCCACGTGGAGGAATACCACCTATAGCAAGGCGAATACCTTCTATACGAAAACCCATAGTATGACAATCCCGAGACGGGCGGGATAACAATGTGTGATTAGAATCTGTGCTTTCTTTGTTTACATAGTATTTATTCGCTTACATGCGAATTCTATTATGGCCGATAAGATATCGGGGAGTTTCCTCTTGAGATATAATCTAGTTCTGATATGACTATACTGTGAACTCGCCAGTTTCATCCCAAAGAAGAGTCTAGTGCCTTTATTTCTCAATCTGACGCCGTCTAGAGGAATGACGCTATCCAATCACTTGCGAGACATAATTTACACCAACGATTACCTCCTCGATATTTCTGAGGAGCTCTTCATGACATATGACTGGTCTTATGAGCTGACCGTGGAGCGTTTACACACCATCCTCCAACATCGGTTTGTGTCTTTCAAAGGGTGGTGTGAGAGACAGGTTTCTAAAATAAGTGAAAAGGTGGGTAGAGATGGAACGAGGTGAGTGTATGGGGGTAACTATTGGGAAAAGACAATTCCCCCATAGTGGGGGGTAGATAAAATCAGAAATGTGTGTCAATTGTGACGGGGGAAAATGAGTAGATAAAATATGGAGAAGTGGTTAGGTGGGTATATTTTGGTCCTCCAAGGAATATGGTCATCATATTTCTACCCACACACATTGTTACACCTCCATAAAAAAATTTTTAGTCCCAAGAAATATAGGGGCAATATTTCTTGGGTACAGTCTTCACATCGTAGACCTAAGTGTTGTCTCTTCATTGTTTTTTTTTCGAGGGGGCAGTAAAGATAAAAAATAAAGTTTTGTTTATGGGGTACTAAATTTCAAAAAAAATATCCCTTCTCTTTTCTCTATATTGTGGCATATTCCTGGGCCACCATCAACCACATGCTTGGTGAACTTCTTAGTTGTACACAAAAGTTCAAATTGATTTGACAATATTCAAAATACTATGTTGCTACTACCCTTCCTGGACAGACTTCCTATCACTTTATTTCTACTAGTGTTTCCATCTTATAGCAGTGTGTATATGTGCCTTGAACCCTTCCCTTACATGTTACATCTATCATAGTGGAGGGCCCATCGAACTTGGGGAACATCTCCTGTAGAAAAACCAATTGGAGTTTCATCCCATCTTACTCCCCTCATTTTTCATCCTACCACCTCTTCAAACCCACTCCCTTTTCTGTCTGTCTGTCAGCTCACCAACATCCTTTCATCTCATCAACAACTTGTAGATCTTATCATCCAGTGGTATGGCGTTGGCACTAGACGATGCGTTTGAAACCTACATCCGCGAAGTCGAAGCCCAGGGCCTACTACACGATGTCCCCATGACAGGGTGGAGCGTGCAAGGCACCGATTGCGTCCAAGAACCCGTCCCTGACCAAGAGCTTGACTTTGACGAAGAAGATATCTCATGTCTGAACGAGCTCTTCCGCGAGGAAGGTATCGACATCAACAATTTTGACATCAACAACATCGACATCGACAACTTTGACATCAACAACATTGACGAGATCCTACCACCAACGGCTACCGCCATGCCTATCAGCAACATAAGTGCATCACATGAGACCCTGCCTCACTATCCTCCGATCGCCCCTGATATGCGAGAATACGCCGGCCTGCCTGCCCTGCCTGGCCTATCTACCCTGCCTGGCCTGCCTGGCCTGCCTGGCCTGCCTGGCCTGCCTGGCCTGCCTGTTCTACC
>JGI12547J11936_1000209_pt1 | contig 14207 bp, 17 predicted proteins | sample LakEriepJuly2011_2_FD_11936 | JGI IMG/M metagenome (IMG submission 11936)
TTACTAGAAGGAATTTTTGCTGATTAATATGCCTAGTGTTCGTCTTTGGGTGCCGGAATCTGATCATGATAGTAAAGCAGTTGGCTGTATTGCTAACAAAATAGTCGCGCTTTATGGTGGTAATATAACGATCCAACTTGCCACTAAACAGGGTTTTAATACAGCTATACATCCAAAAATCCAAGATGGTTTAAAGAAGGCAGTTGATACTTATTTAAAAAATGATGATTTAGTTATCTTTCTGCTAGATTCTGATGGGACACAATCGCAAAACCAAAGACGGAGGGAAAAAAATTCTCTGGTTAATCGAATTGAAGAAGTTGTTAAATTGTTTGAAGGTGAAGGAAGAGTAAAATATTTTCCGATGATTCAAGAATTGGAGGCTTGGTTATTAGTTGATTATTTGGGTATATGCTGATTTTTTACAAAAAATGCTGATCATCGAAATCATCCAGAATGGATCAAATTTGCCAATAGTAAACAACGTGGACAAACAGATTTAATAGCAGAAGCTGAGTCAGGAGGAAGGGGTGTCAAGGAATGTTTAGTAAAGTTATCACGCGNAATCCTAATTAAGCATAATCCGAATCTCCAAGATAAACCCAAAAATTTGAAAGAACGGGAATATGAAGAAAGTCAATCATCTAATATAGCAGCATATATTGAAATTAATAACCAAACTCTCAGAAAAAATAATTCATTGGTAGAGTTTGCGAAATGTTTGCAAAAATTAGTAGATGAAAATAAACAAGTATTTCTAGATGATATTAATTAGTAGGATTTAGATAAAGAATAAATGTTTTTAGTTCTAACTGAATTATCTAGTTTCAGCTATTCTATCTTTTATCCAATTATCCACACCCTCCTTCCCCTCAATGTTATTTTATAGAGGGTGGATAATTGCTGACTTGATTGTATTTCGTCTCTAAATTGCGAAAATTGATTTAAAACCAATTTTTATTCAGCAGTTTGTTACTGACAATGACCACAAACATCAACATACCAAACTGAATTTGCCAAGGTGATAACACTAAACTTACAATAAAAATGACGGCTGTGAAAACACCTGCAATATTGGTGATTTCATCATCATTTCTTTGAAAGAGATAGCCAGTCATTACACCTGTAACTAATGTTATTAAGAAAAATAAAGGCATTTTCACTAATCTCCAAACTACGAGCTACTGTTTAATACCAGTAAACTTAAATCATTTTAGGGAACGTTATTGATCATATACTTAAGTAAGACAAAATGGCAACAAATTTATTCTCAAGTGATGAAATTAGCTATTTTAAAATGATGCCATTATTTGCTAAATTAAGTTAACACTATCTATTCGTGCTGGAATCAATTTAACACTTTCAATTTAAATATCCAATGTTGAACATTTCCCAACTCCTCGCAACTGAACTAAAACTTAAACCCCACCAAGTACAAAACGCCCTAGAACTCTTAGCAGAAGGGGCAACAATTCCCTTTATTGCGCGTTATCGTAAAGAAAGAACAGATGAAATGGATGAAGTGCAATTACGGGATTTACAAGATAGGCATAATTACTTAACGGAATTAGAAGAAAGAAAAAAAGTAATTGTGAATGCGATCGCTCAACAAGATAAACTTACTCCAGAATTACAAGCAAAAATAGCATCCTGTTTACAAAAAACTGAACTTGAGGATTTATATTTACCCTATCGTCCTAAACGTCGGACACGCGCTACCATTGCCAGAGAAAAAGGGCTAGAAGCACTGGCTACATTTATTAAATCCCTAAATGTTAAAAATGGTATTTCCGCATCTTTAGAGGCAGAATCAGCAAAGTATATTTCGGAAACCTTGGGAGTAAAAAGCGCAGATGAAGCTTTAAAAGGTGCGTCTGATATTTTAGCTGAAGAAGTAGCAGAAAAAGCAGAATCACGCGCATATATCCGCGATTATCTGTTAGAAAATGGGGTATTTATTTCTCGGATTAAAGACGAACATCCTGAAGGGACAACTAAATTTGAAATGTACCGAAATTATCAGATTAGAGTCAAAAATATTGCCCCTCATAATCTGTTGGCCTTATGTCGAGGAGAAGATGAAAAAATTCTCAGTTTTGAAGTTGCGTTTGATGAAGATTTTGTGCTGGGTTATTTAGAATCTCAAGAAATAAAAACTCAAGTTCGCAATATTCGAGATTTTTATCAAGTCATGTTAAAAGATAGTTTTAACCGCTTGATGAAAACTTCCTTAATTAGCGAAGTAACAAACGAGAAAAAAACCTTTGCTGACATAGAATCAATCAAAACTTTTGAAACCAATTTACGAGAATTGCTATTATCCGCACCAGCAGGAATGAAACCGACAATGGCTATAGATCCAGGTTTTAGAACCGGGTGTAAAGTCGCTATATTAGATGAAACTGGGCAATTTTTAGAATATCAAGCTGTCTTTCCCCACCAAGCAGCAGAACAACGCCAAAAAGCCGCCCAAACTATTAAGAAACTAATTGAAAAATACCAAGTTCAATTAATTGCTATTGGTAACGGTACAGCGTCACGGGAAACAGAAGAATTTGTGGCCGAAATATTACCAAATATAGCCCATAAACCAGTTAAAGTTATGGTAAATGAATCTGGTGCATCTATATATTCTGCCAGCGACGTAGCTAGAGAAGAATTTCCCGATTTAGATATTACCGTGCGGGGTGCAATTAGTATTGGGAGAAGATTACAAGATCCTTTAGCAGAACTAGTTAAAATAGATCCTAAATCAATTGGTGTCGGACAATATCAACATGACGTTGATCAAAAATTACTGAAAAAGAAATTAGATGAAACCGTCGAAAGTTGCGTTAATTATGTGGGTGTAGACTTAAATACTGCTTCCAAAGAACTGCTCATTTGTTTCGGGAATTACCCCCACCATAGCTAATAATATTATTGCCTATCGTAACGAAAATGGTGCATTTAAAAATCGTCGTCAACTCTTAAAAGTAGCCAAACTAGGACCAAAAGCCTTTGAACAAGCAGCAGGTTTTTTAAGAATTCGTGGTGGTGAAAATCCCTTAGATAATACCGCAGTTCATCCAGAAAGTTACTCTTTGGTACAATCTATCGCGGCTGATTTAGGAGTATCCTTAAATCAAGTGACACAAGTTGCAGAAAACCTCAAAAAAGCCAACATCAAAAAATACGTTACCGAAACCATTGGAGAACCAACCCTGCGCGACATTCTCAGCGAATTAGAAAAACCAGGCAGAGATCCTCGTGCGGAATTTAAATATGCTACCTTTAAAGAAGGAATCAAAGAAATTAGAGATTTAACAGTAGGAATGGAACTAGAAGGAATCATTACCAACGTTGCTAACTTCGGTGCTTTCGTTGATATTGGAGTTCATCAAGATGGCTTAGTGCATATTTCCCAACTTGCTGATAAATTTGTAGATGATCCCAAAAAAGTTGTCAAAGTTGGACAAGTCGTTAAAGTACAAGTTTTAGAAATCAACGAAAAACTCAAACGCATAAGCTTATCAATGAAAGGAATCAAACAATAATTCTCTCTGAGACTCTGCAACTCTGCGTGAAAAAAACTAACTCTAACCTCAGATAGATAAGAATTATACCCAAGAAAAGATGTCAAACATGAATCTATCTTTGAAAATAGGATTAGCACAGAGAATGCTGTTACTGAGGTAAAAAATGTTGTCATATTTTTTCATCGCACTCGCTACAGCTTTAAGTTTGCTGATTGTTGATTTAGTTGTTCCTGGTGTAGATATTGCTAATTTTCCCGCAGCGTTAATTGCTGCTGTTGTGATTGGTTTAATTAATAGTGGAATTAAACCAACTATCAATATCTTATCTTTACCTTTGACATATCTCACATTAGGTGGATTTTCCTTAATTGTTAACGGAATTTGCTTTTGGTTAGCATCAGTTTTAGTTCCAGGTTTTCAAGTTCAAGGATTAATCGCTTTTATTCTCGGTCCTGTAGTTCTTTCTTTAGCTAATACCTTTCTCAGTAAATACTTCGCAGAAAAAGGTTTTGAATTACAAGATAGTCAATAGGTAAACCCAATTTAAAAACTAGGAAATATCCATGAACTTATTACGGATACTTATCGGGTTATTTTTACCCCCCTTGGGAGTTTTTCTCACAGTTGGATTTGGTCCAACTTTGTTAATTAACATTTTGCTGACTTTGCTTGGTTGGCTTCCTGGTAGCATTCATGCAGTTTGGGTAATTGTCAAGCATGAAGAAAATATGAATAGAGAGGAAGGTACTTATTAAGTATGTAACAATAACAAGATCCCCGACTTCTCTAAGAAGTCGGGGATCTAAAGGATAGTTAGTCTTTAAGCACGAATATCTTTATCTTTGAATAAATCAGCCGTTGCTAAAAGTAACTCGCGTAAAGTTTGTTTTAATTGACGTTCTTTCTTCGCTATAACTGCACCTGCATCTGTCAATTTTTTTTCTAGAACTGAGTAACTTTCTTTTACTTGTGCTGTGATAGATTCGGCTTTGGGATGGGATTTATCACACCATTGTTTTGCTTCATTTAAATAATCCTGTACCTCTTGATCACTTCCACTATAACGTGCAGATAAATTTGCTCTGACAATTGCTGATTGTGCTTGTAATTGTGCATAGCGTTTCTTTAATAATCCGATTTCTTCACTATCTTTGATAGAATCAATTGCTGAATCAATCGCAATTTTTGTATCTGCTGATTTATCTTGACTCGTTTCGACTATCTTGGTTAAAATTCCTTCAATTTCTGCTTGTAGTTCTTCTTCTTCCCGATCTAATTGAGCTTGTAGCTGCTTAATTTCGGTTTGGGTTTTGACAATAGCCGAGTGTTTTTTCAGACTGATAGCTTCCATAGCACCTTCAATTGAAGCTACCACTCCTTCTTTAAATTCACTACCTTTTTCTTGCAAATTATCAACGACGGTAGAAATAGCATCATTAACTAAATTACGCAATTCATGAGAACCTTCTTGAAATTCAGAACCTACTTGAGAAACAGCAGATTTCACAATTTCCCGAATCCGTTCAGATTTTAATTGTCCTGTTTCTTGAGCTTGGCGTAAATCTAATTGAATTTGTTCTTTCACGTTTTTATTCATATTAAATGCAAATCTCATACAACACTTACACTCAGTATGGCGAGATATTTTTGCTATTAACACCCTCTAAAGATATAAAATCATATCTATCTCCAGGTAGTTTAAAGTACATTAATCACAATATCCCTGAATTTTTGATTTTTTTAGTTAAATGTTGCCAATTTATGAAATAATCAATATTGACCAATAAGTAAATTTTAATTATGTGGCAGGTAAATATCACTTGTGATGGTGAAGCTTGGAAAGTGTACGGTGTTGAATTTAAGAAAATGGTAGGAAATTACCAAGCTGAATTGATTGGTTCTAAAAAAATGCCAGATGGAAAACGCATCATGTCTTATAAAATTGAAGATGTTAGCGAAGCAGAATCTTTTCAAGGAGAATGTACAAAGTTTGTCGGCTTCATTTCTGATTTTGAAGCTTTATGAAAAACGTAATAATATTGATATTATGCACATTTTGCTTGTGGACTATCAATTTTACCTTACCTGCTAATGCTTTAGATGCAGGAAATGGTGCAGAAATTTTTAGTTTCCATTGTGCTGGTTGTCATGTTAATGGAGGAAAATTATTAGACGGGGTAAAAACCTCAAAAAGAATGCCCTTAAAAAATATAGAATGGATTCTTTAGCAGCGATTACAACCATTGTTACTAATGGTAAAAATAATATGTCAGCTTATAAAGAAAGATTGACAACAGAAGAAATTCAAAAAGTTGCGGCTTATGTTTTGGAACAAGCAGAAAAAGACTGGAAATAACAATATAAAAAATATGATGTTACCTCAAGAAAGCTATTTACAATTTACCCCAGATTTGAAAATTTGCCGAATTTTAAATGGAATGTGGCAAGTTTCGGGAGGACATGGACGCATTAACCCCACAACTGCTATTGAGTCCATGTTTCAATATGTAGATGCTGGTTTTACAACCTGGGATTTAGCAGATCATTATGGACCAGCAGAAGATTTTATTGGTGAATTTCGTCGTCAATTAATTGCGACTCGTGGAGAAGAAGCTGTAAATAATATTCAAGCTTTTACAAAATGGGTTCCTCGTGCGGGGAAGATGACAAAAAAACTGGTCGAGGACAATATTGATATTTCTTTGAGAAGAATGGATGTTAAATCATTAGATTTAATGCAGTTCCATTGGTGGGAATATGGAGACTCTAATTATTTAGATGCTCTCAAATATATGGCAGAATTGCAAGATGAGGGTAAGATCAAACATTTAGCTTTAACTAATTTTGATACGGAACATTTGCAAATTATCACCGAAGCAGGAATCAAGATTGTTTCTAATCAAGTCCAGTTTTCCTTAGTTGACAGAAGACCACAAGTAAATATGGTTAAATTCTGTCAAGATCATAATATCAAAATATTTGCCTATGGTAGTGTTTGCGGTGGTTTATTATCAGAAAAATATTTAGATAAACCAGAACCAAAAAGCTCAGAAATCAACACCACTAGCTTGAGAAAATACAAACAAATGATTGCTAATTGGGGTGGTTGGAGATTATTTCAAGAGTTACTAGATACCCTAAAACAAATCGCTGATAAACATCAAGTTAGTGTTGCTAATGTGGCTGTAAATTACATTTTAAATCAGCCAGCAGTCGGGGGTGTAATTGTCGGTGCTAGATTAGGAATTGCGGAACATTTATCAGATAATGCTAAGGTGTTTGGTTTTAATTTAGATGCTGAGGATATAGGGAAAATAGATGCAGTTTCTCAACAGTCACGAGATTTGTATCAGTTAATTGGTGATTGTGGGGATGAATATAGGAGGTAGTTTTAGGGGGGGTTAATTACAGCTTAACCCACCATTTTTACAATGATTTTTATTGAAGTTTCGCGCAAAGACGCAAAGAAGCAAAGACGCAAAGGAAGAAATAGTTAAGGAAATGTAGGTTGGGTTGAGCGACAGCGAAACCCAACATTACCAAGGATTTCGTTGGGTTTCGTTCCGATTGCTCCGCGAACGTTTACGTGACCCAACCCAACCTACAATATAATGACTTTTCGAGGCTTAACCGAGCAGTATTGGATCGGTATTGTACTATATCATTGGGGTCAATTTTAGCGATCGCCTAACCTAAATTTTTCTGAATTTTCATGAATTTTATCTGATAATAAAACTAGCCTCTTTAAGCAAAATCTATGGAAACCCTCACCTTAAACATACCTCCCGCAGTAAATTTAACAGATGAGCAGTTTTATCAACTTTGCATTGCTAACGAACCTTGGCAATTAGAACTTACCCAAACCGGAGAATTAATTATTATGCCCCCCACAGGTGGAGAAAGCGGAATTAGGAACTCAGATATTAATATAGAACTGGGTGTATGGAATCGTCAAACTAAATTAGGCAAAGTATTTGATTCTTCTACAGAGTTTAAATTACCCAGTGGTGCTTATCGCTGTCCTGATGCAGCTTGGGTAAAACTAGCACGTTGGGAGGCATTAAGTAAAGAAGAAAAAAAACGGTTTCCCCCCCTTTGTCCTGATTTTGTGATTGAATTGCGCTCGGAAACTGATAGTTTAGAAAAATTACGCACTAAAATGCGAGAATACCAAAATAATGGCGCACTTTTAGGTTGGTTAATTGATCCACAAACCCCCTCGGTAGAAATTTATCGTTACGGAAAAGATGTAGAACTTTTGAAGTTTGATGTTGACAACCCACCAATACTTTCTGGTGAAGATATTTTACCGGGCTTTATTCTCAATTTGCAGATAATTTTAAATCCATAGATTCTAAATTTCGGGATTATGATTTCTCAAAAAAATATTCCCACTGGCTACCTTCGCAAAGTTCATCATATCGCCTTTAACGTCCAAAATATGGCAGCCTCTCGCCATTTTTATGGTCAGATTTTAGGCTTACACGAACTCACAGGAGAAGAAGTACCTGCCACATTAATAGAACTTGTCAATGCTGGTAAAGTCGCTAATTTCATCACTCCCGACGGCACAATTATAGACTTATTTGGAGAACCAGAATTATTACCACCAAATCCAGATCCCAGTAAGTCCTTTACTAGAGCATATCATTTAGCCTTTGATATTGATCCAGAATTATTTGATCAAGCATTAGCAGTAATTACAGAAAATAATTTAGTTATTGCTTATGGACCCGTTACCCGTCCCACTGGTAGAGGAGTGTACTTTTATGACCCCGATGGGTTTATGATTGAAATTCGTTGTGATCCTGATTAAATCCAAAAATGGAAAAAATTTTAAAAGTCATTGCAGACGTAATTGCTAATCCACCAATTCCCCACGAACCCCAGAAACAATCCTTAAAAAATTGGGCAATGTATTGCTTACGGGATAGGGGTTTTATAGTTGTTTTTGCCCAAAATGCTGATTTTGCTGTGCAGTTTAAAAACGGTGACAAATTCTATTTTAAAGTTACCAATCAAGCCGATGATTTAGCCAATAATATCAACTGGATAGTTTGGGATAATGTGAATAAAACCACCAATTTGATTCCTCAAGCCTAGAGTTTTCGTTAATAACCGCAGGACTGAATTAATCTGCGGTTTTTCACATAGGATATCACCACAAATACAAAGATTAAATTATTAAAGGTTTTAATTGACGTTCGCACCATTTACCCTCAACTAACTCTGTAACTAAAGGTGTGATTATAAACTTAGCCGGAAAACCCTCCAACACATCCACCCGCACACAAGAATAAGGTTTTTTACTCTCAAAACCGCTACCACTCCGTCCCACATACAACAGCGAATCTGCAACCTTGCGAATGGAAAGATCATTATTGCTGGTAAAGGTTTCCATTAATTCTCCCCCTTCTTGGCGTTGACGACGAGGACCGCGACCACTACCACCAGAAATAATATAATTAGTATGAGAATCTGCGTGTCCTGTATTAACTGTCCGTAAATGTTCTAAACAATGGGCGTGTCCGCTAAATACTATATCTACTACTGGGCGTTTCTGAGTGATATTACCTAAATTTTTCGCCACCTCATCGAAAACCTCCCGTAAACGATGACGGACAGCTAAAGTCTGTCCTTGATTCCATTTACTTCCTTCTGTAACATAAGGTGGATGGTGTAAAAATATTACCCGCCCCCTGACTGCGGAATTATGCCAAGATGCAATTAATCTATCTCTTAACCACGCCAATTGTTCAAAATCAACATTAGTATTGGTGTGAGATGCCAATTGCTTTTCAATATCAATTTTCACTTCATTGATTTGGTCTAATTTAGCACCAAGTTCCGCCAATAATTCCGCTTGATCAGGTTTTTCGGGATTCAGCCTGTCAAACTCCGTCAACATCCGTAGTTCTTCTTGATCAATTTCTTGACGACGGGTTTCTAATTCCCGACGGAAATTATCCCCAGCTTGGTTATGAGGTAAAGGATCTGGAGTATTGAAAGTATTAGAATCTAAGGCAAAAAAGTCAATCCCACCGTAACAAAAATTATAATAGCGATGAGGTAAACGCGTAAAACTTCCCGGTTGATAACGCAAACACCGACCCGTATCAGTTTCAGCGGTGTAATGCTGTTTTAAATGCTGTTCTAACTCCGCTGGAGAAACTTCCGCCAAATAATCTAAAAATGCTCTAGCATAAGCATCACCTTGATTAGATCCATGCCAACCAATTTCAATATTTTTATAACGAAACATTCGCCGCAAAGGCAAAGTTGGACCAGTCAGCAACCGATACAATAAAGGCACATCATAGTAATCATGATTCCCCAATACTGGTAAAATTGGCAACTTAAATACCATTTGATCATAAGTGATATCTTGGGGTTGATTACCGCCTACCAAAAATTCCCGATAAGGTTCAATAAAATTGGCTGGGTAATATTCACGAGAACCCACCATATAAATCACATCACCAGTGTGCAGCACAAACCGGCAATCATCACCATGATTTAAAATCATTTTGGCAACTTCTCGTTGGGGATGGTGGCCAGAATAGGATTTAGTCCCAGTATCACCCATCACCATAAACGAAAATTCTGGACTGTCTGAGTTGCCATCATCTATCACCATACAGGTTTGGTCAATGCCCTGCTGTAGAATACTCGAATGCTGCCACCGCACCCGTTGTTTCATCTTTTGAATTTTGACCGCAATTGGTGGTTCAGAAATCAATCTCATAGGAAATATTAATGAGTATTTTGTCAGAAATGGCTATAGCTTGCGTGACGACGTAGGAGTCATACGCCACGCTACGCTATCAAGATGTCCAGGATTTAAGGTTAAATTAGTTAGGACTTATTTACGGTACAAGAATAACGAACCACAGAGGCACAGAGGTCACGGAGAAATGAGGGTTTGAGAGATATTTTGCGTGAGTCCTGTTAGTCCGCGTAGGCGGACTTTGTTTGTGTAGCTGCGATTTTTAATCGCCTAATATTGCTAAACTAGCGAAAACCTGTTCCACCAATATCTGAGTTTTATTTTCTAAATATTGCCAATCCACATCGCCATATTCATCAATTAAGCTAGTATCAATATCAACCGCTGTATTCTCTGGACTATAATTCAGAAAACATACTTGATAACACAAATCCCACAAATCTATATTGACTTGTTCCCCGTGACGTTGTAAAAGCAAGTGATATCCCGGGTGGGGCATAGGCAAACTAGCCAGAGTTTTTCTAATTTCTTCTACTTGTATTGGTGTTGCGGTTTCCATTTCTTGCACCAACTGAGTTACTAAGGCTTTAGTTTCATCAGTAGTGTTAGCAGGCCAAGTCAACACATCCTGGTAAGTCCCTTTCCAGTCAGATATATCCAACTGCTTGCGAAGATTATCAATCACGCGAATAAAAGCAGGTTGCATCAAGATTTCAGCTTGTTGCCATGAGGTAGAATTAGTTATCTTAGGTGGCATAGCTAGTAAATAAGGATACTGATAGTAAAATTAACAATTTGGTTCGATGAAAAAACTATACTTTTAATTTAAATCTTTTCTCAAGATACCTGATTTCAGAAAGAGAAATTTGGAGATATTTACTACTAGCAGGAAAATTTAAGCTGTAAAGCTGGGGAGGGAAATTATGATAGGCAAATTACTAGATCATCGCTACCAAGTCATTCGCGTCTTGGCGACAGGGGGATTTGGTCAAACCTATATTGCCCAAGATACCAGACGGCCAGGCAACCCCATCTGCGTGGTTAAACACCTGAAACCGGCTAATTCTGACCCTAACATCTTTGTTACTGCTAAACGCCTGTTTAATAGCGAAGCAGAAACTTTAGAAAAATTGAGCAATCATGACCAAATACCCAGACTTTTAGCTTATTTTGACGAAAATCAAGAATTCTTTTTAGTCCAAGAATTTATTGACGGCCACACTCTGAGTGAAGAACTCATTCCCGGACAGCCTTGGAGTGAAGTCCAAGTTATGCAAATGCTGTTGGAAATTTTGAGTATTTTAGAGTTTGTTCACCAAGAAGGTGTGATTCACCGCGATATTAAGCCAGATAATATTATTCGCCGTGAGGCTGATTGTAAATTAGTTTTAGTAGACTTTGGCGCAGTTAAACAACTACGCTCCCCTTTGGTTCTGGTGGGCGGACAACAAACGGCTACGGTAGCTATTGGCACGCCTGGCTATATGCCTACAGAACAGGGACAAGGTAAGCCTAGACCTAATAGCGATATTTACGCTTTGGGGATTATTGCTATTCAAGCATTAACGGGAGTCCCAGTTAGTCAATTACAAGAAGATCCAGATACAGGGGAAATTAACTGGCAGCATTTAATTCCTGTTAATCCTGAGTTAGTCGCAATTTTAACGAAGATGGTGCGTTATCATTTCAAAGAACGCTATCAAACAGCAACGGAAGCCTTACAAGCTTGTCGAGACTTGGTGAATATCACCCCGGAACTATCCCAACCGTCCCTATCTCCTCAAATTATTTATCAATCTCCACCACCCCTAGCTTCCAGATTTATACAGAAAACAATGGCGGTTTCTCCCGCTAATCGTGTTCCTTCTCAACCTGCCCCTCAACAACAATATATTCCTCAAGAATCTAATAAACCTGATCCTTTACCTTTATTAATTGGCATATTATTAGTAGGTGGTGTAGCGGCTTTATTTACAAATATATATCCCAATTTACAGAATTTAACTGGTAATTGGACAGGAGAAAAGACCAAATTAATAAATAATTGTCTGGCTGTAGTTGCGGCTAATTCTAATATTCGTTCTGAACCTAGTGCGATTAATTCTGATAATATTTTGAAGACCTTGGGTGCAGCTAGTAAATTTGAGGTGACGGGTAAGCGCACAAATCGCGGCTGGGTAGAAATTAAACTTTCATCTGGTCGCTTGGCTTGGGCGCATTCTGATATTATTTCTAATAATGAAACATGGATTTCTTGCCGACGTGATAAAGGTTTAGCTATTCAAATTGTAGATGATAGTTCTTTAATTGCATCCCGTCCTGTTCCTCAAGTTTCACAAAAACCTGCTGTGGAAACTTCTGCACCCAAACCAACTCCGGCTGCTACTGAAGATAAATCTAAAACGGTGGCAAAAGCTAGAGAAAAATTTGAATCAGGAGATTTACAAGGAGCAATTTCTTTGCTAAAATCAACTTCGGGAAATGCTATTTCTGGAATTCAAGAAACGGTGGATACTGTTAATCAATGGCAGAATGATTGGGCAAAAGCTGAGGCTTTAGCGAAGGATATTAATAAGGCTATTGATAATGGTAAATGGGATGAAGTTTTAGCTTATCGAGATCATCCTGAAAAGCTCCCGAATATTAAATATTGGCGTGATAAGTTAGAACCAATGTTTAAACAAGCTGCTGAAAATGCCGCTAAACAAGTATTACCCCAGGAAAATAAACCAACTCCCACAGCAACACCAAAAAGTGGGGTTTAAATATGCCGTTTTCCATAGTGGTCTTTATTATTATGTAGGTTGGGTTGAGGAACGAAACCCAACATTTTATTTTCATTTTTGTATTGGGGTTTGTTGGGTTATGGCTTCGCCACGCTCCGCGAACACTTTGTTCTACCCAACCTACAAATACAACCTACAATTTTATGGCATGATGTCATCTAATTTAAGTTTTAAATCTGGAAATAGAGGAGAAAAAATACTATCTTCTAAACGATATTTTTCTTGTTGATAGACCCCATTAATTAATTGACAAATTGTTAATGTCGGTTGTTTAGGGTTGCCAATAAATTGAATTCCACCTAATGCCCGAAAGTCTATTATCCAATATTCTGGTATTTCCAAAAAGGCATATTCTTCTATTTTTCTGGCATAATCATCTTGCCAATTTGTACTCACAACTTCAGCAACTAATTTAATGGTATTACCATTGCAAATTACTGGTTCTTTTTGCCAAAGTGGTTCTTGATTAAGTTTTGCTTTATCTAAGACAATTACATCTGGACGGAGTGCTGTAGCTGACCCAGCGAAGGGTTTAATTAAGCAATTTTTGGGAATCAACCAGTTTAAATTATTATGAATAATCTCAGTGTAAATTCTCCCGGCAATATTTCCAGCAACTTCTTCATGGGGTCCTGTTGGTTCCATATCTCTTAGTTCTCCGTCAATTAGTTCATAGCGAGTATTGTCCCCATATTCAATTAAAAATTGCTCAAAGGTGAGTGGTTTTACTGGGGTATAGGTCATAATTTTAGATTGTCTTGTGATGTTGGGTTTATTCTAACTAACTTTTGACTCATCTTCCTGTGATTCATCTCTAATATTAAAATAGTGAAAAAGATTAGCAACAGTTAAATCGGATGCTTGTTGTAAATTAGATGTAACTAATGTTCTATATCCAGAATTTGCGGCTTGTTGACTGACATAATTTTCATATTCCCGGCGTAATTCAGGCGCAAAGATAAATAATAATTGATCACGTAAGGAATAAAAATGGGATTTTTCGGCGATGTTTTCGTAGCTGATTTGTTCTGCTGGTATTTCTGAATTAGTTATGGTTTGGGTAGTTTCTGAATTGTGAAAATCAGCACTATTTAAAAGTTTTAATTCTGCTGGAGGTAGAGATTTTACCCAATCTACATGATTTTGCCATGATTCGATGATCACTAAATCATGATT
>JGI12547J11936_1000212_pt1 | contig 14147 bp, 10 predicted proteins | sample LakEriepJuly2011_2_FD_11936 | JGI IMG/M metagenome (IMG submission 11936)
CCCGCCCCTACCCCCACCCTTGCCAGCGCCGCGGATAAGCCGGCAGGCCCCGAAACTTTCTCAGAGAAACCCCGTATCCCAGATGAGTTTAAGGAGACAGCGGCTCAAGCCACCTCTCTCTATAATGAGAAAAAGTTCGATGAGGCGGCTGCAGCTTACGAAAAAATCTTGGTGAAATACCCGCAATCGATTTATGCCCTTTCCAATCTGGGTGTCGTCCGATTCCAGCAGCAAAAGTATCCAGAGGCAGAGAAGGCTCTTCGCGAAGCCATCCGCGTCGCGCCCAGTGATGCGTTTTCCCACTCCGTCCTCGGAATCGCTCTGGTCCAACAAGAAAAGTATGACGATGCGATTCAGATCCTCAGCCGTGCAGTCGCTCTCGACCCATCCGATGCAAAAACCCGAAATTACTTGGGCATCTCCTCCTCCCGAAAAGGTCTCCAAGAAGCTGCCGAGCAAGAGTGCCGAAAAGCCATTGAGTTGGATGAGGGGTACGGTGACGCCCACTTTAACCTCGCGGTCATCTATGCCACGCAAACNCCNCCAGCGAAAGAGCTAGCCAAGCGTCACTATGGCCGTGCCCTCGAACTTGGAGTCCCGAAAGATTCGGAGCTCGAAAAGCTGATTAACTAGCTTTCCTTGTCCGCCCAAGCGGGCAGGCGGATCTCCACCTTGGTCCCTTTTCCAGGCTTCGTTTGGATTCGTAATTTCCCACCATGCGCCTCAACCGTTCTTCGGACTAAAGCCATGCCTAATCCAGTCCCCCCCGGGCGCCCCGACAAAAAGGGCTCAAATAACCGATCGGCTTCCTCTTTTTTCATCCCCTTGCCAGAATCCTCCACGACAAGAAACACCTCATCCCCTCGCTTCATAGCGCCCAAGGCTAAGGTTCCTCCCCCATCCATCGCCTCTTGCGCATTTAAGACGAGATTTAAAACCGCCTGCTCCAGTTGGGATCGATCCCCCCGAATTCGAATCACCCCAATCTGTGGAAAGTTCAATTTTAGCTGAATTTTGGCTGCGGAAAGTTTGACCCGANCCAGTAGAGCTACCTCCTCTAGAATATCTTTCGCACTCACCTCCCCCATCTGAGGATCTGCCGATCGTGCCAAATTTAGAACCCGATCTAAAATTCCATTCATCTGCCCCAGCTTATTCTCGATCAACTGTAAATCCCGCCCCTGCTCGTGGCTCGTTTGTAATCCTCGAATGGCCGTATGCCATAGCATTCGAATCACCGCCAAGGGATTTCTTACCTCGTGCGCCACCTCCGCAGCCAACATCCCTAGGGAAGAAAGCCTCTCCCGATGGCGCAACTCCTCCTCCGTTTGACCCAACCTCACCGCCATTTTTGTTCTCTGTAAAGCCGCCGCCGCTAACCCCGCCAGCCCTTGAAACAAGCGCGTCTCCGCATCCGAAAACCGGCGTGATCTTTTCGTTCCCACACACAACACCCCCAGCGCCCCCTTTTTCTCCGCCAGAGGCACTGCTAAGAATGATAAAATTCCCTCCCTTTGCATTAGTGCCGTATGGGGATCTTGAGGGTTTTTCGCAATCTGGCTTACCGCCCATGGCTTTTGCCTTCGAACGACAAAACCCAACCCTGTCTCATCCCCATGGAGTGGAGGCTGCATCTGATACCGCTTGGATCCCCCCTCACANACTTCCAACCGAAGGGTGTCCGACTTGCCATCAAACAAGAAAAGGGACGCCAGATGAGCCCCACATAACCGGGCCGCTTCCGCTGTTACTTTTCCCAGAATGGCAGACGATGTCTCCTCCGCTCCAATCGCCGCACCCACCCCTGCTAAAGCAGCTGCTCTCTCCCCCTCCTCCTGGGTGCCCGCTACTTTCCACGCCAACTCAAGCCAATGGGTAGCCTCTTGTGCCATGGCAGCGAGCTCCTCCTCTTGTCCTATCACAAAAAAGTTTTTCTTTTTCGTCCCAACCGCAATGACCCCCAATAAGCTCTCCCCCTCATTTAACGGGGCCGCCATTTCACTCCCCCCCTTTCCCAAACCTCCTGCCGTCTTATGCAGATCAGCCCGCGCCGCCGCACCCCGGCTCGCCACCCAACCCACAACCCCTTTGCCCAAGTCCACCCGTTTCGCTCGNNNCTCCGCCCCAACGCCCAGCGCCATATCGATCTCCAAATCACCAAGATTCGGGTTGTAAAGATAGAGGGCTGCCCGCTCCACGCGAAAGCGCTTCCGAGCTATTTCTAAAATCTTCCGTACCAGTTTTCGGGGATCGGCTAGGTCGTTCGGTTGAATCCCAAGTGGGCTTAGGTTGCTTTTCACTGGCTGATCACACCCTTGAGTCTTTGGAAAACACGACTCAATCGATCCTCATCACACGCCGCCTCACCTGAATTTTCCACCAGGACGAACGTATCCCACGCCGCCCCTTTTTCCGTGGTAATCCTTGCCCCCGAGATCTGCATTCCTTCGTCCGCAATCGCACGCGTCAACGCAAACAACAATCCCACTCGATCGGGTGCATCGATATGAACCAGAGTCCGCCCTGGCTCGCTGCTTTGATCNAGCCTTAAGCTGGAAGGAAACTCCGCCTCCCCTAACGATTTTTGCCATAAAGCAGGTCCCACTTGGGCAATTCGCTCNGTCAAATGATCCTCCGTACCNTCCAAAGCTTCCGTCAGGCTTTTCTCAAATATTTCACGATCCACNGGGTGACTGACTGCCTCCATTCGTTCGTTACAAACTCGAAAAGTATCCACGACAACATCGTCCCGNCGCGTAAAGATATTTGCGCTTAAAATATTTAGCCCTGCTAAGGCAAAACTNCCGGCAATTTTACTGAAAAGCCTCTCTCGATTCCAGGTCACCACCAGTACCTCCGTGTGCCCCTCCTCAGGCTGATCCAACCACTTCACCAGTGGAACCAGCGCATCCGGGCCTGAAACTCGTCGCTCCATAAATTCGTGAACTGCTTGCAAGTGACGCAAGACAAGGTCGGCAGGACACATTCGTAAGTAGGCTGGCCCCATTCTCTCGAGATGCTCACTGGCCTCGTCCGGCGTGAACTCCCGCGATAAAATCTCCCTTACTTCCTCTCTTCGTTTTTTCTGCTTTTCCTCTTCTGCCTTGAGGAATTCTTCCTCACCCGCCAACATTTCTCTGGTCTTGCGATAAAGATTCCAAACCAAAAGTTCTCGCCATCCTGACCAATTATTCTTTCCCGCAACCGCTCGGACATCCGCGGCCGATATTAGCATGAGAAGGTCTAACTTCTCCGGATCTTGCACCAGTCGGGCCAGCTCCCGAATGGTCTCCGGTTCATCCAGATTCTTTCGTGCAAAGGCACTGAGTGTCATGTGGTGGTCGACTAAAAAGGTCATCAGGCGCAATTCTCTTCCCCAAAAGCCGAAACGCCGGGCCACTTGGGCCGCGTTAGCCGCGCCCAACTCCTCATGGTTACGCGTGAGCTCCGCCTTGCCTGTATCGTGTAAGAGCACCGCTAAGGCGAGGATCTCAGGAACTTCCACCCTCGCATACAACTCAGCATACTTCCTTAAGTCTGGCTCCTTCGAACCCAGCATTGCATCCAACTGCTCTAAACAGACTAAGGTATGCTCATCCGCCGTATATCGATGAAAGAACTCGTGCTGAACCAAGCAGGTCAACGGGGCAAACTCGGGAATGATTCGGCCGAGAACCTCGCTCTCGTGCATCGCTCTTAGAATTCGCCCCACCTTCCCTTTTTGTTTCAAAATGTGCAGGAAGGTTTCCTGAACCTCTTTCTGCTGCACCAGCGAGTCGGTCAATAAGGCAAAGTTCGCACGAATGAGCGCTTTCAGCTCGGCCCCAGGAACCGAACCCTGATCCTGTAATATTCGAAAGACGCGAATCATCCGTGTGGGATCCTCCGCAAATACCCCCGCGTGCTCCGCCTGCAACTCGGCCCCATTGAGCAGGAACCCGTCCGTTGCCCTTCTCGCTCCCCTCCATCCCGCAAAAAAGGACCAAAAACCCCGAGGCCTTCCCAACCTCTGCTGACATAGCCGCGTGGCCGTTGAATTACATAGAAGATGCAGCGTCCGCATCTGGCCATAGACCTCCCGCATCAAAGCCTCACTCTTTCGGAGAATATTGGGTTGGGGATAACCCATCGCTTCAGCCAACTCTCCCTGACGACGTAAGGTCAACACATCCCCTGGCCCTCCTTGCCCATCATGCAACCACTCCCGCACCATCATGAGAAAGGCAAAGGCCTGCTCCACCTGCCTGGCTTCTGCCTCACCNAACCACCCCCTCTCCACCAACTTCTCTAAAGTGTCCCCCTCCCCACAGACCTTGCCTACCCAACGTAAATTATGAAAATCCCGCAGCCCGCCCACCCCCGACTTCAAATTCGGCTCCTGCACGAAGACGGTTCCCCCTTCTTTCGCATGCCTGGATTGCTGATTTTCCAATCTCCAAGATAGATACTTTTCAACTCCATTCTCTAGGCCACGCCGCTGAAACTCCGCTTGGAACTTTTCCCAAAGGAGNCTCGATCCCGCCAAATAGCGTGCGTCGATCAGGGCCGTCTTAATCATGGGCTCCGATTCCGATCGATCCATCGTCTCGCCGATCGTTCGACAAGCGTGACCCACTTTGAAGCCTAGATCCCAAAGCACATAGAGTACTTTTTTTACAACTTCCTCCGCGACTCCTGCTTGTGACCCCTCTCGAATAAACATTAAATCCAAGTCACTTGCCGGGCTCATCTCGCCCCGCCCAAAACCACCCACCGCACCCAAGACCAGTTGATCCCCAGTCCTGTCTCCTCCCGCCCGAATCCATAGCTCTTGCAACAGTGCGGAGTAAAGGAACGCTCGCTGGTGGGAAACAGCCAGACCCGAACCTCCCGCTCGGATCTGCTGAGCCAACTGGGCCGCCTCCGCTCCCAGAAAGAGCCGAACCGCCTCTCGCAACTCCTCCGTCTTTTCAACCTTTACCCCCGCAAGGGCTTGGCTGACTCGGGCCCGCCACTCCTCTTGGCTTGCCCCTGTTGGCAAGGGCACCGCCACTACGGAATGCGCACCCAGGTCCTCCATTACTCGAGAGGTTGATCCGTCGCCGAATCGAGGATTTTAAAGTCCTCTATATTGGCTGCGGGATCCGCTTTAAAGCTAAAGGCCCCGGAGCAACGCCTCTGCAACTGAATCAGAAGCTCGTCATCCTCTGTTCGCAACCGATGCAGGACACCCGGATGCACCACCACTTTGATCTCATGGACATTCGGATGCGTGCGCAGTACGCGGCTGATCTCACGCTGAATTTCCACACTCATCGTTTCATAGGATTTTACCATTCCTTTTCCACGACAAGCAGGACACTCCATATAGACCGCTTTGCGAATACTTTCCTGCACTCTTTGACGCGTCATCTCCAGTAGGCCTAGCGGAGAGATCGGCAAGGTGTGGGTTCGTGCTCGATCNCTTCGNAAACAATCTTTGAACTTTTCATACACGGCCAATTGATCTCGCCGAGCCCGCATATCNATAAAGTCGATCACGATAATTCCGCCTAANTTTCGNAAGCGAAGTTGCCGTGCGATCTCCTCCGCCGCTTCCAGATTCGTCCGTCGAATCGTATCGTCATGATCTTTGCCTCCACGCGATTTGCCTGTGTTCACATCAATCGAAACAAGTGCCTCCGTCTCGTCGATCACCAGGGAAGCACCAGACTTTAACCAAACTTGGCGCCGGAGTGCGCTTTCGATCTGCCGATTGACCCCGAACGCTTCAAAGAGCGGTTCGGCTGCCAAATGCCGCTTCACTTTTCTTAGGGATCTTTTGGAGATTGCCCCCACCAGATCCCGAACCCGTTTTTCCGCATCCTCATTATCGACCAATACCTCATCGACCTCCTCCGTGAGGAAGTCTCGAACCGATCTCTCCACCAAATCGGGCTCCTCCAATAAGACCGCCGGAGCCTGCTTGGTTTTCATTCCCTCTTCTACTTTTCTCCACTGCTCCAAGAGGAGTGCCAAATCACGCACGAAATATCGCGCCTGGAGTCCTTCTCCGTTCGTTCGCAAAATCACTCCCATTCCCTCGGGGACATCCAACTCCTGCAGAATCTTTCGCAAACGCTTGCGCTCTTCGGGATCCTCAATCTTGCGAGATACCCCACTCATTTCCCCGAATGGCATCAGCACAAGGTATCGACCCGGCAAACTTAAATTCGTGGTCACGCGGGCCCCTTTGGTGCCAATCGGGCCTTTGTTTACCTGAACGATCACCTCGGCCCCGGGTGGATAGAGCCTGGGGATGTCGTTACTTGTGATTCGGGGTTGCCGCCCTCGGCCACCTTTTCGCTCAATCGCTTCGATCTGCTCATCCATCGCCGCAGGCACCGCATCCCAAAAATGGAGAAATCCATTTTTCTCAAGACCAATATCCACAAAAAGAGCCTTGAGCGAGGGCTCTACGTTGTGAACCCGAGCTTTGTAAATACTGCCAGAGATACTGCGATCTCCTTCTCGCTCGATCGAAAATTCTTCCACCACTCCTCCCTCCAAAAGAGCGACGCGTTTTTCCAATGGCTCGACCGAGAGAAGAAGGCTTCGCCTCTCCTCTTTCTGTTTCATTCCCAAGATTCGTTTAATGGTTTCTAGTATCATATCGTTACCTTTCTCGCGACTTGGCCTAAGGGCTTAGCCCAAATGCCGTTGTCGCCATACGCTTTGCATCAATCCCATCGCGGCCATACACACAGCCAAGAAGGTTCCTCCGTAACTGACAAAGGGCAGGGGAATGCCGGTGATGGGTACCACCTTGATTGTCATTCCCACGTTGATGAAAAAATGTGTAAAAAGCATTCCCAAAACACCCCCAGCTAAAAGCCTGCCCGTAAAGTCCGGCGCCCTCCACCCAATCCAGGCAATACAAAGCAGCAACCCAGCCTGACCCAAGATAAGCGCCGCCCCACCCAAAAAGCCCCACTCCTCGCCCAAAACAGAAAAGATAAAATCATTGTAGGCAATGTTCTTAGGTAAAAATCCATAGAGGTTCTGATCCCCGTGCAAATATCCCTTCCCCGAGAAGCCCCCCGAGCCGATGGCGATGATCGATTGACGAATCGTCCACCCCGCCCCCAACGGATCCAGATTGGGATCAAAAAAGGTTCGAATTCGGTTGTTCTGGTAGGTCTTTAAAAAAGGCAGCTCCTTCCCCAAATGTCCTACGTAAAAATAGATCGCTAAGACCCCGGCAAGTCCCAGCCCCGCCGGAATTAAAAGATATCGCAACCGCGTACCCCCAACAAAGAGAAGCCCAAAACACATTGGAAGAAAAACTGCAGCTGAACCTAAATCGGGTTGCCGTAAAATCAGAAAAACTGGAATGAGAGCCAAGCCCACCAAGGCAAGAACGGTGCTAAATTTTTCGATCCGCTCCCGCAAGGTTACCATCAATGCACACGCCCCTGCTAAAAAGGCTAGCTTCATCACCTCGGCTGGCTGGAACCCAACAGGTCCGATTCGAATCCAACTCTTGGCCCCGTTCACCTCTCTTCCAAAGAGCAACACCAGCAAAAGCAAAAACAACCCTCCCCCAAACCAAAACCAACCCTGATCCACCCAGCGATGATAATCAGCCAATGCAAAAACAAAAAAGCATATCAGCCCTAATCCGACCCAAGCCGCCTGCTGCGTTGCCGCGTTTCGAAGGTCCGCAGCCTCACTGGTGTGAGTCGCGCTGTAAATGACCATCACCCCGAAAAGGCAAAGCCCCAACATCAGCAATAAACTGGGCCAATGCATTCCTCTCCAAGCTCGCTTAACTTTCATCGGCGCCTCAATCCCCGGCCTGCACCACCACCAAAACCCTCATCCAGCCAATTAAAGAATCCTCCCAAACCACCCGCGTCATCATCCCCTGTGGGCCCCCCACCCGGACTATATGAGCCGTCCGATGCTGTTACCCCGTGAAAATGCCCCACGACCGGCGCTTGATACACCAACGCAGGAGGAACCCCTTTTTCCATTTCAAACAACTTGAAAAGGATCTCAGAAGCCAAAGGAGCGCAAGTTGATCCGCCAGACACCCCGCCCTCCACGATAACAATCACCACATACTTAGGCTCTTTGAGCGGGGCAAAACCGGTAAACCATGTTCGGGTATCTTTGACCGTACTGCCTCCGATCGTCGTGACAAACTGTGCAGAGCCCGTTTTCCCAGCCACTTCGATGTCTTTCACCGCCGCATTTTTTCCCGTTCCCTCTGTGACCACCGCACGTAATCCCTCCCGAACCGCCGTCAAATTCTCTGGCTTCACTCCTAAATCACCCCTCTTCACTGCAACCGGGTACTCCTTGGTAGCCTTCGTCCCTTTTTCAGTTGTTCGCCCCACTCCCTGAACTAAGCGAGGTTGATACACCGTTCCTCCATTCGCGACGGCCGAAACCATCACGGCCATTTGCAGGGGTGTCACCCGCACATACCCCTGCCCAATCGAAGTATTCGCCGTATGTCCATCACTCCACCTCTCAACAGCAGGTGGGGTGGGTCGCGGGACTTTTTGCCCCTCCGCTACCCACTTCTCAATTTTTGCTTTGTACGCTTTCTTTCTTTGCGCCATCCGGTTTTCCATCCACTCCCTACCCGGCATCGTTCCCGGGTCCTCCCCCGCAAGTGCCGACTCCCCGTCCTTGCGAAGCAAAAGTTTCTCACCAAAGCCAATGCGTCTTCCCATCTCGCTCATCGACTCAATTCCTGTCCGCACCCCGAGCTGATAAAAAAACGTATTGCACGACATCGCTAATCCGCGCTTCAAGGAAATGCTTCCCTGCCCATCAGGATTCCAGTCGTGCCAAGTCCGTCCCGCCATTTCAATCGAGCCGGGACTATGGATGATTGTCGCAGGAGTAAATTTTGCCGCAGGGTTTTCTAATGCCGCCAGCGCCGTTAAAGTCTTAAAGGTGGAACCGGGTGCGTAGGCCCCCAAAGCACGATTCAGCATCGGCTTGGTTTCTGCAGTCATCAACTGCCTCCAATCGGTCGACTTGCCTGTACCCCCGGGAACAAAACTGTTTGGATCAAAGTTGGGCACCGAACACATCGCTAAAAGATCGCCCGTATTAGGATCCATCACCACGCAAGCTCCCCGCCCGACCCGCCGCATGACCCCCTCCACAATCGTTTGCACCCGAGCATCCAAGGTTAAATACACATTATGACCAGGGACAGGAGCCTGGTAGCCCTGCTCTTCCATGATAAATCCTAAATTATTTTTCTTAAGAATTTTTCCTCCTGGCACCCCCTCCAGATCAACTTCAAATCCTTTCTCGATTCCCTCTTTGCCAATCACTTCTGGTTGGAACGTCTCCAATGTTTGCTCCTCGGGTGCTCCGACAAATCCCATGACATGCGCCGCCAAAGCCCCGTAGGGATACCAGCGCACGGGCCGGGCCGCTTCTTGCACCCCTGGAATTCGGGGATCCCGCTCCGCCATTCGGGAAAGGGTGGCGAAATCGATCTGGGTCGCTAACTGAAACGGTGTGTTCGGTCGCTGCTGGCTATGCTTTCGCAGCTCATCCACTTCGTAGTTCGGCACGATCCCCAAATTCCGGAGCGGCTCCGTCGAGGTCTCAGCCACAATTTTCGCTATATCCACCTGCTTTTGCTTTCTTTTCTTATCACCCACACCCACCTCCACCATCGTCATGGGGAGTCGCCCCCGATGGGCCCGGGCGTAATTTCCTGTCAACTCACGCACATACAAATCAACGTCGTACCGAGCCCGATTTTCCGCCAAAGGCAAACCATTGCGGTCCAGAATCAAGCCCCGCGGGGGAGACAAAAGAATCGGAATCGTAGTTTGCTGAAGCAACGTCTGCGCGTGTTTTTGCCCCTCGACAACCTGCACGACAAAAAGTCTCTGCAATAAAATCAGCGCAGCCAAAGCCACGACAATCATCGCCGCACTCATGCGTTTCGGCAGGTTGGCCTGAGGGCGAACTAACAACATTACCGCATCCTCCCCAGCCCACCGACCCGAGCCCGCTCAGCGATTGGCTTCAGCCAGATGCCCAAAAGAACTGAGACCAGACCATTCGTCATTCCCGCAATCACCAGAGCCACATTCAGAGAAAAGGGCCACGCCCAGGCTCGGACCTCCCAGCAGTGTAAAAAACGGTCCCACGCAAAAAAAGCAACTGCCGCCAAAATCGATCCTACCGCTTGCTCTCCCCACGATGCACCCACCCACCACCCTTTTTGGGTTCGGACCAACATTCCCACGACCCCTAAGACCAGTGCGTGATGCCCCAAGGCAGAAAATGTCGCGAAGTCCCAAAAAAGCCCCATCCCCAGCGCCCAAAGACATAATCCCGGAACCGACAGATTTAGCCCTGCTTGAATCACCACCGCCCCCATGAAATTGGTCCCAAGAGCTGTCACCCCGTACCAATCGGGGCCCGCAGCCCTGACCAACCACGCCCCCAACCCAAGCAAAATGAAACGAACAAAGTTTGTCTTCATTTTTTGGTGGGAGCTCCCCCCGTTAAAATAAACAACTCTCTTAAATCATTTAAATCTGCTGCAGGCCCAACTTTTCCCTCGCGATAAAGGCCCGAATTTTTTTCCGCCGTCAATGGGGGTGCCTCACTGACCGTTCCCACCAAAAGATTCGGAGGAAATGTTCCCCCCAATCCTGTGGTTAACACTCTCTCCCCCACTTCAAACTTTGATTCCCTCGTGACAAAGGTCATTTTACACACAGGAGCTCCCCCATTGAGTGGAGTATCCCCTAGTAAGATCCCTCTCGCTCCAGACGCTTCAGTAAAAACACTCACTTTGCAGTTTTCATCTGAAATGAGCATCACTCGGGTGGTGGTTCGCCCGACGGTGCCCGTTTTTCCGATTACCCCACGGGGGGTTACCACCGGCTGATCTTGCGCCAAATTCGGGTCATCGTTCCATCCCCGATCGACCAACACCGAGTTCCACCAGTTTGATGCATCTCTTTCCACGACCCGACATGCCAAAAGTCGATAGGACTGCTGGTCCCGAAAAGCCAACATTTCCCGAAATCGATCATTTTCCGTTCGCAAATAATCCACCTGCCGAATCTCCGTTTGCAAGCGGACGTTTTCCGCACGTAGGTTTCGATTTTCCTCATCCAAAGAATCTGCCCGACGCAGGCTTTGCCTAAAGTCTCCGAGACGCACCTTCAGATCGCTCCATGTTCGGGCCATGGGAGAAATTGTTTCCAGAGTTACCCGCTCGGTCCGACGAGAGCTGACGGGCGCAAAAAAGATCACAGCCCCGCCCGCCATAACGGCGAGACCCGCCCCGACCCAAACCCACTTCCGCGACATTTTTTATTTTTTTTCGAAACGATCTCTTCTGGAGGCGGTTACCCGCGCCCATCCGAGGTAGTTAGTTTCGTTAAAAACTCCAGTTCATCCAGCACTTTTCCTGTGCCCTCGACAACAGCGCTCAGCGGATCCTCCGCCACATGGATCGGTAGTCCGGTTTCCTCGGTCAAAAGTCGGTCAAATCCCCGCAACAAAGCTCCCCCACCCGCCAGCACTACTCCACGCTCCACCAAGTCGCTCGATAACTCGGGCGGGCATCTCTCCAAAGTTAGTCGGACACTTTCGAGAATAATCTGAACCGGCTCGAGAAGGGCCTCCCGCACCTCTTGCGAGGTAATCGTCAAAGTTTTGGGTAGCCCCGCCACTAAATCCCGACCCCGAACCTCCATTGAAATTTCTTTCTCCATCGGATACACCGAGCCGATTTTTACTTTAATGTCCTCTGCGGTTCTTTCCCCAATCATTAAATTATAAGCCCTCTTTAAGTAATTCATGATCGCTTCATCCAGTTCGTCCCCTGCCACGCGAACGCTTCGGCTAAATACAATTCCACCTAAGGAAATGATCGCCATCTCCGTCGTTCCACCCCCGATATCGATGATCATGTTGCCCGAGGCATCTTGTACCGGCAGACCTACGCCAATTGCTGCGGCCAATGGCTCCTCAATCAAACGCACACTCCGCGCCCCCGCATGGGCCGCTGATTCACAGACCGCCCGACGCTCCACCTCGGTGATTCCGGATGGCACCGCTATGACGAGGCGAGGCCTAGGCCTCCAGCGGTTTTGGGATTTGGAAGCCTTCTCAATAAAGCACTTCAACATTGCCTCGGTAACTTCAAAATCACTGATCACTCCATCTTTGAGGGGGCGCACAGCAATAATCGATCCTGGAGTCCGACCCAACATCCTCTTCGCCTCATCCCCTACGGCCAGCACCCGCCTAGACGCTTGATCCATCGCGACTACCGAGGGTTCCCGTAGTACAACCCCCTTACCACGCACGTAAACAAGGGTGTTGGCTGTACCCAAGTCCACACCCATGTCGTTCTCTAGAAAAGGGAAAAGCTTACTCAACATAAACAAGTAAAAAGTCTCCACTTTGTTCCTCTTTTCGTCAATCCCCAAAAGGGCGCTTTTTTGCCCTCGCCACTACCAATGACCCTAACCCAGTGTATGTGTAGCCCATGAATTTACCTGAACAGGTCGGCGTTATGGTCCTTCCCCAGACCGTTTTCTTTCCCCACCACCTTCTCCCTCTCCATATCTTCGAACCCCGCTACCAAACTATGTTGCGACAAGCCCTTGAAGGATCTCGCATGTTTGCCGTCGCCAGCGAGCTCCACCCCGTCGCCAAACCTCCTCAAGTGGCCGGCCTCGGCCTCATTCGCTCTTGTGTTCAGCAACCCGATGGCACCTCAAATCTTGTACTCCAAGGATTAACTCGAGTCCGCCTCCAACACTTTCTCCAAACCACCCCATTCCTCATCGCATCTCCTGAACCAGTCGAAGATCCCGAACCCACTACCCCTGCCTCTCTTGTAACCCGAGAGGCTTTAGTCGCCAAAATTCTCGAGAAAGTTGAGCAAATCGATAATCCCATGGGCCCACCCCTCGATGATCTTAAAAAATTTATCCGTCACCTCGAAGACCAGCACGCCTTTGTCGACTTAATTGCTGGCTGTTTTGTACGAGATCCTAAGACACGCCAGTCCCTCCTACAAACTGCTCCCATCACCGACCGCCTCCGCCTGCTCCTCCAAATCCTCTAGTCAGACTGGCGCTTGAAAACTAATACTTTGTTTGACAGTGTTCTTATGTATGTTACGTTTGGGATATGAGATTTAATACGCTAGCTAGCAGTGCTTTACAAGCAAATTCTTGGTTCTATCTAGAGCGTAATTCTAAATAAGAAAGGTGACAGTTTTATGCCAATGACCCCCACTGCTTCTGACGTATCCAGCGATATTCGCCCTCCCGCGAGGCAGTCGGTTCCATGGAAAAATACCCCCCTGGTAGTTGGCACCATCTCCACCGCCCCAGGCCTCTCCCACCTCATGAAAGCACCCGAAGGTATTGATCTTGTGGAAGTCCGCCTCGACCTGCTCCTCTCCAAAGGGGTCCACCCAGACAAGATTCAAGAGGCCATGGCCAACCGCTCAGTTCCTACTCTTCTCACCTTGCGGACCCGAGATGAAGGCGGGGCCTTTAACTGGCGCTCCCGCCAAAGGGTTCTTTTCTTCTTAAAATTTATTCCCTTTGCCGACGTAGTGGACCTTGAACTGATTAACATCCCACGATTAAGCCGCGTCTTGCGAATGGTCCGCCGAACAAAAAGAGACCTCATCATTTCTTCCCACTCCCTCAAACGAAAACTAACTACTCTGCGCCTTCGTCGACTTCTTTCTCAATTTCGCAAAACACGAGCCCGCCTTTACAAAATCGTTGGCTTAGCTCGTAGGAAACGGGATCTCCTCACTTTGGCTGAACCCCTCCTCAACCAGTCCCATATGCGACTTGCCATTATGGCCTCCGGCCCTCTGGCCACCGCATCCCGGCTCTCCCTACCCGCGCTTGGCTCCCGCCTGCTTTATGTCCACTTGGATGAGCCCGCTGCCCCCGGCCAACCAGGCCATAACACCGTCTTCACTATCTCTGATCTAAAATCCAATTTTTCGCCTAAAAAGGCCTAATCTTATCTCAAGAAACACTGCGCTTCGGTCGAAGCGCACCAGGCACCGAGTTCTCCACTTTGCCCACACTTGTCGAGACAACGGGGAACCCACCCATTCCAGCCCCGCCCCTGCCAATAAAGCCAAC
>JGI12547J11936_1000214_pt1 | contig 14056 bp, 13 predicted proteins | sample LakEriepJuly2011_2_FD_11936 | JGI IMG/M metagenome (IMG submission 11936)
CGTGGCCAAGAGTGTGCCCATAATTTAGGATTTCGCGCAGCTTGCTTTCCTTGAAATCCTTTGAGACTACATAGGCTTTTACTTGTACAGATCTATAGATAATCTCTTCATAATCGAGGAACTCATCTTGCACTAAATTTAAGATCTTATAATCTGATATAAATCCACATTTAATTACCTCTGCCATGCCTGCTGATAGATCCCTGGTTGGTAATTTTTCTAAGAAATTTGTATCTATCAGTACCTCTGAGGGTGAATAAAAAGATCCAATCAAATTCTTGCCCGATTTGGCGTTGATCCCAGTTTTTCCACCTACTGCTGCATCAACCATTCCAGCAAGTGATGTCGGAAATGCATACCAAGAGATACCGCGAAGCCAAGTAGCGGCAGCAAAACCCGCAAGGTCAGTTGTAGCTCCTCCGCCAAATCCTATGATCGCATCACCGCGTTTAATCCCAATTGCTGCACATTTAGTCCATACGCGATCTAATGTGGTTAGAGTTTTTTGATTTTCTCCCTCAGGGGTAGAAAAGATGCTTAAATTTCTACTCTCCTTAATCTGAAATTTTTTAAGTAGCGAGGAGGGAGCAATCAGCATTACTTTATTGTGATTCTTTAAGATTTCTGCCATTTCTGTGGCAAAGTTAATTCCCACCTTAACTTGATAATTTCTCTCAGCTTTTACATTAATACTCTTCATAATTTTGCTTTCAATTTCTCACTTATCATTTTTGCAACCTCTGCAGGCTTTTGACCATCTGATGAAACAGTTTGAGTTGCCAATTTCTCATAAATTGGTCGGCGTTGACTCATTAGACTCATCCACTGCTGACGGGGATTAATCAACAACAACGGGCGATCTTTGTTAAAGCCAATTCGATTAGCAGCTTGCGAGATAGATACATCAATAAAAACAATTGAAAAATCAGCAGTCTGCAATTGATTTTGAATTTCGGGATTGATAGGAGCCCCGCCACCGAGTGCGATTATCCCTGAAAAATCATTGAGTAATCTGCTCACCACCTCAACCTCCATTTTACGAAACACGGCTTCACCATCATCAACAAAAATTTCTGCTATTTTCTTATTTGCTATTTTCTCTATCTCATTATCGCTATCAATAAAATTCATATTAAGTTGCCGTGCCAACGCTTTTCCGATACTTGATTTACCAGCACCAGGCGGTCCTATTAGGACAATTTTCTTTAACATTACTTGATTTCAAGGCTCTTCATATAGTTTTCGAAGTTGCGTTTTGTTTCTTGAACACTATCGCCACCAAACTTCTCCAGCACAGCATCAGCAAGCACCANAGCAGTCATAGCCTCTGCAACAATTCCNGAGGCAGGTACCGCGCAAACATCAGATCTTTGGTTAATTGCNTTTGCAGCTTCACCCGTTGATACATCGATGGTATCCAAAGCTTTTGGAACTGTTGATATTGGTTTCATTGCAACCTTAACCCGCAATACTTGNCCGGTGCTTATTCCACCCTCAGTACCACCTGCACGATCAGTACGACGAGTGATTTCACCTTTTGCATTCTTTTCAATNTCGTCATGAGCTACTGAACCTCTGCGCTTTGCGGTTTGAAATCCATCACCTAACTCCACACCTTTTATCGCCTGAATACCCATCAGCGCACCAGCTAATCGTGCATCTAATCTCTTGTTCCATTGAGTATAAGAACCAAGTCCTGGTGGCAAGTTGTAAGCCAATACCTCTACAACACCACCCAAAGTATCGCCATCTTTATGCGCTGCCTCGATTTCCTTCACAATTGCTGCACTGGTCTTTGCATCTGCACAACGAACTGGATCTTCATCAATTCTTGCTCGATCACTCATGGTCGGAAGTTTGTAACCATCTGGAACTGAAACTTCTCCGATTGAAACTACATGGCTTAACAATTCAACACCCACACTTTGCTTGAGGAAAGCTCTCGCAACAGCGCCCAAAGCAACTCGAGCTGCAGTTTCTCGGGCACTTGCTCGTTCTAAGATTGGCCTAGCATCTGAAAAATTAAATTTTTGCATTCCAACTAAATCAGCATGTCCTGGTCTTGGCCTAGTCAGTGGTGCATTTCTAGCCAGATCCTTAACATCTGCTTCAGGAACTGGATCAGCACTCATAATCTTTTCCCACTTTGGCCACTCTGAATTCGCTATCTGTATGGCAATCGGACCACCTTGTGTGATTCCGTGGCGAATGCCGCCGGTGATTGTAATTTTATCTGCCTCAAAATTTTGGCGAGCTCCCCGACCAAAACCTAAGCGACGTCTGGATAGATCCGCGTCAATCTCTTTGCTGGACACCAAGACATGAGCTGGAATTCCTTCAATGATTGCAGAGAGTGCAGGCCCGTGGGATTCTCCTGCTGTTAACCAACGAAGCATCTGAATCTCCAGTCATAATCTATAAACCGATATTTATTGACTTATTCTCTCAGATCAGAGAGTTATCTCGTTGCTATTTTGCGCCTAAGCTCAAAGAATCTTTGAAATATATGTTCCTATAATCATAAAAGGTGCGAAGGCAACGGATTTGGATCTTCGAAAAAGTACGTATATCCCGCCGATAATCCATGTAATGGAAAGCGCATTGAATAAGTCAAAATAGGATCCCAAAGGCATTGCACAATTGAATGAAAGTTTAATGTCGCCTGAACCGATTTTACCGCCACCGATTATGTTCAAGATCAAGTAAATGCCTAGAGATAACAAACTGATACGCCAATTAGATCGATAGATGGGCAATAAAATTAGTAGAAGAATAATTAAATCAATGTTTTTAATCAGGTGATACTTGATATCGTATCGGGCGATCTTGATAAAAACTAAAAAAGCCAATAATTCGAAGATCACAATCCAAGAGTAAATGGGACCTACAAAGTATTTTTAGGGCTGTGGATTATCCCTTTATGGCTGCATGGGCAACCTTTAGAAGCTCTTTACGCATCTCATCAAAATCAAATTGCTGCTGTGAAAAGTAATGAATTTGAAATAATGCCTGCTCAACTAACAGCGACAAACCGCCAATCACATGTTTGCCTAAATTTTGGTATCGCTTTGCCAATTCAGTTGGCCACGGATGATAAATCACTTCGAAAAAATCAGCCTTCGAAGAAATTGTTGAAAGGCCATCGGTTGCACCAGCTGGAGTTGTTGAAATAATCAAATCTCGATCTTGGATCTCTTCAAATCTATGCCAATCAAGAAAATCTAGTTCTAGATCTACAGCAGCGGCATGAAGCTGCACATGATGATTTGCTGATCGTGTTAGGGCAGTGACAACGGTTCCAGTACCTTTGAGTGAACCAATAGCTGCGCGAGCTGTTCCTCCCGCCCCAAGAATCGCAATTTTCTTGCCATAGTAAGGTTTAAGTAAATTTTTAAACGCTAACAAATCTGTTGAGAGTCCAATGCTTCCGGTTGATTCAAAAATTACAGTATTTACAGATGAGATTTGCTTCGCAACTGGGTCTACCCGGTCAACGAAGCCAATTGAAATTTCCTTCAAGGGCATCGTCAGTGCTAGCCCGCGGAAATTAGATTTCTTACAATCAAAATAGAAATCACCGAAAGATTCTTCCTTTATTTCTTGTGCTGAAAACTCTGCTTCAATTCCTAGCAATTTATAGGCAGTTGTATGCAGCAAGGGTGAGAGTGAATGGCCGATTGGAGAGCCGGCGACTGCTAACTTAATCATCCAAATAACCCTGCATCTTCATTAGCCCGAAACTCATTCGCCCACTTATTAAATTCATTGAAATCCTTTGTAAACCTAGTGTCATTGGGCTTCACAGTGACGTAATACAACCAATCACCATTTTCTGGCTCAACTGTAGCAATCATGGCAGCTTCTCCGGGATTACTTATTGGTGTTGGTGGCAAACCTCGATATTTATATGTGTTGTATTTTGAATCTATCTCCAAGCGCTTATAAGGCAGGCGAATCTTGCCCCGAGTNTTGGTCGCATAATCAATAGTGGCATTGATTTGTAACGGCATTCCGANCTTCATACGGTTATAAATNACTCGAGAAATCTTTGCAAAATCTTGAGTATCACCCTCTGCCTGAACCATAGAGGCAATAATNAGCAGTTGNTAAGGTGAATAATTCAAATAACCTTTATCAAGATTTGAAGNTCTTGCTGCTAACTTGAATCTATCGACCATCTGGGTAATTGCGTCATCAAATGTGGTTCCCGGAGTAAATGAATACTGTGCCGGGAAAAGGAATCCTTCCAAGTTTTTTGTACCGTAAACCTCATCTGGCATTAGTGACTGTGATAATTTCCCAGTCACTAATTTTGATTTTTCTAATAAATTTAAAATCTCAGCTTTTCTCAAGCCCTCTACAAAACCAAATACACCGAGCTTTCGTGTTGGTTCCAGAAGTTGATCTAAAGCTGCTTGTGCTGAAATCTTAAGATCTATTTCATGCACGCCTGGTGAGATCGAATTGGATTTCTTTTGATTTATTGCAATCTTAATAAACACTTTTGTCACTTTGATCACTCCAGATTGATAGAGCTTCTTTGCGATATCAGTACCAGTATCACCGGATTCTATTAGGATCTTTGTTTTCAAATTAGAAGAAGTTTGAATATAGTCATTGAGCAGAAATGCATTGTGGAATAAAACAGCAGATGTTGTGAGTATCGAACAGGTTAGCAGCAAGGCAACAATGCGTTTTAAAATAATCTACCCACTTCTGCGCCCAACTTCTCATTTAATAGTGCGCTTTCCAGGATGCTGGCTGCTGCTATCTGGTCAATTATTGCCTTACTCTCTTTTTCAGTTTTGCCTATATCCCGCATTCTTGAATTTGCATTCTGAGTACTCAATCTCTCATCCACAAAATATATTGGTCCAGAAAATACTTGCCTGATCTTCGTTGCAAACTCCATTACTGATTTGGATTTAGCGCTTTCACTTCCTGATAGATGTTTAGGGTCACCAACAACCACATAGATCGGATCGACCTCTTTGAATAAATTCTGTAAATTTAGTGATAACTCACCATCATTAATAATCGTTCCGTAGGGTGTAACTAGTATTGACTCAGAATCTGATGTAGCGATGCCAATTCGTTTATCACCAAAATCAAAGCTCAGTCTGCGACCAATCTTGATTGGCTCACTCATTACAATTCCAACTCTTAATTGATCTTCTCAGTAATAAATTTAGTAATCTCAGTAAATGCTTTTGTAATCGCACCTGCGTCGAGGCCTCCACCTTGGGCAAAATCATCTTTACCACCACCACCACCTCCAAGAATGGCTGAGCCCACTTTTATCAATTCTCCAGCCTTAATTCCCAATTTAATGGCATCGGCTGAAACTGCNGCAACTAACAACGGCTTAGCATCATTCACGGTGGCGAGCACAACAATTGCAGTTTTTACTTTNCTCTTGAGATCTAANGCAATGGCGCGCATATCTTCACCTGATATTTGATTGCCAAGTTGCTCGATTATCAAGCTTGCACTACCGATNGATTTATTTTTCTTAACCAGTTCACCNGCTGCTGCCATCGCCTTTGCAGAATTTACTGCTGACATTTCCTTCTCCATAGATNTCATTTTTTCAACTAGCTCAGAGATACGTTGTGGTAATTCTTCAGCTCTGACGCCTTTTATTATTTCCGTAAGGGAATTTAGCAAAACATGTTCGCGAGCTAAGAATTTATAGGCGTCATGACCAACTAAAGCTTCAACTCTTCTTACGCCTGCGCCAATCGATGATTCAGACAAAAGCTTTACCAGCCCCAGCTGGCCAGATCTGGAAACATGTGTTCCGCCACATAATTCCTTTGCCCAATCACCAACGCTGACAACCCTGACTTGATCACCATATTTCTCACCAAATAGCGCAGTAGCACCCATTGCTCTGGCTGCATCTTGAGTCATAACTTGCGCACTCACTTGTAAATCAGCAATAAGTAACTCATTTACTCTACTTTCAACATCATTTAATACTGATGTTGGCACAGCACTCGTTGATGGAAAATCAAACCTAAATCGACCTGGTGCATTCTCTGAACCAGCCTGTGTTGCAGTCTCCCCTAGTGCTTCTCTAAATGCTTTATGAACCATATGAGTTGCGGTATGAGCCCTAGAGATTGCTAACCTTCTTTGTAAATCAATTTCAGCTACTACAGCTTCTCCACTTTTTACAACACCACTTACCACGGTACCTCTATGTACAAACAATCCCGGAACTGGGGTTTGTACATCCTCTATTTTTACAACAGCACCATTTGCTAATTTGATAACACCATTATCAGCTAATTGCCCGCCACCTTCAGCATAAAAAGGAGTTCGATCCAACATTATCTCAAGCTCAGAACCTGCATTAACTTCAGATGCCACTTTCCCATTAACTAATACTCCAGTTAATTTTGCCTCTGTCGAAATATTTTCATACCCTAAAAACTTCGTAGTGCCGTATTTATCAACAATTGCACGATACTCGGTCAGATCTGTATGCCCACTCTTTTTTGCTTTGGCATCTGCCTTTGCTCGATCTCTTTGTTCATTCATTAATTTTTTAAAACCAACCTCATCTACTTCCAATCCCTGTTCCCTAGCCATCTCTAGGGTCAGGTCAAATGGAAAACCGTAAGTGTCATGAAGCTTGAAGGCAGTATCAGCCGAGAGTGATTTACTTTTGGCTCCCTTTGACTGCTCCGCTGCAATGTCAAAAATGCTTGTTCCACTCTTTAAGGTTTGAATAAAAGTATCTTCTTCAGATTCGGCAACTGACAAAATTCTCTTAGAGTCTTTAATCAATTCAGGGTATTGCGGACCCATCGCTTTTATAGAACTTTTCATCAGTTCACCAATTACTAGATCTTGCGAACCAAGCAAGCGCATATTTCGAATTGTTCGCCTCATCATTCTTCTTAACACATAGCCCCTACCCTCATTACCTGGTGTAACACCATCACCAATTAACATCATTGCAGTCCGAGTGTGATCAGCAATCACTCTTAATGAAACATCGGTTTTCTCTTCTTTGCCATATTTAGCTTTTGTTAAATCAGAAGCTTTGTCCAAAATAATTTTCGTAGTATCAATTTCATAGATATTCTCCACGCCTTGTAATAAAGCGGCGGTTCGTTCTAAGCCAAGACCAGTATCAATATTCTTAGCAGGTAACTCGCCAATAATTGGGAAAGAGTTCTTATCACCGCCCTCACCACGAATATTTTGCATAAAGACAAGATTCCAGATTTCTAAATAGCGGTCCTCATCAGCAATCGGTCCACCCTCTTTGCCGTAATCACTTCCCCGATCAAAGTAGATTTCCGAACAAGGACCGCATGGACCAGGAACTCCCATTGACCAAAAGTTGTCGGCCATCCCTCGGCGTTGAATTCGGTTTTTAGGAACACCAATTTGTTTCTCCCAAATATTTGCTGCCTCATCATCATCTTGGTAAACAGTCACCCAAAGTTTGTCTTCGCTGAATCCATAACCGCCAGAGCTGACAGACTTAGTCAATAACTCCCACGCAAGTGCGATTGCACCTTCTTTAAAATAATCACCAAAAGAGAAGTTTCCACACATTTGAAAAAACGATGCATGTCTTGTTGTTTTACCAACCTCATCTATGTCTAGAGTTCTAACGCACTTTTGTACCGAAGTTGCTCGTTTATAAGGTGGTTTTGCTTCACCCAGAAAGTAAGGCTTAAACGGAACCATGCCAGCGTTTACCAACAAAAGATTGGGATCATCGGCAATCAGAGATGCTGATGGCACAACCGTATGAGGTAATTTTAAAGAGTTATTGGCTTCAAAAAATTTTAGCCACCTTGCGCGAATATCTGCGGAGTCCACCTCTACTCCTTCGCTTTGCTTTTTTTCTTACCCTTTTTCTTTAGCTTGGCAGCAGTAAAGATTGCACCAGCTGCTTTCATGGCCATTGGGTTTTCATCTAAGAAAGAATCACCTGCTCTAGAAATCTTTTTAACAAGTTCCTCGAGTGACTTTCCTGCATTGCTAATACTCTTAATTGGACTATTTATCATAGAAACTGTTTTAGTAATCTCATCAATTAATCGAGATGCCCTCACCACGGTGTAAGCAACGGCAACGGCAATAATCGCAAGGGATGATGCAGCGATTATTGTTGCAATTCCACCTGGACCCATGTTGGGAAGAATACCTGAAAAGAGGGTATCTACTTGGTAACGGCTGGAGTATCGACCCCAGTCTCTTTGCGTTGTGCAGGAGTTATTGGTGTTGGTGCTCCAGTTAATGGATCACCGCCACTGGCGGTTTTCGGAAATGCAATAACTTCACGAATAGATTGGGCACCCACAAGCAAAGCACAAAGTCGATCCAAGCCCAGGGCAATTCCACCGTGTGGTGGTGGCCCATAATTAAAAGCTTCTAAGAGAAATCCAAATTTACTCTCTGCCTCTGCTTTTGATAATCCAATGGTTTTAAAGACCCGTTGCTGAATATCACTTTGGTGGATACGAATTGATCCGCCTCCGATTTCATTTCCATTTAGAACAATGTCATAGGCATAGGCAAGTGCCTGGGCCGGTTCTTTATCAAAAGTTTCAACAAACTCAGGTTTTGGACTGGTAAATGGATGATGGACTGCAGTCCAACCTGCAGCAGGATTCTCAGCATCAACTTGTTCAAACATTGGGGCGTCAACAATCCAAACAAAACTCCACAGCTTTTCATCGATCAAATTGCAGCGTGCCCCAATTTCAACTCTTACGGCGCCAAGCAAACTTTGTGAGGAATTCGCATTTCCTGCAGCAAAGAAAATAGCATCACCATTTTTAGCACCAACCTTTGCGGCAATTCCTGCACTCTCAGTTTCAGAAAGATTTTTCGCAACCGGACCAGATAATGTGCCATCAGCGCCAACTAAAATGTATGCCAGTCCTTTAGCCCCTCGTGCTTTAGCCCAATCCTGCCAAGCATCTAACTCCCGGCGAGGTGAATCAGCGCCACCAGGCATTACTACTGCTCCTACGTACTCTGCTTGAAAAACTCGGAAAGCCGTTGCCTTAAAAAATTGTGTGACATCAGTAATTTTATTTGCAAATCTCAAATCTGGTTTATCCGACCCATAATCTGCCATTGCATCTCTATAAGTCATGTGAGGAATTGGCAAAGGAATCTTGTAATTTACTACATCTTGAAAAACAACAGATAAAACCTTCTCAGCGATTGAGATTACATCTGATTGATCTGCAAATGAGATTTCAATATCTAATTGAGTGAATTCTGGCTGACGGTCAGCTCTGAAATCTTCATCTCTAAAACACCTAGCAATTTGGTAATACCTTTCCATACCTGCCACCATAAGCAACTGCTTAAATAACTGCGGAGATTGTGGCAACGCATACCAAGAACCGGGCTGCAGCCTGACTGGAACTAGAAAATCTCTTGCCCCCTCTGGAGTTGATCGAGTCAGATAAGGTGTTTCAATCTCCAGGAAGTTACTTTCAGATAAAACTTTGCGAATTGTGGTTGAAACCTTCGACCTAATCGCAGGTTTCTTGCTGGACCTTCTCTACGTAAATCTAAATAACGATACTTAAGACGAACCTCTTCTGAAATATTTCCCATATCACCGCTATCTACTGGAAATGGCAAAGCAGCAGCTTCACTCAACACCTGCAACTGCTCACAAACTACCTCTATTTCACCAGTTGGTATCTCTTTATTTTCATTGCCGGCAGGACGCATTTTTACGTTACCGGTAATTAGCACACACCATTCTGCGCGAAGCTCACCAGCAATTTTTTCATCATTGATTACAACCTGTACCGCACCAGTTGAATCACGAAGGTCGATAAATGCAACTCCACCATGATCACGTCTGCGTGCAACCCAGCCGGCCAGCACCACCTTGGTGCCGACAGATTTGGCATTTAAAGAACCAGCATCGTGAGAGCGCAGCATTTTATTTCTTTCCAATTCGATTTATTAACTCTGAGAGTTCAAGGCTACTAGAAATCACTTCACCGCTGCTCATTAATTTCAATTCACATTTACCAGAGGAGATTTCATCATCCCCAATAACTAAACCATACTTAGCACCACTTTTATCTGCAGCTTTCATCGCCCCTTTTAGCGCCCGATCACCATAAGCCATGTCGCAAGTAACTCCTGACGATCTAAGTTCTGAGAGCAATTTGAATGCGTAAGACTTACCTGCTTGGGTAATTGGTGCAATGAATAATTGAATTTGATTAATTATGCTCGGAAGAGAATTCTCTGCTTGGCATGCCATCAGAATCCGATCTACTCCTAGACCAAATCCGATACCGCTAACATCTGCGCCCCCAAGTGAACTCATCAAACCGTCATATCGACCGCCGCCACCAATACCTGATTGAGCCCCCAACATCTCATGATCAAATTCAAAGGTTGTGCCGGTGTAGTAATCAAGCCCTCTAACCATGGTTGGTTTGATCTCGTAAGCAATCCCAATATCAGCAAGAAGACTCTTCACTCTTTCGAATTGTTCTTTACTTTCTGCGCTTAGATAATCCAACAGGAGCGGTGCTTTAGCCATTGCAGAGCGGACTTCATCTCTTTTGTCATCAAATAATCTCAGTGGATTTAATTGAGCCCGAGCTATTGTCGACTCATCTAATTTCAAAGTAGCAATGAATTTAACCAAATCTTTTCGGTGTGCATCCCGACTCTTGGCATCACCTAATGAGGTGATATTTAATTTATATTTTTTTAGCCCTAGTGCTTTAAATGCAGAGTCTGCAACTGCAATAACCTCAACATCAATCTCTGGATCGCTATAGCCAATCGCCTCAATACCAACTTGATAAAACTGACGGTAGCGACCGGCTTGTGGTCGCTCAGCTCGGAAAAATGGTCCGGTATAAAACAACTTAACCGGTAGTTGTCCCCGATCTAAATTATGTTCAATTACCGCTCGCATTACACCAGCAGTTCCCTCCGGCCTTAAAGTTATTGACCGCCCACCACGATCTTCAAATGTGTACATCTCTTTGCTTACTACATCGGTTGATTCACCTACTCCTCGAGTGAAAGACTTCAGTGTCTTCAAAAACTGGTAATTCAATTAGCGAGTAACCAGCTAACCGCGCAGTTTTAAGTAATTGATCTCGCACATATTCAAACTGATCTGAGATTGGTGGAAAATACTCACTAACTCCCTTGGGGGCTTGGAAAGTAGCCAATACCTCACCGCCCCTTCTGATCTAGAAACTCATCCTGCAGGTAAGCATTTCGAACACGTTCTATGGCGATTGTAGTTTGCCCACCATGTCCAGGCAGGACATTTAGGCCATCAGGTAGTGTCAAAATTCGCTCACGTAAGGTTTTTCGCATGTCAGCAGCGGATCCAGTCGGTAAATCAGTGCGACCTATGCCGCCGGCAAAAAGAACATCACCGGAGATCAATTGTTGGTTATCAATAGTAAAAATGACAGATCCTTTGGTGTGGCCAGGAGCAAAAATAGAGGTGATTGAAAGTCCAGCAATTTCAAAACTGGCAAAATCTTCTAACTCAACAACATCAGCGGGTTCTTTAAAATTCTTGGTGCCAAAAGCTGATAAAAACTGTTCACTGACGCCACCACTATCTAGCGCTCCCATTGGATTAGAAAGTAAAAAACGATCTGCTCCAGTGATATAGGTTCGCATTGGAATTTCAACTGTTAGCGGTAGGACTGAAAAAATATGATCTAGATGCCCATGCGTAATTAGAACCGCAACCGGCTTTAGATTATATTCACTGATTTTTTCAACTATATTCTTTACTAAATTGGGCCTTGCCATCCCTGGATCAACGATGATGCATTCAGATGAAGATTGCGTTGCCAATACCCAGCAATTAGTTTCAAAATAGGGTGCCACCACCCGGTCTATCAGCATTGATCACCCCCAAAAATCACCAATTTTCCACGCCCAATATTCCCAATTTAAGGTTCTTAGGCTATCTTTTAGGCAGCACCAAACCCAGTAATTAAAGGCGCGAAAGCGAAATTAATTACCACGCCCCCACATAACGAAATCTGTTGATCAGAAATCGTGCAACGAAAGGTAATAAAATGGAAAGTACTACAGCACCAAACCTTTCAATCTCTGGGGCAGCGTCAGTTTTAATTGGTGATCCAGCAAAATTTGGCCGAGTCGGCGAAGACGGCACAGTCTATGTAATTACCCCAACTGGTGATCGCGCCGTTGGTTCATACCCAGGCAAGAGTCCGGAAGAAGCGCTCGCCTATTTTGTAAAAAAATTTGAAATGGCAGCCTCTGAAGTTGCTTTGCTTGCAGCGCGAATTCGTTCAGGTGCAATGGTGCCAAGTGATGCTCTTGAAGCGGTTAATAAATTACGCAGTCAAATATCTGAGCTCAATGGCGTCGGTGATCTTGAAACTCTTGCGCAATCACTTGAAAAAATCCCTGCGCTAATCACCGAACATGAGGGTGCATATAAGGCGCGCAAAGAAGCAAAAAATGCCGAGCGTGAATCCCGCAAGTCAGAGTCTGCGGCAGTCAAGGAGAAAATTGTTGCCGAAGCAGAAAGTTTGGTCGATTCTGTTGCTTGGAAAGTTACCACTGCTCGATTAAAAGTTTTACTAGAAGAGTGGAAGAAAGCACCGCGCCTAGATAAAAAAATCGATACAGATCTATGGAAGAGATTTTCATCCTCCCGTAATAAATTTGATAAACGTCGGCGTACACACTTCTCAAAATTAGATGGTGAGCAAAAGAAGGTTGCTGCCACGAAGGAAATGATCGTGAAAGAAGCAGAGGATTTAGCTAAATCAAAAGATTGGCTTAATACTGCACAGAAGTACAAAACATTGATGGATCAATGGAAAGCTGCTGGCCGAGGTAAGAAATCAGCCGATACTGTGTTGTGGACTCGATTTAAAACTGCCCAGGATCTTTTTTTTACGGCAAAAAATGCAGATATGAAAAAGCGTAAGGGATCGATGGCTGAGAACCTGGTCAAACGAGAAGAGATGATTGTTGAGTTTGAAGCATTACTACCTCTATCAGATTTTAAAACAGCTAAAAAGAAGTTTTATGATTTGATGGGTAAGTGGCAAAAAATTGGTATGACTGATCGCAAAAAACGTGCCTCCTTTGATACTCGGATAAAGAAAGTTGAAGATGAAATTATGGAGGCAGAGCGTAATTTCCAACGTAAGAGTGATCCAAGTGCAAAAGCGCAGGCTAATAAAGTTGTTGAGAGTTTGGCTCAAGCGGTTGATAATTACGAGAAACAAGCAGCAAAAGCAGAGGCAGCTGGCCAAACAGCAAAGGCAATGATTGCTCGAGAAGCAGCAGCGGCCAGACGTGATTGGTTAGAGCAGGCTCAAAAAGGTTTAACTGAGTTTGCTAATTAATTATTAAAGACTCGATTAACATCATATACGCCTTCAATAGCTCGTACTGAGGTTAGAACAGCATCTAAATGCGATGCATCAGCCATTTCAAATGAGAATTTGCAGATTGCAGTTTGGTCTTTATGAGTAACCACAGAAGCACTTAAAATATTCACATGTTGATCTGAAAGCGCCTTAGTCACATCAGATAGCAATCGGGCACGATCTAAAGCTTCAACTGCAATATTCACCAAGAAACTACCTGCGGTTGCAAGGTTCCATTTAACCTTCACGATTCGATCACCCTGATGCACCATAAGATCAGTGATGTTTACACAATCCATTCGGTGTACTGATACACCACTTCCCCTGGTAATAAAACCGGTGATTTCATCACCTGGAACTGGCGCACAGCATCTTGCTAGTTTTACCAATACATCTCCAGCACCTTCAACTTCAATCCCTGTGACGCTCTTACGTTTACGTTTGATTGGTGCAATCAGTGGCGTTAGATCATTTTCTGGATGAGCATCGGTCGTGCCAATTAAAACCATAAGTTTTTCTATTACTGAATGAGCTGAGGTGTGGCCATTTCCTACTGCCTCGTACAAACTTTCAATATCCTCAAAGCGAAGATTGTGCGCTAATTCAAGCAAGGCATGTCCACCCAAAATCTTTTGAATCGGTAACCCTGC
>JGI12547J11936_1000216_pt1 | contig 14035 bp, 12 predicted proteins | sample LakEriepJuly2011_2_FD_11936 | JGI IMG/M metagenome (IMG submission 11936)
TAGCTTTTGGATCTAAAGTAGGATGCAAAAGCGTATCTAAAATTTTTGGGTCAATTCTGAGTAAAGCCTCATCTTTAGTAATCAATTTTTCACTAACCATATCAACTGCAATTTTAATTGAGGCTTTTGCAGTTCTTTTTCCAGATCTTGTTTGTAACATCCAAAGTTTTTTATTCTCAATGGTAAATTCAATATCTTGCATATCACGATAATGATTTTCTAATTTTTTATAGATTTTTGTAAGTTCATTGAACGCCTCTGGCATTGTCTCTTCTAATGAAAGATCTTCTGAGGACGACTCTAATCTTGCTTTTTTCGTAATATTTCTTGGAGTTCGAATACCTGCAACAACGTCTTCTCCTTGAGCATTAATTAAATACTCCCCGTAAAAACTATTTTCTCCTGTAGAGGGATTTCTAGTAAACGCAACTCCTGTTGCACAATCATTTCCCATATTGCCAAACACCATTGATTGAATATTGACTGCTGTCCCCCACTCTTCAGGAATATTATTTAATTTTCTATAAGTTTTTGCTCTTTGATTTTGCCAAGATTTAAATACAGCGCTAATTGCTCCCCATAATTGTTCATGAGAATCTTGTGGAAAATCTTTTTTTGTATTTTTTTTTATGATGTCTTTATAATTGCTAATTATTATTTTCCAATCTTCAGCTTTAAGGTCTGTATCGGATAACACACCTTTCGTAAGTTTATAATTATCAAGCAAGTCTTCAAAGTTATAGTGATCTACTTCAAGAACGACATTGCTATACATTTGAATAAAGCGTCTATAGCTATCGTAAGCGAAGGTCTCATTATTAGTTTTTTTAATTAATCCTAAAACAGTTTTATCGTTTAGTCCTAAATTTAAAACAGTATCCATCATCCCAGGCATGGATACTCTTGCGCCTGACCTAACTGATACTAATAAAGGATTATTAACATCGCCAAAATTTTTTCCTAAAATTTTTTCAATATTTCGTATGGCGTCTTCTATTTGAATCTTAAGGTCGTCTGGATATTTTTGGTTATTTTTATAAAACTCTGTGCAAACTTCTGTTGTAATTGTAAACCCCGGAGGAACAGGAAGACCTAATTTTCCCATCTCAGCAAGATTTGCGCCTTTACCTCCTAAAAGAGGTTTTTGCGAAAGGGTTCCTTCGCAGTTTGAACTATTAAACTGATAAACCCACTTTGGCATTTCTAAACCTCAAATTTTGAAAAGTCAGCAAAACTATCAAAAGTCTTGCACAATAGAAATAGTAACTCTAGTCTGTTTTTTTTAATCTGCTCATTTTCGTCATTTACTTTTACGTTATCAAAAAACTTATCAACAAAACTTTTTGTTCCAGCTAATAAACCCATAGTTTGTTCTACAGTCCTTAATCGTGCAGGAGTTGTATAATGTTCTCTAATTTCGTTTATTTTTTCTAATAAAAAATTCTCTTCATTATGTTTGAATAAAACAGCGTCAGGGTCTCCAAATAGCTCCTGTTTAAGATCTTTTTTTGATTGTTCTAAAATATTTGCACATCTTTTATAAACTGCAATAACATTTTCACCTTCATCAGTTTTTAGTACTTTGTTTAAATTTTTGATCTTTGTGAACAAAGAGAAATAATCGTCGGCTCTACTATTGATTAAAACAGACTCAATAACATCGGGTCTAATTTTATGATCTTTAAGTAAGTTTTTAAATCTATCTGAAATAAAAGATAAAATTTCTTCAGTAAACTTAAGATTCTGCATATTCACTCGTTGAGTAAGATATGAGTTTTTTGAATTATTAATTAATTCTTTTAATGAAATAGAAATTCTATTTTCTATTAATATTCTTAGAATACCAAGGGCTGATCTTCTTAATGCATAGGGATCTTTTGAGCTTGTTGGTTTCTCATTAATACCGAAGAAGCCAACTAAATTATCAATCTTATCAGCTAGCGCAACTGCAATTGAAATTTTTTCTTTTGGGACCCTATCTTCTGGTCCAACTGGTAAATAATGATCAGAGATTGCGTTGGCAATTTCTAAACTAAAACCTTGTTCAACTGCAAAATATTTTCCAAGAACTCCCTGTAGCTCTGGATATTCTCCTACTAAATCTGAAACTAAATCTGCCTTACAAATAGAGGCTGCTATTTCTGCATCATCTTTTCTACAATTAACAATATCTGCAATAAATGATGCCAAAACTCTTATTCTTTGAGTTTTATCATGAAGCGAACCTAGNCCTTGNTAAAATATNATTCCTTTAAGTTTNCTTACTTGCTTTACTAAATTTTGACTTTTATTTTTTTCCCAGAAAAATTTTGCATCAGCTAAGCGTGCTGCAAGAACTCTTTCATTTCCCTTTATAATTTTATTTTTAATGTCTTCTTTATTTGCCACAACAATAAAATTATTAATTAGTTTATGGTTATTTATAGAACGCATTGGAAAATATCTTTGATGATGCTGCATTGTTAAAATAAGTAGCTCTTCTGGTAATTTTAAAAAATCTTTTAAAAATGAACCCTTTAAAACTATTGGATCTTCAACAAGATTAACGACTTGTTTAAGTAATTTACTATTAATTTCTAGTTCACAATCATTTTTTTTTAGAAATGAAAGAATATTTTTAGTAATTAATTTTTCTCTTTCTGCGTTATCAAAAGTAATTCTTTTTTCATGTAATATTTTTTTAAAATGAGAATAGTCTTTAATTATAACGGCTTTATCTTCTAATGGCCCGTCAACATATGTAATGTTTGTAGCTGTTAGGTGAAAAAAATTAAATGGAATAATTTTTTTATCAAATAAACACAAAATTGACTTTAAAGGTCTGCCCCAAGAAAGATCAAAATTACTCCACCGCATTTTTTTTCTCCACTGCAGACCATTTAAAAAATTAGGGATATTTTTTTTAATTTCTTCAATAACAGGTATTTCTTTTTTTTGTATTTTCGCAAAAATAAACATACCTTTGTCTATTTCTTCTTCGTAAATATCTTTTGGATCTAAATTATTTGACTTAATAAATCCTTGTATAGCTTGTTCTGGAGCTCCAACTTTTGGACCTCTTAAAACTTTCGCTTCAGTTTTAATATTTATTGGTAAATTACTATAATAAAATATTAATCTTTTTGGAGTTGAATATGTTTCACTTACAATTTTTTTAAAATTATGTTTTTCAAAAAATGATATAAAATTTGCTGCAATATTGTTCTTTGCATCTTCTTGTAATATGGGTGGTATTTCCTCAGAATATAGTTCTAATAATAAATCAGACATTAATCAGAGTTCTTCAACCAAACTTCTGCTGTATTCTTAACTAGAGTTCTAATTTTATTAATAAATCCAGCTCTTTCTGTCACCGATATAACTCCTCTTGCGTCTAAAGTATTAAATATATGACTAGCTTTTAAACATTGATCATAAGCAGGAAGAGCTAAATTTTTAGATAATAAATACTGACACTCACCTTCTGCCATGACAAATGATTTTAAAAGATTATCTGCGTTTGCAAATTCAAAATTATAAGCTGAAAATTCTTTTTCATTACGTTTATAAACATCTCCATATTTAATGCCTTCATTGTTCCATCTAATATCAAAAATACTCTCTACTCCTTGAATGAACATTGCAATTCTCTCAAGACCATAAGTAATTTCTGCTGATACTGGTTTACATTCAAACCCTGCCATCTGTTGAAAATAAGTAAATTGAGTAATCTCCATTCCATCACACCACACTTCCCATCCAAGTCCTGAGGCTCCTAATGTTGGACTCTCCCAATCATCTTCTACAAAACGAATATCATGCTCTTTATAATTTATTCCAAGAGCACTTAAACTTTTAAGGTAAAGACTTTGAACATTTTCTGGAGATGGTTTTATTAAAACTTGAAATTGATAATAATGCTGAAGTCTATTTGGATTATCTCCGTAACGACCATCTGTTGGTCTTCTGGATGGCTGAACATAGGCTGCTTTCCAAGGCTTTGGTCCCAAAGATCTTAATGTTGTTGCGGGATGAAAAGTGCCAGCCCCTACTTCTATATCGTAAGGTTGCATCACTACACAACCATAATCAGACCAGAATTTTTGTAATTTAAATATAACCTCCTGAAAAGATAAATCTTGTAGCTTTAATTTATTTTTAACTACAACCTTTTTTTTAGTTAGGACTTTTTTAATATTTATTTTTTTTTTAGCTACCATTTTTATAAGCCATATTTGTTCCAGATCGATCTTACTTCCAGTTCATTTATAACTTCAGAATATGATCCTGATAATTGTGAGGAAAGTTTTCGTTTTAACCAACTTTGTGCTGCTTCAAATTTTTTAACTTTAAGATCTTTACCAAATTTTTCTTTTAGAATTAATTGTAAAGTTCCAACCCCATCAATTAAGCCAAGTTGCAAAGATTTTTTTCCAGACCAAAACTCACCCGAAAATAACAGGGAATGATTTTCAGATTTAATTTTATCTTTTCTACTATTTTTAACCAAATTAATAAATTCTTCGTGCAAATCTTTTTGTAATGATTTCAACTTTTCTATATCTTCTTTTTTTTCTTCTAAAAATGGATCTAAAATACTTTTGCTCTCGCCTGCAGTATGCACTCTTCTTTGCACGCCAATTTTTTTTATTAACTCTTGAAATCCAAATCCTGAATAAATTACCCCGATTGATCCTACAATTGAATTTGCGTTTGCATAAATTTCATCTCCAGCACACATCAACATATATCCGCCTGAAGCGGCTACATCCTCGGCATAGGTAATTACTCTTACTTTTTTAGCATCCGCTTCTGACCGAATAAGATCATATAGAAGATTAGACTGAACTGGTGATCCTCCAGGAGAATTAATAGAGATTACTACTGCTTTAATATTCTTTAAAGCAAAGGCTTTTTTAATAGTATCGCTTTGGCTAGCATAACTCATGCCCTGGCTAAATCTGCCTACATTTCCTATAACTCCGTTTAATCTTATTAGAGAAACTATTGGTTTTGATTTAAAAAATGAAAACATAATTAGTATCTTTTAAACGTTTATTATTAGTATTCCAGAGTAAAAATTTAATAATACTTTACGTTTATTAATGCTACAAAGGCCCCGTGAAAAATAATATCGTACAACTAGAAAAGTTTCAAAAAAAAACTCCTTACGATTCTCTTAGAGAAATATTTAATGAGAACTTAAACAAAGTAGAAGAATTTACCAAATTAAAATTATCAAGTGAGGTAGATCTAATTGGAAAGATGGCTGGATATCAGCTAGGTTCTGGTGGAAAAAGACTAAGATCTTTATTAACTTTAGCAAGTGCAAATATTAACGAATATAAAGGCGAGCATAATATTCATTTAGCTGCCTGTGTTGAACTCATTCATAGCGCAACTTTACTTCATGATGATGTTATTGATAACAGCTTACTAAGACGGGGCAAAAAAACTTCAAATGTCATTTGGGGAAACCAAACTTCTATACTAGTTGGTGATTATTTCTTAAGCAGATGTTTTGAAATTATGGTTGATGTTGGTTCTTTAGAAATCCTTAAACTATTATCTAATATATCTGCAGAAATTGCTCAAGGTGAAGTGTTACAACTGCAGCACAAAAAAGAAGTAGATATTACTGAGCAAGTTTATTTAAATATCGTAACACAAAAGACAGCTTCTTTATTTGGTGCGGCAATGAAAGTTGGTGGTTGTCTTGCAAGTAAATCAGAAAACGAAAAAAAAGCCTTACAATCTTATGGTGTTAATCTTGGTATCATATTTCAAATTAGTGATGATATTCTAGATTATAATTCTACTAAAAAATTTGGTAAAGATGTCGGTAATGATTTTTATGAGGGTAAAATTACTTTACCAATTATTATTTTATTTCAAAAATCAAATGAGAAAGAAAGAGAAGAAATTAAAAAATATTTTATTAAAGAAACGAGAAATGAAAAAGAATTAAGTAAGATTTTATCATTAATAAAAAAATATGAAATAATTACTGTATGTAAAAAAAGAGCTGAATATTTCGCAAATGTATCTTCAGACTCTTTAAATATATTTAAAAATTCTGATATTAAAAAACATCTCCAAGAATTAACTTTTTACTTAATTAATAGGACGAATTAAGAATATAAATTGTGCTATTTAGATATAGCGCATACGTTGACCATGCAAAATAAGGAAGCATTAATACAACGGAGGACTTGCTATACTTTGAATACAAAACCATCAAATATAGAATAAAAAAAATAATTAACGAAATTATAAAACTCGCAAGAAAAATTTGCTTGTAGTAAAAAAATACATAACTCCAGCTTGCATTAATAAATAAATGAATAAAATAAATTACTAATATTTTATTTGAATGTTTGCTTTTGTTATAAGCAAGCCAAACTGCAACTGACATCATTGCATAAAGTAAAGTCCACACAGGTCCGAAAATCCAATTTGGAGGGTTAAATGCTGGTTTTGCTAAATTATAATACCAAGGATCCATAGCAGCTTTCGTTACGAAGCCAGATGGAAAAGTTATTAAAAAAGTAGCTAAAATAATAAAAAATAAACTTAAATAATGTCTTGGTCTTGGTTTTAATTTTGCAATCATTACTATTAACTTGTTAATTTAACATAAAATAAAGCGAGTCCCGCTAATATATGTCCATAATAAGTTAAATTNACAAAAACTCTTAAAATAAATTTATGATCGTCTTTTATTTTGAGAAAATCACAAAGCACATTGCCAGGATTATAAAATAATTCCAGATTCAATTAAGCCGCCTCCTTTCAGGGTTATATAATTTTAAGGTTTTTATACTTTAGAGTTTCCTAAGCTATTTTACTTTACGTGTCTACGTAGGGTCAATTTCCAACGAATCTAATAATCGTTTATACAATGTTAAAAGTCAATTTGAATCAGGCTAGTAAGTTTAATGATGTGGAAAATAAAAGTTTTACTAATGTTTTAATTATACTTATTAGTAATATATCTAGTTAGTAGTATATCTAACTAAATTAATTTTGTGAAAATATGAAATTAGGCTTTATTGGTGTTGGAAAAATTGCAACTTCCGTCATTGAGGGAGTTTTTAAAGCAAAAATTAATATTAGAGAAATTATTTTATCTCCCAAAAATAATAAGAACTGCAAATACTTAAAAAAAAAGTTTAAAAAAATTTTAATTGCAAAGTCTAATCAAGATGTACTTAATAAATCAAATTGGGTTATACTCTCTGTTACTCCAAAAGTTGGAAGGCAGATATTAAAAAATTTAAAGTTTAAAAAAAATCATATAGTCTTAAATTTTATATCTACTATTCATAATCCAGAACTAAAAAAAATAATATTTCCTGCTAAAAAAGTATTTAAGGTAGCTCCTCTTCCGATGATTAAATATAATCTTGGGCCAATAATTATTTACCCAAAAAATAAAAATGTTGAAAAATTTTTCAGCAAACTTGGTGAAGTATTTTCTACAAATGATGAAAAAGAAAATAAAAAATTATGGGTCATGACCTCATTTATGGCAACTTATTTTGAAATTTTCAATACAGCCTCGAAATGGTTACGCAACAAAAATATTAATACGATGATATCTAAAAAATATTTAAGTCATTTATTTAAAGGTTTAAATCACGAACTTTTAGTAAATTTAAAACTAAGCAATGATAAGTTAATTAAAGATTTCCAAACGAAGGATGGAATTAATGAAGAGCTATTATTAAGTGTTAAAAGATTAAGTGTATTTAAAAATTTAAACAAAAGTTTCGAAAAAATATACAACCGAATAAAAAAAAATTAAGGATATAAAATTTCTTTTTTCCACTTGGATCCTAATTTTTTGTATTTTAATCTTTCATGTATTCGATTATCTCCATCTAACCAAAATTCAATTTCATTTGCTTTGAGAGCCCATCCAGACCAATAAGGTGGTCGAGGGACTTTTTTTGAATTAGGAAACTTCTTTTTAAAATGTTGAATTCTTTTTAATAAATCTAGTCGCGAAATCATAGGTGTTGACTGAATTGAGGCCCAAGCTCCAATTCTACTTCCGTAAGGCCTTGAGTTAAAATACTGATTAGCAACTTTGCTTGGTACTTTGCTGATAGACCCGTCAATTCTTACTTGTCTTCTTAAGCTCTTCCAATGGAAGCACATGGAGGCTTTTGGGTTTCTCTTTAACTCACTACTTTTACGGCTATTTAGATTTGTATAAAAAATAAACTCTTTACTTGTCAGGCCTTTTAAAAGAACCATTCGAACTGANGGTTGTTTTTTTGAATTAACCGTTGCTAACGCTAATGCATTTGGATCATTAATTTCTGTTTTTTCAGCCTTTGACATCCATACTTTAAAAAGCTCAAAAGGATTTTTTTTGTCCATAAAACAGTCATTGAGACCTAGTTTATTTAATTTTTTTTTTCGATTCATAAATAAGTAAAAATACCTTATAAAATATATTTAATGTCATTTAACACTTTTGGAAAGCTATTTAGATTTACGACATGGGGTGAATCCCATGGCCCAGCTATTGGCTGTGTGGTTGATGGCTGTCCTCCTAACATAACTCTATCTGAAAAAGATATTCAAGTTGAATTAAATAAGAGACGTCCTGGTCAGTCTAAATTTGTAACACAAAGAAAAGAGAAAGATCAGGTTCAAATATTATCAGGTTTATTTCAAGGAAAAACTACCGGAACCCCTATTTCAATGATCATATTTAATGAGGATACAAAATCCAGAGATTATGAAACCATTAAGGATAAATTTAGACCAGGGCATGCTGATTTTACTTACTTTATGAAGTATGGAAATAGAGATTTTAGAGGAGGTGGAAGACAATCCGCTAGAGAAACGGCTTCGCGAGTTGCAGCAGGTGCAATTGCTAAAACTGTATTAAAAAAATTACTCGGTAAGAAATTCTCAATTGTTGGAGGCGTTATACAAATTGGTCCATTAATGATTGATAAGAATTTATGGAAAGATAGTGAGATTAGAAAAAATCCATTTTTTTGCCCTGATAAAGAAACTGTTCCTGTGTGGGAACAATACTTATTGGATATTAGAAAAGCTGGAAGCTCTTGTGGTGCGGTAATTGAACTTAGAGCTAGAGGAGTCCCGGTTGGACTAGGTGCTCCGATTTATTCTAAACTTGATCAAGATATTGCNGCAGGGTTAATGAGTATTAATGCCGTTAAGGGTGTAAACATCGGAGCTGGAATGAATGCAGCAAGTTTAACAGGAGAAACAAATTCTGATGAAATAAGATCTAAAAGTGGCAAGACAAAATTTTTATCAAATAATGCTGGTGGTATTTTAGGTGGAATTTCAACTGGACAAGAAATCACAGCATCCTTTGCCGTCAAACCTACATCCTCAATATTAAATACGCGGGACACTATTGATACAAAAGGTAGGAATACAAAAATTTCAGTTCGAGGTAGACATGATCCTTGCGTCGGTATTCGCGCAGTCCCAATTGGAGAGGCTATGCTTGCATGTATATTACTTGATCATTTAATGCTGCACAAAGCTCAGTGTGGAAACTAAACTGTGATACCGTTAAAAGACGATAACATAACTAACTCAACACCAATTTTAAGTTATGCAATTATTGCAATTTGTGTTGCAGTTTTTTTGTTACAAATTAGTTCTCCTGGTTATACTACTGGAAACTTATTTTACTCCTATGGAGTTGTACCAGCTTCGCTTCTTGGAATAGAAGCGTTGCCAAGTGATCTAGAAAAAATTGATCCCTACCTTACAATAATCACTTCCATGTTCATGCATGGTGGTTGGATGCACTTAATTGGAAATATGCTTTATATGTGGATTTTTGCTGACAACATTGAAGATGATTTAGGAAAAACAAAATTTATTATTTTTTATTTAGCAGCTGGTGCTGCGGCAGCACTTACGCAGGTTTATCTCAATGTAAATTCTACTGTTCCGATGGTTGGTGCTAGCGGAGCCATTAGCGGAGTCTTAGGAGCATATTTGATACGCTACCCTAGAAATAAGGTTTTAGTACTAATCCCTTTAGGTATTTTCACTCAATTATTAAAAATTCCAGCACTATTTGTTCTGGGTTTTTGGTTTATTTTACAATTTGTAAGCTCTGCAGGTAGCTCAAGTGAAGGCGGGGGAGTTGCTTATGGCGCTCATATAGGAGGATTTGTATTTGGTGCTGCAGTAATGTTTTTCTTTGGAAATTTTTTAATTCCAAAGAAAGCGTTTTTTAAAGCTCTAAATGAAAAAGATGGTAAGAAAAAGAATCCTTGGATTGAAGAGTAAGTTATCCCCAGTTATTTACTTAAAAAATTTCAGATGTTCTCGTTTTGATTCCCTTTTGATTCTATTTTGAATCACTTTTTCAACTTTTAAGAGCTTATATAAATACTTTTACTAGATAGTCATTCCACCATCTAATGAATAAACCACTCCAGTGGAAAAGGCCGATTCATCACTTGCAAGATAAGCTGCTAAAGCCGCCACCTCCTGAGGCTTTCCTAATCTTCCCATAGGTTGTCTTTCAATAAAATCTTTCTTTGCTTTTTTGGGGTTTTTAGATGCGTTTACTCTTTCTTCCCATGAGGGGGTATGAACAGTTCCTGGTGCAATTGCATTACATCTTATATTATATTTCAAGAAATCTACAGCAATTGACTTTGTAAGACCAATAACAGCAGCTTTTGTTGAGCCATAAGCAAATCTTTCTTTTACTCCCTTTATACTGGATACAACAGAAGCCATATTAATTATCACACCAGATTTTTGTTTAATCATTTTCGGAATAATATTTTTAATCATCAAATACATTGATCTAACATTTACGTTAAAAGAATAATCCCAATCTTTTTCTTCACACTCAAGTATTGTTCCATTATGAACAAAGCCAACGCAGTTAAAAAGAATATCTATTTTTGAAATTGTATGAGAAAATTTTTTAACATCTTTAGAGCTTGTTGAGTCTAAAGTATAAATTTTAATTTCTGGATACTCTTTTGCTAGTTCCTCTAATTTATTACTTCTGTTTATATCAGTTGCGATAACATTGGCACCCTCATTAAAAAAACGTATAGCTGTTTCTTTGCCAATACCTTGCCCTGCAGCTGTAATTATTACACTTTTATTTTCTAATCTTTTCATCTAAGTTATATTTATATAAAAAACGTTTATAAAATTTAATGTTAAATATTACAGATCCTGCAGAGGCAAGAAAAATTATTAGAGCTGATCAATATGATAAACAAACAGCTGGCATTGCAGGAAAATATGTCCAAGGAAATCTTTGTATTCTACCAAGTAAATATGCGATCGATTTTGCAGCTTTTTGTCAAAAAAATCCAAAGCCATGTCCTCTTATTGGATTTGGTACAAAAGGAGATCCTTACTTAAAAGATTTAGGAGACATAGATATTAGAACGGACGTGCCGCGATATAGAGTTTGGCAAAATGGTTTAATTACAGATGAACCTACTAATATTAAAAAATATTGGAATGATGATTTGGTTGCTTTTGTCTTGGGTTGCTCGATGTCATTCGAGTTACCTATGATGGAAGCTGGAATAGAGATGCAGCATATAAAAAATAATACCACTGTTCCGATGTATAAAACTAATATTGATTGCGAACCGGCAGGTCCCTTCAAAGGAAAATTAGTTGTTTCAATGAGACCCCTAAATGCATTAGATACGATTAAAGCAATTCAGATTTCGTCTAGATTTCCCGCAGTACATGGAGCACCTGTTCATCTAGGCGATCCAAATCAAATTGGAATTAAAGATATTATGAGACCTGAATACGGTGATTCACCCAGAGCACTTAAGAATAACGAAATTCCGGTATTTTGGGCCTGCGGAGTCACACCTCAATCAATTGTTGAAAACTGCAAACCTGAATTTTGTATCACTCACAAACCAGGAGCAATGTTAATTACTGATAAATTAAATAGTAATCTTGCGGCAATAAACTAAGATCCTAAAAAAACTCTTTTTAGTTCTTTACTATTAATTAAATCATTTGAGACTCCATCAATAATAAGCCTTCCGCTTTCAAGAACATAACCTCTTTGAGCCATACTCAAAGCTAATCTTACATTTTGCTCTACAAATAAAATTGAAATTCCACGCGCTGCAATTTTTTTGAAGATTAACTTTAAATCTTCAATAACTAACGGCGCAAGTCCAAGAAAAGGTTCATCAACCATAAGTAATTTTGGCATTCCCATCAATCCTCTGCCAATTGCCAACATTTGCTGTTCACCTCCAGACATTGTATTTGCAATTTGATTTGAACGATCTTTTAATTTCGGAAAAAAATTATAAATATCTTGTAATGATTTTTCTCTCTCTGCTTTTGCTTTTTCATGATAAGCGCCAAGTAATAAATTTTGCAGAACTGTCAAATACGGAAAAACTCTTCGTCTTTCTAAGACATGTGAAATTCCAACACCGACTCTTTGATAAGTTTCGTATTTATTAATTGGAATTTTATTAAAATTAATTTCTCCATTTTTTATTTTTATCAAACCACTAATACTATTGAGGATTGTACTTTTTCCTGATCCATTAGGACCAAGCAAAGCTACCATTTCACCCTCTTTTACATTTAAAGAAAAATTCCAAATGACTTGGTAATCATCATACGCAACATCAATATTTTTTATACTAAGCAGCATCAACAGTTCCTAGGTAAGCGTCTATTACTTGTGAATTTTGACTAATATTTTTTGGTGTATCAAATGCAATTCTTTTTCCTTGATTGAGAGCAAGAATTCTATCTGAAATATCCATGATAATTTTCATGTTATGCTCAATCGTTACTACAGTTATTCCATTTTTTTTTAATTTTAGAACTAATTCAACAAGACCAGGAATAGTTCTTTGATCAACTCCTCCGGTAACCTCATCCATAAGTAATAATTTAGGATCTGTTGCCAAAGCTCTTGCAAGTTCTAAACGTTTACGTTGTCCGGTTGAAAGTTCTTTTGCGTAATGGTGTCTTTTTTCTATTAAGTCAACAAAATCAATAATTTCTAAAGCTTTGTCGCGAGCAACTTTTAAATTTTTTTCTTTTACTAACGCTCCAACAATTACATTTTCTAATAAAGTTTGATCAGCAAAAGGTTTGAGTTTTTGAAAAGTTCGACCGACACCTAATCTGCAAATTAAGTCTGGCCTGATGTTGGTTATATTTTTGTCTCCTAGTAAGACTTTTCCTTTATCTGATTTAGTAAAACCAGTAATAAGATCAAATAAAGTAGATTTGCCCGCACCATTTGGGCCAATAACTCCTAGGATTTCTCCTTCGTTAACATCAAAAGTAATATCGCTATTTGCATGAATTCCACCAAATGATCTGCTTAGATTTTCAACTTTTAGTAAATTACTCATTTCACTTTTTCTCTTTCTCTAAAAGATCTTGGAATTAATGAAACAATTCCTGAAGGTCTAAATATGCAAATTAAAATAATTAAAATTCCATAAATAATTAAATCTATAGATCGTCCAGTACCACCAAAATAAATTCTAGAAAATTCAGAAATAGGAATTAAAATTGATGAACCAATAATAGGTCCCCAAATATTTCCAACTCCACCCATTACTGAAATTAATAAAACTAAAATAGATATATCTACACTAAAAGTATTATTAGGATCTATGATTAGAACATATTGAGCATATATACTTCCCATTGGGGCCATGATCATTGCAGAAATTATAAAAGCAATGACTTTATACTTTGATACATGAATACCTAAGCTTGCTGCAGCTTCCGATTGATCTCTAATAGCTTTAAGTCGATAACCAAGTTTTGATCGATTTAATAACCAAACTAAAAAGAAGGTTATTATAAAAAAAACTAAAGTGATGTAATAGTATGCAACTTTATTTTTGTGAAATTGCATTGAAAGCCAAGGACTATCTCGGTTTATAGGTACATACAAACCTGCAGACGCGCCAACTTCAGACCACCTTTGAAAAATAACTTGAAAACTTATTCCAATTAACAACGTTGCAATGGCAAAATAATGTCCCTTTAATCTTAA
>JGI12547J11936_1000219_pt1 | contig 13968 bp, 15 predicted proteins | sample LakEriepJuly2011_2_FD_11936 | JGI IMG/M metagenome (IMG submission 11936)
ACACCTTCCCAATTGCAGGCTGCAGCGTTAAGTATGGAAAGTATCACCATGATTATCCAGCCACAGATATTGACGCTAAAAAAGGTTGCGCATTTGTTGCATCTATCGCTGGCGTTATTGATGAGGTAAACACTGTTGATAAGTGGAGTGGTAAAACAAATAAGGGCGCAGACCGTGGTGGGTTATCAATTTCAATAATTGGCGATGATGGAAATAGATACTACGGATCTCATCTTTCTAAGATTGAAGTCAATATTGTGCCAGGATATAAAGTTGCAACTGGTGAAAAACTTGGTGAGATTGGATCTAGCGGAAGTGCTAAAGGCACAAAGCCTCATCTTCACTTTGGAATCTCATATCCAACTGATAAAGGTGTTTGGTGGATAAGGAGAGGTGTTGGATTAGAAAAAGGTAAAACATCACCGTGGAAGTATTTACAAGCATGGCAGGTGGGTAAGGATTTAAAACCTAAGGTTGTAATACCTGCAGTTATTCCAGCTGAGCCAAAGTAAATCGGTGAAAAAAATAAGGCCTGCTATTTCTAGCAGACCTTAAATCTTTTTCGAGACTNGCTCGAAAGGTTAATGGTTATTTAAGCAGGATTTACAGCGTCAGCCTGAGGACCTTTTGGACCTTGGACTACTTCGAATGTAACTGCTTGACCCTCTTCTAGAGATTTGTAACCGTTTCCTTGGATTGCTGAGTAGTGAACAAAAACATCTTGTCCGCCACCATCAACTGCAATGAAACCAAAACCCTTTTCAGAGTTGAACCACTTAACTGTACCTGTTGCCATTTAGCTTTTTTCCTTTGATTATGTTGGACTCTTGCAATATAACAAGCGCCGGTCTTTATTCTTACAGCGAATCCCAATCAACAATCAGTGGAACGGGTACTGCCAAGCGTCGGACTGTTGCCAAGTTTACCCTGCTATTGGCTAATTGCGAAAAGAGATGTATAAATCTCTTACTGCTTTAAGCGCATAGGTGGGCTGGGGAAGGTCACACCGGGTGATCTAAAGGCAGGTACTAGTGAGTAAATCTCCAATTTATGCTGGGCGAATACATATCTATTCGACCCCAGGCGCACTCATGCAACATATTGAGTGGGCGATCAATCAAGCACTTGGTCAGGTAGTTTCATTCACCTGGGTCAATCAACCATTAAACCCTGGCTCTAAAGCGATGGAGTTTGAATATAAACACCATTTACCAATTGCCGCAAAAGTAGCTATCGCTTTAAAAGCTTGGCACTACATCAGGTTTGAGGTGCGGGAGGTAAATGAAAATACGCAGGATGCAATCTTTTATCGCGCCACTCCTGAGTTAGGTCTTCACCAAGTAAGCACCGCCTCAAATGGTGATGTAGTACTTAATGAACATCAGATTAATACCATCTTAAAAAACTCTTTAAGTTATGAAAAACTTCAAAGTAATCTTGAAAATGCCCTGGGGGTGAACTGGGATATTGAACTTGAGCCATATCGACTGGCGCTCGCATCGGGAATGTTAGATTCGGCAAGTAAAAGTGGATAAGATTTCGACATGAACTTTGAAGCAAGTGATCGGATTAAATTTGCCACCGGCATTTTAGCTGCAGCAATTTTATCCTCAGGTTTAACACTTGGTCTTTATAAGGTTGGCGGCGGACTTGCTGCCCGAGCAGGAAATGCAATTACCGTAACTGGAACCGCTTCAGAGAATGCAACTGCTGATAATGCAGTTTGGACCTTAAACTTAAATGAATCTCAACAAAGCTTAGCGGCATCGGTAAAAAAGATTGATGCTTCAGCTGATGCTCTTAAAAACTATCTTTTAAATGGTGGGGTCACAGCAGATCAAATTGAACTTGGACCAATTAACAGCAATCCATTAATGGAGTACATAAATGGAAATCCAACTGGGCGAATTCTTTCCTATCAGGCTTATCGCACCGTAACAGTTAGAACTAAAGATGTTAAGTTAGTTTCAAAGCTAAGTAATGAGATCGGCTCCTTACTTGCCACCGGAGTAAATGTTGGCAACTACGGACCTGCTTACTATCTTTCAACCTTAGATTCGATGCGCGCTAAATTATTAGCATCAGCAATGAAGGATGCTCAAGATCGGGCCAAGGCGATTACGGAAGCAGTGGGTGGAGAGGTCGGCGGATTGCTTTCAGTTTCAAGTGGGCCTACCCAGGTAACAACTAAGAACTCACTAGATCGCGCCGCAGGTGGATTTTATGATGTTTCAACAATTGAGAAGACGGTTAATGTCACTTTATCTGCAAGTTTTAAGACTAAGTAATTAACTAGCTTTTAAAAACTCAATTTTTGCTGGGTCTGATTCAATCTGATATAAAAATGCTAATCCACTATTTTTGCGCTCTGGATTAATCATTTCCATCACCACCTTACAAAACTCAAAGGCCATTAAAATCAATGCTGCTGGCAGCAGATCAACACTTCGCTTAAAAAACCAAGGAGTGCCATTTCGCAGCATCCACTTAATTTTTTCGGCCTTACTCCTGTGAGTTACTGATAATTTTGCTGGCAATGAGATTGCCCACCCTCGGCGACGTAGTTGCTCTGCGATATTACGAGCAAGCATGAAATGGCCAGCTGGGCCTGGGTGCATCCGGTCAATATGCCAATTACTTAGGTTATGAACGCCATCAATCTTTCTAGTTTTCACAGTGACGATATCAAACTCAGCTGCTACCTTGCGATAAACCACATTTACTGCATTAACTCTCCTGCTTAATACCCTTTGCATCAATCTAGGTAGTTTAAGTAACTGATTTGGATCATGCAGCTCAACCATAATTACCTCACTGCCCATCGCAAGTAATTGCTCACAGCAGTTGCGTAGATTTTTATATAACAAAATTGGATCAAAACCATTTCGAAGCATGTCATTGCCGCCAACAATTACTGCACAAATATCTGGATTTTGACGAAGTGCTCTAGGTAATTGAACCGCTAAAACTTCTGATGATTTTGCGCCAGGACGGGAGTAGTTGTAGTAATCACAGCCATCTTGAAAAGCCTCTGATAAGAATCCTGCCCACCCACGAAAGCTGCCAGATTTAATCTCATCACCAGTGCCAAATGCTGCGCTGTCGCCTAAGACCACAAATGTTGGGTGGGCTCGGACTATCTCCATATTTAGGCCGCCTTAAGCCTTCGTTTGGTTGTCACCATTGGCTGCTTAGCACCATGAATATCTAACATCGCATCAATGGTATTTGCCCATGAATATTGCTCAGCTTGATTCCTTGCTACCTTACGCAAATTACCCTTATTTAGTAATTTAATAATTTCATTTGCAAACGAGAGCCCATCATCAGCTGCTACGGCGCCAGCTGCCTTAATAGAATTTACATTGAGTATTTCACCGACCGCACTTGATTTTGAAGCAACAACTGGTGTGCCACTAGCTAATGATTCAAGTGCTGATAAACAAAAAGTTTCAAGTGGGCCGGGTGCGATAGCTAAATCTGCCGCTGCTAAATAATCAGCCACCTTTTGTCTACTGGCAATATAGCCAACCATGTCAACCGGCAAGCCAGTGCTTTGTTTTCTTACTTTATTCCAAAGCGGGCCACCACCAACAATAATTAATCTGGCATTTACACCACGCTTTATTAACTCAGCTAAAGCCTGCACACTTCGCTCTGGCTGTTTTTCTGGTGACATTCGGCCGCAATGAACTAGTAAAAACTCAGCGCCCTTGAGTAATTCTTTTCTTAACTTATAATTTCTATTTTCAGGGTTAAATCCAATCAAATCAACACCTAATGCGACCTTACGAAGATTATTAGTTTTAATACGAACAAACTCTGCTGCTGCAAAATCAGTTGTGGCAATTACATTATCAAAGGTGGCAGCTAACTTGGCATTGTGCCAATTGACAAACTTATTCCTAATCGAAGCTGGAATAAATGGTGCGTACTTTCTTACCAAACCATTTAAGGTTTCATGTGAGAAAACTAAGCTGGCAACCTTATGTTGTTTTGCCCACCGACCCACCTTAAGTAGAGTAAATCGATCAGAGACCTCAACTCGGTCTGGATTTAAAAACTCAAGCAGATTTAATAATTGTTTATTGCTGCGGATAATCTGATAGCCACCACTGGCTGGCAGAGTAAAGCTTGGCAAACTGATTTTTAAGCCAAATGGAGTCTGCTCCTTCATATATCTAGGGCCAGGAACAATATAAATAAACTCATGCCCATACTTAAGGTAGCCCCGGCCTAACTCATGCAAGGTAGTTTTGATGCCACCTGAGCTTGGACCATAAAAGTTTGCAATGTGCACAATTCTCATGCCACACCTATTTCAGTTAAATTTGCACTCTTCTTTTGATTTATTACATCCTGATAATGTGCTTTTAGCTCATTATTAATCCGATTCCAGGTGCGCATAGAAACACTATCGCGGGCAGCAATTCGCATTTGTTTACGATCACTTCGATCATGATGAAGATTTACGGTTTGATTTAATTGTGACGCATCAGAAATATCTATCACATAGCCAGTACGACCGTGGGTAACTAGATCTGCCGGTCCACCAGTACGAGGCACAATAGATGGAATTCCAGAGGCAAGTGCTTCTTGAACTGCTTGGCAAAAGGTTTCATTTGGCCCTGGATGAATAAATAAATCAAAGCTGGCGTAAATTTGTGCCAACTCTTCACCATTTTTAAATCCTAAAAATAGAGCGCCAGGCAGTTGTTGTTCAAGTTTGCGGCGGTGTGGGCCATCACCAACAATTACTAATTGAATATTTGGATTACTTTGCAGCACTTTAAGATCTGAAACTCGCTTCTCTTGCGCAAGCCGGCCAACAAAGCCAACAATAATTTTATTTTGATCACCGTTTTTCCAAGTATCCCGAAGGGAGGCAGATCTTTTGCTTGGATTAAATAACTCAGTGTTAACTCCTCTTCGCCATAAATAAACTTCCGGCACACCCGCTAAATGAAGCTCTAGGCATGCAGCAGTTGATGGCGCAAGGGTTCGATCAGTTTGGGAGTGAATTTTATATAAAATCTTTTGAAGTGAGCTTTGCGCAACTCCAAATCCATACTGTTTAGCAAATCCACCTAAATCGGTTTGGTAGATAGAAACGGTTGGAATATCTAGTTTCTTAGCCATTTTGTTTGCATATGAACCAAGTGCAAATGGTGAGGCTAAGTGAATTACATCTGGTGAAAAACCATCTAGTAAGTGTTGAATTCGTTTTTGTGGCAAACCCATCGGCATGCCAGTTGGTAGGAAATTTTGAGTTGGGATAACTGGAACAGCTTTGACTGGGTGGCCGGCGTATTCAGTTGGCATGTTTTCAGATGCGGGTGCAATAACGAGTGCTTGATCACCGCTAGCGCAAAGATGTTCAAGGACGCGAAGTACTGAGTTTGTTACCCCATTTATATTGGGTAAGAAGGATTCAGTGACTACGGCTACTCTCATATGAGTAGGGTGCGTAATTTAGAAAGCCTAAAGGGGCCCTTGAGGTTAAGTGTCGGTAAAGAGTAGGTTAAGCCTTATACCGCCGAGTAACATATGAACATGAAAATCGCGGTCTGCATTAAACAAGTCCCTGACTCTTGGGCTGAGAAAAAGATGGCTGGTCAGGTTTTAGATCGTGCCAATGTTGATGCAGTTTTAAATGATTTAGATGAGTATGCAGTTGAAGAAGCACTTCGTATTGTCGAGGCGAACTCACCAACTAAAGAGGCGGGTGAGGCGAGTGGTCATAGCATCACATTAATTTCTATGGGACCAGAGCGAGCTACAGAGGCGATAAGAAAAGGCTTATCCATGGGCGCTGATAATGCGATCTTGATAAGTGATGCATCTTTGGCCGGCTCTGACGCGCTCGCCACCTCATTAGTTTTATCTGAGGTAATTAAAAAAGAAAATTATGATCTAGTTATCTGTGGCACCGAAAGCACTGATGCCAGAATGAGTGTAGTTCCAGCGATGATTGCCGCTCGGCTCAGTTGGGCGCAATTAACCTTTGCCGGAAAAGTTAAGGTTGACCTTGCTGGATCGGCAGTTGAGATTGAGCGGGTGACAGAATTTGGAAATCAAGTCATGGGCGCAAAGTTTCCAGTAATACTTTCAGTAGTTGAAAAGATTAATGAGCCAAGGTATCCATCCTTTAAGGGAATTATGTCGGCAAAGAAGAAAAGTATTACCACTATGTCAATTGCAGATACTGGTGTTCCTGCTTCAAATGTAGGTGCATCTGCTGCTTGGAGTGCGGTTAAAGATGCCCTCCCAAGGCCACCACGGGGTGCTGGTGTGAAATTAACCGATGAAGGAAAAGGTGGCGAAAAGTTAGTTGAGTTTTTGGTGGAAAAGAGGCTGGCATGAGTGAAGTTTTATTCTTAGTAGATCATCTTGGTGGAAAGATAAGTAAAGCAACGGGTGAGCTTGCCACCTACGCTAAATCAATTGGTGAATCTGTGGCAGTTGTTTTTGCACAAAATGCAGATGAAATTAAATCACAGTTAAATACATTTCCAGTAGATAAGGTAATTACAGTTGCAGGTGATTGGGATAAGTATGGCGCCCCTGCGATTGCTGATGGTTTAGCGCAATTAATAACTGCCAAAAGCCCAGCAGCGGTATTAATCACCTCATCAGCTAATGGCAAAGAGATTGCTGGCAGAGTTGCAGTGTTTTGTGGCTCTGGCATTATTACCGATGCAGTAAATGTTGATAAGGATTTAATCACCACACAATCAGTCTTTGGTGGCTCAACAACTGTCCACTCAACTGTGACCAAAGGTGTGCCAATTATTACTTTGCGAGCAAACTCAATTGAAGCGGTGAGTGCTACTTCATCACCTACTGTGGAAACTTTCGCTGCAACAATTTCTGAGGCAGCAAAGTTGGCACCGATTTCATCTTCCACCCCAGTGGTTAAGGGTGGGCGACCGGATTTAACTGAAGCCTCGATTGTGGTTTCAGGTGGACGTGGCACAAATGGAGATTTCAAACCGGTTGAAGCATTAGCAGATGCGCTAGGCGCGGCAGTTGGTGCATCAAGAGCTGCAACTGATGCTGGTTGGTATCCACACTCACATCAGGTGGGGCAAACTGGAAAAACAGTGTCACCACAACTCTACGTCGCAGCCGGAATTTCAGGTGCGATTCAACATCGCGCCGGCATGCAAACAAGTAAGACAATTGTGGCAATTAATAAAGATCCCGAGGCGCCAATCCTTGAAATTGCAGATTTTGCAGTAGTTGGTGATTTGTTTAATGTTTTGCCACAAGCCACCGCACAGATTGTTGCTCGTAAGGCTTAAATTACAGCGCCAATCGGTGCAACCTTTAGACTTACCGCATGAGTATCTATTTTGATCATGCAGCCACCACACCAATGGTCGATGCTGCGTTAAACGCTCTTAATACTCAATTAAAAAAGTTAGGCAACGCATCCTCGCTGCACTCAGCAGGCAGAGCAGTGCGAAAAGATTTAGAGGCAGCCAGGGAAGAAATTGCTCAGGCAATTAATTGCGCGCCAAGTGAGGTGATATTTACTGCAACCGGCACGGAAGCAAATAATTTGGCAATTAAAGGCTTATATTGGAAAGGTGTAAAAGAAAATAAGAGAGTAATCATTACCTCAACCTTTGAACACCATGCGGTGATGGATCCAATTGTTTGGTTGGTAGAGCATGAGGGCGCTCAAGTGGTGGGAGTAAATGTTGATAGTAAAGGATTTATAAATTTAGATGAGTTAAAACAAGCAGTTTCAGAGCACGAAGGTAAAATTGCTCTGATCTCAATTATGCATGCAAATAATGAGGTGGGTAGCATTCAAGATATCGCTCAAGTAGTCGCAATCGCTGGGCAGGTTCCAGTTCACGCAGATTGTGTACAAAGTTTTGGCAAAGTCGAGCTTTCATTTAAGAAATTAGGCTTAACTGCAGCAACGATAAGTGCCCATAAAATTGGTGGTCCATTAGGTGTTGCAGCCTTAATCTTAAAAAAAGGTTTGGATATCGAACCAGTTTTACATGGCGGTGGCCAAGAGCGAGATCTTAGAAGTGGCACATTTAATGCCCCAAGTATTGTTTCCTTTGCAGCCGCTGCATCAGATGCGCAAATCAATCGCAAAGCGCGCGAGCTGATGATTAGAAATTTGAAGCAAGAGTTAATTCAAACCATTAAGAAGAATGTGCCAGAGATACGAGTAAATGGTGATCTTGAAAAATCGCTACCAGGAATTATTTCAATTACATTTCCTAAGACAGACTCTGAAGGATTACTACTGCTGTTAGATGCCGAAGGAATTGCCTGTTCAACTGGCTCTGCCTGCAGCGCAGGTGTGCAGCGGCCAAGTCATGTATTAATGGCCATGGGATTAAGTGAGGATGAAACTACCTCCACACTAAGATTTTCATTAAGTCATCTGAACACAATTAATGAGATTGCCAGACTGGGATCGGTAATTGCATCGGTTGTGGCTAGATCAAAAGCAGCATCTGGGAAAAAATGAAAAAATTAAAGGTAATTGCAGCCATGAGTGGCGGAGTGGATTCAGCTGTGGCTGCAGCTCGTGCAGTTGATGCCGGGTATGAGGTTGTTGGTGTGCACTTAGCCCTTTCTAGTAATCCACAAAAGTATCGCTCAGGGGCTAGGGGCTGCTGCACTATTGAAGATTCACATGACGCCAGACGTGCTGCTGATGTAATTGGTATTCCTTTTTATATTTGGGATATGGCGGAGGAGTTTCATAAAGGTGTTGTTGAAAACTTTTTATCTGAGTATCAATCAGGCAGAACACCTAATCCATGTTTAAGATGTAATGAAAAGATTAAGTTTGAAGCAGTTCTTGATCGCGCAAAAGCACTTGGCTTTGATGGGGTGGTGACTGGTCATTATGCAATCACTAAAGATAGCGCTGCTGGAAAAACATTACATCGAGCAGCAGATATTGCTAAAGATCAATCCTATGTTTTAGCTGTGCTTCGAACTGATCAGATTGAAGGGGCAATTTTTCCACTTGGTGATACGGTGAAAACAGATACTCGCAAAGAGGCGAAGGAGCGAGGATTATTTGTTGCAAATAAACCAGATTCACATGACATTTGTTTTGTGCCATCTGGAGATAATGCTGGTTGGTTGCGGGACAAATTAGGCTCTGAAACCGGTGACATTGTGGATCAAGATGGCAAAAAACTAGGTGAACACAAAGGTGCTTACACCTACACAATAGGTCAGCGCCGCGGTTTAGCATTAACTGTGCCTGATCCAACTGGTGAGCCAAGATATGTATTAAAGATTGAACCAAAGAGCAACACAGTTGTCGTGGGCACTCATGAAGCCTTAGCGGTTTCAATAATTATTGCTACCCCTCCTACCTGGTGTGGTCCTGCGCCAGAGATCAACAAAGAGTTATCTGGCCATGCTCAGGTAAGAGCCCACGGTGAACCACTTGCCTGTGAGTACAAATTTGATGGCAAGAATCTAATTGCTAATTTGGAAAAGCCAGTTTTTGGATTAGCAACTGGGCAAGCCTTAGTTATTTATGATGATGACCGAGTGGTTGGCTCTGGCACAATTTGTGAGACTATTTAAATATGAGTGCAGCAATTAGGCATCAGATCCAGCAATTATGTGAAGAGATCGGTGATCACCAATTTAAATACTATGTACTAGATGCACCAACCATAACTGATACTGCCTTTGATAAGTTGTGGAATCAATTATTAGATCTAGAGCGTAAATATCCGCAGTACCAGTTAGAGAGCTCACCCACCTTACAAGTTGGTGGCGGTTTTTCTACCTCATTCACCCAACATGATCACATCGAGAAAATGATGAGTTTAGATAACGTATTTGATCAAGATGAGTTATCCAACTGGTTTGATCGAATTGAAAAAGCGCAGGTAAAAAACAGTTGGTTGTGTGAGGTAAAGGTAGATGGCTTAGCCATTAATTTGCTTTATGAAGAGGGCCGATTAAGTAGAGCATTAACAAGGGGAAATGGCACCACAGGTGAGGATGTAACTTTAAATATTAAAACCATCAAATCAGTGCCAATTGAGCTCTCCGGAAAAAATCTACCAAAAACTCTTGAGGTCAGAGGTGAGGTATTTTTTCCACTGCAATCCTTTGATGATTTAAATGACTCGTTAGAAGAATCTGGCAAGCCACGTTTTGCGAATCCCAGAAATGCTGCTGCAGGATCACTACGCCAAAAAGATCCCAAGATCACAGCCTCTCGTCCACTATCGGTTGTAGTTCACGGAATTGGCGCTGCAACTGGTGTTTTATTTGATAAGCAATCTAGCGCCTATGAATTACTAAAAGGTTGGGGATTGCCAACAAGTGATAAATATAAGGTGGTTTCCACCCGTAAAGAGGTTTTAGATTTTATTAATCAATATGAGAAGAATCGCCATAATGTTGAGCATGAAATAGATGGCGTAGTAATTAAAGTAAATGAAATATCAGCTCAAAGTACTTTAGGTTTTACATCCCGTGCCCCTAAATGGGCGATTGCATATAAGTATGCACCGGAGGAGGTAGTGACTAAATTATTAGATATTAAAGTAAGTGTTGGTAGAACTGGGCGAGTGACACCATTTGCTTACATGGAGCCAGTTAAAGTGGCTGGATCAACAGTTACTAACGCCACATTACATAATGCTCAAGAGATTGTTCGTAAAGGAATCTTAATTGGCGACACAGTACTAATTCGAAAAGCAGGTGATGTAATCCCTGAAGTTTTAGCACCAGTAATTGAAAAACGAAATGGCAGTGAACGGGCATTTGTTATGCCAAGTAAGTGTCCTAATTGCGGCAGCAAACTTCGTGCCATGAGTGAGGGTGATGTTGATATTAGATGTCCTAACTCTCAATCTTGTCCGGCCCAAGTAGTTGAGCGTTGTTTTATATTGGCTCAAGGTCCGCCCTTGATATTGATGTTTTAGGTTATGAAGCAGCTGCTGCACTGTTGGAAGATAAATTGGTAGTTGATGAGGGTGATTTATTTTCACTTACGCTTAAAGATTTAAGTAAATCTGAATTTTTTACCAAAAAAGATGGTTCATTGGGAGCAATTGCTGAGCGATTTATCGCAGGACTGGCACTAGCTAAAAAGCGACCACTTTGGCGAATATTAGTTGCCCTTTCAATTAGACATGTGGGGCCAACTAGCGCACAAGCACTTGCCGACAACTTTGGTTCAATTACAAATATTCAAAAAGCAACTGCTGATCAGCTTGCAAATATTGATGGTGTTGGTGGTGTTATGGCGGAGGCAATTATTGAGTGGTTTGGTGTGGATTGGCACAAGCAAATTATTAAGAAGTGGGAGAAGGCTGGCGTAATGCTGGTAGATGCACCAAAAGCCAAGATTCCACAGACTCTAAAAGGTTTAACAATTGTTGCCACTGGATCACTATCAACGCTTACTCGTGATGAAATTACCGAAGCAATCACCTCTAGGGGCGGAAAAGCTGCATCTTCAGTTTCAGCGAAAACTGATTATGTTGTAGCGGGGGATTCGGCAGGTTCAAAGTTAGATAAAGCACAAGAGCTAGGAATAACCATATTGGATGAGGCAGGATTTAAATTATTACTTGAGAAGGGGATAAACTAAGCAGGTGATAATGCTTAATGAGAATATACGCGAGCTACCAATGCCGCCGGTATTTTTCGGCTTAGTCACCTTTGGAATTCTAACTTTTTTACTTTATCTAACCCTTCGTATTGACCGGGATTAATTATCAGCGCAGTAGCTAACGAGTTTGCAGTATTTGGTGGCACCTTTGATCCAATTCATCTTGGTCATCTGCATCTAATAAAAGAGATCTCAGATAGATTTGGCAAGGTATTAGTCATTCCAGCAGGAGCTCCTTGGCTTAAAGAAAGTCCACCTTTAGCAAATGCTGAACAGCGATTTCAAATGGCAGATTTGGCTGTGACCTCTATGGGACTTGCTGCTAAGGCTGAGGTATTACCAATTGAAATCAGAAGAGCTGGCAGTAGCTACACAATTGATACCGTGGAATCACTTATGCAAACTTATCCTGAAGTGAACTTCACTTTAGTGATCGGCTCTGATACAGCGCAGCATCTAGATAAATGGCATAGATCAGCTGATTTACTAAAGCTGGTGAAAATACTGGTAATTAAGCGACCGGCTACACCACCCTCTGATTTTGAGGAGATTTCGATTAAAGCATTAGACATTTCATCAACGAAGGTAAGAAAGTCAATTTCTAATCGGGAGAATGTGAGTAATCTGCTGCCACCAAAGGTAGTTACATTTATCAGAGAGTATGGGTTGTATGGCAGTCGGTAGTAAAACCATTGAATTAACTAAAATTGCAGCTGCAGCACTAGCAGATAAGTTAGGAACTGAAATTGTGGCAATTGATTTATCTGAGCAGTTAGTTTTAAACCAAGTTTTCTTAATTGCAACAGGCAGTAATGAGCCACAATTACAAGCATTAGCTGAAGTGGTTGAAAAAAAGTTAGCTGAGGTCGGTGAAAAGCCCGCCCGGAAAGAGGGAAGTAACTCTTGGATTTTGCTGGATTACAGCGATTTAGTTGTGCATATCCAAAGTACTGAGCTTCGTAATTATTACATGCTAGATCGTCTTTGGAATGATTGTCCGACAATTGATCTAGATTTAGAAAAGGTTCAGCGCTGATGAGTAATACAAATACCCCAATTAGAGTTGTTTTATGGCGGCATGGCCAAACTGATTGGAATGTTGAGAACAGATTTCAAGGCCACTCTGATATCCCACTTAACAAGGTGGGTGAATATCAAGTAGTTGAAGCGGCAAAGGTGCTGGCTGGTTTAAAGCCAGATCGAATTATTTCAAGTGATTTACTTAGGGCGAAAAAAACAGCTGCTGCACTTGCTGAATTAACTAATATTAAAGTGGAGATAAATCCTGGAATTAGAGAGACCAATGGCGGATTATGGGAGGGCAGAACCGCTACCGAAAATAGAGCATCACACGGAGATTTATTTGCAAAGTGGTATGAGGGTGGGGATGAACCAGCAGGGGTAACAGGTGAGCGAAGAAGTGATGTAGCAAGACGAGCGGTAGCAGTGATTGAAAAAGAAACAGATAATTTTTCTGGCACAGTAGTTTTTGTAACCCATGGTGGAACTGTTAGAAGTGTTTTGGGTTCAATTCTTAAACTACCAATTCCGCAATGGGGAATTATTGGCGGTCTATCAAATGCATGTTGGTCGGTCTTGGAGTTGACAAAACATCACACTGGTAGCAAATGGTATTTAGCAGAGCACAATGCTGGCTCACTACCTGAGCCTGTCTTTGGAGATGATGCGGTTAATTAGATAAGGTTGCACCTTCCAAAACACAAGCGGGGCTGTGGCGCAGCTGGTAGCGCACTTGCATGGCATGCAAGGGGTCAGGGGTTCAAATCCCCTCAGCTCCACGATATTTAAATAAAAGGTTAGGGGAGAAGTGGTGGTGAGAATTTCAATGATCACAGAGCACTTACCTTCTTTCTTAACTAGAACATTAATTGACCCTAAATAATGCAAGAGGCGTATGACTTTAAGGCGGTGCAGGATAAGTGGCTGCCAGTTTGGGACAAGTTAGTTCCATTTAAATCAGGTGATGATAAAGATTCACGACCTAAAAAATATGTTTTAGATATGTTTCCTTATCCATCAGGTGATCTACACATGGGTCATGCTGAGGCTTATGCATTAGGTGATGTAATTGCCAGATATTGGATTCAAAAAGGATTTAATGTCATGCACCCAATTGGTTGGGATGCATTTGGATTACCGGCTGAAAATGCTGCGATAAAAAGAGATGCTGACCCAAGGCAGTGGACCTATGAAAATATTGATGTTCAAAAAGCATCTATGCGCAGATATGCCTGCTCCTTTGATTGGGATCGAGTACTTCACACCTGTGATCCTGAGTATTACAAATGGAATCAATGGTTATTTCTTAAGATGTT
>JGI12547J11936_1000225_pt1 | contig 13869 bp, 9 predicted proteins | sample LakEriepJuly2011_2_FD_11936 | JGI IMG/M metagenome (IMG submission 11936)
ATCATTAGCTTAAATGCATATGGAAGCTGTACTTTATGAGTATCTGAAGTTTTACATGCTTCACATATATATACATTCTTATTCATTACCTTACGAGCAATTAACCCGCATTCGCCACATACATGCATTGTATATCCATCAGACGAGTCCATAAATTTCTCTTTAAGGAATAGCGGAATGCCATGCGCGATTAAACAATCTCTTTCCATCTCCAGATCTTAAAACTGATTAAATTTTTTTGTTAAGATCATACCTAGACCATACACTTGTTTTTTTAAAGTGTATCTACTTTTGTATTTAATCAAAAGTAGTTATAGTGATCTAATCAAACTTCGACAATAATACCAAACTGTGGGATATTAAAGCCTTGGAGTGATCACTGTTACCAGTGGGTTTAGACTATACCTTAAGCAGGAGCAGAATATCTACTCCCACCCATAACCATCTAGTCGTTGAACCTTCTCCATAGATTTTTTTATTAAATTATTAAATCCTTAGGAGCTTGGCTGCGGATTATCCTTCTGTTGCGACTTTTTACTATACTTCATGCAGTTAACATGAACCACTATAGACTTTCACCTATAGTTTAGTATCGCACTATTGATTGAAAAACATTACCTATTATAGTAATGCCAGGACGTCCCCGCAATTTGATTATGTTGCCTACCACATGTAGACTAGCAAGTATTTTGTACTTGCTTTGGCAAGATTCACCAAATCTCAGCCCACCATCTCTTGATCTTCCTTCTGGTGGCTGACGAGTTAAAAGAGTAACTGGTCCACGTGCTCTTGAATGGATCTTATCTTGGACCAAATGTTTTAATCTTAAATAATAAACTGGACATATAAATATTTGAGCTTCCATTTTTTTGCCAGTAAAACCACAATACATGGTTTCTAATCCATGAGGTTCGAATCCATGAGATTTTAAAATTTCTCCCATTTCATTCATATCAACACGTTCAAATTGTGTTGTCTCCACTGTTTGACCTTCAAGAGCAGCAGACTTGGAAAGGACACCTTCTAAAAGTTGTCCTATCGTCATTCTCGAAGGGATACAACAAGTATTTATAACTATATCTGGACGAATTCCTGAAGCTGTAAATGGCATATCCTCTGCACGTAAAGTTGTTCCTATAGTTCCTTTCTGACCATGCCTACTGCAGTTACCACTCCATACTACAACTCCATTACGTCTCATATATATTACACCATCACCAACAACAGTACAACAATATACTTTCCCCTTATAGGCCTCAAAAGCATCATGTCTTTCTTTACCATCAGGAGTAATGTTTTTATTAACCATTGGGGTATTTTGTGATTCAATTATAGTTAATCTATATGCATCAACAGTTGATTTAATAACTTTGCCATCAGCTTTTGTTGCCTCATGTCCAGCCTCATATTTAACCATTTTATTACAAGACCAACCAGCATGTAAACATAATCTTTGAAATTGATCTGCAAGTACAGTTGATGATGTATCATATCTACGAGTACCAGTTGCCATAGTATGACCATCTCCAAGCATCATTCCATTGATTAATGTTCTACATTGTTCACGTGATAATCTCCAAACCCAATCTGGAAGTTGTTTATTAGTTGAACCAACTGATAGTGGTTTAAAATAGTCATATAGATTACAACCACTCACATAATAATTGTCTCTTTTTCCTTTGTCAAGATGTTTACCAATTGTAAAACCTAAAATCTCACAAATACGTTCAAGTTCATCTTTAACTCTTTGTTTATGTGCTGCAAAATATACACCACTTCTATTTGGTGTTGATCCTTCTGCCATCCATATACCAAAAAATACTAACCATGCATTCATATCTAGTATCTTGTCTTCTCCACCATTAACTCCAGGAAGAACAAAATGTTCCATTGGATCTTCTGGCACCCAGTTTTCAACATTCTTCATATATTTGTATCTTTTACCATAACAATCTTTGGCTGACTTTATTGACCATTTGGTACCGGTGCGATCTCCAACCCACATTCTATGATTATCAGTTACTTTCAAATCAACTTGATTAGATTGAACTGTATATAAGTTTCCATCCCAGTCAAGTTCTTGTGTTTCTAATGGATTATGATACTCCAGTTTGTTACCATTAATCAAACAAGCTAATTGATGATCAACTGTTACATCTTTGATACCAACCCAACCTACTGTTGTTAGAACTTGATGATCTTCTGTATAACAGAATTTATCACCTCCTCTGGGAATACGTTCTTGTCTTACCCTCATATTATACATCTCATATCCATCTGCATTTTTAATTCCAGTATAAACTCGATCAACAACTGCGTCAACTCCACCTTTATACATAAGACTTGCATCTTTAAATACTTTATTAGAGTCTTCGCCTGGTTGAATGGGTGTAAGTTTACCAAATAACATATCATTATTTTTAATTCTAGTCTCTTCTGGTACAAAACCTTTTTCATTTAGCTTTTCATAATTTCCATCCTTCATTCCTGCAACTTTATTTCTATCTGGTTTTCCAAATATTTCATCTTGACCTGTTGCTGGATTCTTTGTTATTTCTTCTGATTCTTTTCTATATGATTCTGCTCTAAAGAAACCTCTTTCAATAGAAGATTGATTCATCAAGATCGAATCTTCTTGATTATAACCAGTATACATAGCAATTGCTACAACTGCATTTTGTCCATAAGGTAAATTTAACAATCCTGTATACTTTGCAGTTCTTGGATATACTAGTGGGACCTGTGGATTCCATAGATTATAAGCCAAATCAACCCTATGTCTGTAATTTGATGAATAAATTCCTAAACCTTGTCTTGCTTGCGAGAAATTGAAATAATTTCTAGGTGCATCATTATGTTCTGAAAAAAGAGCATTTGATGAAATATTTCCACAAGTCATTGATGGATGAAATTCACAATGAGTAAATCTTTTATATACTGTATCATTATATCTATTTGCAGGATCTCCAAATGAATTAGGTTTACTTATTGGTGTTAACATTTTCTCATGTTCTGCCTTAACATCCTTTAACCAAAATGAAATCATCAGAGTTTCCTGTTCTTCTGGATCAATATACTCAACTGTTTCAGGATATTTGAGTAAAAAGTCTGACCATTTATGAATTTGAGTTGGATCAGTTTTTGACTTGATATTAATCTGATCAACCATCTTTTCAGTTAAAACTAATTGATTGTCTACTACTCGCAACAATGGTCTAATAATTCTACCAGAATCTGTATTAATCTTGATCTCCTTTGTATTAAAGTTATGTGAAATAGATACAAATTTTTCTATTTCTCCAGTAAATCTTTTTGATTTTAACATACTTGTTAGCTTGACTGGTTGATCTGACATACCTAACCATTCTCCATTTAAATATACACGAGTGTATATTTTAAATTTAATTGGCTGCAAATCAGTAAGTTCCAATATATGACCTGCTAATATATTTTTAATTATTTCTGGTTGTGTTGACGAGTTAATAGTTATAGTTGCAGGGTTTGATAACTGCTTAACTGTACCTACATTATGACCATGTTCTGGTGTTTCAATTGCATCAATAAAACCATACTGAGTATTATGTACATATCTCATTCTATCAATTTTTGAGGATTTATCACCTTGAGGTGTAATAATTCTTCTTAACGAAGAAACAAGTTGCATATAAGTTAATCTCTGTAACATTTGTGCAACTCCCTTCTTTTTTGAATTACCCCATGTTCCAGTAGCTAGCGCTGTATTAATTCCTTGTTCAATTGTAGTATGTTTGATCTGTGAAATAATATTAATTGGATTTTCATCAGATACATTCTTTTTTCTAAAATACTTTGTACAATCATTTAACATCTTTTTATAGTATTGTCTAAATAACTGTCCAAGTAAAACTCCTGGTGTATCAATTCGTTTGTTTATCATTGAATCTCTATCATCAATATCTGTACGTCTTAAAAAGCAATTTATTATCTTATGACACATTAAACCCATATAATATGCTTTTTTAAGAAGAGTTGAACCACCAGATGTAAACCCAACAGCTCGAGGTCCAATTGTACCCATATGAGGAAATAAATCTCTTTCTAACACAGTCATCAAATACTCACGTTTTTGCATTGTACGAACTTCAGCATTTGTTTCTGAAAATCTTCTTCCAATTATTTTCATCTTTGATATCAAATAATCAATTGCACTTTCTTGAGATCTTACATAATTTACATTTCCAAAATCATCTTTCCAACTATCTTCCTTATAATGATTTAATGAATGTTTAAGAATATTTGACATATCTGTATCATTTTCATTATACATAATATATGAATTAATTGATTTATCTGATACTATACCCAAAGCCTTGAATAATATATACACTGGAATTTCTTGCATTTGTGACATAGTAATTACAAGTGAATATGTTTTTGTCATCTTAATTGATATAATCTGAAGTTGTGAATTTAAATCTTCTGTCTTCTTAGAATTTACTTGAGCATAATATGATATACCATCTGGAAAATTAGCATCTTTCTTTGAAAATACCAAAATCTTATTCTCTGCTATTCTTTCTTGAGACATTATAATCTTCTCTGATCCTTTCAAAATATAATAACATCCTGGATCAAATGGACATTCTGTTGTAACCCTATCTTTTTTAAGTACAGTAGAACAATAATTTGATCTAAACTCAATAGGAATTTTTGCAACAGTTACTGATTTATCTTCAAATGATACTTTTTCAGTTACTTCATTTGTTTCCAAGTCAACAACTTGTTGTATTTGTTTAATATCTGCAATCAATCTTGATGAATAAGTTAAAAACTTAATTCTTGCATCTTCTGGAAATAGTATATCATCCTCATTAGAACTTTCATCTACTGGTGGTTTTAGTTGAATATTAGAAAACTTTAATCTATATTTATAAATTTTATCTTTAGTTACATTTTCATAGATAAGATTTGGATTATCTTCAAGTTCTTTAAATACAATTTCATTAATAAATTGATTGTATGAATTATGTTGAAAACTATACATTTCATATCTTTCATCAAACATCAAGTCAATTACATCATGTATCTTATTTTGTGTTAACTCATTGTTTGGAACCAATTCTGTGTTATCAGCTGAATTTTTCTTGACCATTTGTTATTAATATAATAATATATCTAAATAATTTAATTAATAAATAAATCAATTTTTTTGTTATTTTATTAAATTTAATAAAACAACAATATTTGTTTGAAACACTATGTTTATTCAGTATAGCTTCATTGTTCCAATTTGAGACTTCTCACATGGTTCAATTTTTATTTCCCATGAACCAAAGCTGACAGTTCCTATACTATCCAAGTAAAAATTTTGAACTATCCATCCCCACCATCCTGAATGTATTGGTTTTGCAAATCCTAAAGTCTTGCATGTGATATGAGGAATATGTGAATCAATTAATCCACTAATATCAGATGGAACTTCACACAGTTCAAACTCGAGTAAATAGTCATCTTGAGTAACTTGAATTGTTTTGACAGATTTAACTTCAATTTCTCTTCCAATCAAATGTTCATTTGTTACAAGCCCATGCTCAAATGTCAAATGTCTTTCATCTAACTCGATTGCCAAGTACTCCGATTGATTAAAAGTACTGGGGTTTGAGACTGTTGCTGATGCAATTGAAGTATTTGAAATACCCAAAACTCCAAAAAAGTTTGCAGCAATCGACACATTTTTTTCATCTGGAAGAGAAGATAACACATGGGATTTAGAAATATCCAAATGTGATCTTTGGAGACTGTATTGGATGCAACCTGCAAGTAAAAGGACTTGAGTATCTCGTGGAGCAATCAAATGAATAGCAAAGCCAGCTTTTTTGCAGATATCAATAGATTTATGTGAACCTGGTCCATTTCTAGTAATAATTACTAAAGACATGGTCTTCACACAGTTTGCTAAACCTTGGGCATATCTTTCTGCATCACAGCCAAACATATCCTGGTTAATTACCAGGATCTTATCTTCCAATTCTGGAATCAGGCAAAGCAAATTTGTCTTCAAATAGTCAGCAATCCAATCCTTTCCTAAACCAGGAATTCCTGTAATAAATACAGCTAACTTGGAATTAGGATTGGTTGGACCTTGATAGACTTGAAAGATGTTTCTAACAATCAAGTTCCCTGTATTTTGGTTTCTTGGCACTATTTGAGAATCAATTAATTCTGTACATTCTGCAACTTCTATTTGTTCAGGACTTGGAGTATTTTCAAACTTTCCATTGAAATTAATTTTTGTCATCATATTCATTAGTTTGACATATCCAGTTGTAGTAGTACTGGAAGGATGAAATTCGTTGTCAAAGTATTCAACTTTGAATACTGAACCAAATGTTCTATTAGATGTCTGAGATTCATTTTCTTCTGATACAGCTGACTTGAGATCACAGATTGCCAATTCAAGATCTCCAAATGAAACACAAAGAGGAATATGTTCATGTTTGTCAGAAATCAAATCGGTAAAAAATGCTTTTGCTTTTTTGTCTTGTTCAACTTGAGCTAGATTTAGCTCGGTAAATCGAAGAATTGAAATATTGGACTCGAGCTTTTCAAGCATCCCAAGCTTAGTACTATAAATCATTCCAATTTGACCAAAGGGCAAATGCTCTAATTTTGGAGGTTTGGTAAACTCGTAGGCTGAAGATGTAATCAATGGTCTAACTTTTCCAGCTTCCGACTCGGTTGTTACAATAAGAATTGGAACAAAATTGGAACCAGATTTTTCACATACAACCCAGTTAGAAACACTCGAAAAAAAATCTGGAGCATCAATTCTACCAGATGTTGATTTTGCATAGTTTTCTCTAATTGCTTGGACACAATTTGGTGTACTCATATATTTTGCAATTATACTAACAAACTCGGTCCATGCATTTCGCCATACTGGAGTCAAATAATTGACCCAATGTTCTAATGATCTTGATATGATTGGCTTGCCCGAGTAAGGTTTTGTCTTGTAACTTTCTACAACAGTTCTTACACCTCTAAGTAGATAGTATAGTAAATCTTTGTCTTTGATCATATATACTTCACCTGTTATTAAGTTCTTGACTGAAATAATAGTTCCCTCAATGAGAGTGAACTTTTCAAGCTGAATCCCAGAAGCAATAGACAAGATTTCTTGACTAGTAATTTCTGGACAAACAATTTGTTCATATACAAGTGAAACATAAGACCAAACTCGTAAGAAATTTTTTGGTTCAGACCAAGTTTCAAACTCTTCTAAACTTGGTTTATCTAGGGTTGTAGGAAGTAAATCTAATTTCTCCCTAACTGTTTCAATCCGATGAGAAATTTCTTCATCAGAAAACTCTGTGGCTCTTGAAAATCCATATTTTTCCATTTTGGTTAAAATGGAATCAGGATTTAGCAAGAGATTTAAAGTAGATGACTCTCTCACGCCCAAAATATAGAGTCCTGGGTTTTCACAGGCAATATGCTTGAATTCTCGATCAATCTTTTCAATTGGAAAAATATATTCGAGCATCAACCCTTTTAATTCGAGAATGTCTGATTCTGACATTTGAACAAGCAAATCGAAAAACTGATTTCCAATCTCTTTGCATGTTGTATATCTAAGGGAATCTAAAGAATTTAATTCTTCACGTGTTTGGACAACTGTAGGAACTGACTTGGACATGATCACATAGTAAAATTGATCATCTAGTAAAATTCCACAAATTGTTGCTGCCTCACCATTGTGTTTTTGACTCACAGATATTTTTACTGGTACACTTGTACCAATTAGTTCCTTGATACGGATATTTGATCCCATTCCTGCTTCATCAACAGAACCAAATTTGTTTAATCCATAAAAAAGACCAACCAGTTCCAATGAATCTGATTCATGGACACTAATTAAAGACCTTGGTTGATTATCTAAAAACCAAAGTGCATCTGCTGATGTATACAACGAGTCATCTGCAACTTTCCAGGGAACAAATAGATGACCATGTACTTGAATTGGTGCTGTAGTTGTAACCCAACCTTTTTCTACTCCTTCCTTCAGGGGTGCAAGTCTTGCAACTTGCAAGCTTGAAGAACTTGCTGATTTAGCTTGTTCTTCAAGCTTGGCAAAAATTTCTTTTAGCGAATCAAATGATTTCTAATTAGAATAATCTCTATCTTTTTTATTTATAAAAGTATAGACAAATTCATATAATTAACAAACTTGATATAAAAAAATATTTTCAATTTTTTATATAAAGTTTATTCAGTTTTTTCTTTAGAGCTATAATTCTCATCATCTGAATCATATATATCTATTCGTTTATTACATTCATTTAATTTAATTTGAGTATCCAAGTCTTTAATTATTGACGAAATTGCAGATATTTCATCTTGGGTTTTAATTGTTTGTTGGGCTGATTTTAGTATTTGAGATTTAGTAAAATCTGATGCAAATTTCATTGATGAACTAAATAATGGAACATATATTGAATTTTTTTTCTCATATTCTCTATTTAGTTGGCTAATCTCCTGATTAGTTGTTTTAATTGATTGAGAATTTAGCCCTGGGGCTAAATTATGTGGTTTTAAACTTAATACATTTGTTAACGTATAATTAAATCCTCCAGCAAATTGTTCTATTGTTTGTTTTTTACTAATTGTTAAAAGTTCTAAAAAATGATTATTAAGTTCAATATATTTGGAACCACACCATTTGATAAAACCACACCTTTCAGAAAAACCAGAACCTGATGAGTTTAATTTTGTTCTAATCCATTCTAATGTATCACCAGACCATTTTATTGCACGTAAAAAAGGATTGGGTGAATTTTCTACTTGATTCTTTAACATATAAATTCGCACATTTCTGATTATATTGCAACTGTTTACAAATAAAACAAAACTTATAAAATTGTATTTAGAAAACCAAGTAAAAATAAATATAAAAAAAATAACTGTATATGCTAGCTCCATTTATTAAATATAATTAATATACTTTTAAGCCCTTTAAAATAATTTACTTTTTTGTTTGGGATAAATTATTAGGATGGGTAGGATTACTGGATTGACTGGATTGACTGGATTGACTGGATTGACTGGATTGACTGGATTGACTGGATTGACTGGATTGACTTTAGCATACTCACGTTTAAGAAATGATTTATATTTTCCACCGATTTGAGAACTAGATATCTTACCTGTTTCTAAATAATCAATATCTGATTGCAAACAACATATTTTTTTAGCTAGGTCTCCACGTGTTAATTTAAGATCAACACGATATTTAGTATATTCTTTAATTTCATCTGATGAAAGTTTATAAATTTTTGTATATTCATTTCCATCCTCATCAAGTTTAGCTTGTGTATATGTTACATTAGTTTTTTTAGGTTGAGGCTTGGGTTTGATAAAAGTAACAGTAGTCCAATCTTGATGACTCATTAATTATAAGATTAGAAAAAAATTGATATAACAATTATATTAATTTTCTTCTTAATTTATATAATGAAAAAGTTATTTAGTATTTTAACATTAATATTTATTTGTATAATATTTATTTATTCATTATTCCATACTTTAGTCAAGATACTTTTGAAATCACATAATATAATTGATCCAAAAATATTAAATTTAAAAAATAATTTATATAATCATACTGATTTATCTAATAAAAAATTAGTTATTTTAGCATCACATTATAGTGAAAATTTATTTTGGTTAAAGAATATAAAATATCCATTTATTATTTCTAGTAAAATAGAAAAAAATAAAACAAGATTTGTTTCTATTAATAAAGGGAATGAAGCAATGGCATATTTAGATTATATAGTCAAGTTCTACGATTGTTTACCAGAATATACATTATTTTGCCATGGTCATTATATAGATTGGCATCAAATATCATCAATAGATACAATAATAAATAATATAAAATTAGAACAACCATATTTAAATATTAGCAATTTAGGAGTAGATGATAGATGTAACAAGTCTAATAATGATCATTTTAATGATTTAAAATTAGTTTGGGACGAGTTGTTTTTAGATACATTAGGACCTATTGCACCAAGGTACTATGATAAATGTTGTGCACAATTTGTTGTTCATAAAGATAGAATTAGATTGAGATCAAAAGAATTTTATCAAAGACTAATAAATTATATAATTAATAAAGATAATGGTAAAATTGGTTATGTATTAGAATATTTATGGCATAATATTTTTGGTGAAAATCCATTAATGGATTATAAAAATAAATTTTCATTGGGTAGATTAAATTTCTATTAATATTATATAAATGAGAATTTTTCTGTCAAAATTAATTTCATTATTTCATATTTTAATTATAGCAATACCATTTTTGTTACGTGCTATATATTGGAATGTTAGAAAGTATGATATATATCTAATGCTATTTCTATTATTTACAAGAGCACATTGGGCATTTTTTAATGGAGAATGTATTTTATCATATTTTGAAAAAAAAATACTAATACCTAATTATAAATTAGGTGATGATATTTTTTGTTCACCTTTTGGAGAGTTATTTGGTTTTCATAAATTATCAACAAGTAAAAATATATTTTTTAGTGATTATTATAAAGATTTTAGAGAAAGTATACTTGTTGTTGTTTTACTTTATGTAAATAGAAATTCTAAAAATTTTAATTTACTCTTAATTATTGCAATTGCATGCATCATATCAGGAATGTGTTATAATATTTATTATAGAGAACATGTTAAAAATAGAAAGTTAAATAATAAAGAGAATATTAGTGACTTGATTGTTTATTAAAAAAGTTTGTTATATATTTTTTATTTTTTATAATTAAAAATATTATAATTGCATACAATATAAAACAACCATTATAGTACTTAAATAATGTTGAATTGTATACACAATTTAAATTAATGTCAAACCATATTAATATTTTATCAAATGTTTGATTAAACCAAATATTATCATTTCCAATACTTCTATCTTGATCAAATGGAATTGGTACAACATTCCACATTGTTTTTTTAAATATTTTCTTATAAAAACCATCTATTTGTTCATAACCTAATGATTCTTTATATGATTCTAAAATTTTTTTCATTCCTTTTCTATTAATAATATAGGAAGATGCATAATAAGAAGAGAATTGAGATAAATTTGAATATTCTCCAGAGCTTCCCATTGGTACAAATAAAGAATTAATTGGATTGCACCATGATAATTGTAACATTTCCCACGATTTATTTTCTTTAATAAGTTTTACAATTTCTGTATAATCTATTGTGTTGTAAGAAGGTGTTTTTATTATATCATCTTCTAGTACTAGTACTTGACTATAACCTGCATTATATGCTTGAGAAATCACACTTATATGAGACTTAAAACAACCAATTATTCCACCACAAATGTCTTTTTCTGGTCTAAAAAAATTAAGATTAATTTGCTCTTCTTTTTCAAATTCTTTCATTTTATCATATCTATCTGGTCTTGATATTAGATTTATACAATATATTTGATCAACTAATTTATAAACTTGTTCCATTTCATAATATATATAACTAAAATAAATGTTTAATAAATATTTTCTAACATTTATTAAATATTTTCTAACATTTATTAAATATTTTCTAACATTTAATAAATGTTAGAATTCCCTAAAATAATACATTTTATTTGGTTTGATTTTAAAAATGAACTTAACAAAAATCCAATTATTCCAAATAAATATTTAGAAACTATTGAAAATACTAAAAAAATTAACCAAGATTATAAAATTAAAATTTGGAATGGTTTTGATTGTGATCAATTAATCAAAAAATTTTTTCCAGATAAATATCAAATTTATAATAACTTTAAATATCCAATTCAACGTTGTGATTATATTAGATTTGTTATTTTATATATTTATGGAGGTATTTATTCTGATATGGATAGAATTTGTGTTAAATCATATAATAATATTATTGATAATTATGCTGACCAAGATGTTATATTAGGTAGTATAACTAGTTTTAAAATACTCAATAATGATATTATTATTTCTAAACCTATGGATAATTTTATTTTAAAATGTATTAAAAATGTTAAAATGTATAATATTTATTTTGAATTTATAGATGTTATGATGGTAGCAGGACCATTATATTTAGAGAAAATATATTTAACATATTATGGTAAATCAAAAATAAAAATTTTACATGATGAATTGAATCCATGTAATCACTGCACATGCGATATACATAAAATGGACAAAGTTATTAGTTATACTACTTTAGACAATACATGGATTAAGCCTTCATATTCAAAAATTATTTTTAGTTTTATTACATGTAAATTTATGTATATTTTGATAGTTATAATTTTCTTTTTAATTTATAAATTATATAAAAAATAATTGAAAAATTAAATAACTTATTTAAAGAAATAAGTTATATTTTTAAATATGTTATCTGAATTTGGAAGCATCGACATAGACATGGAATTTTTTGATTTAAATGAAGATAATATGTTAGATTTAATAGAATCGATGGATTCTAATAAAATTAGCGAAACTATTAAATCTAGTAAAAAAACTATATGTGTTGGTTGTGATGGAAAAAATTTAGTACAAGATTATTCAAAAGGGTGTGTCAAATGTATTGATTGTGGAATATGTCAAACACAACAAATATTTGATGAAAATCCTGAATGGTCTTTATATGAAGATGGAAAAGGTGAAGGATCTGTTAGATGTGGTCCAGCAACCAACTTTTTTTTACCAAAATCATCGTTAGGAACAACAATATCAGGAAAAGGATATAGTGTGTTAAAGATGTTACAAACATGGAATCAAATGCCGTATAAGGAGAGATCATTATCAGATATTTTACAATATTTAGAACAAGTATGTAGAAAAAATAATTTACCAAAGTCAGTTATAGACAATGTTAAAATTTTATATAAACAAATACATGATTTAAAATATGAAACTGAAGAAAGAAAACATAAAAATGTTATTATTAGAGGTGATAATAGAAAAGGAATTTATGGTGCATGTGTATATTATGGGGCACAACTTCAACGTTATTCAAGATCAGTCAAAGAGATATCATTAATGTTAGGAACATCCATTAAAGTAGTAACTAAGGGTATAAGAAAATTTAATGATTTAATGAAAAAAAATAGTTTAATAAATACAATATCAACACAATCACCTAATAATCATATTGAAAGATTTTGTAAAAAATTAAGACTTAAAACAGATCAAATACAAGAAATAATAATTATATCAAATAATATTAATAAGTTATACTTGGCATCAAATCATCAACCAACATCAATAGCAGCAGGAGCAATTTTGATATATTCAAATTTATATGGAGTAGATATACAAAAAAAAGTAATATCAGAAGTATTTGAAATATCAAATGTAACAATTGATAAAATATATAAAAAGATTCTACCATTTAGAAATGTAATAGTATCAGATGAAATTACAGCTTTTGTTAAAAACAAGTTAATGGATGCTAAATATATTATGGTTAATGAACAGGTGCAAGAACAACTAAAATCAAATGCAGATATATTTAAACAGAATATAATTGAGCTTTCAGAAACATCATCATCATATTCAGATTTAGTAGTAGTCGAAGAACAAAATATCGAAGATACAGATTCATCTGAACAGATTATATATGTTCCAGAAAAGAAAAAACGTGGACGAAAACCAAAAAAGACAAATACTTTATCAAATGAAGTATAAGTTTGTTAGAGTTAATTAATTTATTAAATTTAATAAATTAATTAATTAGAGTTAATTACAATAAAAATTGAATTTAATAATAATTAAACTAATAGATTATCCATTCTTATATAAAATAGTAAAAATGGATATGACTGGGATTAAA
>JGI12547J11936_1000226_pt1 | contig 13864 bp, 14 predicted proteins | sample LakEriepJuly2011_2_FD_11936 | JGI IMG/M metagenome (IMG submission 11936)
GAGGGAGACGCCCCGATTATCCGGTTGGTCTACGGATTGATTTTGGAGGCGCACCGATTGCGAGCTAGCGATATCCATATAGAACCGCTGGAGAAAAGATTGCGCCTGCGCTACCGAATTGACGGAAACATGCAGGAGATGAAAGATCCGCCCAAGCGACTTCAATCAAGCATCATTAGCCGACTGAAAATCATGTCGAACATCAGTATTGCAGAGAAGCGGCTGCCTTTGGACGGTCGTATTGCCTTGGCCACGGTGGATGGGCCAACGTTGGATTTGCGGGTTTCGACCGTGCCGACGATTCACGGAGAGTCGGTGGTCATGCGTATCTTAGACAAAAAGAATTTGATGTTGGGCCTGCCGGAATTGGGATTTTTTGCGGACGATCAAGCGATTCTGGAACGGGTGATCAACTATGCCGACGGAATCTTTCTCGTCACGGGACCGACTGGGTCGGGAAAATCGACCACGCTCTACGCCTGTTTGAATACGATCAACAAGCCCGATCGCAAGCTGATCACCGTCGAGGATCCGGTGGAGTATCAGTTGCCTGGAGTGAATCAGGTGGCGGTGAATACGGAGATCGGAATGACCTTTGCGGCGGCCTTGCGGGCGATGCTCCGACAGGCGCCCAATATTATCATGGTGGGAGAGATTCGAGACGTGGAAACAGCCTCGATCGCCATCAATGCTTCGCTGACGGGGCACTTGGTCTTTTCGACTCTGCACACCAATGATGCGCCGAGTGCCATCACCCGTTTGGTCGACATGGGGGTGAAGCCGTTCCTGGTTTCCTCTTCGATTCGGGCGGTCTTGGCCCAGCGACTGATCCGCAAAATTTGTCCTGACTGCAAGCAACCCTACACCCCCACGGAGGCGGAGTTGCGTGCGTTGAATCTGCTCTCGGCCAATTTATCGGAGGCGCGTTTTTCCAAGGGGCATGGTTGCGATCGCTGCCGAGGAACCGGGTATCGTGGGCGGGCAGGGATATTTGAAATTTTTGTGGTGGATGACGAGATCCGCCATTTGATTAACGAGGGGGTCCCGGTATCGAAGATTCGACAACGGGCGCGGGATTTGGGGATGCGGGTGCTGCGGGAGGACGGAATTCGCAAAGTAGTTTCGGGAATGACCACACCGGAAGAGGTGATTTCGGCTACAATGGGAGATAAGGATTAGTCATGGACGCGCGTTTTCTCCTTCCCTTTTTGCAGGAGCAGAATGTTCTCTCCGAGGAGCAGGCGCGAGAGATTCAGGATGAGCTGAGCCGGACGGGCAAACCGGTCGAGGCGATTTTGGGAAACTTTGGCATTATTCAAATGCCGCAGATTTTAGAAAAGATTTCCGATAGTTTAGGTCTTCCTCTCCTAGCAGATTTGAGTGGGCTGGATTTAAGTCCGGAGTTGCTGGCGAGGATTCCTCCCCATACAGCACGGAACTTAGGTGCGCTGCCGGTAGCGGGAGACGAAACGACTTTGACGGTAGCACTGGCCGATCCATTGGCGGTGCAGGCGCTGGAGGATCTGCGATTCGCGACGGGCCGCGAAATTGCTCAAGTGGTGGCGCCCCCGGATCAGATTCAGCCGCTTCTGGACAGGCATTACGGATCGGCGGAGGTCAATATTGACGATGTGCTCAAGGAGTTGGAAAACGCTCCCGAAAGCGCTTTGGTTTCCGAGGGGGTGGATTTAAATGAGGCGGGAAGCGCCCCGATCATTAAATACGTCAATACGATCATCGCCCGGGCAATTCATGCCAAGGCGAGTGACATCCATTTAGAGCCGTTTGAAAAAGAGTTTAAAATTCGCTATCGGGTGGACGGGGCTTTGTATGAAATGGCGCCGCCTCCACGTCGCTTGGCCATTCCCCTCACCTCTCGTGTCAAGGTGATGGCGAATTTGAATATTGCGGAACGAAGAGTTCCGCAAGACGGGCGAATCCAGACTTTATTGGCAGGGCGGCAAGTGGATTTGCGGGTATCGACCTTGCCGACGCAGTATGGGGAGAGCGTGGTCTTGCGGGTATTGGATCGTTCGGTGGTGAATTTGGATTTGGAAAAGCTGGGAATTCCGAAACATATTTTCGACTACATCTGCGAAACGATTGAGAAACCGAACGGCATTTTTATTGTGACAGGACCGACAGGATCGGGAAAAACGACGACCTTGTACTCCTGTTTGGGGCGAGTGAATCAGATCGATACGAAGATTTTGACGGTGGAAGATCCGGTGGAGTACGAGTTGGAGGGAATTATTCAGGTTCCAGCGAATGAGGCAATCGGCCTGACGTTTGCCAGAGCGTTGCGGGCATTTTTGCGTCAAGATCCGGATAAAATTTTGGTGGGAGAGACGCGCGATCTGGAAACGGCGCAGATTGCCATTCAGGCAAGTTTGACGGGGCATTTGGTCATGACGAGTTTGCACACCAATGATGCGGCGGGTGCGGTGACGCGTTTGCTCGATATGGGAGTGGAGCCGTTTTTGATGTCAGCCACGATGGAGGGGGTTTTGGCGCAACGACTGCTGCGGCGCGTGTGTAAAGAGTGCCGGACTCCATTTCGCCCTAAGGAGGAGGTATTAAGTCAGCTGGGAATGACCCCTTCGGAGGTGGGAGATCAGCCCTTTTATTTTGGTAAGGGTTGTGAGGTGTGCAACGGCACGGGCTACAAGGGACGTGTGGGAATCTATGAACTTTTGGATATTCGGGAGCCGATTCGGCTTTTGATCAACGAGCGAGCTCCCTCGGTGGTCATCCGTCAAAAGGGTATTGAGCTGGGAATGACGACATTAAGGCAGGACGGAATACGGAATCTCCTTGAGGGACACACCACCATCGAGGAAGTTCTTAAGTACACCTAACGCCTATGCCCCTCTTTGCCTATACCGCGGTCGATGCCCAAGGAAAAACCCATCAAGGGACCCTCGAGGCGAACAACGCATCGGATGCCGCGGCCGCAGTAAAGAAGAAGGGTCAGTTTCCGACCAATATTGCGGAGACGACTGCGGAAGCTTCGGGCAAGGGAAAGAAAAAGGGATTTTCGTTTAATCTATCGCTGGGTGGGGGTGGGGGAACGGGAAAGGTTCCGGCAAAAGTCCTGACAATCTTTACACGGCAATTATCTACCCTGATTAGCGCGGGCCTTCCCCTCTTGCGAAGTTTACGGACGCTGGGAAAACAGGAAAAAAATCCCAATTTAAAAAAGATTATGGCCGGTCTAGCGGAGTCGGTCGAGGGTGGGACAACCTTTTCGGAGGCGCTCTCCCAACATCCGAAAGCCTTCAACAAGTTGTATGTCAACATGGTCAAGGCGGGCGAGTTGGGTGGAGTTTTGGAAGTNGTGCTAACTCGGTTGGCAGAGTTTGCAGAAAAGAGTCAAAGAATTAAGGGCAAGGTAACCTCGGCGATGGTTTATCCGCTGGTCGTTTTAACGATTGCGGTCGGCATTGTGACATTTTTGATGCTCTTCATCGTGCCCAAATTTGAAGCGATCTTTAAAGACATGCTGGGAGGACGTCCCCTGCCCTTCATCACCCAAGCGGTGATGGATTTAAGCCGCTTCATTCAGGGGAACTTTATTTTGATCGCTGTCGCCATTACGGTTTTTGTTTTTGCGTTGCGCTTCGCCATGCGTCTTCCTGGGGTGGCGGCTACTTTAGATACCTACACCTTAAAGATTCCGCTCTTTGGAGACATGCTGACCAAGACATCGGTGGCCCGCTTTAGTCGGACATTGGGAACGTTGGTTTCCTCGGGTGTGCCGATTTTGCAGGCCTTACAGATTACCAGGGATACCGCCGGAAATCTGCGGGTAAGCAAGTCGGTTGAAAGCATTCACGACAACGTCAAGGAGGGGGAATCGATGGTCAGCCCGATGGAGGCGAGTGGTATTTTTCCTCCGATGGTGGTTTCGATGGTCCAGGTCGGCGAAGAGACGGGGCAACTTCCCGACATGTTAACCAAGGTGGCAGACGTTTTTGAAGAGGAGGTGGACAACTCGGTAGCCGGACTTACCTCGATGCTCGAGCCAGTGATGATTGTTATGTTGGCACTGGTGGTCGGAACAATTGTCGTCGCCCTTTTCTTGCCCTTGATCACGATTATCCAAGACCTTACCGGCGGTGCCTAGTCTGATGGTAGAGGTGGCGGTGTGTCGATTCGGGGAGGATTTAGCCTGGACTCGAAATTTACCCCGCGGGGTGCGGTTGACGGTCTACGAAAAAAGCCCACCCGATCAGACGCCGTGGCCTGGATCGATCCCGCTGGAAAATCATAGCCGGGACGATTTTGCCTGGCTTCACCACTTGGTAGAGAGATACGACGATCTGGCAGAGTTGACCGTATTTGCGCAAGGGCGCCCCTTCGATCACGCCCCAGATCTTCACCGCGTGATTCGTTCCTACGTCAAAGAGGAGATTCAACCCGATTTTGCCTGGCTGGGTTTTTTGTGGGAGACAGACGATGCCCGCGGTCGACCCTCCTTTGTCACTTGGTCCAAGAATCCAGAACGGCGTGAGCTAAACTTAGAGGGTTTTTTTCAGGCGATGTGGGGAGAGAACGCTCCGGAAAAAGTTCGCTACGTAGGCGGGAGTCAGTTCGCCCTTTCAAGAACCGCGGCCCATCGCCGCTCGCGAGATTTTTATCGGCGGGCGCGGGACTTATCCCAAACGTTTCCGGACGCAGCCCACGCTTTTGAGCGGACCTGGGATCGGATTTTCTTGGCTCCCCCTCTGGACCCAACTTTATTTGGCCCCACTGGAATGAGACTGCTGAAACCGGTTCGGCCCAAGCCGGCTGGGGCAACTTCGCGTCAGGGTTGATCCGGCTCAGTCGGCGGGGCTTTAGCCCCGATACGGGCTTGAAGGGTGGAGAGTCGCTCGCGAAGGGAAGACGGTTGTTGGACAACGCCGCCTTGGATCGAGACATCTCCATCGGTGTGCTTGGTCAGAACAGGTTTATCGACTCCCGCTTGGCGCGTCTCCTCCCGCAAAATTTGCCCATCAGGGTTGACGACGGTGAGGCGGTACTTACCTGCGGCCACAGCATAAAGAAGGTGGAGGTTGTTTTGCGGATCGAACTCCGCCACAGGTTTTCCCAAGGGCAGAAAGGCACCCAGACGGCGGGAAGGATACACCTGATTTTTTTTGGGGACTTCAACTCGCAGGTAGAGGCCGACATTGGGGTCCTCATAAAATTTGAGAAGAGAATAGATTCGCCGCTCCTCCCCATCTCCTCGAGGGACAGTCCAGATGACCTCTCCTCGACCGATGAGAAAATCTAGAGAATCGGTCATTAAAGTTTCCCCAGAGGGGAGCCGAACGGAGGCGCGGGCCCGATATCCACCCGTGTCCCGAATCAGGTAGTGAGGGGCAAGGTCGACCGAGATGGAGGTCGATTGGCCTGAGCGCAAGATTTTCTCGGGCGGCAAAAGCATTTTTTCCGGGGCGATCAGCTGTCCGTCACGCGACTGCACCACCATCTCCAACCATGGCTTTCCTTGGGTCTCAGCCAAACGCAGCTCCCCTGCCCCGAGATTCTTGATTTTGATTGTGAAGGGAATTGGGGAAAACTGAAGGTAAGAGGCTTTGGGAGTTTCGATCCTAAGATCGATCTGGGCGAAGCCGGCCTGATGCCCGCCAAAAACTAGGAAAAAAGCGAATCCCCAAACCCTTGCCAAACTTGCTCTCTGCATGAGGTGACAATATGGGCTTGCTGCCCAGCCCTCGGCAAGATGGAAGGAGAGCGGAGACTAAGCGGACAAAGAGGCGAGTTGCGACTCTACTGGCTTTGCTTCGGGTGCAGGCGCAGAAGTTGCCTCGGGCACCACTTGCGCTACCACTTGATTTTCAGATCGAAGGGCCGCACGGAGAGCTTTTTTCCAAGTCCCGTAGAAGTGCTTTTTGCATGCCGCAGCAAAGAGGGAAGGATTGGCGCGTTTGACTTCAGGGGTGATTAATTTTACACCCTGCTTTTTCAACTCAAGGATTCCTTCTACCAAATTTTCCCGTGTCCACCGTTTCCGACGACGAACATCGGCATAATTGATTCCCGCTTTTTCTAAGGCACTGCCCCAGTTGCCAAAACGGCGACGGGCTGTCGCGATCAACTTATTGGAGGACTCATCCATCGACTTGGAGCTGAGATCGGCACCTTCGGTCTGCAGCGGCGAATTTCATCCAGAATGCCATCTTCATCCCAGCTGCGGTAACGATAGATTTCTTCGGAGGCGAGACCAGCGGCCTCCAGCGCCGTGCGCCAGTTGCCAAAATATTTGGGCCGAATGGCCGCGTAGACCATGGCGTTGTGTTGGCTGAGGGCCATGGAGCGGAAAGAAAGATCGAAGCCCTTGGAAGCGAGATCACGAATCTCCTCCACAATTACCTCTTTGGACCATTTGCGGTACTTGCGGACATCCACATAAGAGATCCCAGCCTGATCCAGCGCCGCCTGCCAACTACCAAAGTAGCGAATCGAAGCGGCTAACAGCTCTTGGAAATTAAGGCGAACATGGTTCGCGTAAAGGGCCTCCCCTTTATCTCTCCACTGATGGATTTCGGCTATAACACGTTCGGTTGACCAACGAAGATTTTTGCGGGATCTAGTTTTCATGGGGGTATCATTAGTGGGTAATGCTATTTTGTCAAGTTACAGAAAGTTTGCGTATCTATAAGTTGTTCATGCATAACACTATTTATTTATTCACCTGCAAATAATCGGGCCGAAAGGGAGTCTGGAAGGCCTGCTTTAACGATCTTAGAGGCCGCTTTTTCCACCTCGTATCCTACTCTTCGTAAATCGACCGTTTGCTCCTTCGAGTCGTAGATGGCATAGCTGGCACGCCAATCCCCATCCCGGGGTTGCCCTACCGACCCCACATTAAAGAGGAATTTGCGGGCGATTTTCAGCCTTTCCGGATGGACATCCACCCCACGAAAGACAACGGGCCGAACATCCTTCTCCTTTAAAAAAGCCGCGGGGCGATGGGTATGACCAATAAAACAAAGGTGGGTTTTCTGATAAAAAAAACTGGTTTGGGCCTCCAGTTGGGTGGAAATGTAGGCCCAATTTTCTGGGCCATCCAACGTCGCATGCACCAAGGTAAAGCTCTCCTCCATATGCGTCAGGGGCAGACGGCGAAGATAGTTTAACTGGGCAGGGGTGAGGCGATTCCGAGAAAAAGAGAGCGCCTTTTGGGCGTCGATCGAGAAGGCATCCGGATTTTTTTTGTGGGTCACCAGCTCATCATGATTACCCCGAACGACAGGACATCCCAAAGCCCGCACCACTTCAAGACATTCAGCCGGATTTGCATTGTAGCCCACTAAATCACCAATGCAGACAGGATGGGTCACCTGCTGATCCTCCATGTCAGCTAAAACAGCTTCCAGGGCCTCTAGATTGCCATGCACATCACCAAAAATTCCGTACTTCACTTTTTTTTAGACCCACTCCCACTCGCCAGCTCTTTTTCTAATCGCGAGATTTCACGATCCACTACCTCTGGTCTTCTCTCCGCCGCCGGCGGATTTCCCATGGCTGCCCTCAACTCCCGAAAATAGGCTAATGCCCCTCTCTTATCTCCAGCTTTGTCTAGGGCGTATCCTACAAAACGCTCGAGGTAAGGGGGCGCATCCCCTTTCGCAATCGCTTGCCGATAGTAATCGGCCGACGCCTGATAATCCCCCAACCGCTGCCAGTATAAATCCCCCAGCCGCTGAAAAAGGAGTGCCCTCTCCGGAACCGCTTTAGTCCCTCTTTCCAAAAGATCTCGACCCGCCTCGACCCACCGGCGGGCTTCCATTCGTCGCTTGGTTTCACTCGCCTCACCGCTAAATCGCTCTGCCGCCACGGCCGCGTTCCATGCCAAATGCCACGATGCCGTATCCCAAAAAACCGCCACACGGGGTTGAAGCACCGTGGCCAACTCTAACGAAGTCCTCACTCGAACCCACTGCTGCTCCTCCCATGCTCCGTGCGCTTGCAACATCAGGGCATTCGCTGCCAATCCGCGAAATCCCCCCAGCGCGGCCAAGGCCAACCCCTGCCCCACCTTTTCCCGGATGGCCACCGCCGTCGGCCCTTGAAATCCATAGGTCGCTTTCCGTTGGGCTTGTGTCATCGCCTGCTCCCAAAACGTTTTCGCCCCGCCCCAAGATAAAAACAAAAAAAAGGCCAACCCCGCCGCCATCCACGATTTCAAATATCCCGCCCTTCAAACAGCACGGAAGCCGCCGTCAGCAGTACGGCAATATAAACCGCCGAATAGCCCGTCACCTCCAAAGTCGATCGCCACGAGACCGCGTTCCCCGCAATGATTTCATCGATCAAATTATAAAGGTTGAAATCAGGCACCAGGAAAGCCACCACCGCTAAAAAAGCCTTCGCCACCCAACTCGCTACCTCTCCCGACTCCAACCACTGCTCCCGCGCCACCGACTCCAGATGCCCAATGAGATAGACCATCAGCGTCATCGCCATGACAAAAGTAGTGGAGGTCGCGATCGTGCTGAAAAAAACCGCCACCGCCGCCACCACCGCTAACTTCATCTCCACCAAGAGCACCGCTTGCAATAAACGGGGATCTCTCGCCTCCTTCTGAATCGCCGCCGCCACCGCTGGATCCGATCCCTCCCGTGCGATCAGTTGAGCCTCCTTCCATCCCAAGACACCACCCACTGCGATCGCCATAATTGCCACCATCACCGCGAGAAGCGTGGCCAAGCCCAGATACTTACCCGCAATAAACTCCCACCGACGCAACGGACGGCACAAGGCGGTCAAAATCGTTCTCCTTTCAATCTCCCCTGGAATCAACTGACTCGCTCCCAACAAACCGACCAAAAGGCCGGTCAAACTGATCGACGCATACCCCAAATCCTTCAAAAACTTGAACTGCTCTTGAAACGAAAACTCGGTGAAGTAGTTCGCCCCGTAAATCAGTGCTAGTGCAAAAACCAGCAGCACCGCAAAGACCTTCTGGCGAACTGCCTCCAAAAAGGTATTCCCCGCAACCGCAGTAATCCGCCGCAGGGAGCCCATCATTTTCGCTTCTCCTCAGGCAGACTTCGCAAAAAATAGTCCTCCAACCGTTCTCGAGGCGCTCCCTCCCGCACCACCTGCACCCCACGCTTTTCCAGCCAACCCCTCAACTCCTTTCGGTCCTCTTCCTTTAACCCTTGCACATTCACCTCCCACTCCTTCTTCCGAGTTAGCAAATCCTCTAATCGCCCCTCCCTCAACTTTTGTCCCCGGTGTAGAATGATTACCCGATCCGCCACATCCTCCACCTGCTCTAAAAGATGGCTCGAAAAAATCACCGTCTTTCCGCGGCCCCGTAACTCTAAAATTAAATCCCGAATCTCCCTTGAGCCGGCCGGATCCACCCCCGCCGTCGGCTCATCCAACATCAAAATCTCTGGGTCCCCCACCATCGCCCCTGCCAAACCCGCCCGTTGTAACATTCCCTTGGAATACGTTCGCAGTGGTCTTTTCCCAGCCTCCCCACCCAACCGCACCAGCTCCATCAACTCCTGAATTCGCTTTTCCAAAACCGCACCTCCCATACCACTCAACTTTCCATAATACCGCACCAGCTCCGTTCCACTCAAAAAATTGGGAAAATAAGGATTTTCCGGAAGAAATCCTATCTGTCGCCTTGCGGCAATCGTACCTGCCCGAAATCCACACACCTCCGCCTTTCCCGATGTCGGCCTCAACAAACCTAAAATCATCTTCATGGCCGTACTTTTTCCACTCCCGTTCGGTCCAAGCAGCCCAAACACCTCCCCACGCTTCACCTCCATATCCAACCCCTCCAAAGCCAAGACGCGTCCCCGAAACCATCCCATGGGAAACTCCTTCCGCAATCGCTCTGTCCGTACTGCTGCACTCACTGGATTTGAAACCCCTTCACTCCTAGCACTGCCTCCACCTCCCGCCCACTCGCCTCCCGAATGAATCCAGCCAGATGACTCTCCCCAATCTCTTTCTCCATCGCTTCAACTTCACCCCGATCCCCTTGCAGAAAAACCTCGACCGTCCCATCGGGTTGATTCATCGCGTGACCTGACACGGTATAGCCCTCCGCGATCTGCCTCACGCTGTAGCGAAAACCCACCCCTTGTACCTTCCCACGATAGGAAATCCGTTTGGCCAGCATTCCATGATTTTGCCTACTTCTTCCCCAATCTTCAACCCCCCCCGCTCCTTCCCTACCTGAAAAATCCCTTCGCCCCGTCCCTTTTTTTAGCGAAGCTCTCCGTGAATGGCTGCCCCCACCCTCGCCCTCTCCACCTGCTGGCACGCCGACCGCACCACCGACGGAGCCGCCCTCCTTCGCCAAGCCACCGCCCTCGGCTTCTCTCGAGTCGAACTCAGCCACAACACCCGCTTTAACCTCTGGCCCGGAATCCTCGCTGAACATCGAAACCCTGAAGCACCCAAGATCGATGTCCTGCACAACTTCTGCCCCGTCCCCATCGAGCTTCTTCGCCCACACCCCAACGCCTACGAATTTTCTGACCCCAACCCCGCAAAACGTCGCCTCGCGGAACGCCACTCCCTCGCCACCCTTGAGGCCGCCGCCTCCGTCGGAGCCCGCTTCGTCGTACTTCACCTTGGCTCTGCCGGGCCGCGGGGTCTGGCCGATTCCTTGGAAACCCTCGCCCTCGCAGGCCAAATCGGATCCCGCACTTATGTTCGTGAAAAGATCGCTGCCATTGAGGCATGGGAAAAAGCCTTTCATGAAAGCTGGCCCCGCGTGGAAGAAATTCTTCTTCGTCTTGGCGAGCGTGCCCAATCCCTTGGAATTCGGCTCGGCTTGGAATGCCGTGAAAATCCCCGTGAAATTCCGCCAGACGACTTTTGGGATAAACTCCTCACGCGCCTTCCTGCTCCCACCTTCGGCTATTGGCACGACTTTGGTCACGCCGCCGGAAAACAGTGGCTCGGACTCATCGACCACGCCCAACACCTGCGCCGACTCGCCCCTCGGCTCATTGGAGTTCACTTACACGACTACTCTCCCGAAAAGGGGGATCACCTTCCCCTCGGCCAAGGATCCATTCCTTTTTCCCAACTCCTCCCCCTCATTCCCCCAAACACTCACTTCTCACTCGAGCTATCTCCGGATGTGTCCGCGGAGGAAGTTCGTGCCAGCCTCCTATGGTGGAACCAAAACCAACCCGCACCCTCCTAAGTCGCCTCGCGCCTTGGATTCGCTTCCTCATCACGGGAGGGGTCATTGCTTTTCTCGCGGGTAAAGTAAACTGGCCCAGCCTCGCCCACCGCTTTGCCTCTGCCCACCCCCTTTGGCTGACGGCCGCTCTCATTGTTACCCTCGGCTCCATTCTTCTTTGTGGAACCCGCTTCTACTTTGTTCTCCGTTTGCAGAAGATTTCTCTCCCCTACCTCCGCACGATTCATCTGACTCTCGTCGGCTTCTTTTTTAATCTTTTTCTGATCGGCTCTACCGGAGGAGACGCCATTCGCCTTTTTTATCTGATCCGCTGGTTTCCCCATCAGAAGGCACGGGCCACCCTCTCCATTCTCCTCGATCGGGTTTTCGGCGTGGCCGCCCTCTTTGGCCTCGCCCTTCTTTTTCTTCCGGGCGCCACCGATCGACTCCGCGCCGACCCTACCTTCGCCCCCCTCGCCTCCGCTCTTCCTTGGCTCGGCCCCCTCGGCGCTCTTCTCCTTTTTCTCGGTTTCATTATTCCGGGATTTCTTCCCAACCTTCCCTTGCCCCAAAAACTCCCTGGCCGCGCTGTCCTGCTCGATCTTCTTCGTGGCCTGCGCGACACCATGCATGGCGGTTGGAACACCGTTGCCGTCGTGCTCGTCTCCATTGGTGTTCACCTTCTCAGCTTTGCTGGCGCCACTTTGCTTGCCCGCGCCCTCGACCTTCCGATCACCTACTCCCTCGCTGGCCTCATTCTTGTCCTCATCTTCAGCGCCTCCGCTCTGCCCATCAGTGTCAGCGGCCATGGAGTCCGTGAAGGGGTCATGATCTTTCTCTTTCTCCATCTTGGTTTAGGGACCGATCCAGAATCTGCCATCGCCTACTCAATCCTCATTTATGGCCTCGGTCTTTTCTGGAGCCTCTTGGGCGGAATTGCTTACCTCACCCTTCGATCCCCCAGCACCCCAAAATGATCCGTCATCCCGCCGCCGAAAAGATTGTGCAAATGCTCACCCAAGCGGGCCACGTGGCCGTCTATGCGGGAGGCTGTGTTCGAGACGCCCTTCTTCAGCGGCCCTACCCCGACGTCGACATCGCCACCTCCGCTACCCCCGACCAAGTTCAATCCCTCTTCCCGAAAGCCTCCGACCCCCAAGGCAAAGCCTTCGGGGTCATCCGCCTTCGCCTGGATGAACACGTTTTCGAAATCGCCACCTTTCGGGTCGATGGACCCTATCTCGACGGACGTCGACCCTCCTCCATCACCTTCACCACCGCAGAAGAGGATGCCAAACGACGCGACTTCACCATCAACGGAATGTTTTTTAACCCCTTGCAGAATCAGCTCCTTGATTATGTGGCAGGCCAAGCCGACCTCTCGGCCAAAATCATCCGCGCCATCGGAGATCCCGTCTCCCGCTTCACCGAGGATCGCCTTCGCCTTTTCCGCGCCATCCGCTTTGCCGTTCAGTTGGGATTTGAAATGGAACCCGCCACTTGGAAGGCCCTGATCCAACTCGCCCCTTCCTCCAACGTCATCTCCCCAGAACGAGTTCGGGATGAGCTGATGAAAATCTTTACCAGCCCCGACCCTGCCCGTGGATTCGATCTCCTTCACCAGTCAGGCCTCCTCGCTGTTTGGATTCCCGAGCTTCTCGAAATGCGAGGTTGCGCCCAATCCCCTGAACATCATCCCGAGGGTGATGTGTGGGTTCATACCCGACTCCTTCTTACCCACCTGAAAAATCCTTCTCCCGTCCTCGCCCTCTCCGCCCTCCTGCACGACATCGGAAAACCTCGCACCTCCAAAACCGATCCCGATGGCCGGATTCGTTTTTTTGGTCACGAAGGAGTAGGCGCCCGCATGGCGGAAGAGATTCTTCGCCGCCTCCGCTTTCCCAACGACGAAATGAACGCCATCACCGCTTGCATCGCCAACCACATGGCTTTTAAAGACGCCCCCAACATGCGCGTCAGCACCCTGAAACGACTCCTCGCCCGCCCCACCTTTCTTGAAGAGTTGGAACTGCATCGGATCGACTGCAGCTCCTGCCACGGACAACTCGATATCCACACCTTTCTCACTGCAAAGATGACCGAATTTTCGCAAGAGGAGATCAAGCCCAAGCCCCTTCTCACAGGCAACGATCTTCAGCAGCTCGGCATCAAACCCGGCCCTCCATGGGAAAAATTCTCCATCAGCTAATGGATGAGCAGCTCGAGGGAAAGTTTACCGATCGAGAAAGTGCCCTCGCTCGCGCCCGCGAGCTGGTTCAGTAATCCTTACGCCCTAGGCGTAAGCAACAAACGCTTCGTACACTTCGTCTGGGATATCCAGGAGCTTATAATCTCCCGAAGAAACAAAAATTAACTGCTGCTTTCCCTTGCCCAACTGATTCCCTGCCGAATCAAAAATTGTATGCTCTAAAGTGACGAACTTCCGATTGTAGTCACCCACCTTTATTTTTACGCTGACCCGCTCGAACTCTCGCGTTTCCCTCGTGAACTTATGCTCAAAGGAACGCGTCAAAATATAGTAGGGGGTGGTTTTTAAATTAAATTTCGGCAAGCAGTGATTGAAGAAAAGTTCGCGCGTCTTTCCAACCCACATCGCATACATCCCAAAGTAAACATTCCCGACTGAGTTCGTGTCCGCATAGGTCGCTACAAAAGTGTGAACAAACCATT
>JGI12547J11936_1000228_pt1 | contig 13849 bp, 11 predicted proteins | sample LakEriepJuly2011_2_FD_11936 | JGI IMG/M metagenome (IMG submission 11936)
AAAACAAATTGTTGCTGAAAACCGAAGCGTTTTACTGGCCGCATTTATATTGGTTTACATGATTTTATTTGGTCATGGATTGCCAAGGTCAATAAACAAAAATTTATTTTAACTGCATGTGTTTTTATTGTGTAATTGATTTAAATATATAATCAGATAATATATATGCTAATAAAATTTTTCTTATTTGCATGCATGATTCAAAAGAGCGTTCAATACATGTCAGGTTTTTTTAACAGTTGGCATTGTGTTGGAATTAAAGAGAATATTGATTTTTCAAAGCCTTATAAATTTAACATTGGTGATCTTCCTTTAGTTGCATGGAGAAACAGTAAAGATGAATTAGTTACAACCTTGAATATTTGCAAACATATGGGATCGCAATTGGATAATGGAATTGTTACATCGAATGGTTGTTTGAAATGCCGATATCATGGGTTAGAATTCTCTCGCGATGATCGTTTTGGTGAAACTGTTGAGCAAGATGGTAAGGTGTTCTGGTCTTATAAACCTAGCCAAAAACTTCCTTATAAGGTTCCGTTCTTCCATAACAAGGACTATGAAACTTCTTTTTTGCAAATAGATATGGAGGCTTCTTTGCAGGATAGCGCATTTAATACCATGGATTTGCGACACCCTGAATACGTTCACAAGGGTGGCTTTGGAAGCGCAATTCCTCCTAGCAATATAAAACAATACAAGTTCAAAGACCGCATCGGTTTAGCTTTTGATTATGAGTCCAATACAATTATGAAGAGTATGAATGATAATAAACGAAGTACGCACAATTTTCACATGTTTATTTATCCAACGTTTACTTGGTCTCGCGTTTCATTTAATGATAAACATTTAATAATAGCAGTTAATCTTCTTCCTCTTGAAAATAAAAAAACTAGGTGGTTTGTTACCATTTGCCACAATTATTACAAATCACCTATTCAAAAGAATCTCATGAAAGGACTAGCTACATTCATTTTGAGTCAGGATTATTTTCAAATGAAAAATCAATATCCTGAGAATAAATTGAAAGCTGCNGTTTTATTTAATCACATCTTTAAGGATGAAGANGTAATATTGTGGTTAAGNGAAGAATTTCGTGGATATAAATTCCCTGACGTAAATACATGTCTTGATTTATTTACAGAATATAACGAGAATAGGAAAACAACTAAGCCATAGCTTCGTTAACATACTGCTCCAACTTGCCAATATCTATTTCTGGAAGTTCCACGTGAGATTCCCAGAAATACTTGCAAAATGCCCATGTAAACTCGCAATCCGTTGGATACAAATCTGCGCGTTCGTTCTTGAGCTTTTTATATAGCTTGTCCGGCAGAAATCCAAGACTTTGTCTTGGTAAAACATAGCACAACTGGACTAACGGATTGACTGCCATTGAATTATTCTCTTTAATAAACGTTGTGTCAAAGTATGGAATAAAACGAATCAAATCTTGTAACAACGGAGGATAATTATAATTGTAGCACCACCTCCAATCAGGACAACCAGATGTGTAATATTTCATTGTCCATTCCAACCCTTGCAAATAATTCACGCAAATTGTTTTGCATCTTTCTTCATCAATGTCAATTTTGAATAGGCATTTATAGTATCTATGCCTCCAACCATCCTTGAACGGATTTATGTATTTCTCTAGCTCTCGTTCGTAATTTGGAATCGCATCAAATTTGGCATATTTTTGCTCAGGCGTTCCGGTTGGATATGAAAATTTTTCTCGCTTGTCTCGGAGCTTCGTCTCATTTTTGAAATATTCGTCCTCCATTCCAGCCAAAAACTCAACAAATTTCCTCACATTTTTCCAGTAAATTGTTTTCCCATCGGTAAGATTTTCATTCGTTCCACCCAAAGTCGCCTTGTAAGCGTTCAACAGTTTGTCAACACCTCCAGTACGAATATTAACTGCAGGAAAATGAGGCATAAAATCATTTCCAAGAAGAAAGCACATAAAGATGTAGTCATAAACACGATTTTTTTGTTGTTCTGTCGTTAGTTCTACGTCATTATTCATATTCAATGTTATGATGTGCGCCAATTCCGGAATATCTAATAAATAGGTCTCATTTGGCTCCAAAGAGTTGTCAATTGTCTTGATAAATTCCGGTGTTTCTCTGAACAAATAAATCTTTTCGCTTATTGGAAGGTGGTTAATTGACAACATAATAAGGTCTGCATCTAGGCCATAGATAACTGTGGATTTTTCTGAATGTTCGGCCGCATTTTGACGAATGTATTCAAAGATTTTGTGCTCACCTTCACCAACTTCATCCGATGTAGAGACAATAATTTCAGCAATTCCATATTTGCTTGGGTTATTAAAATACGCTGAAATAGTTGAACCGAGCTCTTGCATAAAAACAGTTCCAGGAGTAATAGCTGTGGTGTTCCATGGATCGGAACCAGCAACCTTCTTAAAGATGGACTTGGAAATCTCATTTTGATACCACGATTTGTATCGGCGATTGCGTTGTTGTTCCAACTTTGCAACAGGCGCAACGCCGTCAAATGCAATCATTAGAATATTGTCTGGAGAAATTAGTGATATATACTCTTCAATCTTCTGAATTACTCGCAATATAATTGTACGACTTGCCGATTCAGTAAGTTCCTCAAAATTAACGTTGCGAACAGAGTCATAAATAATAGAATTGCAATCCATGTATAAATTATTAATTGTCATTTGACCAGCTAATAATTTTTTTATTATTTCAGGATGATTCTTTACGATATATGAAAAATAACTTGGGATTCCCATTCTTGGTTATCTTGCAGCGTTATGTTTAATATGGTTTAATATAATCTAGTTCAATTGTTTCAAGTCCAAAATAAAATATAAAATATAAAATATAAAATATTTTGATGCATTTTTTGCCATATTTTCTTATATTTGCATAGATTAGGCGATATGAATAAAAAAATGCAGATAACTCCGGCAAATGCAGCGTTAAAAAATTCACAGGATATAACAAATTTAGTTGAAAAGAAACTAGCATTCTTCCAGGATGTAATCCAAAAAACAATATTAAACGCTCAAAAAAATAAGATGCTTGATATTTTAGGAGTTAGTGATTTGTCGACATGCATCAATACGTTGAATGGCATCAGTGATAGAATGAAAACTTTAAGCGAAAGCATGACTCTTTTACCAACGGATAACATAGTAAGTAATTTGCAGGTGCTAAACAACGAATTATCCGGATTATTAAAAGGCTATGGAACAGATTCGTTTGAAGACTTATTATCTATATGTTTTGGTAATAACAATGCAATTGTTACAAACGACGATGAATTAGTAAAATACGAATTATTAAAAAAGTATTTTCATCCAACGCAGTATAAGGTGGTTAATTTAAAGAAGACTGAAAAAGATTCCGACGGAAAGACAAAAACCACATTTATGGATGAATTTATTACAGAAAAAACTAAAAATTTTGATTGCACTGACGTTGCATCAAATTCAAAACAGTTTCACATGAAAGTGTACGGTTTAAAGGTGTATGTGCATCACAGCGCGTTTAATAAGCATTTGTTGATTTATGGAATAGTTGACGATATTATAATACAATTTTTAAATAATAAATTTATAAACAACGTTGCTTCTAGTATAAAGAATAATTTGCCAACGGATGACGATTTTAAAAGCGATAGTTTTGAACGTTTCTTTGAATCTTTAACATTGAAAGATTATCTTATAATGAATAATACTGATGTATATAATAAATTTATTGGTTGCCAGACACAGCACAAGTTGTTAAAACAAAAAACTTTGTTGTTTATTGTGAAGGATTTTATTGGAAGCGATTTATACACAAAGAGAAATACAGTTATTTATTTATTGGTCACGTCAAATGAATACGATAATAAATATCTTGCTTATTTGTTGTATGATTTATTATCAAACGACGCCAATGGAACGGTGGATACAGTTGAACAGACAATTTTATTTGACAGTTTTCCCTGGTCAATAAAGCAATACTTTCGCGAGGCAATGAAGAAAACAATACAGTATACAAACGATTTGTCAAATTTTGACATGAATAAAATTCCATTGGAACAACAGATTTGTTTAATGAAAACAACAGACGCTGTAAAGGAAAAGGCTATGGTTAAATTGAAAGAAATCAAAGCAAAATCTGAGGATTCTGGATCAAAGGCGCGTCAATATTTGGATGGGTTATTAAAAATACCATTTAATGTTTATACCAAGGAACCTGTTATGTGTATAATGGATCAAAATAGGAGTCACATGGTTGAGATGCTTAAAAATCCTAAAATAACAGAGCTTATTCCAAATATTCAAAAGAAGGAAAAATACACAAGTATTGAAATTTTGTCTAATGTAAAAAAAATAAAAGCAAACGCGTTTGGAAATAATATGTCATCAATAATAAAAAAAATAAAGAAGCATGTAACCGCGATGGATAAACAACAACTTGTTGCTCTTATAACAACAATTAACTTGTTAATTGAAAAAAATAACTTAAATTTTGCAAAAATAAATCATCAAGGAAAAAATAAAAAGGAATTAACACAAAGCGTTGCGTTGTTTGTTGATTTTAATAGTGTGACTAATCATGAAGTTCTATTGGATAAGCAACTAAAATTTGACGTTTCTATAGATTTCATGAATGATATCAAAGAAATTTCTTCAAATTTTGGAAAGATTGGGGACTACATGAAGAATGTTAAGACTGTTTTAGATGAAGCCGTTCATGGACATGATAAAGCCAAGAAGCAAATAGAGAGAATTATTGGTCAATGGATAAATGGTGAACAAGATGGTTACTGTTTTGGGTTTGAAGGCCCACCAGGTGTTGGAAAATGCTTTGCAAAAAATACTCCAATTATGTTGTCTAATGGAGACGTTAAAATGGTTCAAGACATTACAATAAATGATAAATTAATGGGCGATGACAGTTTTCCAAGAAATGTTCTGGCTCTAGGAAATGGCAGAGAAAAAATGTATAGAATTGAACAGGTTAAGGGTGATGATTATATTGTAAATGAAAGTCACATTTTAAGTTTAAAGATGACAAAATCCGGAAAAAAAGGCGACAAACATCAAATTATAATGGGTAAACGATACTTTAAAAATGACATAATTGATATTTGCATAAAAGATTATTTAGGATTGCCAAAATATATAAAAGATTGTTTAAAAGGCTATAAAGTTGGAGTTGATTTTTCAGAGAAAGAACTAAGCATTGAACCATATATATTGGGGTATTGGTTGGGAGATGGGTCTTCTAGAAATTTTAGTATAACAACTATTGACCAAGAAATAATTGACCATTTTAAAGATTATGCAAATGGTTATAATTTAAAATGCACTAAAAACAAAATAACTTATTCTTTTACAAGTGGAGTTATGGGAGGAAGAAGCGATAAAAACGTTTTATTAAATAAAATGAAAGAGCAGAATCTAATTAATAATAAGCATATTCCTGAAATATACAAATGCAATTCTCGCGAAAATCGTGTAAAATTATTAGCAGGGTTAATAGATAGCGATGGATATCATAACAAAGAAAACAACGCCTTAGAAATTGTGCAAAAAAATAAAAAACTAGCGGAAGATATTTTATGGTTAGTTCGCTCATTGGGATTTAGAGGAATGATGAAAGATAGCGTAAAATCTTGCACTTACAAAGGAGTGAAGAAAACTGGATTATATTATAGAATAACAATAACAGGAAAGGGTCTTGAAGAAATTCCAACATTATTAGAAAGGAAAAAGGCAAGAGAACATAAACAGGTAAAAGACCCCTTAAATACAGGTATAAAAATTATTCCTTTAGAGGAAGATGATTATTACGGTTTTCAAATTGACGGAAATTCAAGATTTTTATTGGGAGATTTTACTGTAACGCACAATACATCGTTAGCAAAACGCGGTCTCTCTAATTGTTTGATTGATGAGAAAGGTAATAGTAGACCTTTTTCTATGATTCAAATGGGTGGTGATAGCAACGGCAGCACTTTGCATGGGCATAATTATACATACGTTGGTTCAACGTGGGGTGGCATTGTGCAGATTCTCATTGATAAGAAATGCATGAATCCTATTATTTTCATAGACGAGTTGGACAAGATTTCCAAGACGGAGCACGGTAAAGAAATCGTTGGTATTTTGACTCATTTGTTAGATCCTACACAAAATGATGTGTTTCAAGACAAGTATTTCTCTGGAATAGATTTGGATTTATCCAAAGCACTATTTGTTCTATCATATAACGACGTTGATTCAATTGATAAGATTTTGTTGGACCGCATTCATCGCGTTAAATTCTCAAATCTCTCCCTTGAAGATAAACTTATTATTGCAAAGACTCATATGCTTCCTGAAGTTTACAAGAAGATGGGTCTAGAGAACATTATAATAATGGATGACGATGTTCTCAAGTTCATTATAGACGAGTATACTTCCGAACCTGGTGTAAGAAAGATGAGAGAAATTATATTTGAAATAGTTGGTGAGATAAATATTGATATTTTGAAGAACTGCACTTGCGAATACCCTATAAATATTACAATTGAAGATATTAAAACAAAATATTTTAAAGATAAACGTGGAATTGTGCATAAACACATCCATTCTGTGAGCGTAATTGGTATGATTAATGGCTTGTGGGCTAATTCGGTTGGTTGTGGAGGAACCCTTCCAATTCAAGCAAAATTTTATCCAAGTGATACATTTTTATCATTGAAACTAAATGGGTTGCAGGGGGATGTTATGAAAGAATCTATGAATGTTGCTCTTACTGTGGCGTGGAATTTGACATCTTTTGAAAATAAAGAGAAAATACGTGAATTATATGAAGAAAAAAAATATTCAATAAATGTATTAACACCATCGTGTGCAACACCGAAAGATGGTCCAAGTGCTGGTGCAGCAATTGTGGTTACACTTTTTTCTTTATTAAATAATCGTAAAATTAAGTATTATATCGCAATGACAGGAGAAATAGATTTGTTTGGAAATGTGACTGAAATAGGGGGGTTAGACCTAAAATTTTTAGGAGGTATAAAGGCAGGAGTTAAAGAATTTTTGTATCCAGTTGAAAATGAAAAAGACTACAAATCTTTCATGGAAAAGTATAAAGATACTGAGTTGATAAAGGATATAAAATTTCACCCAGTAAATAATATTCATGAAGTGTTTGAACTAGTATTTGAAGATGAATAGAATAATAGAACAATAGAACAGTAAAAATAATAATAAAATATTATATAGTTTATTATTATATGAGCAATATTACTTCAAAAATACCACCAATGCAAACCGATAATTTTAACCAACCACTCATTATGTTTCAGCCGATGAACATCGTTGTTTTGTTAACGTTTTACAGTCCATTAATAGTAGCACTTGGTGTATTTAGCATGTCATTTATTTTTCAGAATTTCAAGGGGTTTATATATTTAGGCTTTTTATTGGCTATTTCAGTGGCAAGAGAGTTCTTGTTGATGATATCAGGAGTTGTTCCAAAAGCATCTCAAAATAGAGTGTGTGACATGGCTCAATACAGCAAATATGGAAATGCTGGATTCAGTTTATTTGTATTGGCGTTTACAGTGTGCTATATTTGCATGCCTATGTTTTTAAATAAGGATGTTAACTGGTGGGTATTTGGTGGATTACTAGTTTATTTATTGATGGATATTGGAATCAGATATATGAAGCAATGCATTACAAGTGCATCTGACATATTATTGAGTTTGATAACAGGGGCTGCCGCAGGTGTGTTAATTCCTGGACTTTTATATGTGGGTGGATCATCCAAATACTTGTTTTTCAATGAGATATCAAATAGTAAGGAAATATGCTCAATGCCTAAAAAGCAGCAATTCAAGTGTAGCGTATTTAAAAATGGGGAGCTAGTTACAAGCACAACTTCTAAGTAAATAAAAACTCTAAGCATTCAATGTGTCTATAGATTCAGCATTACTATTTGCTTGTGTAGATTGTGATGTTGTATCATCAACGACCGCAATGGGTTGTTGCATTGGAGTAACAAAGAATTGAATATGATTTACGAACCATTTTCTAAAATCAGCTAAAACGAGCTTTCTTTGAAATGTTTCCGCTAAAAGTTTCATATTTCCTTTAGTATGAAAGACACTTACAAAATTATTAAATTCTGTCGCCACGTTTTTGCTGCAGTATACATTTGTTAAATTCAATGGATTGAAAGGGGATTTATTTTTGCGACGATTTACAACATTGTGAAATATGCACATTATATTTCTAAAATCTTCTTTATTTCTTACTCCAGCAGGATTTATTTTGGATAGGAATTGAACTGCGTGTTCTGAACACTCAGGGCAAGGCAAAACTCTGCATATTCTAAAAATAAAGTTGAACAATGGTGGAAAGACTTGTTGAAACCTATCTGGATTAATTTTTTCTGCGAGCGTATGAAAAAAAGACCATATTGGTGGACCCCATTTATTTGGCGACATTATTATAACTAAAGAAAGATAAAAAATATAAAGACTAAATGCACAATTAATGTAATGCCAAATTATAAAATAGAGGGCGATGTTAATTTTTACGATGAATTATACAAATCTCTAGATGAGCCAGAAGACGGAAGCGAATTGAATGTTTGCTTAATTACAAATAAACCTCTAGAAGAAGATTGCATTTCTCTTTCTTGCAATCACAACTTCAATTATGAAGCTATTTATAATGACATTTATAACCATAAGAAAAAGTATAATTCAATGGAACGATGTGCGGTAAAATCAACGCAAATTAGGTGCCCATATTGTAGAACAATTCAGAATAAATTATTGCCACAAAAATGGGGTTATAAAAATGTGCATGGTGTTAATTTTTATGACGAGGAACAAGAAAATATGCAATTGAAAAATTATTCACCTGCACAATTTAAACAAGGAAAATGTTGTTATAAATACGCAGAGTCAAAGCTAACCACGCATCAAGGATGCATTAATAAATATGTTAAAACGTTGCCTTTAGATGAACAAACGTATTGTTCGGCTCATTATAATATAACTTTAACTAAATTGTATAATGAGAAGAAACTAAAAGAAAAGCAAGAAAAGGACCAAAAGAAGGCTCTTGCTTTGTTGGAAAAGATAAAGGCGCAGGAAGAGAAACAGAAGGCCAAGGAGGATAAGCAGAAGGCCAAGGAGGAGAAACAGAAAGTAAAGGATGAAAAACAAAAGATAAAAGACGAAGAAAAGTTGAAGAAGGATCAAAAGAAATCTCAAAAGGTGCAAAATGAAAATGTTGTTATTTCTCTAGCTTCTTCGTCATCTGCGCAATCTGGATGCATTCAACTTCTCAAAACAGGCAATAATAAAGGAACTCAGTGCGGATGCAAGATTAGTCAAGACGGTTTATGTGGTCGTCATTACAAATTGTTGCATCCAGTTTCACCTGATGAGCAAATGTAATGCAATTTAATTAAGAATTTATATATTTTGAATAATAATATAAAATTAATTTACTGTTAATTTTATATGGAGACTAAGGAAGAATTAGTAACTAACATTAAAGAGTGGATCAAAATGGATACAGAAATAAATAAATTGCAGCAAGAAATAAAAGATAGAAAAAATAAAAAGAAACAACTGTCTGAAGAATTAATGAAAGTAATGAAAAAGAATGAAATTGATTGTTTTGATATTAACGGAGGAAGTTTGGTATACAAGCAGAGTAAGGTAAAGAAACCCATTAACGCCAAATCTTTAATTTCAACTTTACAAAGTTATTTTGCATCAACGCCGACAAAAGCAGAAGAAGTGACTAAATTTATTCTAGACAATAGAGAAGAACAAATTAAGGAAACAATTAAACGAAAGGTTGATAAATAGAAACGAGAATCAATCTATGTTTGCTTTCGTAAAAAGTACTTTTTATGGGGTTTTTATTTATTTGTTTTTTGCAAAAGTTTCACTGTATTTACGATGATACTTTTGTTGACGCAATAAACAACGCAAGCATAATAATTTTTGAGATAAATCTCATATTTTATATATATTGAGTATAAAAATATATTTAAAATGATATTTATATTAAATATTATAAAATGAGCGACGATGAAAGTGACGGTGAATATAATGAACAAATAAATGAAATGTATGAAGAAGAGCGAGCAGCATTAAAGGCCTATTTAGAGATGGTTGATGTTTCTGAACAGGATTCTTCCGAAATTCAAAAACAAAATCAAGAACAAAATCAAGAACAACGCCAAATATTAGCACGTTATCCAGGCGTTGATAATTTGACCGATGACTTAGAATTTGAAACAAATAAGTACGAGAATGGGCATATTCATATTTGCGCGTATTATATTAATCAATTTGGAAAAGAGCCTTTTTTGCAATATATATTGAAAAAATATGACGAAACTGATGAAAAAAAAGATTTGGTAACATTTCCCACTTTTAATTACGAAAGGGGGTTGCCAATTATGGTTTATAATAATATCATATTGGAAATGATGCGTACTTCGTATAGAATTAAAACTGGAGATTACGAATATAAAGGGTTTATAAATAATGGCAACAAATTTTATGTATTTTACGATTTTAGCGATTGTATAATAAGATGCCACGATTTGAGACGAATGAATGATTTATGGTTGGTGACAATGGATGAAATTATTAATCACAAAAAAGTTTGCAATTTTCCAATAGATAACAAGGTAACAGAGTTTTTCTCTGATCTAAAAAATTTGCATTTCACTTATTTGAAGGACAAGGATGATAACATTTTTGAAGCTCCAATAGTTGGTTATGTTGGTTTGGAAGCAAAAAAGATTGATTTTGTCTCGTGTTTTGGAGAACAACAGACAATGCGAGGAGAACTACCAGACCCTTATTATTATTTTACTGACTATCAGAAAGCGTTTAAGAGTGGGAGTTTTGCAAAAAGCATAGACACCGATTCAAAAAATAACAGTGTTTTTGATTTAAAAAGCGAAAGGGGTGGTCTAGTACGCTTTGCTTTGTTTACAGGTTATTCTAAAATGCAGTCAGAGAAGAACAAGACAAATGAACATGACCATTTATATAACAGTATTTATATTAGCGATGAAGACGGTAACCCAACGTGGGCGCTTAAGAAATACGAACAACAGTGTCCATTGACGTGTCATTATATAAATAAACTAGTATTAGGAGAAGAATGGAACGATGAAAAGGATAATTTCATAATTTAATAAATTCAAATAATTGGTGCATATAAGTATTTAATTTTCTCAAATAATTATATGTCGGCAGGTAAAATAATAAGTATAATAGGATTTTCATTAATATTTCTTTATGTGATTACACAAATACTTTCGTTCTATGGGATTGGGTCGGATGTATATGGAACATATATAGGATTTTATTTATTTTTATTGTTATCAATAATTATATTACCAAATTCATACCAAACTTTGCATTAAACTGCATTTGATTCGTCTCCACCAGAAACAACAACGGCTATTCTTTCTTGATTTCTTTGCTCACCAATTATGCTGTGCAATACTGATAACTCAATTTTATCTTTCAAGTTATCAATAATTTCAGAATCCATTGGTTCGCGGTTGTTTAAATTAAAGAATGTTTTCTTAAATTCTTTGACAATATTTCTATTAGACTTATCAAGTTGTTTTTGTCTAGCCTCCTTTAAAGCCTTATTTTTTGCGAGTTCTACAATGCTTTTTTCTTTATTCTCTTCATTAGACCATGGATTTCTATAACTTTCAGTGGATACAAGAACGTCACAAATTTCAGGTTTAACAATTTTATCAAATGTTTCGCTGTGTTTAAATGATGTTTTGAATGAGGCTACAATTTTTTCAGGGATATTTGGACTTGTTTCCATTAAACGATCAAATTCTTCCTTGGACATTTTTAACATTTGGCCTGGAGGCATTCTTTCAGAAGGATGTTTGGCGAGTTCAATTTTTACATTTCTGTAGAATTTGTCCCACGCAATGCCGCTGACTCTATGAGCTTCATTTAGTTGTGTAATCTTTAAGAATTGTTGAACCGTGGAAATAATTCCTCCTAAAATGTTGAATCCTCCTACAATCATTGCAAAATAGTTCTGGTATTCTTCAGGAACGCGTGTTTGAGCAAAGTTTGCGGTTCCTGTAAGAGTTGATATAACAATAACAGGAATAGTGTACCAAGCATTTAGATTTGAAAATAATGTATTTGATTTAGAGTGAAGCCATCTATAACACATAGCTTTATCTGCCCATTCAATAAGAATTTGCTCGTGTTCAGCGGTCCATTCAACGTCATTACTATTGATTGGGATTAAATTTGTTTGTTCATCAGTGTAGATATCTTCTGCATTCTCCATAAATATTATTGATAAATTAATTTTATCATAATATTTTATGGATGTGGATAAACGTATAAATAACCTCAAAATAGATTTTACAAAGGTTATTGACTTAAAAAATGAAAATGTGAAAATGTTTGAGACATTAGAAGGAAAAATAGGTCAACTTAAAATAATCTATTCCGATTTTATCAAATCAAATAAACAAAATCTCTTTATTTTTGGATTGGATTCATTCCACTTTCAAGGAAAGTTAATAGACATAGAATACGATGATATGAAGCGTCTTTATTCGGCTATAACAAATCGCATATATTGTGAATATTTTAAGCTTTACAAAATTGTAGTGGATTATATAACAGAAAATATACCAGATGATAAGAAAATTATGGATTTAATAAACGTTAATAAGAGTAGTTATCCAATATATAAAGATTTAGAGCCATTTAAACAGTATGATTTTGAAATAATTCAAAGTGTGCACGAAACCATAATTACTTTATTGGGATCAATACACAATTATTTCTTGAATAAAGAACACGACTTAAAGCAACATCAAATTAAGAATGCAACTGGTCTGAATATAGACAACTTTATACACACTTTTAATTATAATAATGTCGTTTTAAGAGAGAAATTAACTCTCTTCGTAACTTACATAGAATTTTTCCACAGATTGCACACTAAATATTTTATGAGGTTTACAACAAAAATGAAGCTATTTACTAGTCAAATATTACACGATATTAAATTTGAAGATTCGGTTGAGATACATAAAATGAAAAGAAAGTCTATAATGGATACTCTTATGAGCGAGAATGTGGACAAGGAAATATTACACGAGTTGAAAAACAGCGTGAGTGAGCCATCTTCAACACCAAAATCTACGTCATTCTCTTCTTCTTCTTTTGATTCTAATGGGGATATTCCTATTTTAGGCCAACCGCCCAAGAGAGAAAATACCTTAGAAGGTATATTTTTAAATATAGATGAACCGAATGAGGTTATTATAGAAGAACAACAAAAAGAGGAACAAAAAGATGAACAAAAAAAGGATGAGAAATATGATGAAGAAACTAAAGAAAAGGATGAAGAAAATGAAGTGCCTCCAACAGAAATAATAGCAAATAAACCAGACGGAGATGATATGTCAATATTAACATCTGAAACAGAGACTAAATCCGAAACGCCTGCAACAGAAGTTAAACCAAAAAGAAAATACACTCCAAGAAAAAAGAAGACAGACCCAGCCAGCGGCGTTTAAATTGTTTTCTTATATATTTAAAAAATTGAACTAAAGTTAATTCAACATTATAATGTAACTAATCAAGATGGAGCGCAGAATTAATAAGCGACTAGATGGATATATTACTACATTTAAGGATAGCATTCGCGACAAGGCCACCGCTTTGGGAATTGCTCAGAATGAACAAATGAGCTCACTTCTTCAACATATTTATGATTATGATAGGTTTGTATTATCAAAGGAGGATTTCATGAAGAGAAAGCGTGTAA
>JGI12547J11936_1000241_pt1 | contig 13667 bp, 14 predicted proteins | sample LakEriepJuly2011_2_FD_11936 | JGI IMG/M metagenome (IMG submission 11936)
TATTACCTTCAATATCAGTAATCAATTCTTCAGCAAAGGGATATTGATTAGCTTGCATTTTGTTTATATGGGATTAGCATTTTACTATTTACACTTAATGTAACATATTTTTATCAGGCTCGAAAATACTAGGATTGATTTTTGGTTCGTAGTAGATACTTTAACTGACGTGCTGACTACGAGATTATTTTACAAAGTTAACTTCTAAAGTATTGAGTGAGCAAATATTATCTTTGATGAACAATTACTGTCTTTATGAAAACACTCTTTAACATAAGCCTGCCTTCTAATTTCTCGAAGCCATTTAGTAAAATCTGTTTGCTTTGATGTTTTATTGTTCATTACCGTAATGCTCCTCTTATATGTATCTTTATATATTATTCTACTGGCAGGTGCTTATACAATATTGTGAATATCACGAGGTGGTATTTCATCTGCGGTTAAAGTCACAATTTTACCATCTCGCAAAATACTAATTGATTCTCCTAATCTGCGATGTCTTTCTATTGCATTTGCAATAGCAAATTTCACACCAGCATCAATTTTTTGATAAAGTTCTGTACGATTAATTCGAGCTTCCTTATCTTGCTGTGATTTGATTCCAGATTCCGTATTCATAAATTATCACTTCCTGATTTATACCTAATTGAGCAACTAATTGGGGTTCATCCCCAGAATTATTATATACTATCCAAGTATCACACAAAGGTAAATAAAGGTCAATTAGGTTTCTGCGTCCCCGCTCATAGCGTCTACGAATGATATCTTCTGGAATATTATGACCTCCACTTGCTACCCGTCTGCGGACTCTAGATATTGCTAGTTCTGGAGTTTCTAACCAAAAGTAGATTAAATTGATTATATAATCCTGGTTTTTACATTCTCTAATAAAACGCGCAAAATTACGAGCAGCTAAAGTTGTTTCAAAAGCAAAGTCAGCTTTATCATTCACCAGACTCTCTAATCTTTGCAACATTAATTTTCCTGCTTCCATAGCTACAGATTCAGAATTAAAAGGAGAAATACCCGCTGCGATATTATCAGCATTGACATATTCAAACACTTCTAGAACATAAGGGAGAATTTGCAAAGCTACAGTAGTTTTTCCTGAACCATTTGCACCGCCGATAATGTACAGACTAGGCATGATTATGGTAATATATATTAACTAGTTTGTTTGTTTACATTTTACCATTGAAATAAATCTCTATTGAAAATAATTCAACGAACTTTATTAGAAAAATAACTAAAAAAATGCTATTTATGGTATTGATAAAATAAAAATTACCAACATGATCAATAATCAACCTATTTGCATTTCCCTATTTACAGGTGCTTATGGCTTAGATTTAGGACTAGAACAAGCAGGATTTCATACTGTTAGTGTAGTTGAAAAAGATAAAGATGCAGTCAAAACAATTGCTCTGAATAGACCTTATCTCCAAGAAAGTGCTATTCCCAGAGAATTAGAAAAAGTTACTTCCCAAGAATTACTAGAAGAAGGAGGAAGAGTTTTAAATTTAGGTCGCGCTTTACTTCCAGGAGAAATAGATTTAGTCACGGGTGGTCCCCCTTGTCAGCCATTTAGTACCGCAGGAAAACGCGGTTCAGTTATGGACCCACGCGGGAGTTTATTTATGGATTTTATCCGCATTGTCAAAGAAGTCCAACCCCGATTTTTCTTAATGGAAAATGTTAGAGGTTTACTTTCTGCTTCTTTGCGTCATCGTCCTATTAATCAAAGAGGAAAAGATTATCCAGCTTTAGAACTTGATGAAATGAATGGTGCAGCTTTAAAAGTAGTTTTAGCAGAAATGAAAGAATTAGGCTACAACGTAGTTTACAACCTTTTAGAAGCAGCAGATTATGGTGTTCCTCAAAATAGATCCCGTGTAGTTTTTATTGGTTCTAGAGATGGTGAAGCTGCTACATTTCCTCTCGCTAAATATAGTAAAGATGGTAAAATTTTACCAAAGTGGAGAACTTTAAAAGATGCGTTAACAGATTTTGTGGATATCCAACCAGAATTTATTAGTTATTCAGAAAATAGGCTCAAGTTTTTAAGATTATTACAAGCGGGACAAAATTGGCGAAATTTACCAGAAGAATTACAAAGAGAAGCAATGGGAGGTGCTTATAATTCTGGTGGGGGAAAAGTTGGTTTTTACAGAAGACTATCTTGGGATAAACCTTCACCAACAATCACAACCAGTCCCCAACAAAAAGCTACAGATATGTGTCACCCTGTAGAACTTCGTCCTTTAACTGTGCGCGAATCTGCGAAAATTCAAACTTTTCCTGATGATTGGATTTTTTATGGTTCGATAAGTTCTAAATACAAACAAATTGGTAATGCAGTTCCGGTGTTACTTGCGAAAGAACTTGGTGAATATCTGATTAATTCAATGCAGGGAAATCAACCAAAAGGGAAAGAAGTTACTGAACAACTCTCTCTATTTTCTTTATAGAATTTATTTTGCAGCTAACTCAGCAAATTCATGATCAATTCTCTCTAACATATATAGAAAGTGGTATGAGAGTTTTAGCAGCTAAATTAATAGACATAAAATACTTGCATTAACCTATTTAAACAAAATTTAGCAAATAGATATATTTATAAACTTGATATTTTCAATCAATATTCGTATACCTAATTTAAACACTAAATATATTCCGGTTACTATCTCATAGAAGAGAAACATAGATATTAAATTAATATGAAATCTGGTATTAATCCTAAACAACTGGAATTTTTTTAACCTATCACTATCATAGGCAACACAACCAAACTTAACTTCATAGATGTCTATAAAATCTATCATTTGGCTAAATCTGTACTGAAAATTATCCCAAAATGAAATATCTAACTCATCACAGCGATCGCCCAACTTGTACAATAAAAGATAGATTGTTGCGAATTGTATAGTTAAGGATTATAGCTGTTATGGCTGCTGCCGTTTTCATCGAAAATCTCAAAAAAAGCTACGGTAATGTAGTTGCAGTTCAGGATGTCTCCTTTCAAGTCCAACCTGGAGAAATATTTGGTTTACTAGGACCCAACGGGGCAGGGAAAACAACCACTCTCCGGGCTTTGTGTACGCTGACAACCCCCGATGCTGGCAAAATTGAAGTTTCCGGTATTTCGGTCTTAGATCACCCCAAATTAGCCCGACAAAAGCTAGGTTATGTAGCCCAGGAAGTAGCTTTAGATAAAGTCCTCACTGGCCGGGAGTTACTACAATTACAAGCCGCACTTTATCATCTTCCCGGTGCGCTGATTAAACAGCGAATTAACACTATTTTGGATTTACTGGGTTTACAAGAATACGCAGATAAAAAAACTGGCACTTATTCCGGTGGTTTACGCAAGCGGCTAGATTTGGCTGCTGGTTTACTCCACGCGCCCGATGTTTTAGTATTAGATGAACCAACGGTAGGATTAGATATTGAAAGCCGGGTTGTGGTGTGGGATTTCTTGCGTCAATTACGCACTGCGGGAACTACCGTTGTGATTACCAGCCATTATTTAGAAGAAGTTGACGCTTTAGCCGATAGGGTGGCAATTATTGATAGAGGTTTGGTTATTGCTAATGGTACACCATCTCAGTTAAAAGATCAGGTAGGAGGCGATCGCATCACTTTAAGAATCCGCGAATTTTCCCCCAGTGAAGAAGCCGAAACCGCAAAAAACCTTTTAGCAGCCTTACCTTTTGTCCAAGAAATCATCATCAACAGCGCCCAAGGTAACTCCCTAAATTTAGTAGTCACCCCCCAAAATGACGTTTTAATAACTATTCAGCAAGCTTTAAATAATGCCAGTTTACCAATTTTTGGCATCGCCCAATCTCGTCCTAGTTTAGATGATGTTTACCTAGCAGCCACCGGAAAAACCTTAATGGATGCTGAATTAGCCGCTGTAGCCAATCGTGATCCTAAAGCCGAAAAGAAGCAAAATATGAGATAGAGGGAACAGGGATTTTCTCGTTCCCATACTCTGTATGGGAATGAATTCCAGAAGGCTCTGTCTTCCATATTTAGACGAAAAAGCCAAACAGCTAAATGCTAATTTTGAAGCAAGTGAGGTTATCGGCATCTGGTTTGTCATAGTCCTGAATTTGAGAAAGTTTATGTAAAATTAACTCTTCCTTATTCAAAACTTAACTTTTTCGCTGTTCACTGAAATTAAATTCACTTTTTGCTGCAACATTAAAATTCCCCCCATTACCTTGAAGTGAAAAGGCTTGGGGGATTATTTGTTAAAATATCCTAAATTTAGGAATAAATCCTTTGACCAGCAAAAATCCCCAACAATTAAGTAATATTAGTTACTCTCGCGTTATCCATCTCAGTCATCAAATTGATATAAGTATACCCACATGGACTGGTGATCCTTCCGTAGAATTTACCAGTGTTGCAAAAATTCAAGATGATGGTTATTATTTACGACGCTTTGCATTGGGAGAACATAGTGCCACTCATATTAATGCCCCCAATAGTTTCTATCCAAACGGTGCAAGTATTGACCAGTATCCAGCATCATCCTTAATATTACCTGCTGTAGTTATCAATATTTGCGAACAAGCGGCAGTGAATGCTGATTATGTCTTGACTATTAGCGATATCCACACTTGGGAAACTGAATTTGGGGAAATTCCCCCAGGTAGTTTAGTGATACTATATACTGGTTGGCAAGAAAAATGGTTAAATCAAAAAGCGTTTTTTAACCAAGATAAATATGGCAAAATGCACTTTCCCGGTTTTAGCTATGATGCAACTGAGTTTTTAATTACACATAAGCAAATTACCGGAGTGGGCATTGATACTCACGGTGTAGATTCTGGGCAGGATACCAATTTTACTATTAATCGTTTGCTGCTGGAGCGATCGCTAATTGTGATCGAAAATCTCACCAATTTAGATCAGTTACCACCCCAAGGTACTACCTTAATCATTGGGATTCTCAGGTTGAGCGGAGGTTCTGGTTCTCCCGCTGGGATAATGGCATTATTTTAAATTTCTATGCACTTCTGAACAAATAAAGGGGATCTAAAACTAGATCCCCTTTATTGTTTCTAACATAATGCAACTTATTACTAATTTTTAGCAATACTGCAAGTTAGATTTTGAACTGATTGAGAATTACTGAATGGGAAGTTGCTATTTTTTTAGTCAAGAGTAGAAATTTGATAAATCACACAACTACCCTTGCAACTAACTTTAGCTTGAGAACTGGAGGCTTGAGACTTTGAATTTTAGACTCTTGCCAGCAGTTTTAGATTTCACCATTAACCTGCATTTGATGAACTTGATCTGCCAATTCTTGACAATTTTGGTCATCTAACTTATCAATTGCCAACATTCCCATGAGAATAACTTCTTTTAAAGTTAAGCGAGTTGAATGTGCCTGTTTTTGCACAATCTCCTTAATGATGGGAGATACACCGATTGCTGTACTAGCTCTAGCCACGTTATAAAAGGAAACATTAAAGACTTCGGATAAATCTTAGCACTTTTTGCAAGGTTATTCTACATCCCCGGAATTGATCTACTTTAGTTTCGATAAATCTTTATATGTCTAATCCAGACTATAAATAGCAAACAGACTCAATAATTCTGCAAATCTAACTTTTAAACTACGAGCATAACCCTTATGTAGCAAGCATTTCACAGCTTACTTACTTTGCTGCACATAATCATGTTACTACAATCACGCAATAAAATTACGTATTTTTTATTTGTGTTAATAGTAAAATATTTTCATAAATAGGTATAAATAAACATATTTATGGAAAAAAATAATATGCTATTTTAATCTTATCCAGTAGACTTTCTAGCGTTTTACTTCTATTTTTTTATGAACAAAAATTGATGCTGATATAATTATTTATTAATTTTCCTTACAACTTACATCACAAACCATTCATAATTGTCATCTACCAAAAGTATGAGACTCAAAATTTAGTGGCTCATCAAGGGATAAGACATTGAAAAATGATGTTACAAAGGAATATGAAAAAAGCTGTAAAGCTTATACAGCAAGCTGTGTAAATTCAATAATCCCAAATTTTAGTGTTGATTAATCCTGACGGGAGAATATTTTTAACGATTAATAGGATTTAATAGCGTTGTATTGCTTAATAATATTAAATATTGTGAACTAGCAAAATAGACAGAAATCGAAATCTTCCTGAATTCACTTAGTTAACGCTGTCATCAGAAAAAGTAGTGAATACGCACAAGGAACAAAACAACGACGGGTGAAATTACGTATATTAATGGTAACTTGCATTCTGAATTAACTACAGATGGATTACATTTATCCCTAGCAGGATATCAAGTGTGGCAATTTGCACTTGAGCAAATAGAATATAGAGTTGGTCAAATTCACATTGATATATGCAAATTGAATGTATATTTAAATTGCTAGTTGGAAAAAGGCAAGAGGTAAAAGGGAAGAGAGAATAGGCAAAAAGGCAAAAGTAGTTACCAATTACCTTTTTCCCTGCCTAAAATTAGATAACTAGCAACTTGGGTTATGTTATTTCACAGGTCAGGGTGTAAGAGCTATCACTAAATATCAAATGGTAGATCGGATAAATGATATCGCTTGGCAAGCTCATCAGGGTAGCGTTGCGGCAATTATTCAAGTCTTGAATGAAAGGCTAGTTATGTCTAGTGTCAGAACTAGAGCAGTTTTTGTGAATGGTGTTTTACAACTTTTGTGCGAAGCAGCCACGGTAGAGCAACTGGAGCAATCTACCTTAGTGCCAAAAATTCAACAAATTTTGGACTCGCTTGCACCACGTCACATTCGCCGAGTTAACATCAATAGTCGCATTGTTAAAGAAGAACAATTGCTGTGGTTAGAGGAAATTCACCGTGATACTGATAACCAATTATTATGGTCACAGGAAATTACAGTATCCCAACCAGATTTGTTTAAGTGGTTAATTCCAGATTTAACTGAAGCTGATACCAAATCAAGAAAACCTATTTTAGCGAAACCCCAATCTTTACTCAAGAATCCAGATCAAGGGAAAATTTCGATCAAAACTTTAGTTATCGGGGTTTCTGGTTTATCTTCAGTAATTTTACTAGCTTGGCTGCTAGATTCTTGGTTAGGTAATCCGCTGAAAGATCTCTCACCATTCACAGGTTCTCAATCTTCCCAAACAGCAAACCAAAGTCCACCACAATTGTTGAATCGTCCTCCTAGCCAAAGTTTTTCTATTCCATCTGATGATCCATTTGTAGCCTCTGTGCGACTAGCTAACCAAGCTACTACGGCTGGTAAAACAGCAATAACTTCAACTCAGTGGTTGGAATTAGCTGCTAATTGGCAACGGGCTTCTGATTTAATGAGTCAGGTGTCACCTAGTCACAGCCGCTATCAAGAAGCACGGATTAGAACTAAGTTGTATAAAAAGTTTAGTGAAGCAGCCCAGAAGGCAGCGGAAAAGGGTAAATCGTAAGTTAAATTTTTAACTTCAACTACACACTCATTTCTAACATCCGTTGCATTGGTCCTAGTGCTGCTGTGCGGAGTTCTTCTGGTAAGGTAATTTCTGGGGTGCGATTTTTCATGGCTAAATACAGTTTTTCTAAAGTGTTTAGTCGCATAAATGGACATTCGTTACAGTTACAATCACTTTGCGGGGGTGCGGGAATAAAGTGTTTGCCAGGTGCTAATTTTTGCATCTGGTGAATGATTCCCGGCTCTGTAGCCACGATGAATTCCTGGCTAGGGCTGGTTTGACAATAACTAAGTAAGGCGGCTGTAGAGCCAATAAAGCTGGCGTGACGCAATACGCTGGTTTCACATTCGGGGTGGGCGATCGCTTCCGCGTGAGGATGTGTAATTTTTAACTGGACTATTTTCTTTTCCGAAAAAGTCTCATGGACAATACAGCTACCTTGCCATAACAGCATTTCCCGTCCGGTTTGTTCCATCACATACCGTCCCAAGTTCCGATCTGGGGCAAAAATAATCGGCTGTTCTTGGGGTATTTGCTGGACAATTTTCACAGCATTGGAACTGGTACAAATAATATCGCTCATGGCCTTGATTTCGGCAGAGCAATTAATATAGGAAATAACTAAATGATTTGGGTGTGCGTCTTTGAACTCCGCAAATTCTTGGGGAGGACAACTATCTGCTAAAGAACAACCTGCATTGATATCTGGTAACAACACCAATTTATCAGGGTTGAGGATTTTGGCGGTTTCGGCCATGAAGTGAACACCGGCAAAGACAATTACATCTGCTTTCGTATTGGCTGCTGCTCTAGCTAATTGTAAGGAATCACCAATAAAGTCGGCAATATCTTGAATATCGGGATCTTGATAGTAGTGGGCTAATATTACCGCATTCAGTTCTGTTTTCAGATCCGTAATAGCCGCAAATAAATCTAATGGTAGATTACCTGATTTTGGTTGAGTAAGTGTAGTTGTAAACACAATTAAAAACTGCTTTTAATTACAAATTATTACCTTGTGAATTTAATTATAGTAGTTTTTACCAAAAATAGTGAGGGATTGATCCTAGCAATTTATGTCCAAATCCGGTAGAGTTTCATAAAACCTCGCGGTAAGTGGCAAACGAGCGCGGCTTTAGCTCTGAGAGGCAAGCGACTCCGGCGATTTTAATCGTATTGGTTTTTTATAAGAGCATCCGGTAAGCGTAAAACGAGCGCGGCTTGGCTCCCTGAGATATAAGCGACACGAGGGATTTTAATCCCTGTGGTATGTTAGAATCAAATTGTGAGTAAGAACAAAAAACATCTATGTGTTGAAGCATCCTAGTACGGAGAAATCCCNGCTCCTATGAAACAACGGTTAGGTTCAAGTCCTAACGGCAGTATTGACAAGAAAGAGCGAGTAATGGCAGGGTGTGGAGCGTACCGAGTCTTGGCTTAGTCATGGATTCTGAAAACACTGAAAACAATAAAAGTAAGCGCAATTTCGACACCTTGATTGGCAGTTGTTTTGAGCGTCTAGGCGGCGTTTGGCGGTCGCAGCGAGATTGGATTGGGCTAAACCCTTCATCTAAATCTGTCCGCAAAATCTCAGTGGCTTTAGCCATGAAAGTGTCAAATCCTGGAGATATACGGCTTTTTAAAGTGGCATGACCAGTCAGAAAACTCCATCAAAACCTATCAAAATTGCTGTAATTGGCGATGTTCACGACCAATGGGAAGTGGAAGACGGCATAGCACTCAAGCACCTGGGTGTGGACTTAGTGCTGTTTGTCGGAGATTTCGGGAATGAGTCAGTGGAAGTGGTAAAAGCGATCGCTTCCCTGGATCTTCCCAAAGCAGCGGTAATGGGCAATCACGATGCCTGGTACTCGGCCACTGAATGGGGACGCAAAAAATGTCCTTATGACCGCACCAAGGAAGACTGGGTACAGGAACAATTAGATTTATTGGGATCTGCCCAAGTCGGTTATGGTAAGTTGGATTTTCCGGCTTGGAATTTAACTGTGGTGGGTGGTCGTCCTTTTACCTGGGGAGGACCGGAATGGAGATTTGCCCAAATGTGTCAAGAACGGTATGGTGTCTCTAGTTTGGAGGAGTCCGCAGATAAAATCGTCAAAGTAGTAAAAAGTGTTACTTGTGATCATATTATTTTTCTAGGACACAATGGACCNAGTGGTTTAGGCGATCGCGCTGAGGACCCTTGTGGCAAAGATTGGCATCCCATTGGCGGTGATTTTGGTGATCCTGATTTAGCGTCAGCAATTTCTCAAAGTCTCAACCTGAAGAAAACTGTTTCTTTAGTCGCTTTTGGTCATATGCACCGAACTCTGCGCCATACTAAAAAGCTGCAAAGGAAGGCTGTATTTAGAAGTCCAGAAGGAACTATTTACTTAAATGCTGCCACTGTCCCCCGGATTATTCAGCAAGATGGTGTGAAATTACGGAATTTTTCTCTAGTTTCTTTGGAGGGGGGTGTAGTAACAAAAGCTGCTCTGGTTTGGGTGGGTAAAGACTTCCAAATTGCTACTGAGGAAGTTTTTTATGATTCTTCAGTTTCAGTAGTGCAAATTTTGTAATTATAGGTTATGATGTTATTTGTCAGTTTTTGTATTCCACAATCCTGGCAAATAATTTGGAGAGGTGGCAGAGTGGTCGATTGCGCCTGACTTGAAATCAGGTGAAGTGAAAGCTTCCGGGAGTTCGAATCTCCCCCTCTCCGTTTTTTTTGGGAAAATAGAGACGTTTGATTAAACGTCCCTACATTTCGATTTTAATTTCTGATTAGGTTGCTTGAGGCTGAAGTAAATTTTCTATGCCTTGAACAACGGTTGCTGATTCAATTTTGTCACCAGCTTTAAGTTTATCTAAAATCTCTCTACCTTCAGTCAGATAACCAAAAACAGCATAACGACCATCTAAAAGATTCCGTCCCGCTGGAGTAAGTTCTGGTTCAAACAAAAAGAAAAAAACCTGGGAAGAACCACCATTAACTTCATTTTCTGGCCGGGCCATCACTAAAGCACCAAAAGACGAAAACGGTAAAACAGGCATATCTAAATAACGCCCAGCTTCTTCGAGAGTAGTGCCATAGGTTGGTTCTTTTTCACCTGCGACTAAAATTTCTAAGGGAACAGCCCGGTATTTGCCAGTTTGAGGATCAATAAAACCGACTTCCTTACCTACAGGATCTCCGGTTTGGAGAAAGTAAGATTCTTCCGAACGGGTGAATTCTAAACCATTATAAAAACCTCGTTGGACCAAATCTACAAAGTTACCAGCAGTCACAGGGGCGCTATAGCCATCTACAACTACAGTAAGATCGCCTTTATTGGTTTTAAAAGCAATCCTAGCTCGTCCTTTGAGTTGGGGTAAGTTACTGTATTCAGCCGGAACTTCAAAGGGGAATTTCGTCACCATTGATTCTTCTAACAAACTAACAAGATTCAGTAATTTAGCTCTGCCCTCAAGAATGGGTTCTTTTTGTTTAGTTTTAACAAGTTCTTGCAGTTCTATGATGCCAGATTTCAATTCAGTCATCCAAGCTTGGGCTTGAGGTTGGCGTTCTTCCGGAACGCTTGCTAATATTTGGGAAGGTTTATCGAGTATCCGCAATGCCTGTTTGAGGTCATTATTAACTGCACCCCATCGTTTATTTGCCCGCAGTTGGTTAGAAATGTCTTCTAAACTAGCTTGTAGTTTACGTACAGGTTGATTATCTATCGGCAGTGCATAGCGTAACAGAGCCTTCCCGTCGGTAATTGCGTTTCCCGCTGGTAGTCCAGCGTTACTAGTGGGAGTCCACCCAGCCGTACCTGTGCCTAAAAATATTGTTAATAGCAATATTACCTTTAGGCCGTTCTTCACCCAGGACTTAAATAAGTTCAACATGAAATTTCCCTTTCTTCAGCATCAAAGTGTTGACTGGAAGTAATTCATTGATTATCTTCCCATATTGCGGGACTGGGGATGGAGGAGGCAGGGGAAGTGGGAAGTAGGGGAAGTAGGGGAAGTAGGGGAGGCAGGGGAAGAAATATTAATTTTGCCTATTACCTGTTGCTTCTTTCCTGACAACTGACAACTGACCACTGACAATTAACAACTAACAACTTATGGCGCGGGAAGGGTACAATAAATGCCGATTGTCTTGCAAAATTTGAAAGTTTCATGATCTCTAGTAACGACTTTCGACCTGGTGTTTCAATTGTATTAGATGGTTCGGTTTGGCGCGTGATAGATTTTCTTCACGTTAAGCCAGGCAAGGGTTCTGCCTTCGTACGGACAACATTAAAAAGTGTTCAAACTGGGAAACAGTTAGAAAAAACTTTTCGGGCTGGGGAAAGCGTTCCTCAAGCGACTTTGGAAAAAGTGACGATGCAATATACCTATAAGGACGGTGATGAGTTTGTCTTTATGGATATGGAGACTTATGAAGAAGGTAAATTAACTACATTGCAAATTGGCGATCGCGTCAAGTACCTAAAGGAAGGTATGGAAGTTAACGTGATTCGCTGGGGCGAACAAGTTCTAGAAGTAGAACTACCTAATTCTGTAGTTTTGGAAATTGTGCAAACAGATCCTGGTGTTAAAGGTGATACTGCCACAGGTGGTACTAAACCCGCAATTCTCGAAACTGGTGCAACTATCATGGTTCCTTTGTTTATTGCCCAAGGGGAACGCATAAAAATTGATACCAGGGAAGATAAGTATTTAGGCAGGGAATAATTTTCCTATTTTTTTGATACCAACTGGGAATAGTCAGGAATAAAATCGTTCAACTGAGCGAAGTCCAAAATCTCAAGTTGGTGCTAATGATTTCAATCCCTTTTTTATAGAGGGATTAAATCCCTGCCTTAATTAGAATTTTAATTTAACAGTTAGGTGGAGGTAAAATAATTGTGACATTAGACTTTAATGAAATCCGTCAGCTATTAGTAACTATTGCCCAAACAGATATTGCGGAAGTTACTCTCAAAAATAATGAATTTGAGCTAACAGTCCGAAAAGCTGTCAGTTTTAGCAATAATGCCCAAGGAACGGTTAGTGCTGTAGGGAGTGCCAGTGTAACCCAGTTGCTATCTACAGCCTTACCAAGTTCAATGTCTGAGGGGGGTGTAATCAATAAAGTTATTGATAATTCATTAGCACAACCTCCTCATTCTTCTTCACCAATTAATCAAAAATTGGTTGAAGTCCCATCACCAATGGTAGGGACATTTTACCGCTCCCCAGCCCCAGGAGAAGCAGCGTTCGTGGAAGTAGGCGATCGCGTTAAAGCTGGTCAAAGTGTCTGTATAATTGAAGCAATGAAGTTGATGAACGAAATTGAAGCCGAAGTCTCTGGACAAGTAATGGAAATTTTAGTTCAAAATGGCGAACCCGTAGAATATGGTCAGCCTTTAATGAGAATTAACCCTGATTAAGTATTAAATAGGGAACAGGGAAATTGGGGAAGTTAGGGAAGTTGGGGAAGTTGGGGAAGTTGGGGAAGTTGGGGAAGTTGGGGAAGTTGGGGAAGAGAAAGAATTTTCCCAATGACAACTGACAACTGACAACTAACAACTGACAACTGACAACTGAGAACTGACAACTAACAACTGACAACTGACAACTAACAACTGACTAAAGCGGATAATTTTTCTGAAAACTTTCGCGGGTGAGTGGTTGTTGTAATTCCACACCTTCACCCCCTAAAACCTCTAAGGGTTTCCCATTGACTTCAATATATACTTTGGCTTTAGGGTTTAAACTAGTAGCAGTATATACAACTTGTCCCACACGCCCCATCATGGAAGTGCTACCTCCACCAGTGGTAAAGTTTGCGGATAAATTCACATGAATATCATTGTTTTCGGCTTTTAGTCCCAATAGTTGAGTCCCCTGGGGAATAGTAGTAGAATCTGTGCCTTCACCTGGACCTGCTAATAAGGTTTTAAATGCTGCCTCTAAAACTTGGTTGGGTTGGGTAGCTGCAACTTTAAAAGGTTGGGGAACTAAATCCAGCCGATTTTCCTGGGATCTGAGCCAATATATACTAGCAGTCTGTTCATTACCTTGTTGGGTTGTTGATTGCTTGACTGGCTGCTTAATAGTTTGCGAAGAATTGGTAGGTGTGGGAGTATCTGGAGTCTGTCCAGAAAACCAAGCCACACCACCGCTTACTGCTACTACGGCTGCGGAAATAGCTGCTAC
>JGI12547J11936_1000243_pt1 | contig 13635 bp, 15 predicted proteins | sample LakEriepJuly2011_2_FD_11936 | JGI IMG/M metagenome (IMG submission 11936)
GGACTACGGGAAACTGCGTGACTTACTTGCACAAGGGAAATGGAAGGAAGCTGACGAGGAAACAGAACGGGTAATGTTAGCAGTTGCGAAGCGGGAAAATGAAACTTGGTTAGATGATGAGAGTATTTATAACTTTCCTTGTGAAGACCTTCGTACCATTGACCAGTTGTGGGTAAAATACAGTGATGGGAAATTTGGTTTTTCTGTACAGAAACGAATTTATCAAGCTTATGGTGGAACGAGAGAAAATTCAACTCCGGACATCTGGAAGCAGTTCGGGGACAAGGTAGGATGGATAACAGAGGGAGAATGGTTGTGGCACAATGGTAAGATTACTTATGACAAGAAAGCACCAGAAGGACACCTCCCATTCTCGGGTGTGGTGGTGTGCTTTGGGGGTGGTTTGATTCGACAGGGCGGCTCATTTTTGCTTCGTTTTCAAGTTGGGGATTCACGTCTCTTCTCTCGCGTCGAGACTTGTAAGTTGTAACATTTAAAGGTTACAGAAAATTATTAAGTCAGAATCAGGATATCCAGGATTTAAGGATTTACAGGATGTCAGTTTGCATCTAAAGATCCCCGACTTCTGCGATAATTAATGTGATAAATGAGAAGATTGTTAAAAGTTGTCGGGAATCTGAAATTCTCAATTGTCAGAATCAGGATTTCCAGGATTAAAGGATGTACAGGATGGTAATTTTTAGATGGTTTGTTGGTGATGAAAGTTGTATTTGTCTGAATCAGGATAACCAGGATTAAAGGATTAACAGGATGGTAATTTATAGATGGTTTAAATTATTCAAAAATAATCATTCAAAAACATCCTTAAAAATCACCAAATCCCCACCAAAAATCATCCAATCACATCCTGAAAATCCTCAAATCCTGAAAATCCTGATATGGCTACGCCACGCTTCGCTATCAGACAAATAAAAATCACCAACTCCCCACCAAAAATCATCCAATAACATCCTGTAAATCCTCAAATCCTGGAAATCCTGATATGGCTACGCCACGCTTCGCTATCAGACAAATAAAAATCACCAACTCCCCACCAAAAATCATCCAACAACATCCTGTAAATCCTCAAATCCTAGACATCCTGATTCTGACAATTACGTTTATAATGAAAATTATCAGTTATAGGAAATAGACAATGAATATTACCCTAAAACCAGAACAAGAACAGTTTATTCAAAACCAGTTAGCTCAAGGGAGATTTCCTAATGCTGAAGCAGTCATTAATCAAGCTCTAGAACTTTTACAAGAAAAACAACGAGAATATGAAGACTGGGTAGAAGATGTGAAAATTAAAGTTAATGAAGCCGCAGCAGAATTAGAACGAGGGGAAGGAGTTCCTTTAGAAACAGTTGTTGAACAGATACAGGCAAAATTTCGTCATGCGCGAGAGGAAAAAAAATGAATCAATGTTTGATTTCACCTCTAGCAATTCGAGATTTAGATAGCATTTCTGAATACTTTTTAAACAGAAATATTGAAGCGGGAGAAATACTCTTTCAAGATTTCACAAAAAAGTGTGAAAAATTACTGCAATTTCCTAACATGGGACGCAGTTACGAATACATAAGACAGGGAATGCGTGGACTTCCTTTAAATGGTTATATCATTTTTTATCAAGTTGTTGATAATAATGTTGAAATTCTTAGAGTCGTGAATGGTCGCCAAGATTTAGAAGCTTTATTCGCAGAATAGATGTTTTATTAACTGAGAATTTTGATCATCAATCAAATAATATCCAAAAAATTCCCACATCACAAAAATTCTCACATCCAAAATCCTGAAAATCCTGAAAATCCTTAAATCCTGGATATCCTGATTCAGACAGTTTAAACGTTAAATAAATCACAAATTTGATCCAAGAAGTCGGGGATATCAACTATAATATTTACCACAACCTCAAATAATCAACTATAAAAAAATGCCATCTACCGTTACCCTCACCATTACTACAGGGAAACTTTCAGGAAAACAATATATATTTGATAGTCGCAGCACTTGTATTATCGGTAGAGGTGAAGATTGCAATTTGCAAATTGCTGATAATATTGATATGACAGTTTCCCGCTATCATTGCTTATTAGATATCAATCCTCCGGAAATGAGAATCCGTGATTTAGGGAGTTTAAACGGTACAATTGTTAATGATAAAAAAATCGGACAAAGGAAAGCCAGTGAGTCTCCAGAGGAAGCATTAAAGGCAGTTTTTCCCGAATATGATTTAGTCAATAATGATCAGGTAGTGGTAGGAGATATTATTTTTGATATTAGTATAGAAACAGAACTAGAAAAACAGAAAACTCCTTATATTCCAGTCGAAGAAGAAAATAATAAACCGAACTTTTTTGATATTATTAAAAATCTCCTAAATTTAGCAAATCAAGGTAATTCAAACCTGAAGATAATTTCTAATTATCAGATTATCAAATCTTTAGGTGAAGGTGGATGTGGAGAAGTATTTTTAGCTGAACATATCCCCACTAAAAAACGGGTAGCACTAAAGTTAATGTTACCTAAAGTCGCTGCTAAAGAACTGGGTGTAAAAATGTTTTTGCGAGAAACAGAAAATACAAAATATTTACAACATCCTCATGTAGTGAAGATGTTAGATTATGGCTATGCCGAAAATACCTTTTTCTTCACAATGGAATATTGCGAAGGTGGGGATGTTTGGGATTTGATGGAGAAATTAGGAGGACGTTTACCTGTTAACATAGCTGTTGATATTATTCTGCAAGTTCTCGACGGGTTAATTTATACCCATAACGTTGAAGTTCCTTATGTGAAATTAGCCGACGGAAGACTAGGAAAAGGGAAAGGTTTAGTACATCGAGATTTAAAACCAAATAATATTTTTATTACCAATGTCAATGGTAAAATAGTAGTCAAAATTGGAGATTATGGATTATCCAAAGCTTTTGATTTAGCTGGGTTGAGTGGACACACTTTCACAGGGGCGAAAATGGGGACTCCTACGTTTATGTGCCGTCAACAATTGCTAGATTTAAAAAATTCTTTACCGGAGGTTGATGTGTGGGCAAGTGCTGCTTGTTTATATAATATGTTAACGGGATATTTCCCCCGTGATTTTGTCGGTGAACCTTGGACTTGTGTGCTAAGAAATGATGCTGTCCCCATTCGTGAACGTGATAGTAGTATTCCTGAAAAATTAGCAGAAGTGATAGATTTAGCTTTAACAGAAAAGCCAAAAATTTATTTTCAAACTGCGGCTGAGTTTAAAGCAGCGTTGTTAAAATGTGTTTGATTCTTAAATCTTAGTAACTTGAGGATCTAAAACAATGCGTGTACCAGTTATATCTACATGATAAGTCCAAAACTGGCTTTTAACTTTGACAATTACTTCCCAACCTTTAATGGGAGCAAAATTCTGGGTGCAGACTTCACCAAAATTAAAAACGCAGGAATTACTAAAATTTTTCTGAATTGATTGGGTAATTTTTAGAGAATTTACTGCTAAACCAGAACGTTTAGAAGCATTACTCAAAACCGCATTAGCAATTTTTTTCGGTAATTGATTACTGCTAATTTTCGGATCTAGAAGAATTTGTGAACCGGATTTATTCACATGATAAGTCCAAGATTGTTTTTGCACTTGGACAATTACAATCCAACCGGGAATAGGATTATATTCCCTTGTGCAAACTTCCCCAAATTTGAAAGCACAGGGATTACTAAAATTGGTAGATGTAACTTGAGTAATTTGCAAATCAGAACTTTTTATCCCAGAAACTCTAGAAGCATCCCTTAGCACTGCTTGAGAAATAGATTGAGGTAAAGTATTGTGGTTTAATTGTGACTGTTCGGGATTTTTAGCATTTGCAGATGTACTATTTTCAGTGACATCTAAACCACAGGCAAACAAGCTGGTAATAATAAGCATGAAGACAAAAACCTGCGGAAAACTGCGATTACGGTACATTTCAGAAAATAGCTTGGTAATTAATTTCATAATGATGTCAATTAACGAGTTAGTTATTTTATCTTCTTATACCAATTTTATGTGAAACCACACAGAATTATCAAATCCATTAATTCATCTGCGTTTATCTGCGTTTATCTGCGGTTAATTATTATTCAAATCTTATTCTAGATCCATTATTAGACTTGAATAAGATTTAATTTTCAACTAATTTTTCTCATCGCTAAAAGTGCCGTTCCATAAGCTGCTTCTGTATTTTTGGATGAAATAATTGGTACTTTTAAATAACGTTGACGAATAGCCGTCCAAGTAGAATTAGCAGCACCACCACCTGCTGTATAAATATGAGTTAAAGGATCTGCACCTAAACTTTGTAATAGTTCATATCCTCTAGTTTCTATTCTAGCCATACTTTCTAATAAACCATGTAGAAATTCTTGAGGTTGATCTGGACGTGGTTCTAGTCTGGGTAATAATTGGGGATCATTAATGGGAAAGCGATCGCCTGGTTGCAATAATGGATAATAATCTAACACACTGGCTTGAGTTGGATCAATTTCCGCACTTAACCTCACCAACTCAACATCGCTGAAAAAATGCTTCAAAATAGCACCACCCGTATTAGATGCACCTCCATTCAACCACAAATCTCCTAAACGATGGCTATAAATTCCATATCGCGCATCTTCAATTCTATGCCGACTTAAAAGTTTTAGTACCAAAGTTGAACCGAGAGAAGTTACCGCTTCCCCCGGAAATTTAGCTCCACTGGCTAGAAAAGCCGCAATACTATCTGTTGTGCCAGCAACCACTAAACAATCGCCTTTAAAGCCAAAATCGGCCGCAATCTGAGGAAGTAATTCACCAATGGCTGTACCCGGCGCTAAGACTTGCGGTAACTGGAGGGGAATTTCTAGCTGTTCCAACCATGCTGGATATTGCAATTTTTCCACGTCATAACCCAATTTTAAGGCGTTGTGGTAATCGCTAATACCTAACTTTCCATGCAAGAGAAATCCCAGCCAATCGGCTTGATGCAATAAATATCTGGCTTTTGCAAAATCAGGTAATTCTTGCATCCAGAGGAGTTTCGCTAGACTAGATGTAGCACTTAATACAGTGTGATTTGCTGGCGCAATCCTGCTCAATCGTTCTAAAACCACTGCACCCCGACCATCATTGTACAATAGTGGCGCGTCCACAGGCTTTCCAGCCCCATCAGTCAGTAAAATAGTGGAAGAAGTCCCATTAATAGCGATCGCTCCGATTTCCCCCCTTAACACCCCCGGAATTTGCCCTAATAGACTCCATAAAGCCTGTTGCCAACATTGAACCCAATCAACAGTCCCAACCTGCCAACAATGGCGCATTTCGGACAGAATCCGACCTTCTTCATCAATTACCACACCCCGTGCGCCAGAAGTACCAAAGTCAATACCAAGGGATAAAGTCATAAATTAAGGGAGGTAGGGGAAGTAGGGGAAGTAGGGGAGGTAGGGGAAGTAGGGGAATATTTCTTCCCAATGACAACGGACAACTGACAAATCCGCGGTTTTTGTTGCATCTTGTAACAAGATGTTTCCTTATTTTGGCAAAACAGGGAAAAGTAGTAAACGGAGTCTTGAAAATCAAGTTCAACTTAGGAGGATTTCCATCATGCCTATCTCAGATACCCAAGTTTACATTGCCTTAGCTGTAGCGCTAATTCCAGGAATTCTAGCTTGGCGTTTAGCTACAGAACTATACAAATAACACCAGTGTAACGCTGTTACAGGTGCTTAATCCATAAGTAGGAGTAGATTTCAAATACTTGTAGTTCTAAACTATGGGAATTTTAGAAATCGCCCCTACTTTAGTAGGTAATATTTTATTCATCTTCATACTTGTATAAATTTCCAGAAAATGGAGTAATATGGCAGCTAAATTAAGCCGCAATTAGCACCTGTTTGCTTTTGACGGTAATTACCGTAAATCAGCGAGTTTTTTGTTAGCACCATGAATGCGTTTCAACCATCTAAACCTCCTCTACAGCCCGTAGAACAACGCCGAACTGTACCAAGACCTAAACGACATTTACGCCAACGTGCTTATCAAATAATGGCACTGGAAACTACAGCCAAAGTAGCAGTTAATATAGTTATTAGTGCAGCAGCAATATCTGCTTTAGTACAATTATTACCTTATCATTGGTCACAACAGGATGAGTTGCGAAGAGTTCGTACCGAAGTAAAAGTTATGGAAGGGCGTGTGCAAAACTTGCAGACAGAATTTACCCGCAACTTTGATCCTGGGGAAGCTAAAAGTATTATGCAACAAAAATCATTTCGCTTTGACCCTAATCAGCGTCCAGTTATATTGATGAATCAAGAGCAGACTGGAACGGAACAATCTAACTCAGTTCCATAAAAGTGCAGAAAATATATTAATCATCACGGTTATTAGGGTGACTACCAAATGATACAACTTTATATTTAGTCATGAAACTCAAATTTTTGAGTCAGTTTTACCAATTGAATGCTAAAACTCTGAATTAAGCCATCTACTAAATTAGTCTTCAAAAAAGAGCAACTCGTTTAACCAGTTTTCGATTTGTAACCGTAAGCGATAACCGGAAACATCTTGATGCTTTACAGATGGTAGTTCTGCCAAGGCGCGACGATAATTCGCAATTGCACAATTCCAATCACCCCAGAGATGATAAGTCCGTCCCTGTTCCGCCCAAATGTTGCCTTTGAGTTGACCAAACAGCATGGCAATTTCTAAGTTTTCAATAGCTTCTGCATAGTCTCCCAAGTCGCGTAAAGTAATACTACGATTAATCCAAGCCCGAACATGATGGGGATTTAGATCTAATGCTTGTTCATAATCAGCCAATGCGGCTGTTAATTCACCACAAGCAGCGTAATAATTAGCCCGATTATTGTAGGCACTAGCTAATTTAGAATTTAAATCTAAAGCTTTGTTATAATCAGAGATAGCTTTTTGGCTATCACCACTTTGAAAATAAATCAGCCCTCGGTTATTGTAATCGACCGCATTTTCGGGATGATGGTCAATCAGGTGAGTTAACAGTGCGATCGCTTTAGTATAATCCCCTTGTTGTGCTAACTTCAAAGCACAAGAGCGTAAATAACGTTCTTCCAACATTGATTCATTACCATCCTGTAACGGCGCACATTGATGACAAGGATTGTTTTGATCAGAAAGACATACTTGATTGTTTTGAATACCAGAATTTAAAAAAGAGTGCTTATTCATACTTTGCCTATTTGGTTTACTTGGTTTGTCAAATAAAGTTACAGTTTTTGTGTCCTAATGACTCTAGGATGATTGAAGGACGTGGATTTTACATCCAACAACAGATGAGCCATAAATCTAATAATGTATACTTCATACCCAAGTTCAATTCCCGAATCAGTAAAATTCTGAAGAATTGAAGTGTAAATGTTAATGATCAGGGGAAGAGGGAAGAGGGAAGAGGTAATAGGCAATAGGCAATAAGAGTTTTACCAATGACAACGGACAACTAACAACTAACCAAACCCTATTTACCAATTCTAGAAGAGACATTTCTCATGACAACAATAATTGCTTATGCTGATGCTACCGCTTTCAATACTGATGAATATATTATGCTTTGTTTAGCTACGTGCTTATATAAAGAAGATGGGGAAGTGGATCAAATTGAAGTGATAGAACCCATTCCTACAGCCGCATTAGAAGCTATCTGTAAACAAATTCCCACATCTTAAATTATTCGATAGAGCGCAAACGGGTACTAAATGCGGCTAGAATTGTCACCAAAGACGACAACATAAAACAACATTCCCACACTCAAAAAGTTCTTTAATTTCAGATAACTATGTTAAAAGTTTACGGCGGCGCTCGTAGTCGGGCTGCAATTGTCCAATGGTATTTAGAGGAACTAGAAGTTCCTTATGAATTTGTACTTTTGGATATGCAAGCGGGGGAACATCTCCAGGTTGATTTTCTCAAAATTAACCCCATGGGTAAAGTTCCCGCGATAGTTGATGGTGATTTCCAGCTTTGGGAATCAGGGGCTATTTTGCTTTATTTGGCGGAAAAATATGGTAAAATCGTTTATTCGTTAGAAGAGAAAGCTATATTTACCCAATGGGCATTATTTGCCAATTCCAGTTTAGGAACAGGTATTTTTATAGAAGCCAATCGTGAGCGAGAAATGCCCCGCTTGCTGACTCCTTTGAATGAAATTTTCGCAAAACAGCCTTTCTTGCTGGGTAATGATTTCACCGTTGCTGATGTGGCTGTGGGATCAATTCTCTCTTATATCCCCATTATGCTCAAATTAGATTTGAGTGCTTACCCAGCAGTCGTGAATTATATTCAGTCTATATCTGAACGTCCGGCATTTCAAAAAAGTATTGGGGGACGGAAGTAATTGACAATTAATAATTGACAACTGTTAGTTGTCAATTATATTTTCTAGCGATAATTTGTAAATTGCAAAGCGACGGGGAAATCTTCTTGTTTAAGCCGTTGAATCACGAGTTGTAAGTCATCTTTTGATTTAGCTATCACTCGCACAGCGTCACCTTGAATTGAGGCTTGCACCTTTTTAATTTCGTCCCGAATTATCTTAGAAATTTGTTTAGCAATTTCTTGGCTAATGCCTTTTTTCAGGGTGATTTCTTGACGAACACGGCTACCGCTGGCAGATTCAACTTTGCCAAATTCAAAGATTTTTTGAGAAAGATTCCGCTTGGCGGCTTTTTCCCGCAGGATGGTATGGACAGATTCTAAGGTAAAGTCGCTGTCAGTACCAACGGTAATTTTTTCTTCGCTTAATTCGATTGTGGTTTTAGTATCTTTAAGATCGTAACGGCTTTTAACGTCTCTGATGACTTGATCAATAGTATTAACTAATTCTTGTCTATCAAAGTCGCTGACGATATCAAAGGAAAAAGAAGCAGCCATAAATAAAATTGGTAATTGGTAATTGGTAAGAGAGAAGAGGCAAAATTAAAAATCCTTATTCCCTCAGCTTAATTATTTAACTTGCATGAGACTGAGGAAAAACAGAGTTCCCGAACTAAAAGAAGCAATACCAAACATTAGTGATCTTAACAAAGGTATATTTGCAATATAGAAAATAGAGTATAGCAAACGGGCAATCAGAAAAGCGATGGCTGCATTCACTCCTTGGGGAGAATTCACTCCAGTGACATAAGCCATTAGTGCGGCTGCGGCAAAAACCATAAACCCTTCAAAGGAGTTTTCATGGGCCCATGTTGCTCGTTGGGCATAGGGAGGCAACTTGTCAAACATGGCGCGAGGTGCAGACAAATCATATCCTACTTGCACTCTAGCAAAAGCTACTAATAAATAGGGTAGATAAATGAGAATAGCCGCAACGACAATAGAGGATAAAAAAATAGCAGGTACTGGTAATAGAGATAAAGACATTCAACTAATTTAATAGGGTACTTGGTCAGGTATTGATCATTTTTGTCAATGGATAAGGGGTAATTTAGTGAAATCATTACCCTTTACCCAATGATTTTCCATCTCTATCATTAGCTTTGCAAAAACTGCCGTTCACTCTAGTCAAAGTAGAAGAGTGTTACCACTTTTCGCTGGTCTTCGGCATCACTACAAGTTTGTAGCAAAGTGCGACTATCGTGAAATGCAAAGCAGATTAGTTGTTGACAACGAGAGACGATTTCTTTGTTACATAGGTAACTCGCTTCAGCTAGGGACAAGTTATCATTACTGGGGTTTTCCACTAAGTGCATAACCTGTTCTAATTGCTGGCGCGATTCTTGGGGTTGACGTTCCAAACTTTGGGGTAAAATGACCGTGAGTAAGTTGGGATCAGCCTTGGTTGCGCCCCGGATGGCCGCAGAGTTTGTGCCTGTAGCACCAGAAGTAATGATGCGGTTGCCTGATAGAATCAGGGCATAAGTCATCATTTCAATGAGGTTCTGATGGGTAATTGGCACATGACGAGAACCTAGCAAGGCAATCCGCTTGGAACCTGTTTGCTGGATGGTTGCTAGTTCTTGGGCTAAGGTATCGAGTTTAATAGTATCTATTGACTGACTCAAAGATGAAGATCATGAGATTAAACAACCTAGACATTCTACCAAACAGCGTGTACATAGGATACTAACTAGGGTTACATTATTATTTGTTAGCAAATTACTAACGAGCTACTAAACCTCTAGAACTACTTTTGAAAATACCCATACCTCTTAATCCCCTCCAGCCGATGACGATATAACCAATTGACAATAATAAACTATTAATACCAGTTCGCAATTCCTTCCAGGCATCTTCCTGGGTTTTCTGCAACTGTTGTTGTGTTTGAGTCTGAATTTGGTTAAGTCTTTGGGTTGCTAGTTTTTGAGGGTCTGTTTGCTGGGCGATAAAATTATCAAGAGAGTTAAGATTTGTTTTATACTGCTTGAGTAGATCCTTCTGTGCCTCAGGTAATTGACTATTGCTAAGTGCCTGATTATACTTTTCGTCATCCTTAACCAGTTCATTTAGCTGGGTTCTGAGTTGCTCTTTTAATGCAGCGCGTTGTTTCTCTAGAGATGCTTTTACCTGATCATTACCAAGTTGATTTTGGAGTTGTGCTAATTGATTTTTCACTTGGTTTTCTGACTGTTCCGCTTCTTTCTCAATCCGTGCTAACCCCTCTGCCTTTACTTGATTGACGTTACTCAGATGTAGGGGAAAAATCAACAAAAATATCAGTCCTAACAAACTAGAGAGGATAAAAATTGGCAATTTTAGACCAGAAGACGAGGAACGACTACTTTCACTAGATCCACTAGATTTACCAACCCAGTATGCAATTAGAATTGCTCCCAGACCAAGCAATGGTATAATACCCTGATCTACAAGACTTCTGCACAAGTTAACTTGCCAGAGTTTATCTGTAAATTGGAAAGGGAATAAAAAAAATAGACAGTCTACAAAGAAGAACAATATACAGATTATACCTATTAACTGGAGCAAGAAGGATGTGTTAGAGGATGTGTTAGAGGATGTATTAGTAGCCATATTGGTTTACAGTGTGAATATATTAAATTAATTAGCATATTTAATGTTACAGGATTACCCGGTAAGCGTAAAGCTCAGTGTCTAGAGCTTAAATCTTTCTCGCCATTCTTCTACATTTTGTCGTAAACCTGCACCCAACCAATCATCAAACTGGGGATACAGTGGTAAACGTGGTACTAACTCCCAGCCTCCAGATTTTAAGATGTTTCTGAGTTCCTGTTCCTGTAAATGGGGATAATCAGGATTAACTTCATCCTTGGGACCTATTCCCCCTAAATCCCTCGCTCCAGCGGCTATACAAGCAAGTAACCAATTTTCATCTTTAACTAAATTGGGGGGAATCTGTATTGTAATGTCTGCTGGTAAAATTTCCCGCACTTTGGCGATAATTTCTGGTAATTGATGAGGGTTAAATGGTGGTGCGTCAAAGGTTTGCACCGTTCCGGGGCTGTGGGGTTGGAGAATTACCTCTTGAATATGATGGTAATGTGCATAAGATTCAGAAATAGCCGCTAAAGTCTCCCACCAATCAGCCTCAGTTTCCCCTATTCCTAAAAGTAACCCGGTAGTAAAGGGGATTTTTAACTCTCCAGCCCATTGTAATTGTTGCGATCGCACTTGGGGCAATTTACTTGGTGCATGACGATGGACTGTATTTAATAGTTTTGGTGTCAACTGCTCCAACATTAACCCCATTGACACATTCACCGTTTTCAGTTTTTGCATTTCTACCCAACTCAGTGGACCAACATTGGTATGGGGTAAAAATCCCATGTCTATTGCTAAGGCACACAAATCATAAATTCGCTCAAACCAAGCTTCCCGTCTGGCTGAATGGGGATGAACTTCACCGCTCAAGATGAGGATTTCACAGACATTTTGTTTTTTAAGTTGTAAAAAAATCTCTTTAGCTTCCCCAAGGGTCAACCAAGGACTTTTACCCGGTTCTGTGCGGAAATTGCAATAAGAACAGCGGTTAAAGCACTCATAAGTGGGAACAATAGTATAAGCAGGGCTATAGGTAACAATATTTTGACTAGATAGAGACATATATAGTAGGGAGCAGGGTCTGCGCCCAAAAATGCAGGGGTTCATGAATGAAGTAGGGAGTTGCGTTCCAAGAAAATCAGAAATTATCACAAAAATAATTAATGCCTGAAACCCCCAGCCTGTCTACAATATAACCTTTTCTATGACCCAATTTTCTAGATTTATTAAAAAATATTACGAAAACCCCTTTACAAATCGAAACATAAGGCTTAATATAAATTCATGAGGTAGAAACACCTACCAAAACATACATAACTCAAACGCAATTATAAACACATGACAACCACCTTACAGCAGCGCGAAAGTGCTAACCTATGGAATCGCTTTTGCGAATGGATCACCAGCACTGACAACCGTTTATACATCGGTTGGTTCGGAGTATTAATGATCCCTACCCTCCTCGCTGCAATTACTTGCTTTGTAATTGCATTTATCGCTGCTCCTCCCGTGGACATTGACGGTATCCGCGAACCAGTTGCAGGTTCTCTACTCTACGGAAACAACATCATCTCCGGTGCAGTAGTTCCTTCCTCCAACGCTATCGGTTTACACTTCTACCCTATTTGGGAATCTGCTTCTTTAGATGAGTGGTTGTATAACGGCGGTCCTTACCAGTTAGTAGTATTCCACTTCTTGATCGGCGTATTCTGCTACCTCGGTCGTGAATGGGAACTTTCTTACCGCTTAGGAATGCGTCCTTGGATTTGCCTAGCATTCTCCGCACCTGTAGCTGCTGCTACCGCAGTATTCTTGATCTACCCAATCGGTCAAGGTTCGTTCTCAGACGGTATGCCTTTAGGTATCTCTGGAACATTCAACTTCATGATCGTGTTCCAAGCAGAACACAACATCTTGATGCACCCCTTCCATATGTTAGGTGTAGCTGGTGTCTTCGGTGGTTCTTTGTTCTCTGCAATGCACGGTTCACTTGTGACTTCTTCCTTGGTTAAAGAAACAACCGAAAACGAATCACAAAACTACGGTTATAAATTCGGTCAAGAAGAAGAAACCTATAACATCGTTGCTGCTCACGGTTACTTCGGTCGCTTGATTTTCCAATACGCTTCCTTCAACAACAGCCGTCAACTACACTTCTTACTAGCTGCTTGGCCTGTAATTGGTATCTGGTTCACAGCTTTGGGTGTTAGCACAATGGCTTTCAACTTGAACGGTTTCAACTTCAACCAATCTGTCATGGATTCTCAAGGTCGTGTCATCGCTACATGGGCTGACGTAATCAACCGCGCTAACTTAGGAATGGAAGTAATGCACGAGCGTAACGCTCACAACTTCCCTCTAGACTTGGCTGCTGCTGATGTTGCTCCTGTTGCTTTAAGCGCTCCTGCTATCAACGGTTAATAACTAGAGTCTAGTTAAATAGAAAACGCTCTCCAACTATGGGGGGCGTTTTTTTGTGTTCATTAGGACTTACGCAAGTGTCACACTAAAAATCTGTTGTAGGGTGCGTCAGACTGCATAAATCCTGTAAGAGTGTTCCAAACAATAAATGATCCAAACCCTGTGATTGCTTCGCTACACTTTGTTTCACTCGCAATGACAATTGGGCATTTTTTTCC
>JGI12547J11936_1000244_pt1 | contig 13625 bp, 12 predicted proteins | sample LakEriepJuly2011_2_FD_11936 | JGI IMG/M metagenome (IMG submission 11936)
CAGAACCAGTTCGGCAGTCATACTTTCCAGCGCCCCATATGCTTTCTCGAGGGTATTCATCTTCATATACCGACACTCCCCACAAGCACAGCGGTCGGTGGGCCCCGCTATAAATTCCCGATCCGGCATCTCCCGACGCAATCGATGGAGCATTCCCTCCTCAGTCACGACGATAAAAGTACGCGCCGACGAATTTCTGCAATAGCCCACCATCTTCTCCGTCGAGCATACCTCGTCCGCTAAAGCCCGTACCGCCCTGGTACACTCCGGATGCGCCACCACTCGTGCCTCGGGATGCTCCCGCCGAATTCGGTCGATTGAGGAAGCCGTAAACTCCATGTGCACATAGCAATCGCCATCCCACAAACGCATCTTTCGACCTGTTTTCTGCATCACCCAATCCCCCAGATTCCGATCGGGCAAAAAAAGTATCTCCCGGTCTTTTGGGACTCTTTCTACGATCCTCTCCGCATTCCCAGAGGTACAAATTACATCACTTTGCGCCTTCACCGCCGCCGTACAGTTCACATAAGAAACAATATAAAGTCCCGGATTCTCATTTCGATAAGTCTGCAGCTCATCCGCGGGGCAGGAGTCGGCCAAGGAGCACCCCGCGTTGAGATCGGGCATCAAAACTTTCTTCTCCGGGTTCACAATTTTTGCCGTCTCGGCCATAAAGTGAACTCCGCAAAAAAGGATACACTCCCCTTGCGCCTTTTGTGCCTCGTAACTCAACCCCAAGGAGTCCCCCACATAGTCCGCTACCTCTTGAATCTCCTTGGGCTGATAGTTGTGCGCCAACACCACCGCACTACGATCCCGTTTTAGATCCAGAAACTTTTGCTGGTACGAAGTCATGGTTCTACTTTGCCCCAAATTTATCCCCGTGACAAATCTGCCCATTTTTCAAATTCGCCCTTTCAAGGCCCCCATGACTAAAATGCAAAATGCTTCGTCGGACATGGATTCTTCACTGCTCTATAACCCTTCTGCTTTCTTTGCCTCTTCTTGGTGAAGAAGTCTTCGAGAAAAAACCCGAATCCTTACTCCCCCTGACTCCTCCTTCGGGCTGGGAAAATACTTCAGCAAGGGAGTGGGCGAAACTCCTCAGCCTGCCTTTGGAATCCGAAACAAAATATCAGTCCAGCTTCCGAGTTTATATTGATCAAGGAGTTGAGCTTTTGGGGGCTCGACCCAAATCCATCTCTCTGATTGCCAATGAAGATCACCCCGACCAACTGACCATTATGTTTGCCAATAAAGGTGACTCTGCCAGCACCTACCTTCGCGCTAACGCTACTGCGAATGCTTCCCTTAAGGATATCACGGAGATCAAGCGACTCATTCAAGCCGACTATGATGTCTTGAAAAAAAATATCTCAGAACAACTTGGAAAACCCTCAACCCAAGGCTTTGGCGAAAGCGGAAAAGCTCGGGAGTTTCCCCTTCGCTGGGACTATCAGGGAACCGCCTTTCTCCTCACCGAACGACCTGGCGAGTTCTGCGTCCTTCGTATCTGCCCTCTTGCTCCGCAGACCAAGGTGGCAAAACCAGCCGGATTTCCGATTCTGCGATGCGCGAGCGGATGAAAAATAATGTGGTCCACCGCCCCAACGGCGACGTGATCATTGAAAACATTCCGATGGTAGATCAAGGGCCAAAAGGATTTTGTGTTCCCGCAACCTATACCCGAGTTCTTTTGTATGCGGGCGTTCCCGCTGACCTCTATCTTCTTGCTCTCCTCGGCCGCACGGATGTCGGCGGGGGAACCTCAACCCTCGCCATGGAAAATTCGGCTCGCGCTCTTGCCGCAAGCTATGGGCGATCCATCACCTCTGTTTCCCCCTCCTTAGATCTTGCAAAATTAGAAACCTATTTCGAAAAGGGCATTCCCCTGACATGGGCGATGCTGGTCGATGAAAAGTTGGATCGCGACCTCTCGTCCCGACTACGGCAACGGACGGAGTCCGATCCCGAAGCATGGTCTAAAGCACTGATCGAAAAGCGAAAAGCCGCTCGCTCGATCAAAAAGAATCAAAACAATGGCCACGTTTGCCTTCTGATTGGTTCGAACCGTAAAACAGGCGAACTCGCCACCTCCGACTCTTGGGGACCTGAATTTACCGAGCGCTGGATCACAATCGAAGAGGCGCGGGCCATCTCCCAAGGAGATCTTGGAGCGATCGTTCCCTGAATCGAGAGATGACAACACCCCCCCTTTTTCGCTAAAGAAGAAGGATGGACGAAGGACACACAGGTTTAGGTCTCATTTTTTTGCTCGCCGCCTTTGCCCTTTGCGGCGGCATCGTCATCTGGCTAATTGTGACTGAAGGCATTCGCCACAGCCGTTCGACCCCTCAGGATAATCAAACTAACCACCACTAGATCTTCGTTTGGCCGTCCGGCTCTCTCGATCTAATTTCAACTTACTAAATCAACCCAGCCAAGGGCTTGCAGATAAGTCGATCGGGCATTGTCTATCAATGCTTTGTAAATCAAGAGGCCGTCCTATTTACACATAAAATAACGTTTTTACATATAAAATTTAATTGACCCTATACCACCTACTTGTAGTGTCAGTTCAACACAAGGAGTAGTATGAAATGTCCAAAATGTAATATCGAAGAAGACAAAGTGATCGATTCGCGCCCCTGGAAGGATGGTGCCGTTGTTCGGCGCCGCAGGGAGTGCCTCTCATGTAACTATCGATTCACCACTTATGAAGAGATCGAGCGTGAAGATCTTCGAGCCGTCAAACGCGACGGACGCTACGAACCCTTTGACCGCCGCAAACTTGTCCTTGGGTTCCAAAAAGCGTGCGAAAAGCGCCCGGTCAGCCCTGAACTGATCGAAAAAACCGTCGATAAAGTACTGGAAGACCTCGAACAGAAATACGGCAGGGAGATTCCCACCACAGCCATTGGTGAAAAAATCATGGACTGCCTGAAAAAAATGGATGATGTCGCCTATGTACGCTTTGCCTCGGTGTATCGCCAATTCCGCGACGCCCGCGACTTTGTCAGCGAAGTAAAAAATCTAGGTGCCCGCTAAAAAACCCATCCCTACCGCTCTCCCCCTGGTCGTTATCCCAGGGGGCTCCCCCGCGCGCTTAAGCGAGAACTGGCTCGTACTCTCCATCGAGAAAGCTGCCACTCTTGCCGGGCACGATGCATGGCCCCTCGCCACCGAAGTCGCCCGCGCCGTCCTCCACTACCTCAGCCACGACTTCCGTCGTCCTAAAATCGAGCGCGAGACTCTCGAACTCATCCTTCGTCGCTCCTTGACGGGCATCGGTTGCCCCGCAATCGCCCGCCACTTCGAACTCATCTCCTCCGCCCCCTCGATCAATCTGGCCACTTTGGCTCAGCAAGCCCCTTTCGAAATTCTCTTCTTTCAGCAGCTCGCCTCCCTCGTGGATGAAAAAGTCTCGTCCCTTGCCTCCGCCCTCCGCTTGGAAGGCCTTCGTTCCTGCGTCCTCTCACTCACCGGCTCCTCTTCTTGGCGCAACTCCTGCCAACGCTTAAGCGACGAAATCGTTCACTTTATTCGCGCCCGCGCCCGTACTCTCAGTCCCACACTCCTCGAACTCACCATCTGGTAACGATATGGCCAAAACGATCTTTGAAAAGATCGTCGACCGCGAAGCTCAGGCCGACATCCTCTACGAAGACGATCACATCCTGGCATTTCGAGATCTCGCTCCCCAAGCCCCGACTCACATTCTTCTCATCCCCAAAAAACATCACTCCCGCCATGGAGCCGTTCCCGCAGAGGATCATATCATATTCACCCACCTCTTCGCTGCCGCCCAACGCGTCGCCCGCCAAACCGGCTTAGAAAAAACCGGTTACCGCCTCGTCATCAATAATGGCGCCGACGGAGGAGAAACTGTCCCGCACCTCCATCTTCATTTACTGGGAGGGCGCCCCATGAATTGGCCCCCAGGTTGAAATTACCTACAAATCCTTCTGCAATATTTTCGAATTTCGCCCACTCACTTCATACGAAGCTTTTCTTTCCGGAGGCAAAACATCCACCGTCCCCTCCGTAAATCCACCCTTGCTTTGCAAATAGTTAAACGCCTGGGTCGAAAGCGCTAAAAGCTTTTTCATCCCCATCTCTTTGGCCCGACTCTCCGCATAGAGCATTAACTTTCGACCAATTCCGCTGTTCTCATGCCCCGAAGCTACGAATAAGCATCCCATCTCCGCCATTTTCCCTTCTAAAGGATGCACCGCTACACAGCCCACCATGTTTCCATCGATCTCAAAAATGCTGTAATCCCCAATCGCCGCCGCAACTTCCGTCCGCGTCCGTTTCACCAGCTCTTCAGCTGCCACCGAACTGCCGATCAATCTCATAATCGACCGCACATCCTTCTTCAGCGCTTTTCGAATCTCAGTGTACTCGTCCGCATACACCATCGTCCCCACACCTTCGCTCGAAAATAACTCCTCCAATAAAGCATCGTCCGCCAACCCATCCAAAATATGCGCTCGGCTTACCCCCTCCTTACACGCCCTCAACCCATGCTCTAATTTCGAGGCAATCTCCCCACTCAACTCCCCCCTCTTTTTCTTGAGCCACTCCGTCGCCTCCTCGACCGACAACTGAGCCGGCTTCTTCCCACTCATCGGCAACGATCCACTTCCCGTTAGGAAAATCAACTTCTCCGCTTTTAATGCCTCTGCCACCTCTAGGGCTACCCCGTCCGAATTCACCCGATACGTCCGCCCGTCCCCGTCTACCCCCATCGGAGGAATCACCGGAATAATCCCATTCTCTAACAGCGTCTCCAGAAATCTGGTGTCCACCCGCTCCACTCGACCCGTCCACTGCTGATCCACCCCACCCAGAATTCCAGCCGGATGCGCAATCACCGCATTCGTCACCGCCCCCCGCAAATCCGCATCCGCCAGATTTTGCAAAATATCATGGCTATACGAATTTGCTGCCCTCTCCGCTACCCGCAAAGTGGCCTCATCCGTTACCCCTAACCCATCTAAGTTGGAAACCTTCACCTTCATCTCCCCAGCTATCTTTTTAATTCTCGCACTCGCCCCGTGCACCAGCACCACCCGAATGTTCAAGCTCCGCAAAACCGAGATATCCAAAAATAAACTCGCCGCTCTTTCATCCTCCAGTACCGCACTATCCACACTGAGGACAAAGAGCTTATCCCGAAAACTGGGAATGTAGGTTAAAATTCCCCGTAAATCTGCTGCCTTCATTAGCGAATTTCTACCAGCTTTGACCCGATTTGAACAAACTTATGTCGTCGAACAGCAACCCCGTAAAAAGGCCAGATTTTCCCGATCCTCCTTCTCCCCAGGCGGTAACTCCCCAATGCGGGGAATTCCCACCCAACTCTCATCTCGAAGAAAGGCCCTTAAGCCATTCGCCCCGATTTTTCCGCGCCCCAGATGTTCATGCCGGTCCACCCCAGAACCACATTCCGTCTTTGAATCATTCGCATGAATCACCGCTAAATACTCAACCCCAATCTCTCGCAAAAACTCTCCCCGCAACTTCTCTCGACCCTCCGTCGATCGCAAATCATACCCTGCAGCAAAGGCATGCGCCGTATCGAAACAAGCCGCTCTTCGCCCCTTCGGCAGCCCACCCACCAACTCCCCCCACTCCCCAATATTTCGCGCTAGGGACGATCCCTGCCCCGCCGAATTTTCTAAAGCCAAAAGAACCCGCTTTGTCTTCGATCTTTCCAAGGCTTCCCGAAATCCCGCAATCGCCATTCGCCTTGCCTCCCCTGACTCTCTTTCCCCCCGACTCCCACAGTGAACCACCACCGCCCTTAACCCCAACACTTCCGCTCGCTCAATCTCCTCAGCCAGAGCTTGGATCGACCGCTTTCTCGTCTCAGTACTTCCAGCCACGTTGATCAGATAACCCGCATGCGAACAAACCCATAAATCCTGTTTCTGCTGCCCCGCTTGAAAAGCCTCTGCCTCCCCCTCCTCCAAATCTGGCATCTCCCATCGCCGATTACTTTTTACAAAAACCTGCGCCGCTGTTTCCCTCATCAGTTGAGCTCTTCGCAACATTTCCCCCCACCCACCCGCGACCGAGGTGTGTAATCCCCAACGTGTCACCACTCCATCTTTCTTCACTGCTCGTCCGTACCCTTCAGCTTCCAAACCGGATTCTTTAAAGATCCGCTCCCCTCATACTGAAACATCTGACTCACGATGAAGAAAGGCACTCCAGCTGGACCCCGCAGATTTTGCCTCATGACAAAATCCTCGATGCGATCCTCCGTCATGTCGTACACCCCCTGCCCCGTTGTCACCACCAGGGTCGATTCGATATTTAATTTTTTCACCTCCAACTTTCCTTTCACTAAATCAAAATCCATATCCGCATTTTGATCGGTTAAACCCACCCACTCCGCTGGTGCGTTCATCGCAGAAGCAAATGCTCCCATACCCGGCAAAACACCCTCATCCACCAAGAGCCGACCCGAGCCCGCCCACTCACGCCAGTTTTCTGTTGGACCACGCAACGAGATATTTCCGCTAAACTTGCCCTCATAACCCTCAAAATCAAAATAGGTTTTTACTAATCGAGCAAAACTAACCCCCTGAATTCGTTTAATTTCCGTGGTCTGCCTCTTCTCAGCACCATCCACTTCGACCAGCACCTCCACCCGTCCCCCTAAAACATTCGCCGGTTTTCCCTTCTCTGTTTTGACAAAGACCTTCCTTCCCTTGACCTCCACCACCATGTCCATCCCCGTAAATTCCAAAACCTTACCCGCCACCTTATATTTCATCCCTTCAGGAGCTAGAACCTTCGCACTCATGTCCGAACCCCCTTCACCCTCTAAATCCACCTCCCCCTGCAGCACCACCGTAGGCCGCCCTTGGAAATCATACGGCTCCATCGTTTGGTGAAATTTAGCTCCAAAGATAGTGGAAAACTCCCGAATCGGTAGTGTCGACCTCGTTCCCAGAAACTTCACCCTCTCTGGCCGAAAGCCATAAACAAAATCCCCACTTCCCTCCCCACCCGATGACTTCACTTTCAGCTCTTTCACCGTCAACTGTCCTCCCGCCAAAATGACATTTCCCGCCAACTCTTCCATCTCCACCCCTTTATAGGATAAGTTCTTCACCTCCACACGTCCCTCGGCACGGATCAGATCCAGATTCAGCCCCGCACCCGTCACTTCAGCCGTAATTCGAGGCGGACTGCGTAATTCGAGACTCTCCCAAAACGGAGCCGCGCCAGGACCAAACCACACTTTGAAACCTTCCAGATCCAAATCACTCCGTACACTGCCTAAAAGCTCCGCCTTCCCATCAAACTTTAGCTGAACATCCAAACTGCCATTGACTCCCAGAATCTGAAACCCTTGCACCATCCACTTTTTCCCATCGGTTACCCAAGGAAACTTTACGCCTCGGTACACCGTTTTTCCCAAGCGAAACTCCCCCACCTCGAGGCGACTCGTCCAAAGAAACTTTGGCTCTTCTTTCCACGCAAACTCGATGTCCCCCGATAATTGGGGGGGCTTGGCACTATGCCAATCTCGCAAACCCGCGGTGTGTCCGCCCGCAACTTTCTCGAACTGCTTTAAATCTGCATCCGAAAAGTAATGAAAACCTCCTATCCCTGTTTTGAAATTGGCCCAGCCGTTTCCGCCGAACTCTCCTCTTTCCAATTGAATCTGCAACTTCTCAAGCTTGGTCATTCCATTCCCAACCGTGATCCGTGCCTCCATTCTTGGAAGCTCCACCCCACGCCAAACATTCCCTGATCCTGTAATTAAAACCTCAGCCTTGGCACTTTCCGGTTTCCCCACCTCAAGATCAAACTCCGCCTGAATCTTGGGCGCAGGCCCGCCTAACTCTTTCAATCCCTTTTCAGCATCTCGCCAAATCTTCGCCCAAAGAACATTTGGAGGGGCCATCTCCCTTCCTGCCTCTAAGCCCACCCGACCCTGAAGGTGTAAATCAAATCCCAAAACCTGCCCTTGCCCCCTCTTCAATAAGATCTCCCCCGGCCGAAACTCAACCACTGCCTCAACTCTCCGCGCATTGATTTGTACCCCCTCCTGCAAAGGCCATGCCACATCCGCATCCCGCAACTCAGCCCCCGAAATAATTGGCTCTCGATCCCTCCAACCCCACCAATTTAAATTCAACTCCACTCGCCCAATCCGTAACTGCTCCACTTTTCGCCCCCCATCCCTGAAGACCACTACATCTCGGGCCACCAATCCTCCCAAAGGATCGATCGTCAACTTACCCGCATCGATTTCTAGACCCCGCAAAACAAACTCCTCGACCAGTAAGTTCTTCACCCCTTGCGGAACCCCCACCACTCGTCCCCAAATCGCGCTGGCGACAAACAAAACCGCCATCATCCCCAAAGCCCGCTGGAGCCATCGCAAGGCCGACCCCGTTGTCGGAGGCCGGATTCGCTCCCGTATCTCCCGTAAAATTGGGGTGTTCATCTTTTCCGATCATCGCTAGGATTTCCCTCTCTAGAATCCAAAAATCAACCTATGTCTGATAACCGTATGGAAAAAATTGTCGCTCTCTGCAAACGCAGGGGCTTTATCTTTCCATCTTCCGAAATCTACGGCGGGTTGAATGGCGCCTGGGACTACGGTCCCCTCGGCGTGGCACTGAAACGTAACCTGAAGGAAAATTGGTGGAAATCGATGACCCAGCACCGGGACGATATCGTGGGAATGGATGGCGCCATTCTCATGAGCCGCTCCGTTTGGAAAGCTAGCGGCCACGAAGCCACTTTCACCGACCCCATGGTCGATTGCAAAACCTGCAAAGGCCGTTTCCGTGCCGACCAAATCGCCACCACCCCCTGCCCCCAAAAACCCAGCAAACTTGTCACCGCTTGCGGGGGGGAGCTCACCGAACCCCGCCAATTCAATCTCATGTTCAAAACCTATGTCGGCCCAGTCGAGGACGAACGGAACCTCACCTACCTCCGCCCGGAAACTGCCCAAGCCATGTTTGTTCAATTTAAAAATATCCTCGAAGTTTCCCGCAAGAAACTTCCCTTTGGCATCGCCCAAATCGGAAAAGCCTTCCGAAACGAAATTAATCCCCGTAACTTTACCTTCCGTTCCCGCGAATTCGAACAAATGGAGGTTGAATTCTTCGTTCGCCCAGAAGAGGGCAAAAAGTGGCTCGACCAGTGGCTCGCCGATCGGCTGGCCTGGTACGAATCGATTGGGATCCCACGCAGCAAGATCACCATCCTTGATGTCCCTGAAAAAGATCGCGCCTTCTACTCCCAAGGGACCTACGACCTGCTTTACGCCTTTCCTTTCGGAACCGAGGAGCTGGAGGGGATCGCTTACCGCACCGACTACGATCTCAAACAGCATCAGGAGGCCAGCGGAAAACCCCTGGAATATTTCGATGAAGAGACCAGGGAGAAGTTTATTCCCCACGTGGTGGAACCCAGCGCCGGGGTCGATCGAACAACCCTCGCCCTCCTTTGCGAAGCGTACGATGAAGAAGAAGTCACCGACGAAAAGGGCGCCAAAGAAACCCGGGTAGTCCTTCGCTTCCATCCCCGGATGGCCCCAGTGAAAGCGGGCATTTTCCCTCTGCTCAAAAATAAGCCCGAACTGGTCGAAAAAGCCCGTGCCGTCACCCAGCAACTCCGGCAACACTTCGCCGTGTTTTATGATGAGTCGGGGGCCATTGGACGCCGCTACCGTCGCCAAGACGAGGTCGGCACCCCCTTCGGAATCACCATCGATTTCGAAACCCTTGAAGGCGCAAAAGATGGCCCGCTCGCTGGGCAAAAAGATACCGTCACTCTCCGGCACCGGGATTCGATGAAGCAAGAGCGCATCTCCATTGCCGATCTACTTTCCCGCCTTCACTCCGCACTCGCCTAACCTTTATGGCGCGCCGTCGCCCCATCTCTCCCGTTCTGCCTCGCGCTTTCGCTCACCTCGATCTTTCCCGGCAAAAACGCCTCGGCGCACCTGAAATCATTTACGGAGCAGGTAAAACCGCACCCCAAATCGCAGCGATCATCCGCAAGCTTCGCTCCGCATCCCAACCCGCCTTAGCGACTCGTGTTGACTCCAAGAAAGCCCAATACCTCCGTCGTCTTTTTCCTAAGGGAAAGTACCACCCTTCCGCCCAAGCATTCACTTTGCCATCGAGTCGGCACCACCCCACCACTCTTCCATCCCTCCAGGTGGCCATTTGTGCTGCCGGAACCTCCGATCATTCCGTTGCCGAAGAGGCCTACGTCACTCTTCAATTCCTCGGACATCGCCCCACCCGCTTTTATGATATCGGGGTCGCCGGCCTTCATCGAACCATTCAAAACCTCGATGCCCTGAGAAAGCACCATGCCCTCATCGTCGTCGCAGGAATGGAGGCGGCTCTACCTAGTGTTCTGGGTGGACTCATCGGCACACCCCTGATCGCTGTACCGACCTCGATCGGATACGGAGCCCATCTCAAAGGAATTACCGCCCTACTTGGAATGCTCAACTCCTGTGCTCCAGGAATTACCGTCGTCAATATCGATAACGGGTTTGGGGCGGCCTACTCGGTCCACCGCCTCTCCGTCAGCCTAAATCTCCTCCCTCGAGCTAAGAATTAGAACGCGATTACCTTTCCTGAATCTGGGAACACTTCAGGGGCGATAAAATCCCCACTTCCGTCCTGACTCCATCCCAAGCACAATCTCCCCGTGCCCACGATTCTTTTGGCTCAAGAGGATCCCGATGCTGCCTCTCACCTCACATCTCTTCTTCAAGACTTTTTTCCCACAGCCCAACTTCAGCTCATTACCGATTTTCCAGCCCTCGCGGCGACTCTGGCCGGCCCTTCCCGCGCCTCTCTTCTCCTCTCTGATATCTTTTGGGCCGATTGCGACCAGTCAGGAACTCTCCTTCTACTTTCCGAAACTTACCCCGATCTTCCCATCGGTATAGTCAGCCGCTACGAACTCACCCAAACCCTACCCCCAGCCTTTCCGATTCCTTGGTTAAAAGCGGATGATCATCTGCCTCTTGCCATGGCAGAGTTAATGGAGAACTTCTCTGGAAGAACTTTTGGGGCCTACACTCTCACCTCCCGTGCTGGCCCTCACCCCCTCGGACGTCTCTACTGGGCCAAACACCATCAGCTGGAACGCCAAGTTCAGATCCTGATTCCACCTGCCGGATCACCCCACTTCGCCAAGGCGATTCGCGCCTATGCTCGATTGAACCACGCCGGAGTTTACTCCCTCTACGAATCCGTTCCCTCCGAACAGCGTGTCTTTGTCGCGCTGGAACCCGTCATTCACCCTACCCTACTTCACCTTCAAAATGAGGGTGGATCAGTTCAGATTGTTACGGCAGCCCGCCTGGCCACCAACCTAGCCTCAGTTCTCTCAGAGATGGAGAGCTCCTCCATCCCCGCCCGACTCCTTGGACCTTACGACTATACTCTCTCACCCAACGGCACCCCTCGTCTTCGTAACCCCGCCGCAACTCCAAGCACACCGGAGGCCTCCCACCAACAAAACGCAAATCAACTCGCCACCATCCTTGAGCCCCTTCTAACTTCCTCGCCGTCCGCCGCATCTCTCCTCGAACTTCTCCGAAACCCCGGCACGTCGGCATTCGATCTCCTCCGCCAAGCGCGCCACCTCGAGCGTCAACTCGCAGAGGTGCAAGAGGTTCATGTCCGAGATGAGGAAATTGAAGCAACGCAAAAGGTCTTTCGTGCCCGCATCCTTCGCCGCTGGGCCATCGCCCTCGGATCCCTAGGGGCCCTGCTCTTCCTCGCGATCGCGGCCTGGGTCATCTTTGATCGCCTGTTCCTCGATCGCCCAGGAACCTTAAGCGATGCGGAAATCGAAGTCCCCGCCGGCCGCCTTATTTTGCCCGACTCCACCAACAGCGTAGCCGCCTTTTATCTCGATCGGCATGAAGTCACCATTGGTCAGTACGAGCAGTTTCTCAAAGAGATCGCGTCAGAGAAAAACTGGAAAACCTTTCTTCCCCCAACAGCGACCGCTGGAAAAAACTCCCTTCAGGATCTAGAGCCACGGGGATGGAAGGATATTCTCAACCGTGCTCGCAAAGGGGATCGGTTCAATGGGCAAGTTTCTCTTACCAGGGATACCCCCGTGTTCTTCGTCGACTATCCCAGTGCGTATGCCTACGCCAAATGGAAAAAACGCCGGCTGCCTACTCGAATCGAATGGTTGCGTGCCGCATCCGGCAACGACAACCGAACGTACCCTTGGGGCACCAACTCAGAGGCCACCGGAATTAATCTCGCACTGCAACTTCCCAAAAACACCTCAATCGAATCCTATGACCATATGCTTCCTGTGGAGTCTAGCCCGGCCGACATCGGACCCTTTCAGCACTACGACCTTGGGGGAAATGTCAGTGAGTGGATCGCCTCTCCCAACCCCGCGACCCCCACCTTTAGCGGTGGAAACTTTCGCGATCAGTATCCTGTTTCGAACGCTAGATCTACCCGAACCGCTCCCACCCCCGAAAGCTACCCCTTCATCGGTTTCCGAACCGCTCGCTAAAACCTCACTGTCACCCCCCGCTTACCCATCAAAAATCACATCATAACCCATTCTGCACCAAGCACTTATATGGGCTCATAGGTGCTGCAAGTGACTGTAATTCAATGCTTTATAGGGGCGCTTTTCAAATGTGGGGTCAGAGGTCACTAAGCAGACTTTTCAGTTCCTCCGCCGTTTTCACCGGCAACTGACATTTTTCGCCCTCACACAGGTAGGCAGTTCCCTCCCTCGTTTTCTTGGCCAGGCCCCTAATAAATTCACTCGGGTGAGAGTCATCCGCACACGTGATGAGTAGATTGGGTCGATAAACTCTTCCCACTACCTCAAGAAACTTTTCTTTGCCCTCTCCGGCCAAAACCAACCTGGCCGATCCCTCACTCAACCTTTGCAAAGCAATCAGCCCATGGGGAACCGCCTGCGGCAACCTTCTCATCCTCTCACCCAACCAATCCAATATCCTCCTACCTGCCTCCACCCACTTGACCTGATCCGTCAATCGCCCCAATTCCACGAGAGCCAACGCCGCCACCGCATTTCCACTCGGCTCCGCCCCGTCATAATCATCCTTCATCCTCGCAATTAAACTCACATCCGCAGTCGACCAACATCCACCCCCCTGACGATCTTCAAACCTCTCCAATAAGTGCCCCGCCAACTTTTCCGCCCTTACCAAATACCCAACTTTCAAGGTTGCTTGATGAAGATCGAGCAAAGCCTGCAACACTCCCGCATAATCCTCGAGAAGATGCGCATCATCCTGCTTTCCGTCTCTCCACCGATGCCTCGGGGTCCCATCCCCACGCAGTAGATTCTTCTCCAAAAAAACCCAAATCTCTTCCGCCCTCTTGCCGAACTCCACCCCCATTCCCCACCTCGCTGCTTTTGCATACCCCGAAATCGCCAACGCGTTCCAAGAAGCTAACACTTTGTCATCCTTCCCAGGACGTACTCTTGCCCCTCTCCGAATTTCCAATTTGGCTCGCAACTTCTCAAGCTGCTCCCCCTCCTCTCGGCTGGGCACTCTTCGTTGCGCCAATACATTCCATCCCGACACAGGGTGATGCGGGTCG
>JGI12547J11936_1000250_pt1 | contig 13572 bp, 9 predicted proteins | sample LakEriepJuly2011_2_FD_11936 | JGI IMG/M metagenome (IMG submission 11936)
ACTGCCTTGGCATCGGTCTTAAGTAATGATGCTAAACGACGATCTGAAAATCCTTTTTGCTTTAGAAAGCGCAACTCAGGAGCGGTCATNTTCTTCAAGCTGCGTTCTTTGACAGCGCCCTCGATATCAATTAGTTCTTTAATTTGCTCTAANAACCAGGGGTCAATCTTGCTTTCTTCAAAAACTCGGTGGATNTCCATGCCCATGCGGAAAGCATCACCCACATACCAAATCCGATCAGGCCCTGGATCCCCAATTTCTTGAATGATGTCCTCCAANTCGGTGGACTTCTCNTCTAGGCCATCTACGCCGACCTCTAGACCACGCAGTGCCTTCTGAAAGGACTCTTGAAAGGTACGGCCGATTGCCATTACTTCGCCCACGGATTTCATTTGGGTGGTCAAGCGTGGGTCAGCCTCACGGAACTTCTCAAATGCAAAGCGTGGAATCTTGGTGACCACATAATCAATACTGGGCTCAAACGATGCTGGCGTAGCGCCACCCGTAATATCGTTATGCAACTCATCTAGGGTGTAGCCCACCGCCAACTTCGCAGCCACCTTAGCAATTGGGAAGCCTGTTGCCTTGGATGCCAATGCCGATGAACGCGAGACCCGTGGGTTCATCTCAATCACGATCATGCGACCATCCACTGGATTAATCGAGAACTGCACATTCGAACCGCCGGTATCGACTCCAATCTCGCGCAAGACCGCAATCGATGCGTTCCGCATGATTTGATACTCTTTATCTGTGAGTGTTTGTGCAGGCGCAACCGTAATCGAGTCACCCGTATGCACACCCATGGGATCTAAGTTCTCAATCGAGCAGACGATGATGCAGTTATCGGCACGATCACGCACCACTTCCATCTCAAACTCTTTCCAACCCAAGAGTGATTCTTCAATCAACAGCTCATGGGTGGGCGATAAATCTAGGCCGCGTTTACAAATTTCTTCAAATTCTTCACGGTTGTAAGCAATGCCACCGCCGGAGCCGCCCATGGTGAACGACGGCCGAATCACTACCGGAAAGCCTGAGTTACCAGTCTCTATTTGGATGCGTTGCTGAACAGTCAGCGCCTCTTCCATCGAATGCGCTATACCAGACTTTGCAGAGCCCAAACCAATCTTGGTCATGGCATCTTTAAATTTCTGGCGATCTTCTGCTTTATCAATTGCTTCAGGGGAAGCGCCGATTAACTCGCAACCGTATTTTTTAAGAACACCGTGGCGATGAAGATCCAATGCGCAGTTCAATGCCGTTTGACCACCCATGGTCGGTAATATGGCATCGGGCTTCTCGGTGGCAATGATGCGCTCGACCACTTCCCAAGTAATCGGCTCGATATAAGTGACATCCGCCATCTCTGGGTCGGTCATGATGGTGGCAGGATTACTATTCACCAAGATGACGCGATAGCCCTCTTCACGTAATGCTTTACATGCTTGAGCGCCTGAGTAATCAAACTCACAGGCCTGACCAATCACAATCGGTCCTGCCCCAATAATTAGGATGCTCTGAATATCAGTCCGCTTGGGCATTATTGAGCTCCTTTGCCAGCCGTATTCATTAAATGCATGAAGCGATCGAATAAGTAAGCGATGTCATGAGGACCGGGTGATGCCTCAGGATGACCCTGAAAACAAAATGCCGGTTTATCTTTCCAAGCTAAGCCTTGTAGCGAGCCATCAAATAATGAAACATGGGTAACTCGTAAATCATTAGGCAAGGTTTTTGCATCCACCGCAAATCCGTGGTTTTGGGAAGTGATGGCAACGCGGCCGCTATCCAAGTCTTTGACTGGGTGATTGGCGCCATGGTGACCAAATTTCATCTTCAATGTTTTCGCACCGGCGGCTAGACCCATAATCTGATGACCTAAGCAGATACCAAAGGTAGGAATGTTCTTGGCAATGATGCTTTGTGCTGCACTAATTGCGTAGTCGCAGGGCTCTGGGTCGCCAGGGCCATTGGATAAGAAAACTCCATCGGGTTTTAAGGCAAGTACTTCTGCAACCGGCGTCTTGGCGGGCACTACCGTTAAAGCACAACCCCGCTGCGCCAGCATGCGCAAGATATTGCGCTTCACACCGAAATCATAAGCAACCACGCGTTTACTTGGGNTCTTCATCACTGAGTACCCAGGCTTACCATTCTCACTAAACAACTGCCACTCACCCTCTTGCCACTGATAGGGCTTTTGTGTTGTCACAACTTGGGCTAGATCGAGTCCNGNCATTCCTGAAAAAGATTGAGCAAGCGCNAAAGCACGCTTTGTNANTTGCTNTATATCGTCTCCGATTTGNCCAGCGACAATTGCGCCCGATTGCGCGCCCCGATCACGCAAAATCCGAGTGAGTTTNCGGGTNTCNATGCCAGCAATACCNGGCACCTTGGCTTCACGTAAATAATGATCCAAACTATCTTGAGAACGGAAGTTAGAAACACNTGCGGAGAGGTCTTTNATNATNAAGCCTGCGGCATACACTTGACTGGACTCCGCATCTTGNGCATTCACACCNACATTACCNATGTGCGGATAGGTCAAGGTGACCAATTGTCTGGCATAGCTAGGGTCTGTAATGATCTCTTGATAACCGGTCAATGCCGTATTGAAGACCACCTCACCACTGGTTTCACCAGTAGCACCAATACTTTGACCAGAAAAGACAGAACCATCTGCGAGAGCTAAAACCGCTGGGGGAAAAGAAGGAAGCAAGGGCGACAAACAATCTCCAATACCCTGTTGCCGTCCAACACTTTTTGCCCCAAAAGACATACCCGAGGCTAAATTGCGGGGAGGTAAGTGTCTTTAAGCGCTAGGGCAAATATATTAGTTACTGATCAACGTTATGATACCAGTTCCGCACTAAGGGCTCGGCAAAAAGACTGACGTCAACTCCATCAACACCCTAAAAGCCAGTCTCTACCTACTTCCCAATCACTTGTTTAATTTGTGCCAAGACTGACTGATCTTCCATCGTACTAATATCACCAGGATCACGCCCTTCGGCAACTGCCTGCAATGCGCGTCGCACGATCTTGCCTGAACGTGTTTTTGGTAAGGCGCTCACTAAATAGACTCGTGCTGGTCTAGCAACAGCTCCAAGTTGTGAGTCCACGGTCTTCATCACCTCAGCTTCCATATTGGCTAGCTTAGCAGGATCTTTAGCAATCACAAATGCAATTGCCACTTGGCCTTTTAACTGGTCTTCGACACCCACTACTGCAACTTCTGCCACATTGGCGTGACTTGAAATACTTTCTTCAATCTCACGCGTTCCCAAGCGATGCCCGGCGACATTGATCACGTCATCGGTGCGTCCCAAGATAAAGAAATATCCATCTTTATCTTTAATCGCCCAATCGAAGGTNGAGTACACCATCTTGCCTGGAACTGTTTCCCAATAGGTCTTTACAAAGCGCTGATCATCGCCCCAGACCGTTTGCATACATCCTGGTGGCAGCGGCCCCTCAATCGCAACCACTCCTTTTTGATCAGGGCCAAGCTCTGCTCCGGTTGACTCATCCAATAATTTCATGTTGTAGCCGTAAACCGGTACACCTGGGGAACCAAACTTGTGCGGCATCACCTCAACGCCTCGCTGAATGGCCAAAATAGGCCAGCCAGTTTCTGTTTGCCAATAGTTATCCACCACGGGCTTCTTGAGTGCACCATGAATCCATGATGCGGTGGGCTCATCCAAGGGCTCGCCTGCCAAGAACAAAGTACGCAGTGTTGATAAGTTGTACTTACTCAAGAAAGCAGGATCTTGTTTCTTGAGCACCCGCACTGCCGTCGGTGCAGAGAACATCACCGAGACCTTGTACTTTTCTACCAAACTCCACCAAATGCCCGCATCAGGTCGTAGTGGCGTACCCTCATACATGATCGTGGCCATACCATTGATCAAGGGGCCATAAATAATGTAGCTATGACCCACTACCCAACCGATATCAGATGTCGTGAACATGGTCTCGCCGGGATTACCACCAAAGATTAAGCGCATCGAGCTTGCCAACGCTACGGCATAGCCGCCGGTATCGCGTTGCACGCCCTTCGGCTTACCCGTCGTGCCCGAGGTGTACAAAATATAGGAGGGATGGGTGGCATCGACCCACTCCACCGCTACCTTCGTGTTGAGATGTTTATCTCGCTCGTTCGCATAATCCAAATCACGATTAGCGACCGTGGTGTATTCACTAAGACCTCGGTTCACAATCAAGACTTTGTCAGGCTTAAAACTTGCTAAAGCAATCGCCTCATCCAAAAGTGGCTTATAGGGAACCGCTTTGCCTCCGCGCATCCCTGCCTCGGCCGTAATGATCATTTTGGGTTTGGCATCCTCAATGCGTGAAGCTAGGCTATGCGATGCAAAGCCTCCAAAGACCACCGAATGAATTGCGCCAATGCGCGCACAAGCCAACATCGCAAAACACGCTTCTGCAATCATCGGCATGTAAATTAAGACACGATCACCCTTCTTAACTCCATTGGCCTGCAAAATAGCAGCCATGCGATTAACTTCAACATGCAATTCCTCAAAGGTATAAGCGTGCTCTTGTTCGGTCTCGGTGGATACCGCAACAAGTGCGATCTGCTTAGCACGATCTTTTAAATGTCGATCTACTGCGTTATGGCAAAGATTGGTTTGCCCACCCATGAACCATTTAGCAAACGGTGGNTTGGAGTAATCCAAAACCTGCTCAAAGGGCTTATGCCAATCGATTAATTTGGCTTGTTCAGACCAAAACCCTTTTGGATCTTTAACCGATTGCTCATGAAATGATTTGTAATTTGTGCTCATCCTACATTCCTCTTGAAACAACGTAGATTAATAATCGTATGACTAGGGTGTAGTTTTAACNCCGGCACTTACACCTGAACCCGAACCACTTCCTGTTTTCGCTGATTTTGATGCATTTGTCGATGGGGATTTTTGCTGAGTACTCGCTGTNTTTGGTTTAGCAGTGCTAGCCNTCGTGTTATTGCCCTGACTAGGCTTAGCGGTTTTTGGTTTTGGAGGTGTAGTTTTATCTAGCTTTAACTGGCCATGCTCTGCTACATGCATTGGAATATCCGAGTCTTTTCCTGGGGGTTTCGGGATCAAAATCGTTGAGCCTGCCCGAATCCGCATTCCTCGCGGTATGTTATTTACATCGCGGATCAACTGGGAATTGAGCGCAAGGCGAGTAGCTAATTGCTCCGGGGTCTCACTCTTGGTGACGGTTAAGGCGGTCCACGAAGACAGGGGCTTACTATAGCTAGCCAAGTTCATCTGAAATAGTTCGGCACGAGTAAATGGCAAGAGCATTTGTTGATCAGCTGCTCCCAAAATAACAGGCTTATTAAATGCAGGATTGAGGTTTCTGAAATCTTCTAAGGACATCTCTGCCAGTTGTGCGGCTACCTCCACATCAATGTCGCGGGTCACATCAATCGCCACAAAATAAGGATGGTTCTCAAGCTCAGGCAAAACGATGCCGTATGCAGCAGGATCGTTCACAATATTTTTATATGCCATTAACTTTGGAACATACTCCCGCGTTTCTCTGGGCATTGTTAAGCTCCGGTAGTCAGTGGGCTTACGTTGCGCTTGGTTACGTTTAATGGCTTTAGCAACATTACCTTCACCCCAGTTATACGCCGCTAGTGCTAACTGCCAGTCTCCAAACTGGTTATACAGACGTTGTAAATAATCAAGCGCTGCATTGGTCGATTGAATAACATCACGCCGCTCGTCCCGAAACACATTTTGGGTTAGCTTGAAATCCTTACCAGTCCTCGGCATAAACTGCCAAATTCCCATCGCCTTGGCAGTTGATTTAGCCTCTGGATTAAATGCACTTTCAACAAAAGGTAATAGCGCTAACTCACTTGGCATCTTGCGACGATTTACTTCTTCGACAATATAAAAAAGATACCGCGAGGAACGCGCCATCGAACGATCAAGATAATCCGGTCGCGCTGTTAGCCAGCGGGTTTGTTGAAGGACGAGAGGGCTATCCAACTCCGGTAGCTGGAAGCCTTGACGAATATGGATCCATAAATTATTCGAGGGCGCCATCACGCTACTAACTGACTGCTTACTCAAATCAACGCGGGGTGCCTGAGTAGCACGTGGATCGCGCTTGGTATCAGCACTGGGAGACCACTCATTAGTAGTCGTGGTGGTGGTCGTAGCGCAAGCGCTGAGTAGCAAAACCAGCAGACTGCTCACAATCCTTAGGCTGCGAATGATGTTCATTTTAGAAACGATCCTTCCAAGCTCGCACCACCGCCAAGACCTCTGCTGCAGTGTTCAGTTTTTTACCAATCGTATTTTCTGCAGCAACGACGACGGGTTCTTGGTCACAGCGCATAAATGGATTGACGCGGCGCTCATGGCCAATGGTTGTGGGAACTGTGGGCTGATTATTCTGCCGAAGATCATGAGCAGTTTTGGCCCATTGTTGCAAATCGTGATTATTGGGCTCCACTACCAGTGCAAAACGAATATTCGATAAGGTGTACTCGTGGGTGCAATACACCAAAGTATCTGCAGGCAAGCCTAGGAACTTTGATAAAGAGGATGACATTTGGCTGGGNGTACCCTCAAATAGACGCCCACAACCGGAGGCAAATAAAGTATCCCCACAAAAGAGTTTGGGGCTCTGATCGGGGTTATGGGCCACATCGGCCACATAGGCAATATGACCCAGAGTATGGCCAGGAACCTCAAGNACGCCAAGGGAGATTGCGGGTTTGGCAATCTCCACCCGATCCCCCTCAAATAAGGCATAAGTTCGCTCAGGGATGTCTTCTGCAGCAGGGCCATAGATCGGAAACGATAGCCCTTGAGAATGCCCCCACGTCAACAAATCCTTTAAACCACCGATATGGTCAGCGTGATAATGAGTGATTAGAATGCCAGTAAGCTGCAGGTGTTCTTGCTGGAGATAGTGAATGGCTGGTTTAGCGTCTCCTGGATCCACGAGGATGGCAGATTGGCTGTCCCGAATGCACCAGATGTAATTATCAGTAAAGGCAGGAATGGGCCAAACGTGTAAGGTCGAATTTGAAGCCATTAGCAAACCCTTGGGACACAAGTCAATTCTTCTATGATAACAAGCACTCCCCCCGATCTGCTAACTAAGCGCCCTCCCGAGAACTCCTGGGAAAATTGGTTGCTATCCCCGCCCGGTCAATACATCTTGCAATCGGAACAATTGCTGTTTAATCAAGCGGTCAGCGATGTGTTTGGATACCACGCCTTACAAATTGGCTTACCGCAAATGAACACGCTATTAGAGAGTCGTATTTCTCTTAAGTTAATGTTATTACCCCAGGGTGTCTCTAAATCAGCGGGGGATTTGCCCTATCAGCAGATTGAAGGAATACCTGAAGAACTCCCCTTCGCGAATCAATCGATTGATTTAGTCATCTTGCCCCATGTGTTGGAGTTTGCGAACGATCCGCATCAAATCCTGCGAGAGGTGGATCGGGTATTAATTCCTGAGGGTCGTGTTGTGATCTCCGGATTCAATCCAGTTAGCCTATGGGGCCTACGGCAATACACAGGGCGTCTGATCGGGCAAGCCTATCTCCCCAAAGAGGGGCAGTTCATGAGCTTGCTCCGCGTCAAGGATTGGCTCAAGCTTTTAGACTACTCGGTCGATCGAGGCCACTTCGCCTGCTACCGTCTTCCAGTTCGCAAAGAGAAAAACTTAGCGCGCATGGCTTTCTTAGAAAAAATGGGCAACCGGTGGTGGCCTATTTTTGGTTCGGTCTTTTTAATTTCGGCCATAAAACGGCATGCGGGGATGCGGCTTGTGGGTCGCGTTCCTAAAACCACATTGCAAGCCTTGCCGCAATTTAATCCCGCTGCCCAAAATACCAGTCAACAAAGTACAGAACAGGTATAAAGACGTCATGAGTAAGCCTCACATCATTATTTATACCGATGGCGCTTGTAAAGGTAATCCAGGCCCAGGCGGATGGGGTGCGGTGTTGCGCGCTGGCCATCATGAAAAGCATTTGCACGGAGGCGCGCACTCCACTACCAATAATCGGATGGAAATTAGTGCCGTAATTCATGCACTTAAAGCCTTAAAACAAGCTAGTGTGGTTGAGCTCTATACCGACTCTCAGTATGTCCAAAAAGGGGTAACCGAGTGGCTTAATGGCTGGAAAGCGCGGGGCTGGAAAACAGCAGATAAATCTCCGGTCAAAAATGTCGATCTCTGGCAAGAGCTTGACGCCCTCCTTCCTAATCATGAAATTACCTGGTATTGGGTACGGGGCCATAGCGGACACCCCGGTAATGAATTAGCAGATCAACTTGCCAATCGCGGGGTCGAGGAGTTTTTGAGCGCCAAATAAGCTCATGTTGGGCTAAACCGACATATACGTATCGCTTATGAGAGAATGCTTTAACTCATTAAATATAAAAGCTATTTAGACTAACGTTGTGACTGAAAAACTTTCCGTACTGAATCGGCTCAAAACAAAGTTGATGTCCTGGGGCTACGCACTGCTGACGCGCATTCAAAGCATTGATCTCACCAATATCAAGAGCTTTGTAATCAAGCACAAGTGGCGAATCCTGATCATTCTAGTTCTGATCTACGCAGGCATTAAAGCCTATGATCATTTTTTTCCGCCCGAGGTTAAACGTGGTGGAGTGCAAACCGTCACCACCATGGTTCTGGAGAAAAAAGATGTCCCTCTGGTCATTGAGTCGACTGGTACCATAGCCGCAGCCAATATCGTCGACATTCGACCAATGATTACAAACACGGTCAAAGAGATTCATATTAAGGAAGGTCAAGATGTAAAGAAGGGGCAACTTCTTTTCACCTTGGATGACCGCAATGATCGTGCCAACTACGACAAGTCAAAAGCCCTAGCCGATGATGCCCAGCGTCAGTTACAACGTGCCAAGGAATTGGTAGCCAAAAACTTTATCTCGAAAGCGGGTCTAGACACTGCAGAGGCTAATGCTAAATCGGCAATGGCCACCGCGCGTGCAGCCGAGGTGCAGCTCTCTTTTGATAGCATTCGCTCTCCAATTGATGGGCGTTCCGGCATCATCAATGTATTTCCTGGTTCCCTCGTTCAAGCGAGTAATGTGGTGGTCTCCAGCACCACCTCAACCGCTACCTCAACGACAGGTGCAATGGTGACGATTACGCAAATCGACCCAATTAATGTGCAATTTATCGTTGCAGAAAATAACATACCCCTACTGATGCAAAACGATATTGCAAACCTGAAGGTCTCGGTGACCGTTGGCAATAATCTCACACAGATTTACGAAGGCAAAGTGATTGTGGTGGATAACCAAGTCGATCCAGCTATTGGTGCTGTCCGCGTCAAGGCACAGATTCCTAATCAAAAACGCACCCTATTACCAGGTCAATTTGCACGGATTAAGCTAGAAGCAAATACTTTAAAAGACGCCATTGTGATTCCGTCGCAAGCGGTGGTGATTAATCCAAGAGGACGATTTGTTTATATTGTTGGTCAAGACGACAAAGTCAGTCTAAGGCCCATTAAGGTCACTTACGAATACCAAGGTAATGCAGCGATTACTGGGGTCGAGGTGGGTGAGCGTATTGTCCTCGAAGGTAAACAAAACTTAAGGCCAGGAGTCAAAATTAGGGAGGCCAAAGTGACTCCGTCGGCCAAACCCGCGACAGCAGAATCAAAGCCTACTGACAAAGCCCTCTGAAGCAAAACCCTCAGAGTCAAAACCCACTGAGAAAAAATGACGCTCTCTGAGCTATGTATCCGCCGGCCGGTCATGACCGTATTGCTATCGGTGGTTACGGTGGTAGCCGGTGCAATTGCGTACACGCGCATACCGGTAGCTGCGCTCCCCAGCTTTAATACACCGGTCATTTCAGTATCCGCTTCACTGCCTGGAGCATCGCCTGAGAATATGGCCTCCTCGGTAGCGCTTCCTCTAGAAAAAGAGTTTTCTACCATTGACGGCATTTCAGTGATTAGCTCAGTAAACTCTTTAGGTTCGACCAGTATCACCCTCGAATTTAATAACGATCGTGATATTGATAAAGCAGCGGTTGATGTACAAGCAGCACTCTTACGCGCTCAGCGACGTCTTCCGATCGAGATGACTGTACCGCCATCCTATCGCAAGGTTAACCCAGCCGATGCTCCGGTCTTAATTGTAGCGATGACCTCACCCTCCATGGATCTCTCGGAGCTTAATGACTATGCGGAGAACTTGATCTCGCCGACTCTCTCCACCATTAATGGCGTTGCGCAGGTTAATGTCTTTGGTATTAAACGCTATGCAATCCGTGTACAAGCTCGCCCCGATGCTCTGGCAGTCAATAACCTCACGATGGAAGATCTATCCATAGCAATCAACAAAGCAAACTCCAATACACCCTTGGGTGTTCTAGAGGGACCTCGTCAGCTCTTAACAATTTACGCCAATAAGCAATTAGTATCCGCTCAAGACTTTGCCAATATCATCGTTGCTCAGAAAAATGGTTTGCCCATTTATCTGCGGGATGTTGCCCAGGTCATTGAAAGCTACGAAAACGTTCGTACCTTAGCCACCACCAATGGTGAACGCTCGATTGCTATTGCCATTCAACGGCANCCNAACGCCAACACGGTCAAGGTAGTCGATGCTGTAAAAGCAATGATTCCGCAGTTTGAGAAACAACTACCGGCATCCATCAAGTTAACCCTCATTAACGATCGCTCCAACTCAATTCGTGAGGCGATCCATGATGTTAATTTCACCCTAGGCTTAACCGTAGCGCTGGTAGTGCTGGTGATTTTTTTATTTCTCAAGCATATCTCTGCAACGATTATCCCGTCTCTGAGTCTCCCAATTTCCTTAATTGGGGCCTTCTTCTTGCTCTACTTTATGGGCTATAGCCTTGATAACATCTCATTACTCGGTATTACCCTTGCAGTTGGTTTAGTTGTCGATGACTCCATCGTCGTGCTGGAGAACATCGTGCGCTACGTCGATGAAGGTATGGACCCGCTCAAGGCGGCACTGAAAGGTAGTCGGGAGGTTGGCTTTACGATCATTTCGATTTCTCTATCCCTGGTAGCAGTCTTTATTCCACTCTTCTTTATGGAGGGGCCGATTGGTCTGCTATTTAGAGAATTCGCCGTCGTGGTCACTCTAGCTATTCTAGTTTCAGCAGTGGTATCACTCACATTGGTGCCGATGCTTTGCAGTCGCTTTCTGCCAAAACCAGGACAACACCCACCAGAGTTTGCAATTACCAAACAGTTTGATCGCTGGTTTAATTGGACTCAGAAAACCTACGTCCACTATTTAGACCAAGCCTTAGAAAAGCGGCAACGCGTTCTCTGGATCGCGATTGCTACTTTTGTGATTACGATCGCCATGTTTATTCTTACCCCTAAAGGCTTTTTTCCGGAGGAGGACATTGGTCAAATTACAGTCACTACCGAAGCCGATCAAGACATCTCGTTTAAGGCGATGTTGGAGTTGCAAGATAAGGCTGCTGAGATCGTAGCTAATGACCCTAATGTAGCGAACTTTGTATCTATCCTTGGTGGCGGTCTAAGTGCGGGCAGTAATACGGGTCGCTTCTTTATTGTTCTTAAGCCCCGTGGTGATCGTGAATCCATGAAGAAGGTCCTAGAGGGATTACGGATCAAGTTTAGAGATCTTCCCGGCCTTCAAGTCTTTATGCGTCCAGTGCAGAATTTACAGCTTGGCGGTCGTGCAAGTAAAAGCCGTTATCAATTTACCTTGCAAAGTGTAGGTTTTGAGGGGGTCAATGAATGGTCCGAGAAACTACTCGAGAAATTACGCAGCGACCCGATCTTTCGTGATGTTACTAGCGATTCCCAATTAAAGGGTCTAAATGTTCAAATTGATATTAATCGTGAGAAAGCTGCTCAATCTGGCGTAACCATAGCCGATATAAGACAGGCTTTATACAATGCGTTTGGGCAGCGTCAGGTCTCGACTATCTACACCAGCGTCAATACGTATTACGTGATCTTAGAGACCGCCGAGGATCAACGCCAGTTTGAAACGGATCTTGCCAAAGTATTTGTGCGAGGACGCTCCACAAATCAACTCATACCGCTATCCAGCCTTGCTTCATTCAAACGCACTATTGGTCCCACTGCGGTCAACCATCAGGGCCAGATTCCTGCGGTGACCCTCTCCTTTAACTTGGCTCCAGATGCTCCCCTTGGTGATGCAACCGACAAGATTGAGAAATACGTTAAAGACATTCAATTACCCCCCTCCATCATTACTAGCTATGGCGGTGATGCTAAGGTATTTAAAGGCAATCAGGGTGGTCAATTTATCTTGATCATTGCCTCCCTACTGGTTATTTATATTCTGTTGGGCGTTCTCTATGAGAGCTATATCCATCCCATTACGATTTTGGCTGGTTTACCGTCTGCTGCAATTGGTGCGCTACTTTCACTTTGGATGTTTGGCATGGAGCTCACGATCATCGCCACGATTGGTATTTTGATGCTGATCGGCATTGTGAAGAAGAATGCCATCCTGATGATTGACTTTGCCTTGGATGCGCAACGCAATCAAAAAATGAGTCCTACCGAGGCAATTCGTTCGGCATGTATTCTGCGTTTCAGACCGATCATGATGACTACCTTGACAGCTATCGTAGGCGCCCTACCCATTGCCCTTGGCTTAGGTGCTGGTGCAGAGTTACGGCAACCTCTCGGGGTGAGCGTCGTTGGTGGATTAATCCTCTCTCAATTTGTTACTCTGTTTATTACACCGGTCATCTATCTCTATCTTGATCGTTGGTCTGGTAATGGCCCCCTTGAAATACCGCCTGAGATCCTAAAAGATACCTAGAGACTTTACAATACGGTATGCGTCAAATTATTCTAGATACAGAGACAACCGGACTTAATCCCGCCACGGGTGATCGTATTATTGAGATTGGCTGCATCGAACTAATTAATCGTCGCCAAACTGGTAAAACCCTGCATCACTACATTAATCCTGAACGCGATATCGCAGAAGGTGCATTTGCAGTACATGGCCTCTCGCGGGAGTTTTTATCCGATAAACCTTTATTTGCAAACATCGTTGATGAACTCACTGAATTCGTTAAAGATGCTGAGGTGATTATTCATAATGCGCCATTTGACCTGTCATTCCTCAATACTGAATATGCCTTACTAAAGCGACCCATCTTTACAGAGCATGTTGAGAAGGTAGTGGATACCTTGATTGATGCTAGACGTATGTTCCCAGGAAAGCGTAACTCCTTAGATGCTTTGTGTGAACGCTTTGCAATCAGCAATGAGCATCGTACTTTACACGGCGCTCTTCTGGATGCCCAGTTATTGGCTGAGGTATACCTCGCTATGACCCGTGGTCAAGACGATCTAACGATTGATTTAATCGACTACAGCGTCACTGGAGTAAATGGTCTAGAGAGAATCCCTTTGCCGACCAATTTGGTTTATTTCAAGGCCGGTGATCTGGATTGTGAGGCACATACAAAGGTCCTTGAGGATATTGGCAGGGCTAGCAAAAAGACCCCGGTTTGGGGTCTTTAAAACGTTGC
>JGI12547J11936_1000251_pt1 | contig 13568 bp, 18 predicted proteins | sample LakEriepJuly2011_2_FD_11936 | JGI IMG/M metagenome (IMG submission 11936)
TTAAAGACAGTAATCGATTCCAACGTTGCTCCGCTTCTAACCTTTACCAAGTTCTTTGGTTGGGGAGAGGTCTGGATTGCATCGGGTTATCTACTAGCCACAGGCTTAGTTGTTTCAATCCTGGCTTCGGTAATCACCCTTCGCCGTTATCTGAAGGTCTAATTCGCACCAACTTGGCGGCTCTCATTGATAGGTAATGAGAGAATTGAGCCCTGCAATCCAATATTTGGATGCAATGAATGAGGGCGGTGATGCGGCATGGTTAAAGAGGTAGGCCGCAAGGTCATTGCCCAAAATAAGAAAGCACGTCACGATTATTCAATCTCTGATGTGCTTGAGTGCGGATTGGTGCTTACTGGTACTGAAGTTAAATCTCTTCGTGCTGGCCGCGCATCGCTAATTGATGGCTTCGCCATGGTCAATAACGGCGAACTGTGGTTGATGGGTGTTCACATCCCTGAATACACCGAGGGCACATGGACTAATCACACTCCTCGACGTGATCGCAAACTTCTTGTTCACAAAAATGAGCTCAATAAACTTATTGGTAAGTTGAAGGATTCTGGAACAACCCTTGTCCCATTGCAGCTGTACTTCAAAGATGGAAAAGCTAAGGTGGAGATTGCAGTTGCTAAGGGCAAGAAGGCCCATGATAAGCGTGAGGCGCTGAGAGAACGTGAGGCGGATCGTGAAGTTTCACGGGTTGTCTCGCGTACATTGAGCGGCAAAGCAAGTCGCGCCGCTTCAAAATACGAGGATTAACACCTTCTCGCTTTCCTGATTTACACTTAGTTCACCGCCGCTTCGATACCTCAATTTTTGAGGCAACGCTGCGACGGCGAACGAAATTGACAATTAAATAGGGGATAAGAAATACGTTTCTTTTTCTCCAAGTTGTAAGTGTGAAAGCACTTTAAATCTTGGGGGTGAACGGTCTCGACTTTGGATGTTGAGGCAGGGGAAGCGGGCCGAGGAAGCCGGAATGATCTCGTAAACCAATAATCCGTGCAAAAAATAACTGCAGACCTTAAAAAGTCTGAATTCACACTAGCTGCATAAGCTACTGTGATTCCGTTAGCCCAGGTGCCGCTCTCGACCTGGAATCTAGCGTCGACTAGGGGGCTTTTCACTTCATTGGTGTTGCAGACNATGAAGGAGAACANTTTTGCAACTGAGTTCGTCGAAGAAATGTGTGTAAAAACTTCGGGACTGAGAAAGCGTTAATCACACTACGCCCGTAGAAGCCCTGTTTTAATACCGAAGGACCCGGGTTCGATTCCCGGCACCTCCACCAATAAGTGAGCTTCTGTATGCTTTTCCTATGGAAGGCATACTTGCTGCGCTAGCGATTTTGGTCATTTTCTATTTTGCTAAAGATGGGTCTAGCAAAAGAGATAAAAAAGAATGAATATAGCGTTACTGCTCGTAAATTAAGTCCGCACCAACACGCTCATAGACTTGTGACGGTTCTTCACTAATTCTCTTAAAGAGCGCTTTCCATTCCGCACTCTTTACTTGGTATTCAGAGCCCCCACCCCATTGACGGCCAAATGCATCTGCATTTTCAAAAATCAATGAGAAGTATGTCGATAGTGCATTAGTGCCAATCTCAACGTTGCCCATGTGAACATCTGAGATTCCAAGCTTTAAAGCCTCAGCTTTTATCTCTTCAAAATACTTAGATGCCTTAACACCCTGTCCAAATTTTACTTGAAAATAGTAATTAACAAATACACGCTTACCCATTGCTATTCCTTTCGTTAGATGGTTAAGCAAAACAGATTTTTCTATCGAATGGAAGGGGTAACGATCAAGAAATTTCTAGTGTTGTCCGCCAGGTCCATGTCCATCGTCACCGGATGAGCGGCCATTTCTCTTCCACTTAATCGCAGGCCCATGATCACCAGGTCCAACTTTTCGTATGCCTAATTTATTTCCTATGGTTGCTAATAGGTGAAAATCAGGGAAGTACTCGCGACGTAATGCAATATATGCAAGCACAATTGCGTATGCACCAATAATCTTTGAGATTGTAACGTCCACCGCCACTAGGGATAAGCCAAGGAAAAGCCCGATTGTAATTGTTAGCAGATGAATAATTTTTCGAAGTACGTTAACTATTGCCCACAAGACGCCTTCTTTGGAATTCAAGAATTTCACTAATCTGTGTGAGGTCAAAGCAATTGCAAATGGTCCTGAAAACAGGGCAATCGAAAAGATTATGACAACCAGATAGGCCAACCCTTCCATTTCTAGGCCTCCCAGTCAGTTCGGATCGCTGCGAACATGATCATGTTCTCACGAGTTCCATCATCTTGGAAGGACTTGTCTCTCAATACCCCTTCTTGCTGGTATCCAGCATTGGAGAGCACTTTGAGGGAAGGCTTATTGGATTCAACAACTAACGCTTCAATCCGATGGAAACCAATTGTTTCGAAGCCATATTCAGTCAAAAGCTTCGTTGCTTGCGTTGCAATTCCCTTGCCACGAATCTCTGCAGTTACCCAGTAACCAATTTCTGCCTTAGCTTCTTCAAGATTTAAGGTGTGAAAGGAGAGTGCGCCTGCAAATTTTCCATCGTATTCAAGGGCGAGTTGAAGTTCAGTTCTCATGGTGAAGCCATTGGGCGAGCGTTCCCGAACATAATGCTCAGCATTGGCCATTTGATAATTGGTGGAATGCGAGTGAACTTAGGAATTATTGGATCTTGAACACCTTTAAATAATGGAACGATGTCGCGCTCTTCTGGTGCGCGAAGCGTGATCAACCCATACTGCAAGGTTGGAACTTCAGTGGGCCACCAAATCATTTATCTAGTATCGCAGGTTAATTAACCTTCTTGTAAGTCGGTGGGCGCACCATGGACATCTAGAACATCTGCGCCTAGCTTGGATCCTTCTCCGCTGCGATTAAGAGGAGTCTTTGCTTTGGCATCATCCTTATAAATAGCAGGAATTGAACCAAGTAAGCCCTTTTGGAAATCTTCAAATGCTTGGAGAACTTCGCGCTTTGTATTCATAACAAAGGGACCCATCCATGCGACAGGCTCTTTAATTGGTGCACCACCAAGAATAAATAGTTCAAGCTCTGGAGAACGTGCTTCTTGCTGATTAGCAGCGCGGACAACAATTGTGTCACCTTCGCCAAAGACTGTTAATTGACCCATTTGGACGGGACGAGCTTCATCGCCAACAAATCCGTGGCCAGCCATTGTGTATACAAGTGCGTTGTAATCCTTGCGCCATGGCAAACGTAGCTCTGCGCCAGCTGCAACAGTTGCGTGCAGCAAAGTAATTGGCGTTTGTGTTGAACCTGGACCAAAGTGTCCATCAACTTCACCGGCAATAACGCGTAGCAGTGAACCACCATCTGCAGATGACAACAGTGCAACATCTTTTGCACGGACATCTTGATATGCAGGAGGCGACCACTTCTTTGCAGCAGGTAAGTTAACCCACAGCTGGAATCCGTGGAACAAACCGCCAGACATAACCAAACTCTCTGGGGGAGTTTCAATGTGAAGAATTCCCGCACCTGCTGTCATCCATTGCGTATCGCCATTAGAAATTGTTCCACCACCACCATTGTTATCTTGGTGATCAAAGATTCCATCAATAATGTAAGTAACAGTTTCAAAACCACGGTGTGGGTGCCAAGGAGTTCCTTTTGGTTCACCTGGTGCGTATTCAACTTCGCCCATTTGATCTAAGTGGATGAATGGATCAAGTTCTGCCATATCAACACCGGCAAATGCGCGACGAACTGGAAAGCCTTCACCTTCAAAACCTTGAGGTGCTGTCGTAATGCTCTTCACCTTGCGCGCACGCGCGCCAGTAACTTCATTGACACGAGGCAATACGGTGATGTCGCTGACGGTTACTGCAGGCATTGGACTCTCCTTAGTTCAGAGCCCAAGAGTAATTGAACATTCAACTACTTGCAACTTCTTTGTTATAGGGCCTTGAGCGCAGAAACAACCTTGGTCAGTGAAGCTTTGGCATCACCAAACAAAAGCATTGTCTTTGGGTCATACAAAAGCTCATTCTCGATACCTGCAAAACCTGGACGCATTGAGCGCTTTAAGAAGATGATGTTGGCAGCGTTATTAACTTCCAAGATTGGCATTCCGTAGATTGGACACCCTGGAGTCGTTTGCGCTGCTGGGTTAACAACATCGTTAGCACCAATAACAATTGCTACATCTGTCTGGCCAAAAGTTGGATTTACTTCATCCATTTCAAGTAATTGATCATAAGGAACATTTGCTTCAGCAAGAAGCACGTTCATGTGTCCTGGCATGCGTCCCGCAACAGGGTGGATGCCGTAGGCGACATCGATGCCCTTTGAAATCATTAAGTCAGCTAATTCGCGAACTGTGTGCTGAGCTTGTGCAACAGCAAGTCCAAATCCTGGAACGATGACAACGCGACGAGCATAGTTCAGCAAGATCGCAACATCATCTGGTGAACCTGAACGAACTGGTCGCTCTTCACCCGCTGCAGCAACATCTTGAGGCTTTGCCGTAAATGCACCGAACAATGTGCCAAACAATGAACGTCCCATTGCCTCTGCCATCAAACGGGTCAAGATAGTTCCTGACGCACCAACAAGAGTTCCTGCAATGATCAACAAGGTTGAATCAAGAACATAACCACTTGCAGCCACTGTTAAACCAGTAAAGGCATTGAGAAGTGAGATAACAATTGGAACATCTGCGCCACCAACTGGAAGCACGAACAAGATTCCAAATAGCAGTGATAATCCTGCAAGAATCAAAAGTGGTGTTGTTCCAAGGGCGGTTACGACCCAACCGCCAACTCCAAGAACTGAGATTAATGTTGCCGCGATAATGAAGCGGCCGGCTGGGAAAATTACTGGGCGAGTAGTCATCAATTCTTGCAGCTTCATAAAGGTAATGATTGATCCGCTGAATGAAACGCAGCCAACGATTACGGTAAAGACTGTGAACACAACTTCAGCCGTAGTCGCCTGATCTCCAAGATTTAAGTACTCAACGATCGCTACTAATGCAGCCGCGCCGCCACCCACACCATTAAATAGTGCAACAAGCTGTGGCATCTGGGTCATCTGGACTTTGCGAGCAGCAGGAACTCCAATAACAAGACCAATTGCGATTGCACCAAGGATCCACCCAAGATTATTGAGCGGTAGTGATGAATTCTCATTGGAGTAGAAGAAGACAACAAGTGTTGCTAATCCAGCGCCAAAGGCACCAATTAAGTTACCGCGACGAGCAGTCTTTGGATGAGACAAACCCTTGAGGGCAAGAATGAAGGCAACACCGGCGGCTAGGCCAATGAGGTCATATACCGTGCGGCTCATTTTTTGTTCCCCTTGAACATCTCAAGCATTCGGTCGGTTACAACAAACCCACCCACCATNTTGATAGTTGCAAGNATGATTGCTGCAACGGAAAGACCAAGCTCTAAGTTAGTTTTGCTGTGATCGGCCACGATGATCGCACCAACCAAGATAACTCCGTGAATTGCATTGGCACCAGACATGAGGGGAGTGTGCAAGGTTGAAGACACCTTAGAAACTACCTCAAAGCCAACGAAAACTGAGAGAACGAAAATCGAAAGAATCGCCATTGGTTCCATTACTGAGCTCCTCTTCGTGATCCGCCATGTGTAACTGCAGCGCCGTTAATAATTTCATCATCAAAATCCAAGTTGAAAGCAACCTTTACATCATCCTTTGCAGGAACAGTAAAGAGTGACAATAGATTTACAACGTTTCGTGAGTATAAGAATGATGCGTGGAATGGAAGCTGGCTAGGAACATCTTTACCACCCCAGATACGGACTCCACCGGAAGTTTCAACAATCTCGCCAGGTTTTGATCCTTCAACATTTCCGCCAGTTTCAGCCGCCAAGTCAACGATGATTGTTCCGGGCGCCATTGAATCAACCATTGCTTGTGTCATCAAGCGAGGAGCTTGGCGACCAGGGACAGCTGCAGTTGTAATAACAACATGTGATTTTGCAATGTATGGAGTTAAAAGTTCGCGTTGCTTTGCCGCACGATCTTCTGTCATTTCACGCGCATAGCCCCCGGCACCTTCTAGTGCTTCAAGTTCTAGTTGAATAAATGTTGCACCCATAGAGCGAACTTCATCTGCAGAAGCTGGACGAACATCGTAAGCAGAAACGACAGCACCTAAACGACGTGATGTTGCAATTGCTTGCAATCCAGCAACGCCCGCACCAAGTACTAAAACTTGTGCGGGAGTAACTGTTCCAGCCGCTGTCATAAGCATCGGGAAAAATCGTGGAGAAAGTTCTGCTCCAACAACTGCTGCGCGATATCCAGCACACAGTGCCTGTGAAGTTAATGCATCCATTGATTGTGCACGTGAAATACGAGGAACAAGTTCAAGTGAAAAAGCAGTAACGCCAGCAGATGCAGCAGCCTCTATTGAATCAACTGCAGTTACTGGAGATAAAAATGAAATTGTGATCGCACCTTTTTTCAAGGTTGCCATTTGCTGAGCTGTTAAAGGCTGAACAGACAGGACTACATCTGCATCTGCAAGTACATCTCCTTGCTTAACAGTGGCTCCGGCGGATGTGTAATCAGCATCAGTTGCCTGCGAATGAGCACCCGCACCAGATTCGATACTTACATCGAGGCCTAGACGTGTCAGTTTGTTGATGATGTCTGGAACTAGCGCTACGCGCTTTTCTCCAGCTTTAATTTCCTTTGGAACGGCTACGCGCATGGGCCAAATATTAGTGGGTGGAACCCTTCAAGTCACCTTTTATTAGGTGGTAGAGAATTGCTTGAATTGTTGTTCGGCGGTGATAGGCCTCTCTCCACACGACAGAACGTGGGCCATCTATTACGGACGCTTCCACTTCTTCTCCGCGGTGGGCAGGTAAACAGTGCATGAACACTGAGTCCTTACTTGTCAGTTTCATAAGATTTTCTGTTACAGCAAATGGCGAGAGTGCGGGCACCTTTTCTGCACGGTCTGCTTCTGAATCACCCATCGACATCCAAACATCGGTATAGAGAACAGATGCATCTTTGGCCGCTGATTCTGGATCATGAGTTACTTCGACTTTTCCGCCGTTGTGGGCTGCAATATTTTTTGCAACAGCTACTACAACAGGATCTGGTGCCCACTTACCGCTTGGTGTTGCTGCAACAACATGTGCTCCCATGATTGCACCCATTAATAACCAAGCATGTGACATATTGTTTCCATCGCCAAGGTAAACAAACTTGCGACCGGTGATATCTGATCCGAATTTTTCTCGGATTGTTAACCAGTCAGCAAGTAATTGTGTTGGGTGATCATCATCTGTTAATGCGTTGATAACAGGAATTGATGCATGAGCGCCAAGTTCATCAACATCAGCTTGTGCAAATGTGCGAATAATTAATGCACTGCAGTAACCGCTAATTATTTTGGCGGTATCTGCAATGGTTTCACCGCGACCCAACTGCAATTCATCGCCGCGAATAAAGATTGGAGTCCCACCAAGGTGGGCAACAGCTGTTTCAGATGACAATCGGGTACGAGTAGAAGGCTTTGTCATGTAAATGGCAACGGACTTATTTGCCAAAGCGGTATGTGAACGCAGTGGTTTCTCAGCAAATTCAGCGGCAGTCGATAGCAATAATTCGACGTCTGCTCGGCTCAAGTGCTCGGTACGTAGTAAGTCCTTCATTTGTGAATTCTACCCGTACTTTTGAGGTGCTCAAAGGTATTCTTATCCACCTAATGGGCCTCTTTAAGAAAATCGGAACAGACGGTGACACCGATCTGCTGACCCGACCATCCGAAGAGCTGCTCGAAGATGATGGTGGGCATGATCGCTTCTCGCATTATGTGAAGAAAGAGAAGATCACTGAATCAGCTGTGACTGGAAAAGCAGTAAAGGCTCTGTGTGGAAAGAAATGGACCCCCTCTAGAGATCCTGAAAAGTATCCAATCTGCCCAACCTGCAAAGAGATTTATGCAGGATTGAAATCAGCACCCGAAGATAAATAAGAATGAAGCGCAGGTTTGGCTTCGCACTTTCAATAGTTTTACTCATCACCACTTTTGCACAACCCATACACGCTGCCGATAAAGAACCACGAAAGATTTTATCCGGGTGGATTCCTTATTACTCTGTCAAAACGGTTCTGCCATTGGTTCGCAAGCTTCCTTCAGCTGCTCCCACTATTGCAGGACAACCATCGGTTTGCGATGCATCTCAATATGGCCCAGCAGAAAATCAAGCAATTGAAAGCTCATACCTGTTTGCAAACAAGGATTTAATGAAGGAGGTAATGCCATTTTGGTTTAGCATAAAAAGCCCAACAGTAATTCGTGATGATTATGTTTCTGGTAATCCTTCATGGCCAATGGCAGACACTGTGTGTTTGATGCGACGTGCTGGTTTGCAAATTATCCCAACAATGACAGATGGTACTGCCAAGCTTGTGCTTTCAGAGTACCTTTCAAATGCTGCCACCCGAACAACAATCGTCAATACAATCGTTGATTTAGTAGTTAAGAATAACTTTGATGGAATTGATCTTGATTACGAAGGCTTTGCTTTTGTTGATGGAAATACAACCTGGAGTAAGACCGCTCCTCGATGGGTTGCATTAGTAAAGGAATTAAGCGTCGCGTTGCATGCAAAAAATAAATTGCTATCTGTATCAACTCCATATTTGTATGACCCGAAAGAAAAGCAAAAGGGCTATTTTGTTTATGCATGGGCAGATATTGCAAGTAGCATCGATCGTTTGAGGATCATGACGTATGACTATTCAGTTGCCAAACCAGGACCCATGGGTCCTTTGTCCTGGACTGAAAAGACCATTAAATATGCAATAAGCATCATGTCGGCATCAAAAGTTTATGTTGGCTTGCCTGGATATGGTCGTGACTGGATCACATCTGTTAATGGAAAGTGTCCAACATCGGCTCCACCTGGATTAATCGGTGGAGCAAAGGCTGCAACATTTAAAATGAATTACGCAGCAGCTAAAGCGGCCATTGATGGTGCAATTCCAACTTATAACGAACAGTTTGGCGAAGCTACATATAACTACACACAGAGTTATAACGGATTGTCTGCAACTGGAGCATCAACTGCCTGCACAGTGAATCGAACTGTTTGGTATCAAAATGCTCGAAGCTTCGCTGCTCGAATGGCTTTAGTGGGGAAGTATCGCCTTGGTGGCGCCGCAATGTGGACTTTGGGTATGGAAGACGCAGCAGCTACAAGTGAGATTCGTAGCGCCGCACTTGCTATCGCACCTGATCCTGTAATCAATACGATGACATTAGAAAACATCAACCAAGGCTCGATCGACTACGGCAATCTATTCACCGTTAAAGGTCTAATCACCTTGAAGGATAAGACACCCATAGCAGGAATAACTGTTGCCCTTGAAATCAAGCGTTCTAGTGAATCTGTGTGGACAAAGATTACTGACCTAGTAACCACGCTCGATGGAACGGTGACAACACCAATGACCTTGGGTGGTGATACTTCGATTCGCTTAACAACTGTTGGGACGTGGGAACGAGCAGAATCAGTAAGTGCTGAACAAAAGGTTGCTGTAAAGAGTCTGCTTCAAATTGATCGTCCAGTATCTGCGTCAAAGGGATCTGTAATAACTGTTAAGGCACAGCTACTACCTAAATTAGTTGGCAAATCTGCGAGTTTGCAGAAAAACATAAATGGAAAGTGGCAAAATATAGGTGTTGCCTCTATCTCAGATGCCAATGGTTTATTTACTTTTACTGCCTCAGAACCAAAGCGAGGAGTCGTCACAATGCGCGTTCAAGTTGTCGGTGACATCGCATCTGCTCCATTTGCGATTGTGATTCGTTAAAAAAAATGCCAAAAATAAAGGACAAGATCGAAGAAGAGTTACAAGCGATCTTTAGTGGTGATGTTCCATGGATAACTATTGTTTGGGACGACCCAGTTAATCTGATGACTTATGTGACATATGTATTAATGGAATTATTTGGATACAACAAAGAAAAAGCTCATGAATTAATGATGAAGGTTCACACCGAAGGTAAAGCAGTTGTTTCGTCCGGAAGCCGTGAAGAGATGGAACACGACGTTGCCCGTTTACACGAATATGGATTGTGGGCAACTTTGCAACGAGGTGATCAAGCCATATGAAAGAAAATGAGCATGGTTTCTTCCGTCACGGGGATAGCGCTTACTTAGCAAATTTCTCAGAATCTGAACGTGAAATCTTGGTGAATTTAGTTGAGCAGATAATTGAACTATTAGCCGAACGCGTTGATCATCACAGTGATGATCCCTTGGCTGCAATGGTTGGCATCACTATGCACGACACACCACCTGATGATGAGGTGTTACTGCGCTTATTACCTAATGCTTATGCCGATCAAGTTGATGCATCCGAATTTCGTAGATATACCGAATCAACATTGCGACAAAAGAAACAGGCGCACGCAATGGCAATGCGAATGCATTTGAAAAGTGCACTGGATGGCATTGTTGAAGTTGACCACGATGGTGCAAATGCATGGCTAGGTGCGATGAATGATGTGCGACTTGCATTAGGTGTTCGATTAAAGGTTCAAGAAAATACACATGAAGATTTGGAATTATTGGCCCCAGATGACCCAATGCGCGGCGTTTATGCGGTCTATAGCTGGCTTGGCTGGCTGCAAGAAAGTTTAATTTCTGCGCTTATGGATGATTCTGAATAGTTGGCCTGCTAGTCAAGGCATGAGTGCAAGGTAGGCTAGCCCTGTGAGTGATGCCCCAATAGGAATATTTGATTCAGGTGTAGGTGGTCTCACCGTTGCACGTGCAATCCTGGATCAACTTCCTAATGAATCCACTCTCTATATTGGTGACACAGCACGTGGTCCCTATGGTCCGCGCTCATTAGCGGAAGTTCGTGAATTCGCACTTGAAACAATGGACTTCCTTGTTGAGCAAGGCGTTAAAGCAATTGTGATTGCATGCAATACGGCATCGGCTGCGATGCTACGTGATGCACGTGAACGTTATGCAATTCCGGTTATCGAAGTTATTCAACCTGCAGTCCGCCGCGCTGTGGCAGCTACAAGAACAGGCAATATTGGCGTCATCGGAACTCGCGCAACAATTGACTCTAAGGCTTACGTAGATGCATTTGCAGCAGCCCCACAACTAAAGATCACATCTATTGCATGCCCACTATTTGTTGAATATGTCGAACGCGGCGAGACATCGGGGCCTGAAATCACAAAGGTTGCTCGCGAGTACCTAGCTCCAGTTATGGATGCAAAGGTAGACACTTTAGTTTTGGGTTGCACACACTATCCATTACTAACAGGCGTTATCTCTTACGTCATGGGCGAAGGTGTCACATTGGTTTCAAGTGCGGAAGAAACTGCAAAAGATTTGTATCGAACATTGGTTGAAAATGGCTTGTTACGAACACAGTCATCAACCCCTGCAACACATAGATTCTTAGCAACCGGTGATGCAAAGGCTTTTGAAACCTTGGCTCGACGTTTTCTAGGTCCCGAGGTAACACAAGTCGAGCACAAGGAGCTATAAATGGCACGCAATGATGGGCGCACAGTTAATGATCTGCGCGAAATTAAATTTACTCGCGGTTGGTTAGATCATGCCGAAGGTTCAGTATTAGTTGAATTCGGTAAGACTCGTGTTTTGTGTGTTGCATCATTTACACCAGGCGTGCCGCGTTGGTTAAAGGACACGGGTAATGGGTGGGTTACATCAGAGTATTCAATGCTGCCTCGTGCAACTCACACACGTTCAGACCGCGAAAGCGTTAAAGGAAAGCTCGGTGGTCGCACACAAGAGATTTCACGTTTAGTTGGTCGTTCTTTGCGCGCAGTAGTGAATATGAAAGAACTTGGTGAAAACACAATCGTTATCGACTGTGATGTTTTACAAGCAGATGGTGGAACACGCACAGCAGCAATCACAGGTGCTTACGTTGCACTTGCAGATGCAATCTCTTGGGCAAAGGCACAGGGGCACATTAAGGCAGATGCAAAGCCGCTCAATGATTCTGTTGCAGCGGTGAGTGTTGGAATTATTGATGGTGTTCCGATGCTAGATCTTTGCTATGAAGAAGATGTGCGCGCAGGAACAGATATGAATGTTGTTGTTGCTGGTGATGGTCGATTCATTGAAGTTCAAGGAACTGCTGAAGGCGAGCCTTTTGATCGCGCATTGCTAAATGAACTTCTTGATTTAGCAGTTGCTGGATGTGCAACACTTAATCAGATGCAGAAAGATGTTCTTGCTAAGTAATGTCTCACAAACTTGTTTTAGCAACACGTAATCAAGGAAAGATCACTGAGTTTCGACGGATTTTGGATGCATTAGCGCCAGGGGCCATAGAACTTATTGGTGTGGATCAATTCCCAGATTTGGTAGATGTTGAGGAGACAGGATCAACATTTGAAGAGAACTCTTTACTCAAGGCGCGCTATACAAGCCAAGCAACTGGGTTGCCGGCGATTGCTGATGATTCAGGGTTATGTGTTGATGCATTAAATGGCGATCCAGGGATTTTTTCTGCCAGATGGGCAGGTGAACATGGAAATGACCGAGCAAATCTAGAAAAGGTTTTGGAACAGCTCAAAGATGTTGCAGACGGACAGCGCACTGCGCACTTCATGTGCGTGGCATCGCTAGTACTTCCGGATGGTCGCCAACAGGTTGCCGAAGGTCGATTCGATGGAGTGATTCTGCGTGCCCCAGTTGGCGAGAATGGATTTGGCTACGACCCGATATTTCAGCCCGCGGGTTTGTCCATTTCTTCTGCGCAAATGAGCGCGGAGGAAAAGGATTTACTGAGCCACCGCGGAAAATCACTACGCGCATTAGCGCCTCATGTCATCCATTTGCTTGCGAGCCTGGGGTAGCCTTTACCTATCACAGCGCGTTAATTACGTGCTTATAGCAATCCAAGGAGTTCGAAGTGGCCGTTAAGAAGACCGCAAAGAAGGCAGCAAAAAAGTCTCCTGCAAAGAAGACAGCTGCAAAGAAGTCGCCAGCTAAGAAAGCTGTAGCGAAAAAGAAGACAGCTAAGAAAGCTGTTGCCAAGAGAGCAGTTGCGAAGAAGACGGCAAAGAAGTCTTCAGCAAAGAAAACTGCAACCAAGCGTGTAGTAAAGAAGACAGCAAAGAAAGCTGTCGCCAAAAAAGTTGTTAAGAAGACCGCGAAGAAGGCTCCTGCAAAGCGCGTAGTCAAAAAAGCAACAACAACTCGAGTTACATCGTCGCCAGCAGCGATCAGTGCACCAGCAAAATCTGTTGCACCTATTGCAGCCAAGCCAGTTGCTGCGCCTAAGGCATCAACTTCAAACCGCACAGCATGGATTGTTGTTATCGGAATTGTCGCATTAGTTGCAATCGTTTGGTCACAATCATCTGGATCAGATAGCGATGATGCAGCCAAGCCGACTCCATCAATGTCAGAAACTGCAGAGCCAACTGCTGAACCATCTGCAACTGAGTCAACAGGAACACCTGTTACAGCTGTAGAAGCACCAACAAAGTTTGTTGCTCTAAGCAGCGCAGA
>JGI12547J11936_1000253_pt1 | contig 13557 bp, 11 predicted proteins | sample LakEriepJuly2011_2_FD_11936 | JGI IMG/M metagenome (IMG submission 11936)
GAGTTGTCGACGATCTCATACACGCAGTGGTGGAGGCCCGTCTCGTTCGTATCGCCGATATACATACCAGGTCGTTCGCGCACGGCCTTGAGGCCTTTGAGTCGTTTGATGTCGGCCGCGCCGTAACTTTCGTTGCCGGCGTGCTTGCCGCGGTTCGGGTTTTTCTCGGAATTTTCGCTCATGTTTAGGTGTGTAAAAAAATGATATTTCCCCGCCCGAAGGAGGGGTCTTTTCATACTGTTTTTCACAGGGGTATCTGCAACAGGAAACACCCCGTTCGTGAATGTTTTTAGACGGCCAGAAATGACTACCAATCAACCCCTTACGGAAACTTATGGAGGGTGTTAGAAACCGTTGTTCACACGTTATGAACAGCCGATTTCCGCCCCTCGGACGTGGGGCTAAAATCGGGCACTCAGGCCGGCCCGAAAAAGGCCCCGATCGGACCGAGCGCCGCTTCGCCGGCGTCTTCGAGGACATAGTGCCCGGCGTCGGCGAACAAGAGCTGCCGGGCGGCCGGGAAACGATGGGCGAACCCCTCCAAAAACGTCCGATCGAAGCAGAAGTCGCGCATTCCCCAGCAAAGGAGCATAGGCTTACCCTTTAAGCCCTCCAAAGAGGCCTCCACGGCGGCTAAGACCGTCCGGGTGGGGTGCTCGGCCTCCATTGGGATGTCGGCCACGAAGTCGGCGACCGCCCGGCGGACCGAGGCCGACCCATAGGGGGCAAGGAAACCGGCCTTGGCGGCTGGGCTGAGGGGCTGCTCGACGGACATCCAGGTCGCCGGCCAAGCGAAGCCGTTCAGGCCCTGGACAATGAAGCGGCCAATCAAGGGGGCTCGGCAAAGGGCGATGCGGGCCGGGATGCGGTCGGAAAGGAAAGCACCGGTGTTTGTGACGAGGATCTTCCCCACCCTCTCTGGTCGGCGAGCGGCGACGCCGAGCCCGATGGCACCGCCCCAATCGTGGACACCCAGGTCGAACTCTTTGAGTCCGAGATGGGCAATGAGGGCTTCGACGTCGGCGATGCGATCGGCCAGACGCAGGAAGCGATCCGGGCGCGCGGACAGTCCCATGCCAACATGGTCGGGCGCGATGACGCGGAGACCTTGGGCGGCGAGCTTCAGGATGAGGTCACGCCAGAGGAACGACCACGAGGGATTGCCGTGCAGCAAAAGCACCGGACGTCCATCGCGCGGGCCGTGATCGACGTAACTCATCCGCCCCGAGAGCGCGGCGAAATCCTTCGGCGCAAAGGGATAGAGCGCCTGCACAGCAGGTGAAAGGGAGACGGTGCTCATTGGCATTCGACGGCGAGCATCATACTGGCAAGACCGCTACCGATACCCAGCAGCGCGACGCGATCGCCGGCCTTGATGCGACCTTCAGCCAGTCCGAGCGCCAGCGTGGCGGGCACCGAGACCGAGCCGACGTTACCGAGACGGTCGAAACTCTGATAATCCTTGGCGGGATCGAGGCCAAGCTTCTCGAAGAGCAGCGACGAATGGCGACGGCCGACCTGATGCGTCACCACGCGATGCGGCGTGGCTTCATCCCAGCCCGTGACGCCCTTGAAACGGCCCCAGCAACGCTGAGCCAGTGCGACGCCGGCGGCGAGGAGCGCCTCTGAATCCGTGCGCATGTCAAGTTCAGCGGACGACGTGTCGCCCTCACAAAGTCCGTTAGCGGAAGAATCGGTTTCGGCGGCTCCGCCAAGGAGACGAATCGAGCTCGGCGCAGCAAGGTCATCGCGGCAGACCACGACGGCCGCGCCCCCGGCGCCGATGGTGAGATTCGCGAAGTATGGCTTGATCGTCTCGCGCGTGAGCGTGAGGTCTTCATTCAGCATACGAATCGTCCGTTCGACGAGCGGGCGACCATCTTCACCGGAGCAGACGAGGGCGCGGCGGATTTGGCCGGACTCCACCATGCCCGCGGCGAGCGCGACCGCGTTGAGGAAACCCAAGCAGGCATTGGAGACGTCGAGGATCTGCGCCTGCGGACCGAGGCCGAGCAGGCCGTGCACGTAGGCGGCGGTCGAAGGCTCGAGGCGGTCGCGGCAGACCGACGAATGGATGAGCAGGTCGATGTCCGCCGGGCCCACTCCAGCGGCCTGCATCGCACGGCAGCCGGCCAGCGCGGAAGCGGCGGACGGGCGGATTGCCTGCGGCCAGAAACGACGCTCCCGGATGCCCGTCATCAGCTCGAGACGGCCCTCCGGCAGCTTCAGGCGGCCGTAAAGGGGCGCCAGGCGCTGTTCGACCTCATCGGAGGTCCAGACCTCGGGAGGCAGTTCGGCCACGAGGCCGGACAGGACTGTGCGCTGGAAAATCACGCTCCGGGAAGACGGGAAGAAGCGGCCACGAGCTCTTCGTCGAAGAAATTCCACCCCATGCCGGCGTCGACCACGATGCCTTGGCCGTTGATACCGCTCGAACGAGGCGAGAGCAGCCAGACCGCCGTATCGGCGACTTCCTGCGTCTTCAAGGCCACCTTACGGAAGGTCATCTTCTCGGCGTGCAGGTAGTTATGGAGATAGCCCGGGATGCCGGCACTGGCGCTCGTCTTAAGCGGGCCGGCGTTGACGGAATTGAAACGCACGCGCGTATCAGCCGAGAACGATTTGGCGAGGAAGCGGCTGGCGGATTCGAGGGCGGCCTTGATCGGCGACATGTAACCGTAGTTCGAGGCCGTGACTTGCGATGAGATGCCGATGGAGACGACGGAGGCATCGGCCTGGAGGTGCGGCTTGAGGGCGCGTGCCAGCTCGACGAGCGAGAACGCGGAGATCGCGGTGGCCTGCAGGAAGTCAGCGCGCACGGTCTCGTGGAACGGTTGCATGCCTTTGGAAAAATTCGCAAACGCTACGCTATGCAGCACGCCATCGAGCAGGCCATGCTCGCGGCCGACGGCGGCGGCGAGCTGCTGCGTCTGCGCTTCGTGCTCGAGGTCGCACAGGTAGACTGGCTTGCCGGTGAGCAGCCCCTTCAATGAGTCGAGGCGGGCCTGGGAGCGCACAGAGTAGACCACCTTGGCGCCTTCGGCCTCGAGGGTCTGGGCGACGTGCCAGGCGACGGACTTCTTGTTCGCGACGCCGAGGACGAGAAAGGTCTTACCGGTAAGGCCGAGGAAGGACATAGGTCAGGCGGGTGGGTCGACGAGGGCGAGGGCGAAGCGGATAGTCAGGACGGCCTTACCGTCGCGGCGCACTGTGCCGGTCATGAAATGGAACTGCTGGAGCGTCTCGACGAGCTTTACGTCGATTGAGACCGTATCGCCCGGCTTCACCATGCCCTTAAATTTTGCCTCCTCGATACGGCAGAGCACTGGAGTCTTCCCGGCCGAGACGCCGCCGTCGGCCTGGAGCTTCTTCGTGAGGAAGACCGCGCTCGCCTGAAAGACAGCTTCGCAGAGCAGGACGCCGGGCGTAATCGGGTTGCCTGGGTAGTGGCCAGCGAAGAAAGGCTCGTCGGCCCGGAAAGTACGGGTGCAGGTGGCGCCGTCGGCCCGGACCTCGTCGATACGATCTAGGAAGAGGAACGGGGGTCGATGGGGGATTGCGTCGAGGACGGCCTGCAACATAGTCACATTTTTGTCTCTGGAGAGACCGACAAGCGACACGAAAACACCGGAGGTCGCATTTGCCTTTTGCCGGACGACCCACAACCTCTGGGCCATGAAGACCCTCTTCGCCGCCCTTCTCATGACCACCCTACCCTTCTTCGGCGACGCTGCCGAAAAACTCGCCGTTGGTGCCGCCATCCCGGACGTCACTTGCAACGACCAGGACGGCAAGCCCGTCTCCCTCGCCAAGGAAGGCGCCAAGGGCACCTTGCTTGTCTACTTTTACCCGAAGGCTAAGACGGGCGGCTGCACCAAGCAGGGCTGCTCGCTCCGCGACGGCTGGGCGGATCTCCAGAAGGCCGGCGTGAACGTCCTTGGCGTCAGTACCGACGACGAGAAGCTTCAAAAGGAATTCAAGGAAGAGCAGAAGTTTCCCTTCCGCCTCCTCGCCGACAAGGAGAAGAAGGCTGTGACCGAAGCCTTCGGAGTGAAGAACCTCATCGGCATGGCCGGCCGCAGCGCCTTCCTCTTCGTGGACGGAAAGTGCGTTTACGCCGACCACAAGGGCCACACCAGCGACCAAGCCAAGGTCATCCTCGACTTCCTCGCGTCTGCTAAGAAGTAAGTACGGGAAATCTCCCAACAAAAAGGCCGCATCGTTTGATGCGGCCTTTTTCGTGTCCTAACGTCAGGCTCAGTGGCCCTTGATCGGGAAGAGGTCGGTCACGCTTTTATTACCATGGATGCGACGAATCGCATCGGACAGCAGCGGGGCGATGGAAAGCACCGTGATCGGGAGGTCCTTCGGCCAATTGGCGGGGACGGAGTTGGTCGTGATGACCTCATCGATGAGCCCCTTACGGAGGCGCTCGAAGGCGATCTCCTGAATCATACAGTGCGAGACCACGGCGCGCACCGAGCGGGCGCCGTTCTTCTTGAGCAGTTCGGCGGCGGCCACGAGCGTGCCCGCGGTCTCCGTCATGTCGTCGACCAGGATGATATCGCGGCCATCGACTTCGCCGACGAGGCTCGTGGCCTGGACGGTAGTCGCGCTCGTACGCCGCTTGGCCACGAAACCGTAAGGTAGATTCAGCATATCGGCTACGGCTGAGGCGTACTTCAGTCCGCCCACGTCGGGCGAGAAGACCGTGGCGTCCTTGAGCCAAGGCTTATTCTTGATGTGCGCGTAGAAGACCGGCGAGGCGTAGAGGTGGTCGACCGGAATGTCGAAGAACCCCTGAATCTGCTGGGCGTGCAGATCGACCGTCAGGACGCGATTAGCTCCGGCGGCGGTGAGCAGGTTGGCCACGAGCTTGGCCGTTATCGGCACGCGAGGTTTGTCCTTACGGTCCTGACGAGCATAGCCGAAGAACGGGATCACGGCCGTGATGCGGGCGGCGGAGGCGCGGCGGAGAGCGTCGATCATGATCAGGAGCTCCATGATACGGTCATTGGCCGGCGCGCAGGTTGGCTGGATGACGTAGACGTCGCAGCCGCGGATATTCTCGTTGATCTGCACGAACGTCTCGCCGTCGGGGAAGCGGTTGACGGTCGCGGTACCGAGCGGGACGCCGAGATGTTCGCAGATTTCCTTGGCCAGCGCCGGATTGGCGTTGCCGGTGAAAATCTTCATCTCGAGTAGGCTCATGTCGGTTAGCGTTTAGCAGAGTCCAAGGAGGCGGCCAGCGAATCAACCTTTTTGAACAATTCGGGCAGGCGACGCGACAGAACGACGAGGCGGCGTTCCAGGCCGAAGGGCACGGCCGGCGTGCCGTTCATGAAGCCATCGGCAGGCACGTCCTCGAAAAGGCCCGTCTGGGCGCCCAGTTTGACGCGGTCGCCGAGGGTGAGATGTCCGGCCACGCCGGACTGTCCGCCGAGGACGCAATGGTCGCCGAGGGTCGTGCTGCCGGCGATGCCGACCTGGGCGGTGATGAGGCACTGGCGGCCGATGCGCACATTGTGGGCGATTTGGACGAGGTTATCGATCTTGGTACCCCGCCCGACCACCGTCTGGCTGAAGCGGGCGCGGTCGAGGGTAGAGTTAGCGCCGACCTCGACATCGTCCTCGAGGACCACGTTACCAATCTGCGGGATGCGCTGGATCTCGCCGTTGACCGGTTCGTAGCCGAAGCCGTCGGAACCGATGACGGCACCCGACTGGATGCGGCAGCGGGCGCCGACGACGCAATAGTCGGCGATGGTGACGCCGGGCTTGAGCCAGCAATCGCCGCCGACAGTCGCATAGGCGCCGATGAGGCAGCCCGCTTCGAGCACCGACCCCGCGGCGACTGTAGCGCCTTCGCCGATCACGCAAAGCGGCCCGACATGCGCGGATGAGGCGACCCGGGCGGAGCCCGCGACAACGGCGGAAGCATGGACCCCGGCGGGCGGGCGCGGCCAGAGACGCGCTTCGAGCACCGAGCAAAGCAGCGCCAGCGCGTAGGAGGGATTGTCGACGCGCAGAAAAGCCTGACCAGCGGCCGGCTGACCCGCGAAGGCGACGGGGACGAGGATCGCTCCCGCCCGGGAGGTGGCGACAGCGGCGGCGTATTTCGCATTTCCCAAGAAGGAAAGATCAGCGGGGGTCGCCTCCGCCAACGCAGCGATGCCGGTGAGCGGACCGGCGCACGTGCCCTCGACGGCTTTGGCTCCAGCGAGGGAGGCGAGTTCGGTGAGGGTGAAGGTGAGCGACATATTCCTAAATGAAGCGCCCCTGACTGGCAGGGGCGCGGCGGAGGCTTACTTGGCGGCCGGCTTGTCGCCAGCGGAGGGAGCGGGGGCGGGCGTGACGGGAGCCGCCGGTGGAGCGACGGGGACGACGACCGGAGCAGTAGCCTTGTAGGTCACGTTAAGTTCCTTGATCACGTCTTCGGTGACATCCAGGGAGACATCAGAGAAAAGTACTGAGGCCTTACCCATGATGAGGTTGAGGCCCTTAGCCTTGGCGACTTTCTCGGCTTGGACGCGAGCGTCGGCGAGGATCTGCTTGTTCATCTCGCCCACCCGCTGCTGGATTGCGTTACGGGCTTCGGCGACGAAATTCTGGAGATCGGCGCGGCGCTGCTGGAAGGTCGCGTTCTTCTGCTGGAACTCGGCGCCCACGGCTTTCTTGCCGTTCTCGCTGAGCATCGGATCCTGGCCGCGCTTGTCGATGGCTTGAAGCTCGGTCTGGAGGAGCTCAACGGCCTTGATGCGTTCATTGACGGAGGCTTGGGCGGACTCCTCAGACTTACGGATCTCAGCCTGGAGGTCGGCGGCCTTGGCGTATTTCTTGAAGATTTCCTGCTCGTCGACGAGGCCCACGTTCGGGGTGGCGGCGAAGACGGAGGTGGCGGCGAAGAGGAGGGGGAAGAAGGACTTCATGGGATTAGGGTTTGAAGAAGCGGGTAGGCGGAAGGATGGCAATCAAAAGACCGTGCCGAAACTGAAGTTGAACTTCATGCCCCCGCCGTTGACGTCGGCGCCGGTGATAGGATTTTGGGTGGTCTGCAGGGGGAAGCCGAAATCAAGGCGCATGACCGCACCGCCCAGGAGGATGCGCATGCCCAGGCCGTAGTCGGAGTTGGCCTCGGAGACATTGAAATCAGCCTCGCCTTTATTGACGAAGCCATAGTCAAGGAAAGCCGCCAAACGGAAGTTATCGGCGACCTTGATCGTGTATTCGGCGCTAAGGAAACCGTAGGTCATCCCGCCCATCGGCTGGTTGCCGTTGCTGGTATCATAGGTATCGAAGGCGCCCACTTGGTTGTAGTCGAAGCCGCGCATGTCGTAGGCTCCGCCGAGGTAGAAGCGCTCATAGAACGGCAGGGAGCCGCCCGTACCGGTGAGCAGGCCGACACGACCGAGGATGCCGATCGTCTGTTCGGCGTCGGGGGAGACCAGGAACCAGCGCCCCATGCGGAGCTCGGAACGAAGATACTTGAGGTCGCCGCCGAGGCCATTGCCGGCCAGCTCCTCGGTAAGGGAGATGCGGGAGCCCTTGGTCGGGAAGTTATATTCGTCGCGGGTGTCGTAGGTGAGCGACGCGGAGATGGAAGAGATCACGCGCCCACCCGCGTTGCCTTCGGCCACCACCTCGGCTGGCGCGCCGACCACGACATTGTCGACGGACATGCGGCGGAGGTTGTAGCTGATGCGACCCTCGATGGTGCTGAAGACGCGGCGGCGGGCGTAGAGGCTGATTCCTTCAGAAATCACCGAATAGTTGGCGGAGGCGAAGCCGGCGTAACGGCGCTCCAACGAGTAGCCCACGGCGAGGTCACGCTCCCAGAGGGCCGGCTCCTCGAACGAATGCTCAAAGGAGTTGGAGAGGTTACCGACTTCGAGGCGGACACGGAACTTCTGGCCGTCACCGCGATACCAGTTCTCGGGATTGGCGAAGTCAAAGTTGGCCTCGGCGTATTCGACGAAGCCGACAAGGCCTTCGACGGTGCTGTAACCGGCGCCGAAACTGACCGAGCCGGTAGGACCCTCCTTGACCGTGACCCGGAGGTCGCTCTGGCCCGGAATCGGGGTAGACACGGGGGTCACACGCACTTCTTCGAAGAACTGCGTGTTACGAAGACGCGCTTCGGAGACGCGGGCGCGGGCTAAGTCGAACACCTCACCAGGCCCGAGCGCGAGCTCGCGGGCGATGACGGTGGAGCGGGTCTTGGTGTTGCCTTGGATCTCGACGGTCCGGACGGTGTGACGGAGGCCTTCTTCGATCTGGAACTTCACGTCGATCGCACCGGTCGTGAGATCGGGCTTACGGACAATCTGGACGGAGCTGTTGATGTAGCCCATCTGGCCGTAATATTCGCGGACCTTTTCGGCGGCGGCCTCGATCGCGGGAACCGCAAAAGCCTCGCCGCTGGCGATCCGATCAAACTGGGTGGGATGGGCCCCGCGGCGCAAGGAGGGCTCAGCGACGACCTTTCGCAAGGCATCGGTCGCGTAAAGTGGGTCGGTGGCGCCGAGGCGGTTGCCCTCGAAAGCGATTGCGCCGATGGTATACTGGCGGCCTTCCTTGATTTTGAAGACGACGTCAACCCAGCCGACGGCATCCTTCACGTCCTTGACCTCGCAGACCTTCTCGGGATCGGCGTCCTCGACTTCGACGTCGAGATAGCCCTTGGCGCGGTAGAATTCGCGGAGCTTCTTGCAGTCGGCGCGATACTGCTCGGGGTCGAGGCGACCGCCACCGCTGAGCCAGGACCACTTATACCAACGGTATTCGCTGGTTTTGAGATCGGCCGCAGACCAGAGATCATAACGCTCAAAGGCCGTAGCGCCCTCGAAGCGGAAATTGTCCACCTTGAGCTCGACACCTTCGTCGACGATGATGGCCGCGATCTTGCCGCCGGGCGTATCGCGCAGCTGGGAGGTCACGCGGGCGAAGGGATGCTTCTTACTCAGCTCGGTCTGGAGCTTGACCTCGGCCCGGCGGAGTTGGGCCAGGTCGAGCGGTTCGCCGATCTTGATGTCCTCGATCTCGGCACCGCCGAACCAGCCCACTTTGCCGACGAGCCCGTCGCCCCCGATATACTCGATGGCTTGGAGAATCGGCCGAGGCTCGACCGTGACGAGGATGTCGACTTCGCCAGTCTTAGGGTCGAGGGTGGGCTCGACGAGAGCCTGGTTGAAACGACCGGTGGCATACAAGGAACGGACCGTGCTGGCGACGGCTTCCTTGGAGAAAGGCTGTCCCTGGCGCAGGGCGACGAAGCCGAGGATGAACTGTTCGGAGACGGTGGCTCCGTCCGTCTTGATGCGGATGGAACGGACGAGCGGCTCCTTCGGCGCGGGGGCGTTCTGGGCCAAACCCGCCAACGGCGACAGGGCGAGGGCGAAGCAGGCGGCGCGAAGCCAGCGGCGACGGAAAGGGGAGTTATTCATTATTACGGTTTTCTTTAGCGGGTGTTTCGAAGCGTGTCAGCCCCGGATTAAAGAGCAAGTTGATGTCGGAGGTGGGTCCGTTACGATTCTTGGCCACGATGAGCTGGCGGGAATAACAGCCATCCTGCCCTGCCTGCTCGGCCTCGGCCTCAGCGGCCTTGCCCTGGCTGGCGGGGGGCTTGGAGATCAGCATGACGATATCGGCGTCCTGTTCAATGGAACCAGACTCGCGCAGGTCGGACATGCGCGGCTGGCGAGACTCCTCCTCTGACTTACGGTTCAGCTGGGCCAGGGCGATGATGGGGATCTTGAACTCCTTGGCCATGGCCTTGATGCTGCGAGAGACCTCGGCAATCTGCTGTTCGCGGGGCAGGCCCGAGTCCAGTCCGTTGATGAGCTGAATGTAATCGATGACCACCAGATCCAAGGGGGTACGGGCATGGACGCGGCGGCACTTGGCGCGGATCTCGAGGATGTTCTGGCCGCCATTGTCGTCGACCACCAAGGGGAGGCCTTTGTATTCGTTGGCGGCCTGAACGAGATCCATCTGCATGCGCTCGTCGGGGTGGCCGGTGCGCAGTTTCTGCATGTTCACGCGGGCGCGGGAGCACAGCATGCGGAGGGCCAGTTCGCGGGCTGGCATCTCGAGGGAGAACAGCAGCACGTGGGCGGGCGGACGGTTCTCCTTGGGCTTGGGGAAGAGTGCGGCCTCGATGAAGTTGAGCGCGATGGACGTCTTGCCCATGCCGGGCCGGGCGGCGACGACGACCATCTGGCCGGACTGGAAGCCGAAAGTCAGTGCGTCGAGGTCGGGGAAGCCCGTGGGCACGCCCTGCACCGAGTTACGGTCACGGATGATGCGCTGGACGAGTTCCATCGCCTCGGAGATAGGCCCATCGATCATCTGGGCGGACTCGGAGATGCGGTCTTCGCTGATGCGGAAGAAGGACTGCTCGACCTCCTCAAGGAGACGCTCGATACCCTCGGCATGCGTGTGCGCCTTCTCTACGGTCGTGACGGCGGTCGAGATCAGCTGGCGGAGGAAATGCTTTTCGCGAATGATCGCGAGCCAGTGCGGCGCGTGCGCGCTGGAGGCGATGAGCCCCGTGAGCTCGTTGATGTAGGTCGCGCCGCCAGCGGACTCTAACTTACCCTCGCGGCGGAGCTGCTCGGTGAGCGTGATTTCGTCGATGCCCGTGCTCGCCAGGTTCAGCTGCACGGCGACGGCGAAGATATCTTGATGCTTCGGGTCGAAGAAGTAGTCGGCCGTGACGCGCTGTTCGAGACAGCGTTGGAGCGTATCGCCGCCGTCGATCACGATACTGGCGATCAGGCCGCGTTCGGCGTCGAGGTTGTGGGGCGGCACGCGGTCGCCATAATTGGGAGCGGCGGCCTGGCGTGAACGAGGGCGGCGGCCGGAAGGGGAATCGGTCATGTGGAAGGCGGTACTCTGCGCTCGGCTGTCTGCCCTGGATAGCCAGAATTAGACGCAGATTATACCCAAGAGACTGTGAACAAGGATGCAAGCAATTGTCACAATCGCCGCTAAATCTACACCCAGACGCCGCCTGCGTTACAACTATGAGGCAGGGCGAACGCTAATAAGTGAAAATATAAAACCGGGGGGCAATTGGTTAGACGGTGGGGGACGGGCGGACTCAATAGGCGGCATGATTGCATACCTTCTCATGCTTGGCGCACTCACGCCAGAAACTGAGTCGACGCAAATCACCCTCAAGGCGATGAGTTTCGACCTACCCGAGGCGGAAGTCGTGATCCTTGACCTCGCCGGACGGCCCGCACCTGTCACTCTCTATTCCCACGCGCTGAGCGAACCAATCGTCTGCCGAACCAAGGAAGGCAAGCTGACCTTCTTCCGTAAACCGAAGACAATAGATCCGAAGGAGCCGCTGGTGCCCCTGGCCTCTGTGCCCGCTCCGCCGGCGAATGGGAAATATATCGCGGTTCTTTCCGGCGCCGGCGAAGCCTCGCGGCTCAACCTCATCGCCGATGGCGGCGGAGCCGCCGCCGCAGGCACCATCCGATTCTTCAACCTGTGCCCCCAACCGGTCGGGCTCAGCGCGCCAGGCGTCAAACGCGTGCTGCCTTCCGGTCAGGAATTCACCGTGCGCCCTCAGGTGAAGGCGCAGCAATACGGGCAGGCCCAGTTCTTCCTGCCGGGAGAGGATGGAGATTGGCGCCTATCGGGCGGCCTGCGCTGGCTTCAGCTCGACGATATCCGCTCTCTCCTCTTTCTCGTGCCCGCGCCTGGCGAGGAAGGCATTATCAAAGTGCGCGGCGTAGAGGAACGCGTGACCGCAGATGACCAAAAGTCACCCGCAGGTCCCGTGACGCCCGCAAGTGGCGATGAAAAACGCCGGACGGGCCTCCGGACACTCCAGTAGGGTGAAAGCAGCGACCTCAGCGAAAACGGGCGGGCGGGCGGGCTTCTCGATCATCCTCTCCCTTACGATGATGACGATGATTGTCATGCTGCTGCTCGTGCTGATGACTTTTTTGACCGTCGAATCCCGCGCATCGAAATGGTCGATCCTGTCGACCAGGTCGCGCCTCAACGCCCTGATGTCCGCGCGACTCGCGTTAGCCCACCTTCAACAAGCGACCGGACCGGACACCCGCAGCACTGCGACCGGCGAGCTGGCGTGTACGCCGGCGCCAATCAGCCCCTTTGACCCAGGGATGAATTGGACCCAGCGACCGGGGCAAGGGCAGCGTTATTGGACCGGCGCCTGGCGGACCGACAAGCCAGACGAGCCACCCCAGTGGCTAATCAGTGGCAAGGGCGGCAAATCGCTTACCAACGCCACCTCCTACCTTGCACAGTCGGTGAGCCTTTCGGGAGCCACGGATTACAGCGCGGATAAATCCTACTGGGCGCCTTGGCAACGCGACTACCCCATCACTTACGCCGCGGGAAATAAGGAAAGTTACGCGACCCTGGTCGGCAACGGTAGCGCCACGCTCGACCCCGGCCTGGACGGACTCCAAGGCACCTCCGATGATATCGACGGCCGCGTCGCGCTTCCCAAGATTCCGCTGCCAGGCCCATGGACTAACAGCACGACAGGGAGCTTCGCCTACTGGATCGGCGATGAAGGCGTGAAGGTCTCCCTCGGACTCACCGACCCTCGAGACGTGACCAAAGCCGCGCCAGCGGCCCTCGAGACGGTCAACGCCCTCCGGTCGCCCGGCCGGCGCGGCACCGAGATGTTACTCGGACTGAAAAGCGTCAACATCAAGGAGCCAAAGTTCTCGGACGTCTTGTCTCCGGCCTCATTACCCTTGGTGCCCGGCTACGACCTCAGCGACCCGGCCGCCGCCGGCCTGCCTCCAGCCAAGCTCGCCTTCCATCACCATACCCTCTGGTCAGCCGGTGTCCTCGCCGATAGTTACCGCGGCGGCCTCCGCCGCGACCTTTCACTGGCGTTCGAGATGGAGGACTCCTTGTTCGATAAATCGGACTTCGGTTCCGGCAACGGGCATGAAACCGTGATTGAAGCCTACACCGCGGACCAGCTCCTCGGCCAGCGTCGCTCGTGGTTCCCGGGCTACGGCACCGCCAAGACGAACCCTGGCACCGTCACTTCTTCGGATCCGCGGCCCCGTGTCTGGGTGCCGATGTATGAAGATAATATCGACAACCCCGGCCGCAACCTCGGCACGCTCGGCACCAAATACCTCCCTTGGAGCCCAGTCTTCATCCGCGAGGATGAGATGCTTCAGCCGCTGGTGGATACGAGTAAGATCATGCCGACCGTGACGACGAATACGGCGTGGGACGGACAGCCGCGTCGTCTGGTCGGCCCACTCTGGCACTTGGTCCGGGATTACTACCGACTCTACAAGGAAGTTGACTGGGACGCCGGTAAACCCGCGCTCGGCGCCCGCGCCTTTTTCCCCAACACCAACCAATTCGACAAAGGCGGCTACCGCATCGATAAGTATGCGCGCTACGATCTGGATAACGCCCTCTGGTCGGGCGGCGGCAGGAGCACCTCCCCTTATACCGACAACTTCAACGCCACCCCCGATCCGCTCGGCTGGTTGAACGGCCTCAAGGGCGGCTATGTGGCCAGCGGGGCGGCGGGAGGCG
>JGI12547J11936_1000256_pt1 | contig 13538 bp, 9 predicted proteins | sample LakEriepJuly2011_2_FD_11936 | JGI IMG/M metagenome (IMG submission 11936)
ATGAGTAGTAATTAATTGTATTACTTTCTCCTTGATACCATATAACACCTGCTATAGAAAAATTTGTAATTGGATAAATCATAGCATTAAATGCTAATTCGGATTTATAAGGCCACCACTCAGTTGGCTTTAAAGATTCTGCTCCCTTTTTTATAGCTTGATTATTATTAATAATATATTCTGGAGTCCAAGTTTCAGCTGGGGTACCGCCCCAATTTGAATTAATTAATCCAATTGGAGAGTTTAATCTTTCATTTAAATTTTTGCCAAAAAAATAGCCTATTGCACTAAAATGAATCATTTCTTCTGGAGAGCAGACCATCCATTTCCCATCTAAGTCATCTTGCCTAGATGCGGAAGTTGATTTTGAAACATAAAAAAAACGTAATTTTTTATTTGTTGCATTTGGGGCTTCGATTTTGCTTTGTTGTAGCCCTTGATCACCAGACCATTCCATGTTGCTTTGCCCACCGCAAAGCCATACTTCCCCGATTAAAATATCTTCTAAGTTTATAGTATTTTCACCTTGAATTATTATGGAATGTGGCCCACCCGCATTAGGTGTTTTAATATTGGTCATCCAGGTAGCGTCCCTGCTTCCAATAATTTTATAGGTTATTGTATCCCAGCTAACTTTAATTGAAATTTTTTCGGCTGGTGCTGACCATCCCCATAATTTAATATTCGAATTTTGTTGTAAGACCATGTGTGAGCCAATAATATTTGGTAATCTTACATTTGCTTTACATACAATAAATTGAATGCAGGTAATCAAAATAAGTAATTTATTTTTCATTTTTTAACTTTATTGCGTAGAATATTAGCAATTATTTTCTTGACTAATTATGAAGATATTAAAGAGTTGTTTTATCCACTTATCTTTTTGTTTGCTAAAGCTATATTGTCAATTATTTTTTTTATTTTTATAAATTTTATCAGTTATGGAAACAACACCCATTACAATAAAAGAGGCACTCAACCATGCGTATACCGTTACACCTGAGCAGGCGTCATTTTTTTCGCAATATGGGTTTATAAAAATTAAAAATATTTTTGTCTCCTCCGTTATTGATTACATGAATATAGTAATTTCCAATGAGGTAAATCGTTTAAATAATCAAAAAATTCCATTAGAAGAGCGCGATACTTATGACAAAGCATTTAAACAAATAATGAATTTATGGACACATGCCACTGTTGTAAAAGATATTGTTTTTAGTAAAAGAATAGCTCAAATAGCTAGTGACTTAATGCAAACAAATGGTGTGCGTTTATACCACGACCAGGCTCTTTTTAAAGAACCCAAATGTGGCCATACACCTTGGCATGCCGATCAATATTACTGGCCATTAGTCACAGAAAACATCGTTACCGCCTGGATACCATTACAAGCTACACCACTTAATTATGGCCTACTTGAATTTAGTGTAGGTAGTAATAGGTTGAAGGAAGGTAGAGACAAACAAATTAGTGATGAGAGTCAGGCCTTTTTAGAATCCGAATTAAAACATCACAATTTTGAGCATGTGATTGAACCCTTTGATGTGGGTGAAATAAGTTTTCATAGAGGTTGTTTGTATCACCGCGCAGGTCCCAATGTTTCCGGTAACATGCGAAAGGTAATGACTATGATATATATGGACAAAGATACCGTTTTAAAAAATCCCGAAAATCACAACCAGCTTGCCTATTGGTAAGCTTGGTGCCCAGGTGCTACTGTTGGTGCCACCATTGATACACCACTAAATCCCGTATTGTATGAGAAAACTGATTGATACTCACCTGCATAGTTGGGACTTACTAAAAGCAAGGTATAGTTGGCTAGATGGAGATACATCTTTATTGATGCAAAATTATTATCCTTCAAATATTGAAGCACAGTTACAGGATGCTAATGTTAGCGCTGCAATAATGGTACAAGCTGCAAATAATTTAGAAGATACTGCTTTTATGTTTGAATGCGCAGAGCAGTATCTTTGGATTATTGGTGTGGTGGGTTGGGTTAATTTATTAGATTCTGAAGCTGCCAGGAGGCAATTAGAATCGCATCTTCAAAATAAATATTTTAAAGGAGTTAGGCATTTGATTAATGACGAGCATGATCCTAACTGGTTACTCCAACCTGCAGTTATTAAAAGTTTAGAGATACTTGCAAATCATGACCTTCCTTTTGAAGTGGTTGGCATCAAAATTGAACACATTAAGGCAGCCATACAAGTAGCAAAACAAATACCGCATTTAAAAATGGTATTTGATCACTTAAATCATCCACCCGTTGCAACACAGGAGCAGTTTGGTGCTTGGGGTGACTCCATAGCCGAAGCTGCTGATATGCCTAATTTTTATGCTAAAATTTCGGGGCTAGGTACTTGTCATGCAAACTTTAATGATTGGTCTGCTACTACCATTGAGCCCCNTATGTAGCTTATGTATTAGACCACTTTGGCGAAAATAAATTGATGATTGGAGGTGACTGGCCTGTGTCATTACTAGCAGGCGATTATGTAACTACGCATCATAAGTACCAAGCTGTTATTGAAAAGTTAGTAGCTCCAGAAAATCAACAAAAAATCTACAGCACCAATGCAACCGCTTTTTATAAGCTAGATTAATTGTTTACAATTTCAACTTCAATTCGTCTTTTTCTAAAACGGTTGTTGTCTCTATCGTTGGCGGTTAATGGATTTGATAACTATCCCACCAAATGTTTGGATAAATCTTCGACACGCTCACAATATACATGATCCATCACTTGGTGCAACTGGGTCTTCATTATACCCATCATGTGATCAGCTCCTTCATCACCCAAAGCGGCATCAGCGTACATGAACGAACGTCCTAAAAAGGTAAAATCTTCTCCCTCGTTGTCTTTAAGCGTATAACCCGTTATATTAGCAAAAGTGGCCATAAAGTCGTTCAGGGAAATGGTTTGATCCACTTGGTGTGGTTTAATTTTTGCGGGCCATCTCACCACGCAGGGGATTCGGTGTCCACCATCAAATAAATCAGCCTTGTGTCCTCTAAAGGTATAACTTGGATTATGACCCTTTGCTTTCAACTCACCAAAATTCGCAGAAGGACTGCATCCATTGTCTGAGGTAAATACGACAATCGTATTCTCACTAATTCCAGCTTGATCAATAGCAGTCAGAACCCTTCCTAACATCGCATCAACCATTAGTACAAAATCGCCGTAGTCATTTAATCCCGATTTGCCTAGAAATTCGGCACCTGGCAGGATAGGGGTATGAGGAGCTGTTAATGGGAGATAGAGAAAAAAGGGAGCCTTGCTCTTTGACTTTTCCGCTATGTAGTTCTCTGCATGACGTATGATATTGGGAAGTGTTTGTTCATGATCAAAATCAGCTGCTGTTGGTCCTTTTCGCCAAACTTTCATCCCTCCATTTTGGGTTATTCGATTGGGAAGAGCCGTAGGTTTATCGTTCTCTACATAAACATATGGATCCATGTCTAGTGATCCAGCTATACCATAGAAATAATCAAATCCCAAGGTTGTTGGACCATTCTTGATTGGCATGGCATAATTGATGCTGTCTTTTCCCTTTTCAATGTTATCCCACGACCATCCTAAGTGCCATTTTCCGATGCAAGCTGTCTGGTATTTTTTTTCCTTTAAGAAGGCAGCCATGGTCTTTCTTTCCTCTGGAATGAGCGCTTTGCTGTATCCCATTAAAACACCACTTTTCAAGGTAGAACGCCAATTGTAACGCCCAGTAAGTATTCCATATCGCGTAGGTGTGCAAACAGCTGAACTTGAATGGGCATCGGTAAAAGAGACCCCCTGACTGACAAGTCTATCGATATTAGTCGTTTTGATTTTTGAATTTGCATTCATTGCCGACACATCGCCATAACCCAAATCGTCAGCAAGAATGAAAATAATATTGGGTTTCTTACCCTCCTGAGAAATTGCAGGCATGCAANCCATGGTAACCCCCAATAGGGATAAAAAAGTATACGGCAGGAAGTTCTTGTTCATAATGTGCAATTTTTCATCTTATACGTATATCTTGGTATCCTTTGAGCATGATAAATGTTTTCACATCTCTACATGGAAGAGTGATGGTGAAGTGAAATCTAGACAGATAAACCCAGTTTTTTATATTTATTTTCACGCCAGCATTGCGTCATAACTCAAAGAATTTTAATTGGCTGTATACAACTACCGGAAAAATGAAAAGAAAATGAAGAAGTTTACATTCTTGTTGCCTTTTTTTTGTTTGTTGCAGGGACTCCATGATTCCATTGCGCAGGATTTACCCAATATCATCATGATTTATGCAGATGATTTGGGATTCGGGGATCTTTCTTGTTACAATAAAAAGGCGGCATATAATACACCTAATTTGGACAGATTGGCCCGCGAAGGAGTTATGTTTACCGATGCTCACAGTCCCTCCACTATTTGTTCTCCATCTCGTTACGGTTTTTTTTCAGGGCAGCAGATTTATCGGTCCACTGGCGGCGGTGGCGGCGCTTTCGAGGGGCCAGGGGGTCCGAGTTATTTAAAACCGGGAACACTCACTATTGCTGAAATGCTGAAGCAAAAAGGATATCGGACGGGCATGTTTGGGAAATGGCATGTCGGACTTACCTGGGTTGATAAAAACAACCAGGTGCTGAAAGGTGGCTTCGAGAACTCACTGCTGATTGATTATGAAAAAAGTACTCCGTTAATTGACGGTCCAAATGCAAAAGGGTTTGATGAATCTTACATAACACCGAACTGTCCCAATACCGATCCATTGTACATCTACATCGAGAATGGTATGGTTCCCATGCCGGCAAGCGAAAGACATAAGAGTGTCAATCTTCCCAATCTGGGAGGGAAATGGCTTTGGGACAATGACGAAGGTTGGATGTCTCCAGGCTATAATTTTATGGAGGCGGATTTGTTATTTTATGAAAAAACACGTCGATTTATAACTGAGCATCGCAAAAATGCCCCTCAAAAACCTTTTTTTGCTGTTCTTTCAACACAAATTGCACATGCGCCAGTCCTTCCTGCTCCTGCATTCAACGGGGCGACAAATGCCGGCCCCCGTGGTGATTTTGTTTGGGAACTGGATGTGCTGGTAGGGCGCATGATGGCATTGGTGAAAGATTTAGGTATTGATGATAACACATTAATCCTTTTCAATGTGGATAATGGAGCCGAAACATTGCACATTGATTGGATGCGTCAGGATTACGGACATGATCCTTCCGGAGGGTGGAGGGGAATGAAACGTGATGCCTGGGAAGGGGGGCACAGGGTTCCCTTTATTGTTCGCTGGCCTGGTGTATTTCAAGCAGGTTTGATATCTGACCAGATGATCAATACCACCGATATATTTGCTACAGTTGCATCCATCGTTGGTTTTAAACTAAAGGATGCAGATGCCAGGGACAGTTATGACATGTTACCTGCTATGCTTGGGACTCAAGTTGTTAAGCGCTCTATCAGGCCACATTTGCTGACGCAGAATTTTCGGGGAGAATTTCAGGTTCGGCAGGGAAATTGGAAATACATCAACCACAAAGGATCTGGTGGAAATAATTACGAAGTGGGATTTCTCAAGACATATGCGCTACCTGAAACTGCAGATGATGCGCCAGGACAATTATACAATCTGCTGCATGATCCTGGAGAAACTACAAACCTGTATTTTAAGGAGGCCGAAAAGCGCAAGGGACTACAAAACTTATTGGAAGAATTAAAATCAAGTGGTCGAAGCGCTCCTCTGAACAGACAACCGATTGGAATAGAGAAAGTGAGGGAATTGGGTAAGGAAAATACGCAAAAAAAGCAAGCTGTCTTGGAGTGAAAAATGAATTTGATGGAATCTACTTTTCCGTCAAGAATAAAAAATAGGAAAGGTTAATGGATTAAGAAAAGTCTAATCATTTTTAAAAAATCAAATGATGAATTCTAAAATTTCTAATTTCAGGTTTAGGGCTTTGTGGTATCAATTATTTTTTATGCTGCTCTCTTCCCATCATGTTGATGCCCAAGATGATAAAGCCCCAAAAGGAGGACCTGGAATTGTAAAAGAACATTCTCGCGGTCTGCATGGGTACATCAGTTATAATGCGGACAGGCCGGCTGTTCAATCAAGTTATAGTTACGGAATGGGTTTTTATTCCGCTGTATGGCCATTGATTGCCCAGCCGCTTGCTGACTTTCAGATTGGTTTGGCGGGAGCCTGGGTTACTCCGGATAATTCCGACAATAAAGACAAACCCCTTGCTCCCGTTGGAACGCATGCCCGTGACAACTGGCCAAAACGAGGCCCGACCTGGGGCAGTGTTTTTCAAACCCTTGAAGGCGGCCTTGGTTATTGGGCCGGGAATCGATTTCGCTATGGTCCTCCAAAATTCAGTATGAATGCAACACCACAATGCTATGATTACGAGGTTGGTTCGCCGGGTTGGTCATTTTTTTATGATACAGAAGCTTTGCCTGACAATCGCCTGGGAATTGCGCAATTGAGCAATCGTTTGCTCATTCCACCCGATGCATTGCCTTTCCAAGACAATCCCAATGGTAAATTTCTGGGATATACGTACATGGCTTTACCTTTTACAGATCCAACAAATGGTGACCCACCAACAGGAGACCAAAGCTGGACTTGCTTTCTAAGCGCTGCCAATTTCAAAGGACCGATAGCGTATTATATTCCTGAAACATGGAGCAAAATCGGTAAACTGTTCAATTATGATTTTATATATGGACGAGGACTTGATGCCAAGCCAGGCCATATGGGCGGCGGTGCCATGGAGATTAACACGGTACCTTGCTTTGAGTCACAGGATGAAAAGGGCGTGACCTATTCAAAGATACCCCAGCTGCAATTTCCAGTTGACAAAGAGGGCAGGACCATGCTGGTGCAAGATGTGGTGTATTACTCAAAAGCAGCATTGTATGAAACGTTTAAGGCATGGCGAGATGGCGGTGAGCGTTGCTCTGGAAGGTTTGATGAAAAGGGTGCGTGGAAATCAAACCTGACAACCCGAACTCCCGGTTATGATCAGGGCGGTAAAAAAATTACTGGAGTGGAAAAAATATTTGATACAAAGGTTTACAACGATAATGTTTGGGGATTGAAATGGGTTGATGGTAAAACCGATAAAGTTGGAAATTTTCCCAGGTACTTCAGGCATGAAGGAGACCAACTGGTGGCAATACCAGCGTCGGAGGTGCCTGCCAAAACCAATCTCCTGGACAAAGAGTTTAGGTTGGCGAAACAAGGTGAGCCCTATACTTCTCCCGGCAAAGGAGCCTGGGCCAGTCCTGGTGCTGCTGCAGGCCCTTATACAGTTAAGCTTATTGACGGCTCTGAAGTTACCTATTCCTGGTATCGTTTTGTTGATCAACCATCTTTCCAACAATACAATTGGAGCGATGCCAAAAAAGATAAATTACAGGCTTTCATTGAAAAGGTTCATGCGCAATGGCCTATTGACCGAGATTACATGGCTCCGCCTACAATGGGGGAATTGGTGGCACTTGATTCGGCTTTATTGGTTACCCCTCCAAAGGGGATGGAATTGGGTTATGTTCCAATTGTAACAAACCAGAAAGCTGCTGTCAAATAGAAAGGAATGGGTCATTTTAAGCGATTCATGAAAATTATATTAACAACAGCATTGCTATTATTGCTTGCAGGGCATTTTATACCATTCAATCATAAAAAATAAGTAAATGAAAAAAACATTTCTACTGCTTTATAGCCTTTTGCTTGCTATGGTATGTTTTGCTCAAACAACTTCCAGTAAACCAAACATAATAATTATTTTGGCCGATGATCTTGGTTATGGAGACCTTAAGTGCTACAATCCGGAGCGTGGAAAAATAGCAACACCTCAAATCGACAAGCTTGCGTCGCAAAGCATGAAATTCACCGATGGACATTCGTCCTCAGGGGTTTGCTCGCCTTCGAGATACGCTCTTCTCACCGGTCGTTACCATTGGCGAACGCGACTACAGGCAGGGATTGTGGATGTCTTTGGAGCGCCATTAATCGCTCCAGAGCGGATGACCATAGGTACGCTGGCGAAGCAAAAGGGGTATCAGACGGCTGCCATTGGCAAGTGGCACCTCGGATGGGAATGGCCTATTTCAAAGGAGCAAAAGTCACTGCTACAGCCACCCAAAAAGGCCAACAAGGATGATGCGTCGAAGCCAAAACGAGTGCCCGATGTCGCAACGGAGAAGCAGGTGGAGGCATGGAGTGGATTTTTCTCGAAGCCCATAACAGCTGGTCCTACCACGCGTGGTTTTAACACCTATTTTGGCACCGACGTACCCAACTGGCCACCTTATTGTTTCATCGAAAACGACCATACAGTGGGTGTTCCGAGCGAGTTTCTTCCCATAGCCGACATTGGAAATAATTTGGCAAGTATACAGGGACCTGCTTTGAAGGACTGGAAACTGGATAACATTCTTCCTGCTCTTGCCCAACATGCGGAGGCGTTTATTGCTGATGCTGCAAAACATCCTGAACCATTTTTACTCTATCTCGCATTGACCGCGCCACATACCCCACTTTCCCCAATTGATGGGTGGAAGAATAAGAGCGGCCTCAACACGTATGCTGATTTCGTAATGCAGACGGATGCGACCGTGGGCCGTTTGTTGGATGTGCTGGAGAAGAGCGGAGCAGCGGGTAATACCTTGGTCATTTTTACCTCCGACAATGGTTGCGCTCCTTACATTGGGGCAGATGTACTTGAGCAAAAGGGGCACTATCCAAGTGGCTCCCTTCGCGGCTACAAATCCGACGCTTGGGAAGGAGGGCACCGTGTGCCGTTTATTGTGCGTTGGCCCGGCATCGTGAAGCCTGGTAGTTTATGCAACCAGCTGGTGGAGCAAGCAGATATTTTCTCCACGCTTGCTGAAATACTCGGTAGGAAGCTTCCAGATGACGCTGGAGAAGACAGTTTCAGCATGCTGCCGCTGTTTAGAGGTAAGGAGAAACCGACCCGGGGAAATGCAGTTAGTACCAGCAGCAACGGCTTGCCTGCTGTAAGGCAGGGTAAATGGAAGTACATTCCCGGCCCTGGCTCGGGTGGCTGGGGGAAAGGGGGTGATCAATCCCAACCGGTACAGCTTTACAATCTCGAGAAAGACTTAAGTGAAACCAATAACCTTGCTGCTTCGATGCCAAAGAAGGTTGAAGAAATGAAGCAGTTGCTGGAAAAGCTCATTGTAGAAGGTCGGAGTACAAAAGGTTTAACGCAAAAGAATGACGTCGAAGTAGTTCGCTACCCAAAACAGTCAACAACATCGCGAAGCAGTGTGCATCCAGAAAAATGAAATTTCTACTGACTCAATCCGAGCCGCCCAGCGTTTGGATGTATCCAACAAGTAAACGGAGGTACTCAAGGGTTATTATCCGCATAGCGCTTAATTTTTCTACTGCGCTATGATTGTATATCTTTGTGAAACTGTTAGCGTATGAATGAATTAAAGGCAGGCTGGGTTGGTATTACAATAGACCGGTTCATCGATGCAGCCCTTGAAGAAGACCTGGGAGCAGGAGACCTCACGAGTTTGTGTACCATTGCAACAGGGCAAAATGGTACAGCTTTGTGCTATATCAAGGAAGACTGTACCATAGCAGGAATCGAATTGGCTGAAAAGATTTGTGCCAGGGTTGATTCATCCCTAAAGGTATCCTTCACCGTTAAAGATGGGGACAGCATAACATCCATTGCCTGCATCGGTGAGATAACAGGCTCAATACATTCCATTTTACAACTTGAGCGCCTCTTGCTCAACTGCATGCAGCGCATGAGTGCTATTGCCACCAAAACCCGCAGGTTGGTAGATCTTGTGGCTCCTTTTGGGGTACAGCTTCTGGATACCCGTAAAACAACCCCTAATTTCAGGATTTGTGAAAAATGGGCCGTCCGTATTGGCGGGGGAATGAACCACCGGTTTGGTTTGTATGACCAGATGCTCATCAAGGACAACCATGTTCAGGCAGCTGGAGGCATCAGAAATGCCATTCAGTTGTGTTTAACGTATAGGCAAGAGCACAATAGCCAGGTGCCATTGATTGTTGAGGTCAAAAATGTAGAGGAGTTCATCATTGCCAAGGAATATAAAGAGATTGATAGGATTTTGATTGATAATTTCAAGCCTGATCAGATCCATCCGTTGATAGCACTCAATGATTCAAAAAAAACAATCGAAGCATCTGGGGGCATCAATGCATCCAACATGATGGAATATGCACAAACCGGTATCGATTTTATTTCAATGGGGGATTTAACACACCATGTTGAATCTGTTGATATTTCTTTAAAAATTAAGTAAGATGTTGTTTGAAAACGAGATAGCACGTGTGGGATATTTGAGCAGGTCTGTTCCTGTTGGAATTGATTTGAAAGAGGCAATCCTCAAAATGAAAAATGAAAAGAATGCTGTCATTCTTGCGCATTATTATGTGAGTGAAGACATACAGTCCATCGCAGATTTTGTGGGGGATAGTTTAGCGCTTGCACAGGCCTCTAAAAAACAATCGGCTGACATCATTGTTTTTTGTGGCGTTCACTTCATGGCAGAAACAGCTAAAATTCTGAATCCCATGGCCAAAGTCCTGCTGCCAGACCTGAACGCAGGTTGCTCATTGGCAGATTCTGCGCCAGAAGCAGAATTTATGGCATTCAAAGCCCAATATCCCGATGCCATCGTGGTAAGTTATATCAACTGCAGTTCTGAGATCAAGGCCTTGAGTGATTATATCTGCACTTCTTCTAATGCCATTGAAGTGGTCAATGCCATTCCAAAAGACAAACGCATCATTTTTGCTCCTGACAAAAACTTGGGCATGTATGTGCAGCAGGTTACTGGCAGGGACCTGATTCTTTGGGATGGAGCGTGTATCGTGCATGAGAACATTTCATTGGACAAGCTGCAAGGTTTGATGGAGAAGCATCCCGATGCTTCATTGATTGCCCACCCTGAGTGCCTTCCTGCGTTGCTTGAGAAGGCCAGCTTTATAGGTTCTACCAAAGCCTTGTTGGAACATGTGCAGGTTTCCCCCTTGACAAAATTTATTGTGGCAACAGAAGCTGGGATACTCTACCAGATGCGAAAAGCCGTTCCTGACAAGTTGATTATTCCTGCGCCGGCATTGGAGTCCAATTCCTGCGCCTGTTCTGAATGTCCTTATATGAAAATGAATACCTTAGAAAAATTGTACAATACTTTGTATTACGAACTGCCTGAAATCAATGTCAATGAAAAAACACAGGCAGGAGCGTTAAAGGCATTGAACAACATGCTTTCCATTTAAGATGAGACATCCCCATTTTGATATTGTCATTGTCGGTTCTGGGATTGCAGGGTTGTCAACCTTTCTTTATCTGTCTGAATCGGAAGCATTTAAAGCACGAGAAATTTCCATCTGCCTTATTGCAAAATCAACAGTAGAAACCACCAACACAGCCTGGGCCCAAGGGGGAATTGCAGCCGTGCATGCCATGGGTGATGATTTTGAAAAGCACATTGGAGATACGATGGTTGCCGGAGCATACCTTAATGACATAGGCATTGTTAGGAAGGTGGTTGAGGCTGGGCCTGCTTTGTTAAATGACCTGATAAGGTGGGGTACTTGTTTTGATAAAAATGCCACCAATGATTATGATTTGGCCAAAGAGGGTGGGCACAGTGAGGCCAGAATTTGGCATGCTGAAGATCAGACAGGGCATGCCATTCAGTCTGCACTAATGCAGCATCTATCCGATTCAACAAATGCTAAAGTCCAAGAAAACACTTTATTGGTTGATGTGATCAAGGATACCAATGGGCTGTTTCACCTGCATTTGTTTGATGAATTAAATAATATTTTTTTCGAAACAACCACTTCAAAACTGGTATTGGCAACGGGTGGAACAGGAATGTTGTACAGCAAAACAACCAATCAGCAAATTGCCACCGGCGATGGTATATTGATTGCTGAAAAATTGGGGGCAACCATTGAAAACCTTTCTTATGTTCAGTTTCATCCAACAGGGTTGTTTCATGATGGAAATATTTCTTTCCTGGTATCTGAAGCGCTCAGGGGTGCTGGTGCAGTATTGCGGAATCAACAGGGTGAGGCATTCATGCGTCAATATGACAAAAGGCTGGACCTTGCACCAAGGGATATTGTCTCAAGGGCAATCATTACTGAAATGGGTAAAAATGGAGAGGCATTCGTTTTGTTGGATGCCACCCATCTTTCAACAGAACTAATCGAACAGCATTTTCCGGCCATCAAAGCGCATTGCAAAACCTTGCTCAATATCGATATCACCAATGAGATGATTCCGGTAGTTCCTATACAGCATTATTCCTGCGGAGGGGTCAAGGTAGATGCGTTTGGTGAAACAACTGTCTCAGGGCTCTATGCGATAGGAGAGGTTGCCTCAACAGGATTGCATGGCGCCAATCGCCTTGCTTCCAATTCCTTGCTGGAGGCCATAGCTTTTGCAAAATTTGCTACTGAAAAACTCTTGGATCTTCCTGATGCCCAACAAGCAGTTCCAGTAAGTTTCAAAAAGGAGTGTTTGGATATTGACAGGAATCAAATACAACAATTGTTGAGCCAGCATGCAGGAATAATCAAAAATACAAAAGGGTTGAAAGCGGCCTTGTCTGAACTTCAAAAGGTCAAATCAAATGCGATTGCCGTTGCGTTCAATCCCTATGACCACACGTCAGGGGTCATGCTGGAAGTGGGTATCATGCTCATTGAGGATGCACTGAAGCAGGAAAAGAACAGGGGAGTATTTTACAATGCAGACTTAGTGAATGACTTTGTGCTTTAACAGGATATCTTCTCCTATGGTCATGGATTCCAGGAATTGAAGCCTCACTGCATTGTCCATTGTTTGGTTTTGGCTGCTGTTGAACTGATTGATGGCAGCATTGTCCATGAGTATGCGCGGACATATAAATGTATACACTTCATCTACCGCTTTTGCATGCATCATGGCAGCATTCAATGCGCCGCCTGCTTCAATCAATACCTGGCACATATTTCTTGTGAGCAGTTCCTTGTGAAGCATTTCCAGGTCAAACAATCCATCTTGCACAGGGATCGTAATGATTTCAACATGGGGTAGTTCCGTTGTTATTCCGGACTTGTCTGTGACCAGGTAAATGAAGGATTTATTTCTTTTGTAAAAGATTGAATGTTGATGGTTTTCTTTTTTCAACAGATCAAGGTTTCTGTCAAAAACGATCAGGTTTAATTCTTGTTCAGGTTGATCCTTGATCCGGATGTTCATGGTTGCATCGTCCCGAATAATCGTCTTTGCTGTGGTCAGGATGGCATCTGCTGCTGTTCTCAGGAATTGGTGAACATGGTTACGGCTTTCCTCATTCGAAATCCATTGGCTGTTGCCTGAATGGTCTGCAATCTTTCCATTCAGGGTTATGGCTGATTTGAGGACATATTTGGGTCTTTTTAGGGTTTGGTTGATGTTGAAGGTGTCGTTCAGGGCAACAATGTCAGGCGTCACAATTGTCTCTACAATGA